>JGI24140J50213_10000388_pt1 | contig 20639 bp, 15 predicted proteins | sample BarGraIncu00222A_FD_50213 | JGI IMG/M metagenome (IMG submission 50213)
AAGGCCGGGATCGGCGACCTGATGGCCGAAGGCATGACGATCAAGATCAAGGGCGCGACGACGGTCGCCATCGAGGGCGGGGTGGAGGTCTCGCTGAAGGCCGGCAGCTCGTTCATCGATATCGGCCCGTCCGGCGTCTCGATCGTCGGCCCCATGGTCATGATCAACTCCGGCGGCGCGGCCGGGTCTGCGGGCTCGGCGCTCTCGGCGAGCCCGACCGCCCCGACCGAAGCGAAGAAGGAAGACTCGATCACATCGGCGAAGAAGAGCGACTACAACAAGACCTTCGACGATCCGATGCCGGACGCCGATGGCGGCTCGGGTGCGGCCAAAGAAAGCTGATCCGATGTCGCTGCCTGTCGTTCGATGAGCACTGCGTTCTCGCCGGCCCAGCTGCGTGCCTCGCTCTGGGCCCGCGAGGGCGGGCGCGTCTACGCAGTGATCGATGGTCTCGTCGTTCCCGGCATCGCCGAGAAGCTGAAGGCTGCGGACGTTGCCGGCTGGGACTGCCTGCAGCGCGGTGCGCTGAGCGCCGAGGCCGCCGAACGCGCCGCCTATCTCGCCGAGCTGAAGGAGCGCTCGCCTTTCACCGATTGGCTGTTCGACGAGGCGACGCCGACCTATCCCGGCTGGGGCGTACTCTCGATCTCGACCCGCGTTCTGCTGCCGATGCGCGAGCACTGCCGCGCGATCGGCGAGGTCATCACGCCGGACGGGGAGCGCCGCGCCTGGCGCTGGTACGACCCCGACGTGTTGCGGACCGTCCTGCCGACGCTCCTCGCCGGCCAGCTCGATGAGGTCTTCGCCGCCGTCCAGGCCCTCGTCATCGCCGAGCCGGATGCGTGGACCTGGCTAGGGTTGGAACAAGGCGTGCTTTCGATCGACAAGAGACCGCTCATGCGGCCTGCAAGATGAGGCCGCGGACGGGCCTTCCACCTTCCCTTCGCTCGTTGTACCTCGTGGCGACCACGCGGCGGGCGCCGGCATGTTGAGGCTGTCCTGGGAGCAGCTCGAGCAGCTCGAGCTGCTCACCCTCAAGCGCCATGCCGCGAGCATCAGCGGCGTGCTCGCCGAGACGTGGCCGGCGCTGACCGAGCGGCTGCAGGATCGCTGGCCGGCATTCGTCGAAGCGGCGGTGCAGCAGGGGCGCAAGCACGGCCTGGTCGACGCGCGCGACCTGGCACGCTACGCCAGCCTGTGGTGCATCTGGGGCCCGGCCTTCGACGCCAAGCCGGCATTCGCATGGGCCGGCGAGATCCTTGCCGATCCACGCCGCGGGGCGGTCCTGAAGCTGCATCAGCTGGCGCATCGCACGTGCGAGGAGCTGCGCCAGGCCGAGGCCACGGCGGCGCGACCGGGCGCCGCCGCAGCGGCCGGAACCGTGCTCACGCGCGATCAGTTCGAAGGGGCTCTGGCCAAGGTCGATGCGCGGATCGGCTCGCTCGCCGCGGCGCGCTCGGTGTTTCCGGAGTCCGAGGCGCGTGTCGCCGTCAAGGCCTGCGATCTCGGCGTCATCGACATGATGGTCGCCGAGGCGGATAACCTCCAGGAGTATCGCTACGCAGCGAACGGTTGGCATCGCGTCGCCGTGCCGCGCTCTGCCGATCCGCCGGCCAAGTGGACGGGTGCGCCTGAATTGCCGGTCGAGCTCGCGCTGACGAGCCACGCCCTGCGCGGCGGCCCGCCTGCGCGCCTGAATCTGCGCATCGAGACCATCGCCATATGCGATCCGCGGGTCCATCCCGAGGTCGTACACGTCGGTGCCGAAGGTCGCCTTGCGTGGAAGGGCCGAGACGCGGCGCGCCTCAGCCTCGCCCTGTACGCCCCCCCGCGCGCTCCGGTCGTACCCGATCAGGCCATGCCGGGCATCGCCGCCGAAGCACCTTGCGACGTGCAGACCGTACTCATCGCCAGCTGCGGCTTGCGCGACGCCGGTGCGCCCTTCGGCGACGTGGCCTTGCAGCTGCGCGTCTATGGGGCGACGCAGTGGCTTTGCGAAGTTCGCCACGCGGCTTGGCAACCGATGCTCTGGCCGGCGCCCGCCGACGCGGCGGCGGCTGCGCCGAGCGCAATCTGCAAGCTCGAAAGCGACGGCGCACCCGTGGATGCCGGCGCCTGGCAGCGTGCCTGGATCGGCCTGCACGGCGTGTTTCGCAAGGGGATGGAGCGGCTCTTCAACGAATGGGTCCGCGTTCTCGACGGGCAGGCGACTCGCCTCGAAGTCGAAGCGTCGCCGCTGGTCGGTCAGGTGGGCATCAGCTGGGGCTGGCGGCGGACTTCGGCATCGACCGTCGCCATGCGCACCCAGGGCGCGCTCGACCTTCTCGCGCTGTCGATCGAGCTGCGCCTGTCGGGCGAGCTCGTCGAGGGCTCGGCGCGGTCTCGCATCCGAGTCCATTGCACGGGGCGTAGCGAATTGCGAATGACGGTTGCGCAGCTCGGTGCGCAGGCGACCGAAGGCCAGGGTCTGAAATCGGCGTTGCGCAGCTGGCGCTTTCCTTTTTCGCTCGAGATCGAGCCGCTCGCCGGCGCCGAGCCGGCGACGTTGAGCGCCGCCCCGGTGCCGCTGCCGGTCAGCGGCGCGCTCGTCGGCGAATGCGGGCTGCGTGCGCGCCCCGATGGTGCAGGGCAGCAGTGGTTCTTCAACTTGCGCATCGAGCCGGTGACGCTCGTCACCGAGACTTCCGACCCGATGCTCGGCAGCGCCCGGCAGACGCGAAAAATGTTCCCGGCGATGTCCCTGGTCGAATGGAGCGCAGGCTGAGCATGTCTGGCCCGAGCATTCGATCGGCTCCGCGCAGGCCAAGGGATCGCTGACATGGCCATGGAACGCCTCTTGATGCTCGAGCTCGCCGCCGGCGGCTGCTCCGTCGAGGCGCAACTGAACGGCATGCCGGTCGCCGCGATCGGCCCGGCCGGAGGCAGCGGCAGTCTCGCGGTCCACGAGTTCACGATCGCCGGGCGCAACCAGCTGTCGCTGGTCATAGGCCCGCCGCCGCCGGGAACAGTCGTGCCCAGCCAGCCGCGCGTCGCCATCGGCCCGACCTGGGCGCGAGCCCGTCTGGTCCTGGTTCGCCACGGGCAGTCGCCTGCCGATCCCGGCGCGCGCGTGCTCGGCGTCGTCGAATGGGCGACGACCGAAGGCCGGGCCTACGATGCGCCGTCGACGCACGCCCGTGACGTCGAGCTGCCGGTCAATTTTCCGCGCTGGCGGTGGCTCGATGCACCGCCGGTCAACGTGACGGTGGCGGTGCAGCGAACCATCCTCGAATTCCTGCAGCAGATTGCCGTCGAGCTTGGACGTGGCAATCCCGATCCGCTCATCGCCGCCTCGAAGCTGCGCTTCGACGAGCTGGCCCTGGCCTATCAAACCGACGCGAATTCGGCCGTGCAGCGCTTTCGCGATCATCTGCAGCGGCTGTATGCTGCGAAAGCATTGAAGATACCACCGCCCGTCGCCGCTGAGCTCGTGTTGCGGCCGCTCGTCGACAGCCGACTGATCGAGTGCCTGGCGTCGATGGGAGGTCCGGTGCTGCGAACCCAGAACGAGGCTGCCGATCTCGGCGATCATGCATGGCCGGTCCGCTTGGCGATGGTCGAAGGACGAATTTATGTGCTGCGTTGAGCAAGCCGCCATCCGGTGGCTCGTCGACGACGCAAGGCGTGGGATGAGCGAGCCGTGATCAGCATCAGCGTGACCTCGTACAACGGCGCGTCGACGGCGCCCCTGACCGGCCACTTCGACGAGATGGGCGGCAACATCGGTCGCGCGGAAAACAACGAGATGGTCCTGCCCGATCCGGAGCGCACGATCTCTCGCGTTCACGCCCAGGTCGTCTTTCGCAACGGACGCTATGCGATCGTCGATCGCGGCAGCAATCCGATCTCGGTTAACGGGCGCCCGTTGGGCAACGGCCAGGAGACCTTCATCCAGCCTGGCGACGAGTTGCAGATCGGCGGCTATGCGATGCGTGTAGAGGCCGGATCGCCGGCCGGCGGCGCAGCGGCGGTCGACCCGTTCGCCGATTTCCCGGGCCTCGCGTCGGCGCCGCCCTCCGGCGGCCGCGCCCCCGCGGCCGCGGGGGCGTTCGGCGATCCTCTGGCCGGCTTCGGCGCTGCGCCGGCCGCACGTTCGGGGCCGCCGCCCGCCCCGATGCAGGCCCCCGCGCCCGCGGCCACCGGAGGCATCCCGGCCGACTGGGACCCGTTCGCGCCCGAGCCCGCGGCACCGGCGTCGCACGGAGATTTCGCTCGCTCGCTCGGTCAGCCGTCTGCCGGCTCGGGCAGCAATTTCGGTCTCGACGTCGGCGGCCGTGCCGAAGCGCTGATCCCTGAATTCGGATCGGGCGGCGGCAGCGCCGGTTCCGCAGATTCGCTCGATGCGCTGTTCGGGCTCGGGTCGGGCGGAGGCGGACGCGATCCGCTCGCCGGCTCCGCGCTCAACCAGGCGGCTGCGCAGCCGAACATGGCGGCTCATGCCGATCCGTTGAAGTCGCTCAACAGCATGACGCGAGGCAGTGCGTCGGCCGCGGCCGATACCACGTCCGAGCTGTCGTCGCCTTTCATGCTGCCGCCGATGCAGCCCGTCGCCCCCGTCGGTCGCGCACCGGCGGGCGTGCCCGCGCCAGGGGCCGCACCGCCCATGCGTCCGCCAGCGCCGATGCCGGCGGCGGCGACGATTCCGCCGACGCAGACCTTCACCTCCGGCTTCGTTGCCCAGCCGGGCGCGCCCGTCTCACGGAGCGCGGCGCCGGCCTCCTCGCGTGCCGGCGGCGCCGCGGCACCGCCGGGATCGGTGCTTTCGTGGAACGATCCCTCGGGAGAAAGCCGCACCGTCATTCGTCCCCGCGCGCCCGCAGGTGCCGGTCCCGAAGGCGCGGGCGCCATTCCCGATCTCGACCTCGACTTCGGCGCACCGGCGCCTGCAGCAATGCCCCGCGCGGCTCCGATCGCGCCGCCGGCCCCTGTGATGGCGCCACCGCCTCCGGTACCGCCCGCGCCGGCCCGCCCGGCGCATACGACGACGGCAGGCGCACCCGCGTGGCGACCTCCGCCAGGCGTCGCCGCACCGGTGCCGCCCGTGGCGGCCCGACCTGGGCCGGCTCCGGCAGGGGAGATCGCGGCACTGACGGCCGCGCTCCGGGAAGGTCTTGGTGTGCACAACCTGCCACCGGAGTCGCTCGTCCTGACCCCCGCGCTGATGCGGCTGATGGGGCGGCTGGTCCACGAGGCGACGCGGGGCACGGTCGACCTGCTCGTCGCCCGCGCCGCGCTGAAGCGCGAAATTCGCGCCGAAGTGACGATGATCGTCACGCGCGAAAACAACCCGCTCAAGTTCTCTCCGTCGGTCGAGGTCGCGCTCGGCCACTTGCTGAGCCCGCCGGCGCGCGGCTTCATGGAATCCGACAAGGCGATGCGCGACGCCTACGACGACCTGCGCGCGCATCAGTTCGGCTTTCTCGCCGGAATGCGCGCGGCGCTCGAGGGCATCCTCAAGCGCTTCGATCCCGCGGTGCTCGAAAGCAAGCTGACGGAGAAATCCATTCTCGCGTCGATCCTTCCGGCCAAACGCAAGGCTCGCATGTGGGACGTCTTTACCGAGCTCTACAGCCAGATCTCGTCCGAGGCATCGGACGATTTCCATGAGCTTTTCGGCAAGGAATTCCTGCGCGCGTACAACGAATATATCGACCAGCTGGCCAAGGATCGGCCATGATCTGGGTGCCTCGCAACGGCGGCCGGGAGCGTTGATCGTGCAGATGGAACTCGCGACTCTGACGCGCCGAGGCGGCCGCAACTACAACGAAGACGCGTGCGGCCACTGGCACTCGGACAGCCACCTGTGCTGCGTCGTCGCCGACGGCGCCGGCGGCCATGGCGGCGGCGACAAGGCCTCCAAGCTCGCCGTCCAGTTCATTCTCGGTGCCTTTGCCGCTTCGCCCGACGGCAACGCCGACTCGATCCAGCGCATGATCGTCGCGACCAACCGCTCGATCATCCAGCATCGGGCCGACGACCGCTCACAGCAGAACATGCACACGACGGTCGTCGCTCTTTTCATCGACCTCGAAGGCAAGGTCGGGTCATGGGGCCACTGCGGCGATTCGCGGCTCTACGTCTTTCGCAACGGCCGGATCGCGGCGCGCACCCGCGATCACAGCCTGGTGCAGTCGCTCGTCGACGGCGGCATGCTCGCGCCCGAGGACATGCGCTCGCATCCGCAGCGCAGCGAATTGCTTTCGGCGCTCGGTGTCGGCGAGGAGGACCTGCAGGTCAGCGTGTCGACGCAGCCCTGGATCGTCGAGGCCGGCGACGTCTTCCTTCTCTGCACCGACGGGATGTGGGAATACGTCGAAGACGCGCAGATGGAAGGCGCGCTGGGTCACGCCGTGAGCCCGCACGCCTGGCTGCACGAGCTCGAGCAGAACGTCCTGCAGGGTGCGTCGCACAAGCCGCGTCACGACAACTTCACCGCGCTCGCCGTCTGGGTGAGCGAGCCCGGACCCTAGGAGGCAAGATGCCGAATCACGTATGCATGGGGGCGCTGCTGCAATGCAGCTTCGGCGTGGCACCGAGTTCGCTGGTCGTATTGCCGGTCAACAAGGTGATGACCTCGTACGTTCCCGCGGCCAACATCATGGACAACGTTCCGATGGTCAACATCATGCCGTTCGGCATGTGCATGAGCCCGTCGAACCCGACGGTCGCGGCGGCGACTGCGGCGGCGCTCGGCGTCCTCACGCCGATGCCCTGCATTCCGGCGACGACCGCGCCCTGGGCGCCCGGCGCGCCGACGGTGCTGCTCGCCAACATGCCCGCGCTCGACGACACGTCGATGCTGATGTGCATGTGGGGAGGCGTCATCAAGGTCAACTTCGCCGGACAGGCCACCGAGCAGATTCCCTGATACGGCACCGCCGGCCGTAAAGCGAACGGCCGGGCTTGCCCGGCCGTCTTTGCAGGAAACGCGAGCGAGCGCTACTGCTTCGCTTGCCTGCCGATTTCGACGCGCCGGTTCTCGGCGGCTGTCGGATCCTTCGGATTGGCGAGGTCGTTCGAACCCAAACCGACGACGACCAGCATGCTCGGATCCGCGCCCTTCTGCACGAGGTATTCCTTGACCGCCTCGGCGCGCTTGATCGAGAGTTGCTGGTTCGCTTCCGGAGTTCCGGAGGCGTCGGCGTGGCCGACGACGCGAACCTCTCGGTTCGTGCCCTTCTTGCTGCGCAGGACCTCGGCGAAGACGTCGAGCTGCTTCTTCAGCAGCTCAGGCAACTCGGCCGAGCCCACCTTGAACGACGAGGCCGGCAGCGAATAGCGGATCGCAGGCTTCAGGCCCATGCACTTGAATCCGCTCGCCTCCAGCTCCTTGCAGGCATCTTCGGGGAACAGCCCGTCCTTGACGGCAGCGACGTCGGGAACCGTGTTGCCGACGTCGACGGATGACTGGGCAAACGCCGGCGCGGCAATGAATGCCGCGACGATCAGTGCGGCAAGGCCTGGGCGGCCCGGGGTTTCATGCTTCATTTGCACTCCTCGTGGATCCAGAAAGGATGCGCGGCGGCGGGCGATCTCGCAATCGCCGCCGATGCAACCAGGCATGTTCATATGCGCTTGCGGCAGCCTGTCGATCATAGCGAGTTTCGGCTCCGTCCGACCCCCGAAAAGTGGGGGCGCTGGACGAGCGGGCGTGCCGACCGCGTCCTTCTGTGCGCGGCGGGCAGATTGCAGTTTCTCGCCGTGGCGCATTCAAGTAAAGTGCGGGGCCGCTGTCCAGCGTTGCCGATCGACGACGCCGCGCATCGATCCGGCACGAAGTAGAACGGCCTCGGCCTTGCCGATCGGCAGTCGCAAGGGAAGTCACTGTTCACGCGAATCGCTATGACCTGGCACAACAAGGTGGTCTGGACCGAGGGGATGTTCCTGCAACCCCAGCATTTCCAGCAGCACGACCGCTATACCGAATATCAGCTGCGCCAGCGTCTCGCCGCAACCGTCGGCCACGCTTGGGGTTTCACCTCGGTCTCGATCGACGATGCCGCGCTCGCCCTCGGCAAGCTGAGCGTGAACTCGGCGCAAGGCGTGCTGCCCGACGGCACCGCCTTCTCGATCCCGGGCAACGACGCCGCGCCCGCCGCGCTCGACCTGCCGATGGATGCGCGCAACGAACGAGTCGTCCTCGCGCTCGTGCTGCAGCGCCCCGGCATCGTCGAGTCCGACGCCGAGCAGGCGGCCGGCTCGATGGGTCCGCGCTATCGCGTCGCCGAGGTCGAAGTCGGCGACAGCAACACCAATGTCGACCGCGACACAGCGATCCAGATCGGGCGCGTCAACCTGCGCCTGATGCTCGAGCGCGATACCGGCGAGGGCTACGCGACGCTCGGCATCGCCCGCGTCGTCGAGCGGCGCGCCGACAACAAGCTCGTGCTCGACACGCAATACATTCCGCCGATGCTGCATGCGCAAGGCCATCCGATCCTCGACGGCTACGTGCGCGAGCTGTGCGGCCTGCTGCATCAGCGCGGCGAGGCGCTCGCCGCGCGCCTCTCGCAGCCGGGGCGCGGCGGCGTCGCCGAGATCGCCGACTTCCTGCTCCTCGAAGCCGTCAACCGCTCGCAGCCGCTCTTCATGCAGCTGCAGCAGCGCTCGGTTCTGCACCCCGAGGTGCTCTACGCAGCCTGCCTCAGCCTCGCCGGCGACCTGGCGACCTTCCGTGAGAAGCGCCGCCCGCCGCCCTTCCCGGAATACCTGCATGACGATCTGCAGCGCTGCTTCCGATCGGTCATCGACGACCTGCGCCAATCGCTTTCGATGGTCATGGAGCAGACGGCGATTCCGATCGAGCTGCAGGACCGCAAGTACGGCATCCGCGTCGCCATCATCGCCGACAAGGAATTGCAGAGGAACGCCAGCTTCGTGCTCGCCGTGGCGGCACAGATTCCCGGCGAAGCCTTGCGCGCACGCTTTCCAACCCAGGTGAAGATCGGCCCGGTCGAGCGCATCCGCGACCTGGTCAACCTGCAGTTACCCGGCGTGACGATGCGGCCGCTGCCGGTCGCGCCGCGGCAGATCCCGTATCACGCCGGCTTCAACTATTTCGAGCTCGACACGCGCAACAACGAGCTGTGGAAACAGCTCGAGGCCTCCGGCGGCCTGGCGATGCATATCCAAGGGGAATTCCCGGGCCTGGAACTCGAGTTCTGGGCCATTCGCGGCTGAGACCTCGCGTCTTCGTAGCGATCCTCGCTCGATCTCGGCGAACGAATTGCAGGAAACGACATGAGCGACACCGGACGCGAGAACGATCCCTTCGCTGCCTTCGAATCCGATCGCACGGTGATCAAGCCGGGCGTAGGTCGTGGTGCGCAGCCTGGCGGGGCGCCGGGCGCCGCTCCAGGACGAGCGCCGGCAGGTGCCCAGGGCGGTGCCGGGCACGGCGGCGCGCCGCGTATGGACCCCGGCGGCGGCAAGGAAGCGCCACTGGCGCTCGACGCGCTGATGAGCGCGAATCTCAACCCGCTGGTCTCTGCCGCGTCGCCGCTCCTGAGCGCGGCGCCGCGGATTCGCGCCATGGTGCAGCACGCGAACCCGGCGGGCCTGAAGGACGCACTCGCCGACGGCGTTCGCAAGTTCGAGGCGCAGGCGCGCGCCGAAGGCCTGCCCAACGAGCAGGTCATCGCCGCGCGCTACGTACTCTGCACCCTGCTCGACGAATCTGCCGCGAGCACGCCCTGGGGCGGCTCGGGTGCGTGGGCGACCCAAAGCCTGCTCGTCCTCTTCCACAACGAGACCTGGGGCGGCGAGAAAGTCTTCCAGCTGATGTCGAAGCTGGCCGAGAACGTTCCCGCCAATCGCAACCTGCTCGAGCTGATGTACGTCGTCCTCTCGTTCGGCTTCGAAGGGCGCTACCGCGTCCTCAACGACGGCAAGGCGCAGCTCGAGAGCCTGCGCGCGCGACTCTCGCAAATGCTGCGCGGCAACCGCACCGACGGCGACCGGACGCTGTCGCCGCGCTGGGAAGGCGTCCCTGCAAAGGTGGCGAGATTGCGCGACGGCTTGCCGATGTGGGTCCTGGCCTCGCTGGCCGGCCTCGTCCTCTTCGGCGTCTATTTCGGGCTCAGCTATTCGCTCAACGGCAGCTCGAACGGCGTGTTCGCGACCTTGCAAGGCCTCGACGTCAAGGCCGCGCCGATCACCGCCCCGCCGCCGCCGCCCACGCCGGCCGCGCTGCCGCGCCTGGCCACCTTCCTCAAGCCGGAAGTCGAACAGGGCCTGGTGCAGGTGCGTGATCTTTCCGATCGCTCGATCGTCATCATCAAGGGTGACGGCTTTTTCGAACCGGGCAGCTCGGTGATCGCCGATCGCACCAAGCCGCTGCTCGCCCGCATCGCCGCCGGGCTGCAGGCGACTCCGGGCACGGTGCTCATCACCGGGCACACCGACAACACGCCGATCCACACCCTGCGCTATCCGTCGAACTGGAATCTGTCGCAGGACCGGGCCAACGCGGTCAAGTCCTTGCTTGCCGATTCGGGGGTCAAGCCCGAGCGGATGCGCGCCGAGGGCAAGGCCGACGCCGAGCCCGTCGAGTCGAACGCGACACCGGCCGGTCGCGCCCGCAACCGCCGCGTCGAGATCACGCTCATCGTTCCGCCGAGCGCCGCATGAAGAAGTTCCTGAGCTTCCTGATCCATCCGACCTTTCTTGCGCTGGTCGGCGTTCTCGCGCTCTCGGCGATCGTGTGGTGGGTCGGGCCTCTCATCGGCATCGGCGAAGCCCATCCTCTCGATCCCGTCTGGGTGCGGGTGACGATCATCGGCGTCCTCTTCCTGCTGCTGATCCTGCGCTCGGTGTTCCGCTTCCTGAGCCAGAAGCGGACCAACGCTGCCCTCGTCGACGGCATGACGAAGGGCCCGAGCACTTCGGATCGCGAGCTCGCGACCTTGAACGAACGCTTCACGCAGGCGCTCGACGTGCTGAAGAAGGCGCCGGGCAAGCGCTCCGGCTGGAAGCGCGGTGCCTTCCTCTACGAGCTGCCCTGGTACATCTTCATTGGCGCTCCCGGCTCCGGCAAGACGACGGCCCTGCTCAACGCCGGCCTGACCTTCCCGCTCGCCGAAAAGATGGGCGGCGCCAGCGTTCGCGGCGTCGGCGGAACGCGCAATTGCGACTGGTGGTTCACCGACGAAGCGGTGCTCATCGACACGGCCGGCCGCTACACGACGCAGGAATCGAACTCACAGGTCGACGCGAGCGCGTGGGACGGTTTTCTCGCGCTGTTGCGCAAGTCGCGCCCGCGCCGGCCGATCAACGGCGTGCTCCTCACCGTCAACATCCAGGACCTGCTGCAGCAGACGCCCGTCGAGCGCAAGGACCACGCCGCCAAGCTGCGCGCGCGCATCCAGGAGCTGGCCGAAAAGCTCGGCGTGCGCGCGCCGGTCTACGTACTCGTCACCAAGGCCGACCTCATCGCCGGGTTCAACGAAAGCTTCGGCGCCCTCAGCAAGGAAGAGCGCAATCAGGTCTGGGGCTTCAGCTTCCCGTACGCGCCGACCGGCACCGACGATCCGCTCGTCAACTTCGGCTCCGAGTTCTCGGCCCTCGAGAAGCGCCTGCGCGACCGCGTCGTGCCTCTCATGGACGCCGAGCACGAGGTTCTCAAGCGCGCCGCGATCTTCAATTTCCCGCAGCAGTTCGCCGGCCTGCGCGGCCTCCTCGGCGGCTTTCTCGAACAGGTCTTCAGCGCCGGTGGGACGATGGAGGAAAGGCCGCTGCTGCGCGGCGTCTACTTCACGAGCGGCACGCAGGAGGGCACGCCGATCGACCGCGTGCTCGGGACGCTGGCGCGCACTTTCGGCATCGAGCGGCGTCTGGCGCCGCCGGCGGCGGCACGCGGCAAGAGCTTCTTCCTCAACCGCCTGCTGAAGGACGTCGTCTTCACCGAGCAGGGCTTGGTCGGCGAGAACCGCGCGATGGAGCGCCGGCGCGGACGCCTGCGCTTCGCGAGCTTCGCGTTGATCCTGCTCGTCAGCATGGCGCTGATCGCCGGCTGGGTCTTGAGCTACGGGCGCAACAAGAACTATGTCGCCGAGATCGACGCCAAGCTTCCCGATCTGAAGAAGGCCGTCGAGAGCCTTCCTCCGGCGACCTCGGGCGACGTGACGCCGCTGCCGCCGGTGCTGAGCGCCGTCCGTGCAGCAGCGCAGCCCGCGGAATTCCCGCTCGAATCGCCACCGTTGACGATGTCGCTCGGCCTCTATCAGGGCAAGAAGCTCGATGCTGCCGCCGACCTCGGCTACCAGCGCCTCCTCGAGCACGCGTTGATGCCGCGCGTCGTTCGCCGCCTCGAGGAGCGCCTGCGTGCCGTGAATCGAGACAACCTCGAGCAGGCCTACGAGAGCCTGAAGAACTACCTGATGCTCTACACGCCCGGCAAGTTCGACGCCGACGCGTTCAAAGCCTATGTCGGGATCGACTGGGACGCGGCGCTCGAGCGCAGCCTCGCGCCCGAGCAACGCCAGGCGCTCGACCAGCATCTGGACGCGATGCTCGCCCGCGGCGCTCCGCAGCCGGCCGCGCCGATGGACAAGAACCTCGTCGCCGGGGTACGCGACATGCTCGTCGCCTATCCGCTCGAGTACCGCGTCTTCAGCCGTCTCAAGCGCGCCCAGGTCGGTGCCGACTTTCCGCCGTTCAGCGTCGCCGGCGCGGGCGGGCCATCGGCCCTGCAGGTGTTCGAGCGGGTCAGCGGTGAGCCGCTCACCAAGGGCATCCCGGGCCTGTACACGCGCGAGGGCTATCGCAAGGCTTTCGAGACCTCGGTCGACAAGGCGACGCGACAGCTGGCCTCGGAGGAAAGCTGGGTGCTCGGCCTGCGCCCGACCGAGGCGAGCAAGTCGCTTCCGCTCGGCAAGGCCAACGTCGAGTTGACGAACCGCGTGCGCCGCCTCTATTTCGAGGAGTACATCAAGGTCTGGGACCAGTACATCGCCGACGTGCGCGTCGTCAAGCTCGACGGGCTCGACAAGAGCCTGCAGGTGGCGCGTACCCTGTCGGGCGTCGATTCGCCGCTCGCCGCCTTCCTGCGCGGCGTCGCGCGCGAGACGACGCTCGTGCAGCCGAAGGTCGATCCAGCCGCCTCGTCGGTGACCCAGGTCGGTCAGATCGACCAGAAGGCCGCCCAGGCAAAGCGCGAGATGGCGGCCGTCCTCGGCAAGGTGAACGTGCCTGGCGCCGACGCGGGCGCTCCGCAAGGGCCGCCGCTCGAGCAGATGGTCGACGATCACTTCGCGCCGATCCATCGCCTGGTGGCCGGGCAACCGCCGCCGATGGACGACATCCTGAAGATGCTCAACGACGTGTACGTGCAGCTGGCTGCCGTCGACTCGGCGCAGAAGAGCAAATCGGCACCGCCTCCCAGCGGCGGCGGCGAGCGCATCGCCGCGGCGGCAGGGCAGCTGCCCGAGCCGGCGCGCTCGATCGTCGAGAAGCTTGCCGGCGCCGCGGCGACGAGCGGCCGCGTCGTCGAGCGGCAGGGCCTGACGAGCGACCTCAAGCCGATCAGCGAATTTTGCAATCGCGCCATCACCGGCCGCTACCCGTTCACCGGCAGCTCGAAGGCCGACGTCCTGCCCGAGGACTTCGCGCAGCTCTTCGGCGGTGGCGGCATGCTCGACGACTTCTTCACCCGCAAGCTCGCTCCCCTGGTCGATATCGGAACCACTCCGTGGACCTTCAGGCCGGTCGGCGACGGTTCCAAGCCGGTGAACGCGGCGGCCCTCGCCGACTTCCAGCGTGCGGCGCGCATCAAGGATGTGTTCTTCCGCGGCGGCGGCAAGGCTCCGTCGTTCAAGGTCGACATCCGCGCCCTCGAGATGGAAGACGGCCTCAAGGAGATCAACCTCGACATCGACGGCGTGGTCATGAAATTCCTTGCCGGCAACACGACGCCGGTGACGGTGCAGTGGCCGAGCGCGCGCGTCGCTTCGCAGATCAAGATCACCACGGTGCCGGGAACCACGACGCTCACCGCTGACGGACCCTGGGCGCTGTTTCGCATCTTCGATCGCTTCGAGGTGCAGCCGACGGCACAGCCCGAGCGCTTCATCGTCCCGATGCTTCTCGAGGGCCGCCGCACACGCCTCGAGGTCACGTCGAACAGCGTCGTCAATCCGTTTCGCCTGCGCGAGATCCAGCAGTTTCGTTGCCCCGGGTCGCTATGAGCGGTGCCAGCGACGTCGCGACCATTCCCGGGTGGTACGGCAAACTGCCCACGCTCGGCGACTTCGCGTCGCGCCGTCTCGAGGCCGATTTCATCGAGCCTTGGGATCTGTGGCTCGGCGAGGCGCTGCAGGCGCTGCGCGTCGCCATGGGCGAGGAGTGGCTCGACGCCTACCTGAACGCGCCGCCGTGGCGCTTCGTCCTTTCTCCGGGCGTGCTTCCCGGCGTCGATACCGATCGCGTCTTCGCCGGCGTGCTGATGCCCTCGGTCGATCGGGTCGGCCGCCACTTTCCCTTGACGCTGGCGGCATCGTTGCCCCGCGTTCCGGGCATCGCGGCGGAGTTCGATGCGCTGCTCGTCTGGATGCACCGGCTCGAAGACACGGCGCTCGATGCCTTGCAAAGCGACTGGACCATCGACGATCTCGAACGCGCCCTTGCAGAGCTGGCGCCGCCAGGAGACGACGCGGCAGCAGCGGCCGAAGATCGTCTGGCTGCAGTCCGCGATGCGATGGCGCAGGCGCTGGCCCGCGGCGGCGGTTTCATCGACATCGCTTCGGTCTCCAGCCGATTCGAGCTCGCGGCGGTCCTGTGCAGCGCGCCGCGCCCGGCGCCGGCGATCGCCGCGCCTCCCGGACCGCGCGGCGTCGCCTTCTGGCTCGCCGATGTTCCGGGGCGACGGCAACTGCTCGTCAGCGAAGGGTTGCCGAGTCGCGACGATTTCGCGCACATGTTCGGCGGCGCCGGGAGGGGTCCGGTTCGAGGCGCGGCGGCAAGAGGCGTGCCGCTCGAGGACGACGGATTGATGACCCTTCCGCAGGTGCTGTCCTCGCCGCTCGTCGAGGAGGGGCTCGGCAAGGCCGATGAGACCGACCTGCTCGGTCTGTTCCAGAGCGCGGCCGCGCCGACGAGCGGCCAGGACCCGGTTCTCGCCTCGGCCCGGAACGACGACATCCTTGCCCTGTTCGGCGTCGGCGCAGAGGCGGTTCCTGCCGACGCCGATCCGCAGCACGCGCCGAAGACCGACGACGTACTCGCCTTGTTCGACGTCCGGCCCACGCCGCCGGCGGCGACCGAAGAGTCGCTGGAGTCGAACGCGCCGAAGACCGACGACGTGCTCGCCTTGTTCGGCGTCCGGCCCACACCACTGGCGGCGACCGAGGAGTCGCCGGAGTCGGATGAAGCTCAGGCGCCGCACGAAGGTCGGCCGAAGGATCCGGACATCCTCGACCTGTTCGGCGGCCCGCCGGTCGCGCCGGACGACGAGAAGGCGCGTTGAGCCGATGAGCAACGACGACGATCAACGGACGCGAATCCTTCCGCCGCAAGCGCAGAAGACCCAGGTCGCGCCGCAGCGCACCGAGATCGCGCCGCCGCCCGAGGCGTTCGCTCCCGACGGCGACGCGACCGTCATTCGGCCGCGCCCGGCCCGTCCGCCTGCGCAGGAAGGCGGCAACATGCTGCCGGTGGGCTTCTATCTCGGCGAGTTCGAGATCACGAAGGTCCTCGGCGAAGGCGGCTTCGGCATCGTCTATCTGGCGGAGGATCACTCGCTCGGCCGGCGCGTCGCGCTCAAGGAGTACATGCCGTCGTCGCTGGCGCAGCGCGTCGGCGGCACCCAGGTGTCGGTGAAGTCGGAGCGGCATCGCGAGACCTTCGAGGCCGGCCTGAAGAGTTTCGTCAACGAGGCTCGCCTGCTCGCCCAGTTCGATCATCCTTCGTTGGTCAAGGTCTATCGCTTCTGGGAAGCGAACGGCACGGCGTACATGGTGATGCCGTTCTACGAAGGCATCACCCTCAAGGATCAGTTGAAGGAGATGGGTGCTCCGCCCGACGAGGCCTGGCTGCGCGAGCTGCTCGAGCCGCTCAGCGAGGCGCTCGCCGTGATCCACGCCGAGCAGTGCTATCACCGTGACATCGCGCCCGACAACGTGATTCTGCTCAAGGGCAGCAACCGGCCGCTGCTGCTCGACTTCGGCGCGGCGCGGCGCGTCATCGGCGACATGACGCAGGCGCTCACCGTGATCCTCAAGCCCGGCTACGCACCTGTCGAGCAATACGCAGAAGTGCCGGGAATGAAGCAGGGGCCGTGGACCGACGTCTACGCGCTGGCTGCCGTCGTCTATTTCGCGATCACCGGCAAGACGCCGCCGACTTCGGTCGGGCGGCTGATGAACGACAACTACGTGCCGATGGTGCAAGCTGGCGCCGGACGCTACAGCCCCGAGTTTCTCGATGCCATCGACCGGGCGCTCGTCGTCAAGCCGGAGCAGCGGACGCAGTCGATCGACGATCTGCGCCACGACCTGGGCATGGCTGCGAGCGAGGTCGACCCGGCGAAGGCGGAACGGCGCAGCGGCCGCGCTTCGACGATAGCCGGCACCTTGCCGCCCGGTGCGGCCGTCGCGCGCAAGAGCCGCGTGCCGGTGTTCGCGGGTGTCGGCATCGTCGCCGTGCTGGCGATCGCCGGTGGCCTGTACGGGTGGCTCAGCTCGAAGTCGCCTGCACCAGCGACTGTCGCGACGACGGCGGCAGTGCCGGCGGCGACAGCGACGCCTGCGGCCCCCGCCCCGGCCACGGCCGCATCGGTGGCCGGTCCGGTCGTCGTGGCGGCGCCGGATCGGCCACCGACCGTGGAGCCCGCGGCCGCGGGGCCGTTCGATCCGACGCACGAATTCGAGCGCGTCGCCGCCGCGCAGTCGCCCGACTTCAAGGTCGAGGCAGCTGCCGACAAGCCGCAACTCAAGATCGACAAGGACACGATGTCGTTCAAGGTGACGAGCGAGAAGGAAGGCTATCTCTACGTCTTCCAGTACGGGACCGACGGCGGCATCGTCCAGGTCTTTCCGAGCACGATGGCAAAGAGCAACCGGATGCGGGCCGACAGCACGCTGTCCCTCCCACCGAAGGGCGCCGCGGGCACGATTGCCAGCGGACCTCCAGGAACCGACCGCCTGATGGCGATCGTCTCGCAGCATCCGCGCGACTTTTCCGCTTTGGGGCTGAAGGTGGCCGATGGCTTCGGGCAGACCACCGTCGAGGCAGCGAGCCGGGCTGCGCAGGTGCAAGCTGGCGGCGCATCGATCTTCGCCGGCAGGGCGATCTGTCAGCAACCGTGCACCGACGAATACGGCGCCGCGCTGTTTGCGGTCGACGAGATCAAGTGACGCCGCCCGGCTGCGCATCGACATCCCGCGACGACGATTGAAGGAGCAAGCATGGCAGACGACGACTGGACTCCCGACTTCGGCACGCTCGACGCGGCCGCGCCGGCCTGGGCGGCGAAGCGCCCGGTACGCATCGCCGTGCTCGGCGACTTCAGCGCCGGCGCCGCCGCCGGGCGCCTAGAGACCGGCGCCGACCTGGCACGACGCAAGATGATTGCGGTCGAGTTCGACAACCTCGAGGACACGCTGGCCCGTCTCGAAGTCAAGCTCGCGTTGCCGATCGGCGAGGGCGGCGACGGCATCGAGGTCGAGTTCGGCGAGCTCGACAGCTTCCATCCCGATTCGCTGTACCGCGAGCTGCCGATGTTCAAGTCGCTCGTCGACCTGAGAAAGCGCCTCAACAACACGGCGACGTTCGCCAAGGCGGCGGCCGAAGTTCGTGCCATGGGCGGCGAGGACACGCGTCGCGCTTCGCGCAGCGGGCCGCGCCGTTCGCGCAGCGGCGCCCCGGCGGCGAACGCGAAGCTCTCCGATTTCGCCCGCCTCGTCGGCTACAGCGCTGACGTGAACACCGACGCGTCCGTCGATGCCTTGCTCAAGCGCATCGTCGGGCCGTTCGTCACCAAGGCGCCCGACCCGAAGCGTGACGCGCTCGTCGCCACCGTCGACGCTGCGCTCTCGGACGCGATGCGCACGGTGCTGCACCAGCCGGAATTCCAGAACCTCGAGGCGCTCTGGCGCGGAATGGATATGCTGCTTCGGCGTGTCGAGACCGGGCCTTCGTTGCAGGTGCTCCTCGTCGACATGTCGGCCGAAGAGTTCGCTGCTGATCTGAGCGGCGCCAGCGACCTGAGCGAGACGGGCCTGTACTCGATGCTCGTCGACAAGCCTTCGCAGGACAAGGCGGGCGGCGTCACCCTCATCCTGGGCCTCTACCAGTTCGAGCCGACGCCCCCGCACGCCGAGCTGCTCGGCCGGATGGCGAAGATTGCCAAGCTCGCTGCCGCGCCCTTCGTCACGTCGATCAACGCAGACGCGTTCACCGACCGCCGCAATCCGCCCCATCCGCTGATGGCGCAGGCGCTCGAGGCGCTGCGCGAACTGCCGGAAGCGACGCACCTTGCGCTGCTCGCGCCGCGCTTCATGCTGCGCCACCCATACGGCAAGAAGAGCGATCCGATCAGCGCGTTCGCCTTCGAGGAGTTCACGCCCGAAGAAGGCCTGCGCGGCATGCTGTGGGGTCATCCGGCCCTGCTCGCCGCGTCGGTGCTCGCTGCGCCGACGGGCAACACGCTGTCGGTGGGCGACCTGCCATTCCACTACGTCGTCGACGGCGATGGCGACCAGATCGCCTTGCCGACGACCGAGCGCCTCGTCAATCTCGCCGCGGCGGAAATGCTGCGCCGTGTCGGCATCGACGCCCTGATGGCGCACAAGGGCCAGCCGGAGCTGCGCATCGCCGGGCTCGACGCGATGAGCGGCGATCCGCTGTCGCTCCCCGGGATGGCCAAGCCCGCGGCCCGCCTGTCGTTCACGACCTCGTTGCAGGGCAAGATGCCCGACGCCGAAAAGCCGGCAAAGGGCAAGGCCAAGGCCGCGGCAAGCGACGAAAACGAGGAGGAAGCGAGCACTGAATCCGCCGACGATGTCGGCGCGGGCAGCGACGATGCGGGAGCGGCGCCTTCCGAGAGCTCGGGCGACACGAGTCTCGACGACCTCCTCGCCAGCCTCGGCGACGACAGCGCCGCTGCTCCGGCGGAGAGCGGCGAAGGGGAAGCAGCGGCCGGCGACGCCCCGGCCGAGGAGGGAGCGATGGACCCGGATCTCGCCGAGCTGCTGAAGTCGCTCGAGGGTTGAGCGCCGGAGGCGCCGGCGCCTCTCAGTCGGCGTCGGCAGCTGCCGGATCGTCATCGTCCTTGCCGTCGTCGACCGGCGGCGCCGCTGCGACGCGATAGCCTTCGGACGCCCAGGCGCCGAGGTCGGCGAGGCGACAGCGTTCGCTGCAGAAGGGGCGAAACGGGTTGCTAAGGGCGTAAACGCCCTCGCCGCCGCAGCCCGGGCAGCGCACTATGCGCCGCGCCTCGTCCGCGGTCGGTCGCTCGGCCATGCCGCAGCTCCTCCTCAGGAGCAAAGGGTCAGCTCGAAGCCCGCGTCCGCGACGGTCGGACGCAGGCGCCCGTCCGCCTCCTGGCGCATCAGGCGCACCTGCACCATCAGGCGATGGCCGCTGATCTCGGGGACGAGCTCGGCCTGCGCGTCGAGGCGAACGCGCATCAGCTGAAAGACGCGACCGGCAGGCAGGCTCTGCGAATACTGCCCGCCGATCGCCGTGACCTTTTGCGGCGTTCCCGAATCGCGCAACAGGCCGAGCAGCACCTGCAATGCCTCGGCGAGCGGCATCAGCGAGGCGACCCATTGCAGCAGGTCGGCACGGCGGCGGCCGGCGTTCTGCTGCTGCCACGCGTAGTAGGCGGGCAGGTCGAACTCGCAAGTGCCTCCCGGGATGCTGATGCGGCTGCGGATGCTCATCAGCCACTCGTTCCCGGTGAGCGCCGCGCCGGCCTTGCCCGACACCTGGTTCAGGCGCGCATGCGCGCCATCGATGCGTCCGATCACCTCGTCGAGCACCGCTTCCGAGATCGACGGGTTGCCGCGATAGCTGACGAGTTGCTGGCGATGCTTCTCGAGCTCCTTGAGCAGATCGGACTTGAGGTCGGCGCGCGAGCCGACGTCCATGATCTCGAAGATCGTGGCGAGCGCGTGATGATGATCGACGGGAGCATCGCGCTCGATCAACTGGCCCAGGCGATCGAACAGATGCTCGAGCCGGAGCATCGTCCGGATGCTCTCGTTGAAAGGGTACTCGTACAGGATCAAGGCGCGGTTCGGATCAATCGGTGCGGGACGAAGGGCCGTGCCATGCAGCGACGCTCGCGCCGATTGTTCCACAGCGATTTGATCTCCCGCGGCGTGCGGTCATCGCCGTTGCGCGAGCAGGTCGAGCCACAGGGCGTCGACTTCGCGACCGAGGTGCTCGAGCGTGATGCCGTCGTTTTCGATGACGGCGTCGGCCGCGGCGCGACGCGCGGCGCGGCTCGCCTGCTGGGCGATGACGGCGCGCGCCGCGTCTGCCGTCCAGCCCGGGCGGCCGGCAACGCGCTCGATCTGCAGCGCCTCGGCGCAGTCGACGACCCAGACCCGGTCGACGCGAGCCCGCCACCGCCCGGATTCGACGAGCAGGGGGATGTCGAG
>JGI24140J50213_10000389_pt1 | contig 20638 bp, 18 predicted proteins | sample BarGraIncu00222A_FD_50213 | JGI IMG/M metagenome (IMG submission 50213)
CGGAAGCGGTCGTTCCACTCGGCGAAGGGCGGCGGGAACTGGCCGGTGCGCCAGCCGTGAACCCCGAGGTCCCACGGCTCGGCGATCAGCTTGACCGCTGCGAGCACCGGGTCGGAGCGCAGGGCGACCAGGAACGGGTGGTCGGNGTGGAAGCTGTCGTCACGGCCGCGGCCCAGGGTCACCGCAAGGTCGAACCGGAAGCCGTCCACGTGGCACTGCTGGACCCAGTACCGCAGGGAGTCCCGAACCATCCGTGCGACCACCGGCTGGCGGATGTCCAGGGTGTTGCCGCACCCCGTCACGTCGACGTCATGTCCGCGCTCGTCCAGGCGGTAGTAGGCGCGGTTATCCAGACCGCGCCAGGACAAGGTGGCCCCGTCGCGGGCCTGCTCGCAGGTGTGGTTGTAGACCACGTCCAGGATCACCTCCAGACCGGCAGCATGAAGCAGCTTGACCATGCCCTTGAACTCGTTGAGCTGGTCCAGGGGATCGCGGGACGCTGCGTACGGTCCATGGGGCGCGCAGAATCCCAGAGTGTTGTACCCCCAGTGGTTCGACAGCCCCCGGGCCACGAGCTCCGGCTCGTCGCTGAACGCGTGTACCGGTAACAGCTCGACCGATGTCACCCCCAGACCAAGGAGGTGCTCGATCGTGGCTGGGCTCGCCATCCCGGCAAAGGTTCCTCGCAGCGGCTCCTCGATCTGGGGGTGGCTCTTGGTGAGATTGCGGACGTGGGTCTCGTAGATGACCGTCTGGGACCACGGGACCTGGGGGCGCCGGTCATGGTCCCAGTCGAAGCCGTTACCGACTACGACGGCCCTTGGCACGTACGGCGCGCTGTTGCGGTCGTCCCTGATCTCCGGATCGCCAGTCAGGCCAGCGCCCACCACATGGCCGAAAACCTCCGGCGCCCAGGTGACCTGGCCGTCGATAGCCCTGGCATAGGGGTCCAGCAGCAGCTTGTCGGGGTTGTAGCGCAGGCCCTGGGAGGGTTGCCACGGNCCGTGGGCCCGGATCCCATATCGCGCTCCGGCGCCGAGCCCGGGAACGGAGCCGAACCATGTCCCCTGGAGGTGGCCGGCCAGGGTGATCCTTCTCTCACTTGCCCCGGTGGTGTCGCCCGCCTCGAACAGGCAGACCTCCACAGCGTCGGCGTGTCCGGCGTACACGGCGAAGTCCACGCCATCGGCGGTGAGGGTGGCACCCAGTCCGGGTGGCAGATCACTGGTGGTGCCCATGGCACCAAGGGTAGGCAGTCGTTACGTTAGGGGCATGACCGATCCGACTTCGCTGCCAAACTTCCCGCCCACGCCAAATCAGCATCCTCTTCGTGGACGGGTGCTTGACGCCCTGATCGACGAAGGTTTCGAGCCCAACATTGACAACGACGGCGACGTGGCCTTCACGGTCCAGGAACAGCAGCTGTTCGTGCGCTGCGTGGAGGGCGACTTCACCATCATGCGCGTCTTCGGGCAGTGGCAGGTTGGCGACGACGTGCCGCAAGATCTTCTGAGTCAGCTCCAGGCCTGCAACGAGCTGACCCTGCGTCTTAATGTGGTCAAGGCCGGCATCGCGAACGGGACCCTGGTTGTCACCGGTGAGCACGTCATCGCACCAGAGACGAACCTGCGGGAAATGCTGGTGGTGACGACCCAGCTCATCTTGTCCGCTGTCCACCTGTGGCACGAGACGATCATGGGCCGGACGCAGGGCGAGGACGCCGGGACGGAGCAGGTATGAGTGAGCTCGTGCACGTCGAGGTCGAGGCTGGCATCGCCACGATCCGTCTGGACCGACCTCCCGTCAACGCGCTGAACTTTCAGGTTCAGGACGAGCTGCACGCCGCCGCGCTGCAGGTCAGCGAGCGGCGCGACGTCAGCGCGGTCATCGTCTATGGCGGCGAGAAGGTCTTTGCGGCCGGCGCTGACGTCAAGCAGATGCAGACCATGAGCTACACGGACATGGTCGACCGTTCCGCGGCCTTACAGGCTGCTTTCATCGCGATCGCCCGGATCCCCAAGCCCACNGTNGCNGCCATCACCGGATATGCCCTNGGTGCCGGGTGTGAGCTCACCTTGGCCTGCGACTTTCGGGTCGCCGCCGACAACGCCCAGCTCGGCCAGCCCGAGATCGCCCTGGGNGTCATCCCGGGGGCCGGTGGCACTCAGCGGCTGTCCCGGTTGATCGGTGCCGCCCGCGCCAAGGACATGATCTTCACCGGACGCATGGTCTCGGCACAGGAGGCGCTGCGGATCGGTCTGGTCGATGAGGTGGTCGCACCCGATCAGGCCTACGCCGCAGCCCAAAGGCGCGTCGAGCGCTACGTGGGCGGCCCGGCATACGCCATCCGCGCAGCAAAGGAGGCCATCGACCGTGGTCTCGAGGTCGATCTGGAGACCGGCCTGGAGATTGAGCGGATGCAGTTCGCGGGGGTCTTCGCCACCCGTGACCGTAACCTGGGCATGACCGCCTTCGTTGAGCACAGGAAGGGCGGCGCGCAGTTCGAGGGCCGCTAAGACGTTTGGCCCGGCGGAGCCGCGAGTTTGGGCTTAGTGTTTGTCGGCAGGGCGGTCGTCGCCCATGCATGAGCGCTGCTGGCGTTTCCTCCGGGCGCTCAAGAGTGCCAAGATGTCCCGAAATCCTAGAGTGATACTCCCTATGAAAGGGGACGAGCCAGCGTGAACATCGTCGTCTGTGTCAAGTACGTGCCTGACGCCACGTCGGACCCTACGTTCAACGAGTCGGACAACACCACCGATCGGTTGGGCGTCGACGGTCTGCTTTCTGAGCTCGACGAGTACGCCATCGAGTCAGCCCTGAGCCTGGCCGAGAGTCCTGGAGCCGGGGAGAGCACTGTCACCGTCCTGACCGTCGGCCCCGACAAAGCCGCCGATGCCATCAAGAAGTCCCTGCAGATGGGCGCCCATGCGGGCGTGCACGTCAGCGACGAGGCGATCCACGGCTCTGACGCCGTGGCCACCTCGCTGATCCTGGCCGAGGCCGTGAAGAAGATCGGCAACCCCGACCTCATCCTGACCGGTATGACCTCCACGGATGGAGCGATGGGCGTTGTCCCGTCCATGCTCGCCGAACGCCTCGGCCTGCCCCAGGTGACTCTCGCCTCGGAGCTCAGCGTGGCCGGTGGCACGGTCACCATCCGTCGCGACGGTGACGCGGCCTCTGAGACCGTCACCGCCACCCTGCCGGCTCTGGTCTCGGTCACCGACCAGATCAACGAGCCCCGCTACCCGTCCTTCAAGGGCATCATGGCTGCCAAGAAGAAGCCCGTGGCGACCTGGTCGCTGAGCGACCTCGGCGTCGACGCCGGCTCGGTGGGCCTGGCTGCTGCCTGGACAAAGGTCGAGTCCTTCGCCAAGCGCCCGCCCCGGGCTGTCGGCCAGATCGTCACCGACGAGGGTGACGGCGGAACCAAGCTCGCAGAGTTCCTGTCCGCGAACAAGTTCGTCTGAACCAACCAGACTGCTCACCCGAACAGTTAGATGTAGGAGAAACGCACATGGCTGAAGTTCTCGTTCTGGTTGACCACATCGATGGCGTGGTCCGCAAAACCACCTCCGAGCTGCTGACGATCGCCCGCCGCCTTGGCGAGCCGTCCGCGGTCTTCATCGGTGGTGGGTTCGACACCGCCAAGGCGGCCCTGGCGCAGTACGGCGCCGAGAAGGTCTACACGGTGGCGGCGGCTGACATCTTCGACTACCTGGTGGCGCCCAAGGCTGAGGTGCTGGCCGCACTGGTGGCCTCCAGCTCGCCGGCGGCGGTCCTGATCTCCTCATCCCCTGAGGGCAAGGAGATCGCGGCCCGGCTGGCGATCAAGACCTCATCGGGTCTGATCACCGACGCCGTCGACGTGCAGGCCGGCGGCGATGGCGCCGTCCGCACGACNCAGTCCGCGTTCGCCGGTGGGTTCAGCGTGCAGGCGAGCGTGACCAAGGGCACACCCATCGTCACGGTCAAGCCGAACTCGGCCCCCCCCGAAGCGGTCACCGGCGCGGCCGTGGAGCAGGTGGTCGACATCACGATCTCGGCGGGCGCCAAGGCCGCCCGGATCACCAACACCGCGCCCAGGGCAGCCACGGGCCGTCCCGAGCTGACCGAGGCCGCGATCGTGGTCTCCGGTGGACGCGGAACCGGCGGTGACTTCTCCAAGGTCGAGGAGTTCGCCGACTCCCTGGGCGCCGCTGTCGGGGCCTCGCGCGCAGCCGTCGACGCGGGGTGGTACCCGCACAGCAACCAGGTCGGCCAGACCGGCAAACAGGTCTCCCCGCAGCTGTACGTCGCGGCCGGCATCTCCGGGGCCATCCAGCACCGCGCCGGCATGCAGACGTCCAAGACGATCATCGCGATCAACAAGGACGAAGAGGCTCCCATCTTCGACATGGTCGACTTCGGTGTCGTCGGCGACCTGTTCACCGTCCTGCCGCAGGCCATCAAGGCGGTCAACGCCGCAAAGGGCTGACCGCCTGCACGCGGATACGCGGGCGCGACTCGGGCCACGGGTCGTGTCCACGTAGACTCGATGGGTGCTCGACTCCTCTGCCAACGTCAGCTTTGCCTACCTCGACCACGGTGCGACCACGCCGATGCTGCCCGAAGCGATCGAGGCGATGACCGCTCAGATGGCAACGGTCGGTAATGCCTCGTCCCTGCACACCTCGGGCCGCCTCGGACGTCGGGTGGTCGAGGAGTCTCGCGAGGCGATTGCCCAGGCCATGGGTGCCCGGCCATCGGAGGTGCTGTTCACCTCTGGCGGCACGGAGTCCGACAACCTGGCCATCAAGGGAACCTTCTGGGCCCGCAAAGACGCGGACCCTCGGCGGGTGCGCCTTCTGGTCAGCACCGTCGAGCATCATGCGGTCCTGGACTGTGTCGACTTCCTAGTGGCCCACGAGGGCGCCAAGGTCACCTGGCTCGAGGTTGACCAGGTGGGCCGCGTCCACCCGGAGACGGTCCGGGCCGCCATCGGGACCGACCCCGAGACCGTCGCACTGGTCAGCGTGATGTGGGCCAACAACGAGGTCGGCACCGTGCAGCCGATCGCCCAGATAGCCGCGCTCTGCCACGAGTTCGCGATACCGATGCACAGCGACGCCGTCCAGGCCGTCGGCCAGGTCGTGGTCGACTTCGCTGCCAGCGGGCTCGACCTGTTGAGCATCAGCGGCCATAAGATCGGCGGTCCCCAAGGGGTGGGAGCGCTGCTGGCTCGACGCGACGCCACCCTCGTGCCCCTGACCCATGGCGGAGGCCAGGAGCGCCAGGTGCGCAGCGGCAGCCTGGACGTCCCGGCGATTCGTGGTTTCGCGGTGGCCATCCGCCATGCCACGGCCGACCTGGCCCGCCGCGCGCAGCGACTGACTGCCCTGCGCGACATGCTCATTGTCGGCGCACAGGATGCCGGCTTCGGAGTCCAGGTCAGCGGCGACTGGGTGCCCGGTGACGGCACGGCGCGTCTGCCGGGCAACGCCCACCTGCTTGTTCCTGGCTGTGACGGTGACTCCCTGCTGTACCTGCTGGACGCCGCCGGAGTGCAGTGCTCTACCGGTTCGGCCTGCCAGGCCGGGGTGCCACAGCCCAGTCACGTCCTGCTGGCCATGGGNATGTCGGAGCACAAGGCTCGTGGCGCCCTGCGGCTCACGCTGGGCCATACCTCGACCTCGGCTGACATTGACGCGTTCCTGGCGGCTCTGCCGGCCGCGGTTGAGCGAGCCCAGAGGGCCCAGGTGGCCACCAGCTCCCAGCAGGCGATTCCGACACAGACGCGCTGATGCGCGTCGTTGCCGCCATGAGCGGCGGTGTTGACTCAGCTGTTGCCGCGGCCCGCATGGTCGAGGACGGACACGACGTTGTCGGGGTTCATCTTGCGCTCAGTCAGAACCCTGCCACCCTTCGTGAGGGCGCCCGCGGCTGTTGCACCATTGAGGACGCCGGTGATGCCCGTCGGGTGGCCGACATGATCGGAATTCCTTTCTACGTCTGGGATATGGCTGCGCGGTTCAAGAACGACGTGGTCGATGACTTCGTCGCGGAGTATGCCGCCGGCCGCACCCCCAACCCGTGCCTGCGCTGTAACGAGAAGATCAAGTTTGCCGCGCTGCTGGACAAGGCCCTCGCACTGGGATTCGATGCGGTCGCCACCGGTCACTATGCCCAGATCGTGCAAGGGGCCAGCGGCGCGCGCGAGCTGCACCGGGCGCTCGACATGGCAAAGGATCAGTCTTACGTCCTGGGTGTGCTGAACGCCGACCAGCTGGCGCGCTCGTTCTTTCCCCTGGGCGACACCGCCAAGCCGCAGATTCGCCAGGAGGCCGCAGCACGCGGGTTCTACGTCGCGGCCAAGCCCGACAGCCACGACATCTGTTTCATTCCCGACGGGGACACCCGCAAGTGGCTGACCGACCGCCTCGGGGAGCAGCCCGGCGACATCGTCGACACGGGCGGAACCACGGTGGGACGCCATGATGGTGCCTACGGGTTCACGGTGGGGCAGCGCCGGGGCCTGCACCTTGGGCAGCCCGCAACCGGAGGGCAACCTCGTTACGTGCTCGAGGTACAGCCCAAAACCAACACTGTCGTGGTTGCGGTCGGCGACCTGCTGGGAATCGACGCGATCACCGGCGACCACTGCCGGTGGTGTGGTCCGGCGCCGCGCGGCGAAGTGTCGGTGGGCGCCCAGGTTCGCGCTCACGGCGAGGAGATACCGGCCACCGCCTGGGCCGACGGCGAGCAGGTCGAGGTACGCCTGCAGCGCCCCGTCCGCGGGGTGGCCCCCGGCCAGTCCGTGGTCCTGTACGACGGGACCCGGGTGGTCGGGTCAGCCACCATAGCCAAGGCAACCTCGGCCAGGGCAGCGGCCAGCGGGCAGGGCCGGCGCGAGCTCACCCGCGACGCAGACGGCAGCACCTCGCCGGCCGGAGGTTAGGCTCTGGCGGTGAGCAGAGGCAGCGGGATCGGGTCGTGGCCGGGCACCGACGTACGCCGGAGCGTGACTGCCGTTCGGGACCTGCTCAGCGAACAGGGGCTGCCGTACCTGCCGGAGCTTCCCGCGCGAGGACCGGGCGCGGACATGATCGGCCGGGCGGCTGGCCTGCTGGCCGATCTGGCGGTCGACCTGCAGCCCATGGGTTGGCGCTTCGTCGACCGGGCCGGCCACGATGCCCACCGCACCGCGGGGCTCCTGCGCCAGGACCTGGACGAGCTGGCCGAGGCTTTCGACGGGTACGAGGGCGACCTCAAGGTGCAGATCGCGGGGCCCTGGACCCTGGCCTCCTCGATCTGGCTGCACCGCGGCGAACGTTCGGTCGTGGATGGCGGCGCCACCCGGGACGTGATCGCGTCCCTGGCCGAGGGGCTGCGCGCCCACCTGGATGAGGTAGCCCAGCTCGTCCCCAAGGCCACCCTGGTGGTCCAGCTCGATGAACCCGCTCTGCCCTCGGTCCTGGCCGGTCGCCTTCCCACGGCCTCAGGATTCGGCCGGATTCGCGCCATCGACCCCACCATGGCCGCAGAGGGGCTGCGCGACGTCGTCGCGGCCGCCGGCGACCGGCTCACCGTCGTGCACTGCTGTGCGCCGGATGTGCCACTGGTGCTGCTGCGGGATACCGGTGTCACCGCTGTCTGCCTCGACATCGGCGTGCTGACCCCCAAGGGGTGGGAGTCCGTGGCGGCCACCGTCGAGTCCGGTGTAGACCTCTGGGCCGGGGTGGTCCCCACCGGCGGCGCCTCAGCCACGGCCGATGGGCACCCAGCCAGCGGTGTCACCGGCGTCATCGACCCCTTGCTGGAGGCGTGGCGCAGGGTCGGGNTGCCGATCTCGGACCTGTCCAAGGTGACGCTCACGCCGGCCTGTGGGCTGGGCGGACTCACACCTTCGGGGGCCAGCAGCGTTCAACAACTGGTCGTGGACGCGGCCCGCGCCCTGACCGAGACCGCTGGAAGCTGACCACCATGACGACCACCACCCAAGCCGCCGCCGCGGCCAACGCGATGAAGGCCACGCGTGTCCCCTGGCAGCTGAAGTTCACCGCGCTGGCGTTCATCTGGGGCTCGAGCTTCCTGCTGATGAAGATCGGCCTGAGGTCCCTTGCGCCCCTGCAGATCTCTGGTCTGCGCATCATGAGCGGCGCGGCCGTTCTGATGCTTCTGCTCATCGTCTCGGGGGGGCGGTTGCCCCGCCAGCGCCGCCTGTGGGCGCATCTGATGGTGACGGGTTTCTTCCTGGGCAGCCTGCCGTTCAGCCTGTTCGCGCTGGGGGAGGAGCGGATCAGCTCGGCGCTGGCGGGCATCGGTAACTCGATCACCCCGATAGCCACCGTGATGTTCAGCCTGCTGCTGCTGCCCGTGGACAAGATCGAGCCACGCAAGATCGTCGGGGTGGTCATCGGTTTCCTCGGGGTGCTGGTGATCATGCAGCCGTGGGCGTCACTCGGGCGCCCGGACCTGCTGGGCTTCGCCATGACGCTGGTGGCCGGTATGTCCTACGGGCTGGGCTGGATCTACACGAGGCGCTTCCTGGGCAGGGCGGACTTCGGCGGGCTCACCCTGCCCGCGGCGCAGATGCTGACCTCGGCCTCCCAGATGCTGGTCGCCCTGACGATCTGGTGGCTTGCCCAGCGCACCCACCTTTCGCTGGGCGCGCCGTGGACCCTGCACGCGAACACCAGCGGCGGCTCGGTCCTGGTGCCGCTGCTGGCCGTGCTTGCCCTGGGGGTCTTCGGCACCGGGATCGCGATGTCTTTCCAGTACGACGTGGTGCGCGCGGCTGGGCCGACGGTCGGCTCTTCGGTCACCTACCTCATCCCGGTCGTCTCGGTGGCCCTGGGTGTCCTGGTGCTGGGCGAACGGCTGGCGTGGCCCCAGTTCGTCGGCGCCGCCGTGGTCCTGGGCGCAGCGGTGCTGATTGGGCGTTCGCCCAGAGCCTGATCGGCGTCCGACATGGGGCAGGATATGGCTGTGACCGACCTGCCGACCGATGTTCCCGCCGACGTCCGCCACCAGTGGACTGAGCTTGCTGAGCAGGTGCGCGCCCACCAGTACAGCTACCACCTCAAGGATGCGCCGACCATCAGCGATGGGCAGTACGACGGCCTGGTTCGCGAGCTGAACGCCCTGGAGGACCGGTACCCNCAGCTGCGCACCCCCGACAGCCCGACCCAGCAGGTCGGCGCGGGATTCTCCACGGACTTNGCGCCCGTCGAGCACCTCGAGGCGATGTTGAGCCTGGACAACGCCTTCAGCCCCGGTGAGATCGCGGCGTGGGCCCTGCGGGTGGAGCGCGACGTAGCCTCGGCCGGCGGGCGCCCGCACCACTATCTGTGTGAGCTCAAGATCGACGGGCTGGCCATCAACCTGCTGTACCAGCGGGGCCGGCTGGTCCGGGCGGCGACCCGCGGCGACGGCCGCACCGGTGAGGACGTCACCAACAACGTGCGCACGATCAGGGGAATCCCGCATCGGCTCGTCGGGTCGGACCATCCGGACCAGATCGAGATCCGGGGTGAGGTGTTCTTCCCGATCGAGGCCTTCGGGCAGCTGAACGCCGCGTTGGTCGCGGCAGGCAAGGCGCCGTTCGCCAACCCCCGTAACGCAGCGGCCGGGTCGTTGCGTCAGAAGGACCCCCGGGTCACCGCCACCCGCCCGCTGCGGATGCTGGTTCACGGCATCGGGGCCCACCGGGGGTTCGCGATCGCGCGCCAGAGCCAGTGCTATGACGTGCTGGCCGGCTGGGGGCTGCCGGTCTCCACCCACCACCGGGTGCTGGACGGCGTCGCCGCCGTGCAGGAGTACATCGACTACTACGGGGCGCACCGGCACGACGTCGAGCATGAGCTCGACGGGATCGTGGTCAAGATCGACGAGGTCGAGATCCAGCGCCGCCTCGGCTCGACCTCACGAGCGCCGCGCTGGGCCATCGCCTACAAGTACCCGCCCGAGGAGGTCACCACCAGGCTTGTGGACATCCGGGTCAACGTCGGGCGGACCGGGCGGGTCACGCCCTTTGGGGTGATGAAACCCGTCAAGGTCGCCGGTTCGACCGTCGAGATGGCTACGTTGCACAACGCCTTCGAGGTCGTGCGCAAGGGGGTGATGATCGGCGACACCGTGGTGCTGCGNAAGGCCGGCGACGTGATCCCNGAGATCGTGGGNCCGGTGGTGGACCTGCGCGACGGGACCCAGCGCGTCTTCGAGATGCCCACGCACTGCCCGGAGTGTGGCACCGAGCTGGCGGTGGAGAAGGAGGGCGACAAGGACATCCGTTGTCCCAACTCCCGCTACTGCCCTGCGCAGCTACGAGAACGGCTGTTCGCGCTGGCCTCCCGTGGTGGCTTTGACATTGAGGCGCTGGGCTGGGAGGGCGCCATCGCACTGCTGGCTGCCAAGGTGCTGGACGACGAGGGGGACCTGTTCACCCTGACGGCGGCCCAGGTGGCCCAGGCGCCGCTCTACACCCGGGCGTCGACCAAGAAGGAACGTGAGGCAGGGCTCGGGGACGCCGTGCTGTCCGCCAACGGCACCAGGCTCGTGGACAATCTCGAGCTGGCCAAGAAGCAGCCCCTGTGGCGGGTGCTGGTGGCGCTGTCGATCCGGCACGTCGGTCCGACTGCCGCGCGGGCCCTGGCCGGGCACTTCGGCTCCATGGAGGCCATCGCCAGCGCATCCCTTGACGAGCTCGCCGGCGTGGAGGGCGTCGGGCCGGTGATTGCCGAGTCGCTGCAGGAGTGGTTTGCCGTCGACTGGCACGTGGCGATCGTCGACAAGTGGGCCAGGGCCGGCGTGCGGATGGCCGATGAGGTCGACGAGTCGAGGCCCAAGACCCTGGCCGGGGCCACGATCGTGGTCACCGGGTCGCTGGACGGTTTCTCCCGCGATCAGGCCAAGGAAGCCATCGTGTCCCGCGGCGGGAAGGCGGCGGGCACCGTGTCCAAGAAGACCGCCTACGTCGTGGTAGGCCAGAACCCGGGAACCAAGGCCGAGCAGGCCGCAAAGCTCGGGGTGCCGATCCTGGACGAGGACGGCTTCCGCGCGCTCCTGGAGTCGGGTGAGCCGTTGCCGACGAGCCCGGGTGACGCCGGCCAGGTCCAACCCAGCCAAAGGATCGAGGACCAGGATGAATCCTGATCGAGAACGTGACCGGGCCGGCCGGCCGCGCAATGCCCGCCCACGCGATGAGCTGGGCCGCCCGCTTCCCCGCGGAGCCTCAGGAGTTGTCCGGGTTCCTGACGAGCTGGTGCTGTCACCTGCCGACAGCCTTGTGGAAGCCCAGCGGCTCCTGGACGAAGGCCTGCCCTTCCACGCTCATGAAGTCCTGGAGGCGACCTGGAAGGCGGCTCCAGAGCCCGAACGCGACCTGTGGCAGGGGCTGGCCCAGCTGGCGGTGGGACTGACCCACGCCCTGCGGGAGAACAACGCAGGGGCCGCCACGCTCCTGCGCCGGGGAGCCGATCGCCTTGCGGCCTACGCCGACCAGCCGCCCTACGGCATCGACGTGTCCGGCCTGCTCGACTGGGCCAGATCACTGGCCGGGCGCCTGGACGACCCGTCGGCCGATGCCGGTCCACTGAGCGCACCCAGTCTTTGCGGCTCCTAGCAGGCCTCTTGCCGAGCCCGAGCCGCCTACGGCCCCGGCTGATCGTGCGCACCGGGACCGCAGGATCACCTCAGGCTGGCTTCACCGTGTAGAAGACCGTCTGCACGCGGATCATGCCGTCCGCGAAGATGAAGGTATCGATGGCGTCGTCGGACTTGCGGCCGCCTCCGATCGCTTTCCACTCCAGGTAGAGCACGTCGTCAGCGAACACCGTGTCGAGCTGCCAGGCCGCCGAAGGGAGGTCGCTGAGCAGTTGGGTGAAGACGGCCCTGGCCCCGTCCTTGCCCCGGAAGACCGTCTTGTTCACGATAAGGATGGCGTCCTCGGTGTAGTCGGCAACGATCTCTTCCAGGTCCCCTGCCCCAAGTGCCTGTCCGTGGTGGGCGAAGACCTCTTCCGGCGTACGTGTCATGGCCGTTCCTTTCGTGGTGTGAGGCTCGGGATGTTACGCCGATGGTGGCGCTGCAGGAAGGGCGCTGTGCCTGCCTACGGTGCGCACTGGTGCTGTTTGCCCTACGGTGCAGGGACGGAGGATCACCGGGGTCGTCCAACGCTCGGGAGGCGTCATGAAGGCGGTTCGGCTGCATCGGTATCAGGAACGCCCGGTTGTCGAGGAAGTCCCGGAGCCAGAAGCCCTAGGACCCCTGGACGTCGTCGTGCGGGTCGGTGGCGCAGGTCTGTGCCGCACCGACCTACACATCGTCGAGGGCCAGTGGGCACCCAAGAGCAATGTCGGCCTCCCGTACACGCTGGGCCATGAGAACGCCGGCTGGATCCACGCGGTGGGTCCCGCGGTGGAGCACCTGCAGGCTGGCGACGCGGTGATCCTGCACCCGCTGGTGACCTGTGGCTTCTGCCGGGCCTGTCGCGCCGGAGACGACGTGCACTGCGAGGCCAGCGGCTTTCCGGGCATAGACACCGACGGCGGCATGGCGGAATTCCTCAAGACCTCCGCACGCTCGGTGGTCAAGCTCGCCCCCGGTATCGAGCCTGCCGCCGTGGCCGCGCTGGCCGATGCCGGCCTGACGGCTTACCACGCGGTGAAGAAGGCGCTCCCGCTGCTGTACCCGGGCAGCACCTGCGTCGTGATGGGTGCGGGCGGCCTCGGCCACCTCGGTATCCAGTGCCTGCGCGCCATGAGCGCCACCCGCATCGTGGTGCTCGACCCCAACCAGGAGGCCCTGGCCCTCACCGGCGGCTGGGGAGCCGACGAGACCGTCGTCGTGGACGGCCAGCACGTCGACACGGTGCTCCAGCTGACTGACGGGCTGGGAGCCGAGGTTGTCCTGGACTTCGTCGGGGAGAAGGGCGCCGAGGCAGACAGCTGGGCGATGACCAGGCGAGCCGGCAGCGACTTCGTCATTGGTTACGGCGGGACGATCGAGATTCCAGCTATTGACGTGATCTCGACCGAGCGCAACGTCGTCGGCAACCTCGTGGGCAGCTACAACGACCTCGTCGAGCTGATGGCGCTCAACGCTGCCGGGCGCGTCACGATGCTGACACACACCTACCCGCTGGACGCCGTCAACGACGCCATGAACGACCTTGACGCCGGTCGCCTGCGAGGCCGCGGCATCCTCATCCCTTAGCCGGCTCATCCCTTGGCCGGGCGCGGTTGGGGCGCTTCACCAGTAGAGCGGGCTCGGCACGGCGCCGCAGCCTGTGCGGGTGGCGTGCCCGATGGTGGGTGCTCCGTCTCGCAGATCTTCATGGGGGCGTCTTCGGCGCAGCTCGCCTCTTCCACCGGCGGCTCGAGGCCCGTGGCCCGGGGCAAGCCGGGAAGTCCCCGCGATGGTGGCGGGTCGCGCCGATCCGGGAACGTTGTTGGCCGGCGAGGGGGCCAGGCACCTGCGCCGACGGCGGCGACGTGGGTTCGGTCACTATCGTGTGGGCCACCCCCGTCGTGGTTGCCATCGTCGTGACGGTCTGTCACCGGGGCGTCGATGGCTTCACCTGGACTCTCAGGCTCACCTTGGGGGATCTGTTGAGTCGTGTCACCTCGAGCAGAAGGCCTGCTGAGCACCGGATTGAGCATTCCGTAGCAGCCTGGTGGCCGCCCACTAGACTTGCGCGCATGTCCGCAATCTCTCGCGACGATGTCGCCCATCTCGCTATGCTCGCGCGCATCGACCTCAGCGACGCCGAGCTGGACAAGATGTCCGGCGAGCTCGCCATCATCCTGGAGTCCGTCGCGCGGGTCAGTGAGGTGGCCACCGACGACGTCCCGCCGACCTCACACCCGCTCCCGCTGACCAACGTGACCCGGCCCGACGTCGTGCGTCCCAGCCTGAGCGCCCAAGAGGTGCTGGCCGCCGCGCCCGCTACCGAGCAGCAGCGCTTCTCCGTCCCGCGAATCCTGGACGAGGACTGAGCGCTTCGCACCTGCCCGCCGTTCGTCCAGCACCTCCGAGCAAAGGTTCACCTGTGACTTCTGACATCACCCGAGCGAGTGCCGCCGAGCTTGCGGACCGCCTGTCCCGCAAGGAGATCAGTGCGGTCGAGGCGACCCAGGCACACCTGGACCGCATCGACGCCGTGGATGGTTCGGTCAGGGCATTCCTGCACGTTGACGCCCACGGTGCGATGGCGACCGCTCGCGACATCGACAAGCGCCGGATGGCAGGGGAGGAGCTTCACATCCTGGCCGGGGTGCCGATCGCCATCAAGGACATCGCCACGACCAAGGGTCTGCCCACCACGGCCGGGTCCCGGATCCTGGCGGGCTGGATCCCGCCGTATGACGCGACGATCGTCACCAAGATCAAGGCCGCGGGCATGCCGATCCTGGGCAAGACAAATATGGACGAGTTCGCGATGGGCTCCTCGACGGAGCACTCGGCGTACGGTCCCACGCACAACCCGTGGGACCTGGATCGCATCCCGGGCGGATCCGGTGGCGGCTCCTCCGCTGCCGTCGCCTCATTTGAGGCGCCCCTGGCGATCGGCACGGACACCGGGGGCTCAATCCGTCAGCCTGCCGCGGTAACAGGCACCGTTGGGTGCAAACCGACCTATGGCGGCGTCTCGCGCTACGGCCTGATCGCCCTGGCCAGCAGCCTTGACCAGGCCGGCCCCGTGTCGCGCACGGTGCTGGATGCCGCGCTGCTGCACTCGGTCATCGGCGGCTACGACCCGATGGACTCCACCTCCATCGACGCGCCAGTGCCGCCGGTCCTTGAGGCGGCTCGCCGCGCAGACGTCAAGGGGATGCGGATCGGCGTGGTCAAGCAGCTGGGCGGGGCGGGCTACCAGCCAGGGGTCCTGGCTCGCTTCCAGGAGTCTGTGCAGCTGCTTGTCGAGCAAGGCGCCGAGGTCGTGGAGGTGTCCTGCCCCAGCTTCGACTATGCACTCGCGGCCTACTACTTGATCCTTCCCAGCGAGGCGTCCTCCAACCTGGCCAAGTTCGACGCCATGCGCTACGGCCTGCGCGTGCTGCCCGACGGGGTGGCCGACCCCAGTGCCGAGCAGGTCATGGCGGCCTCGCGGGACGCAGGATTTGGCGACGAGGTCAAGCGCCGCATCATCTTGGGCACCTACGCGTTGTCCAGTGGGTACTACGACGCCTATTACGGCTCGGCGCAGAANGTCCGCACGCTGATCTCGCGTGACTTCGCAGCGGCGTTCGAGAAGGCTGACGTCCTGGTGTCGCCGACGACGCCCACAACCGCGTTCAAAATCGGCGAGAAGATCGACGATCCGCTGGCCATGTACCTCAACGACATTGCGACCATCCCNGCCAACCTTTCTGGTATCCCAGGCATTTCGTTGCCGAGCGGTCTGGCCGAGGAGGACGGGTTGCCGACCGGGATCCAGATCCTTGCGCCGGCCACCAGGGATGAGCGGCTGTACGGGGTCGGTGCGGCGCTGGAGGCTGCACTCGTCCGGCGGTGGGGCGGGCCGTTACTCGCCCAGGCACCAGAGCTGTTGACCGCTGCTACCGGCCGGGAGGTCCGCGCATGAGCACCCCCACCAGGGCCAGTGAGCCCGTCGTCGAGTTTGGCGAGGTCCTGAAGGAGTACGACCCGGTGATGGGCCTGGAGGTCCACGTCGAGCTCAACACCGCGACCAAGATGTTCTGTGGCTGTGCGACCGGTTTCGGCGCCGAGCCCAATACGCAGGTCTGTCCGGTGTGTCTGGGACTGCCCGGAGCACTGCCGGTCGTCAACGCGGCAGCGGTCGAGTCGGCGATCCGGATCGGTCTCGCGCTCAACTGCGAGATTGCGCCGTGGTGCCGGTTCGCCCGCAAGAACTACTTCTATCCGGACATGCCGAAGAACTTCCAGACCTCGCAGTACGACGAGCCCATTGACTTCAACGGGTATCTGGATNTCGAGCTGGCTGATGGGTCGACGTTCCGCGTCGAGATCGAGCGCGCCCACATGGAGGAAGACACCGGCAAGTCGCTGCACATCGGAGGCGCCACGGGGCGCATTCACGGCGCGGACCACAGCCTGGTGGACTACAACCGGGCTGGCATCCCCCTGGTCGAGATCGTGACCCGGCCCATTGTCGGCGCCGGGGCTCGGGCTCCCGAGGTCGCCAAGGCCTACGTCGCAGCGCTGCGCGACCTGCTCAAGGCGCTGAAGGTCAGCGACGTCCGGATGGAACAGGGTTCCCTTCGTTGCGACGTCAACCTGTCGCTGCGTGCCCGGGCGCAGGACGGCCACGCCCAGAACGACGTCCCGCTGGGCACCCGGACCGAGACCAAGAACGTCAACTCGCTGCGGTCGGTCGAGCGCGCGGTACGTTTCGAGATGACCCGTCACGCCGCCGTTCTGAACAGCGGTGCCTCGATCCTGCAGGAGACCAGGCACTGGCACGAGGACACCGGCGTCACCACGTCCGGGCGGGTGAAGTCCGACGCCGACGACTACCGCTACTTTCCCGAGCCCGACCTGGTGCCGGTTGCTCCCACCCGAGAACGCGTCGAAGAGCTGCGTGCCACGATGCCCGAGCCGCCCGCCGAACGTCGCCACCGACTGCAGAGCCACTGGGGTTACAGCGACATGGAGATGCGTGACGTGATGAACGCCGGCGCGGTCCTGCTGATCGAGGAGTCCGTTGCCGCCGGTGCGACACCTGCCGGGGCGCGTAAGTGGTGGATGGGCGAGGTGGCTCGTCGGGCCAGCGTCCAGGGCCGCGATCTTGCGGACTTCGGTGTGACGCCGGTTGACGTTGCCGAGCTGGACTCCCTGGTAGCCTCCGGCCGGCTGAACGACTCGATGGCACGTCAAGTGCTCGACGGGGTCCTGTCCGGTGAAGGCTCGCCACTGGCCGTTGCCGATGCGCGNGGGCTGGCGCTGGTGGCCGACGACGGCGCGCTGTCGGCTGCTGTCGACGCGGTCATCGCAGCCAACCCGCAGGTTGCCGACAAGGTCCGGGACGGCAAGCTGCAGGCCGCTGGCGCGCTCATCGGTGCGGTGATGAAGGAGATGAAGGGTCAGGCCGACGCGGCCAGGGCTCGCGAGCTCATCTTGGAGAAGCTGACCGACGCGTAGGCTCGCGCTCGGCCGGTCAGCGCGCGCGGGCCCGTCCACGCCCTGCGCACATAACCCTGAGGCGAGGTCACTGGCTACCCCCGACGTTGGGCGCTCTCCTGCCGGTCGCGGCGGTTTGCTCCACGACGGAACCAGACTCGGCGTCGTCCAGCCGCAAGGGCAACGGGGCGATGCCGCGGGTCAGGGGGCAGCCGCGCTGCGTGCATGGACGTGAGAGGACCCGTCTGCTCGTGCCAGATTCTCACAGGTTACGGTCTGGGCATGCCTGTGATCTCACTGCCAGACCGTCAATGGATTGATCTCGTAGGACCCGTAGCGGGTGTCGAGATGGTGACGTGGGACCTGGTGGCCGAACCCCCGCGCAGGGATGAGATCGCTTTTGTGGTGCCGCCCTACATGACGTCCAGCCCATGGCAGCGGCTTGGCCTCCTACCCGGCCTGCGCGTCGTTCAGCTGCTCAGCGCCGGTTACGAGACGGTCCTGCCGTCCATCCCGGCGGGCGTGAAGCTGGCCAACGCGGCTGGTGTCCACGACGCCTCCACGGCCGAGCTCGCGGTGACGCTCACCCTGAGCTCGCTGCGTGGGATACCCGAATTCGTCGCAGCACAAGGACGTTCGCAGTGGTTGCCGGCCGTGGTCCGTGACTCTCTGGCGGACAAGCGGGTGCTCATCCTCGGGTATGGCGGAATCGGGGTGGCGATAGCGCGCCGGCTGCGCGGGTTTGAGGTCAAGCTCACCGCGGTGGCCTCACAGCCCCGGGGCGGTGATGAGCTGGTCGCCTGGGTGCACGGGGTGGAAGAGCTCCCGCTCCTGCTTCCCGAGCATGACGTGGTCGTGGTGATCGTGCCGCTCTCGAAGGCAACCACCGGTCTGGTCGATCGCCGTTTCCTGGCGTCGATGCCCGACGGCGCCCTGCTGGTCAACGTCTCCAGGGGCAAGGTCGTGGATACCGACGCGCTGCTGGAAGCCGCCGCGTCCGGCCGGATCAGAGCCGCCCTGGACGTGACCGACCCCGAGCCGTTGCCCGCCGACCACCCCCTGTGGCAGACCCCTGGCGTGCTCATCTCACCGCACGTTGGAGGGGTCACGACGGCCTTCACGCCGCGGGCCATCGTGCTGTTGAGGGAGCAGATCGCGGCCTTTGTGGGGGAGCGCCCGCTGCGAAACGTGGTGAACGCGCCCTGACCGCGGCCTGACGGGTTCAGGCGTAGTAGCGGAATACCAGATCTGCGACGCACGGGGGTTTGGACTCGCCCTGGGTCTCGTACGTCAGGTGGTAGATGACCTCGACACCACGCGGTATGTCGGTGACCTCGCTCACCGAGACATGCATTCGCACGCGGGAACCGACCAGCAGCGGGGCAGGGAACCTGACCTTGTTAAGGCCGTAGTTGATGGCCGGGCCCATGCCGTCGACCACCGCCACCTCCCACAGGAGGCTGGAGCACAGCGAGAGAGTCAGCAGGCCGTGCGCGACAGTGGCTCCGAACGGGCCGTCCTCGGCGCGCGCTGGGTCGACGTGGATCCACTGTTCGTCTCGGGTCACCCCGGCGAACGTGTTGATCGTGGGCTGGTCGATGGTCATCCAGTCACTGACGCCCAGGTGGGTTCCTACGCAGGCCCGCAGAGCCTCGAGGTTCTCGATGACCCTGGGGACGTGGTGCTCCGGCCGTGCGTTCTTCGTCTCCGGCAAAGCGTCCCCGTCGGTCATGGTCATCGTTATGGTCATGCTCATCTCCCCTGGTCGCGACGCGTAGTCCCCGCGGACCGCGTTGGGTTCAAGTCTTTCAGGAACGGCGCTGGGTCGCGCGGTGGAAATCAGGACTGCCGACTTCGCATCAGCGTCTGTTTCCAAGATGCCAGTTCATGACTTCTGGGCGCGGGACATCACCGGAGGTAGCCGGCGGCCGGCTCGGCGCCGGCTGGTTGGCACGCTCAGTTTGGCTGCGCTCAGTTTGACGTCGATGTCGGTGATCTGACACCTCAGACGACGATGGGCGCGAAGAGGCCCGGCGCAAGGGGGACCTGCCGCGGCTCGCCGGGGGTGAAGTCGGTCGACCCGAGCTCGATGACCTGGGTCGTCGGGTTGTGGTAGCCGCGAATGGCATACCGGTGCTCGGCGAGGTTGGAGATCGTCGACCACAGAGTGTGGTCATCGCCTTGCGGGTTGTCGCTGGCCCGTACCAAACCGAAGGGGATGTCGAAGTTGTTCAGCACGTGCAGGGCGGACATCTCCAGTTCGGCTGCATGGGCCACCGGGCGCAGCGTGGCGACATAGGCGGCGGCGCGCACGAAACGGGCCGGAGGCGATCCGTCGGCCGACAGTCCCCGCATGCCCGAGCCCTGGCCGAGGACCGGAAGCGGCACGCCCTGGATGGTGATGGGTTCCGGGTTCTGGGGTTGCAGGGTGAGGTAGTTGCGCAGGTTCAGCAGGTGCCAGTCCAGGTGGGGTGAGTTCGTCGCGACCCCGATGGGGTTCTCGAAGATGACCATCTGCCCATCGCGCCACTCGACAACGGCGGACTCCCCGCCGCCGTCATGAAGAACAAGGTGGGCCTGCGGGGCGCTACCGAAGCCCTTGACGGTCCATGGCCAGACGGTCACTGCTGACATGGCGGCCTTGGCCTCGGCCACCGAGGCGCAGGTACCGAGCACGTAGGCAACCGTGTTGACGATCGACATACAGGAAGCGGGGTCCTTGCCCTCGGCCGTCGGGTAGTCGCAGAAACCGGGCATGTAGAGCAGGCCTGCGTAGACGCCCTTCTCGTTCATGCCATCGGTGAGCCACCCGGGTTGCCCGAACGCGTCCACGCCCACGAGGCCATACTGCGAGACCCAGGTCTTCCCGGTACCTGAGGCGGCGATGCCTGCTCCGGCGAACCCACGCGGAAGAACCGTGATCTTGGCCGCCATGAGGTTGGGAAACTCCATCGTGCGGCCGATCACCACCGAGGAGTCCTGGGCCTTCAGCCGGAAGCTTGTGCACATGGCTACACCTCTCCGTCCACGATCAGCGGGAATCTTCAGCATACTGAGAACCTCCAATGACGACGTGGATAACGGGTTCGCCAGCTTGGGCTTCGTCTCGCCGCCATCTGTGTCCGTGTTCATAGGTAGTTCATAGGTATCGCGACGAGCCTGGCTCGCACCGACGTGGGCCAGCACAGCAGCCCGCCGCCGTTCTTAGGTCACCGTGACGGCCGCCAGCACCAGGGCAGGAATCGGCGCTCGAGGCTGCCGCGCCGAAGGCTTCGCGGTTCCACCAGGCGCTGCGCCCCCCCTGGTAGGTCGCCTGGGCGAGGCGGACGAACTCCTGCGGGGTCACCCAGAGGCGAATCCGGTGCTGGGCGGCGACGCGTTCGACCAAGCCCGCCAGATCGGCGCGGACCTGTGCTCTGCTGAGGGGCCCAGATGCGGCCAACCTGCTTGTTCCGGATGGCGTGCAGGGTGAACTCCACCTGCAGGAGGTACCACTGGTCTTCGCGGCCCGGAGTCTCTGACCAGACATCCAGGACGGCGGCCAGGATCTGCTCGG
>JGI24140J50213_10000390_pt1 | contig 20610 bp, 20 predicted proteins | sample BarGraIncu00222A_FD_50213 | JGI IMG/M metagenome (IMG submission 50213)
GAGTGGCGGCGCGGCGCGGNGGGGGGGGTACGTCAGGGGCGGTGGCCGAGGCGGCGGCTGATGATGCGGGCGGCCTCCACGACCTGCTGGGTGTAGCGGCGCATCGTCGGACCCTGCATCCGGGTGTTCGCGCCGACGACGCTCACGGCGGCGATCACCCGCCCGTCGGCCCCGCGCAGGGGTGCGCCGACGGAGACGACGCCCTCGTGGCCCTCCTGCTCGTTGCTGGCCCAGCCGCGCGCGGCGACCCGGTCGAGCTCGGCCAGCAGCAGCGCGTGGTCGGTGATCGTCCGCTTCGTACGGGCCTCCAGCGAGACCCCGTCGAGCAGTGCCACGAGGTCGGGACGCGGGATCGAGGCCAGCAGCACCTTTCCCGAGCTGGTCCAGTGCGCCGGGAGGCGGTGGCCCACGGTACGGAAGATCGGCAGCAGGTGGTGGCTCTCGAGGCGCTCGACGTAGATGACCTCGAGCCCGTCGAGGACGGCCACGTGGACCATCTCGCCGGTGTTGTGGCGCAACGTCGTGAGAACCGGCAGCGCGGCCTGGTGCAGGTCGACGTGCTCGGTGACGTTGGTGCCGAGCTCGTACAGCGCGAGGCCGAGGCGGTAGCGGCCGGTGGCCTTGTCCTTCTCCAGCAACCGTTCCGCCGCGAGCGTCGCCACCAGCCGGTGGACCGTGCTCTTGCCCAGGCCGAGGCGCGCGGCCAGCTCGGTGACACCGAGATCCTGGTCGGCGCTCGAGAACGCGCGGAGCACGCGAGCGGCGTTGCGCACCGAGCCGAGCAGCGGGTCGCGCACGGCTGCAGCCTCGCCGGGCACGGTGGGGAGCGCCATGTCCGTACGGTACCGATCCTGTCCCGCTCCGCGGGACAGACCCATTGTGGCCCACGTCACACGGTCGTAACGTCGGGGCAACGTCGGGGCGTCGCCTCGGCTGCCCGCCACTACCCGCCAGCGAGGAGGCCGGGCTTGGCGCACATCGCGTGGTACGAGGACTTCGACCCGAACGAGATGGCCGGCCTCGGCGGCAAGAACGCCAGCCTGTGCACCATGACCGCCGCGGGCCTGCCCGTACCACCCGGGTTCGCCGTCACCGCGAACGCCTACCGGAGGGTCTTCGCCGACACCGGCGTCGACAGCCGGCTCGAGCTGCTCATGGAGACGGTCGACCCGACGAGCCCGGCGTCCGTCTCGAAGGCGGGCAGCGAGGCCCGCGGGATGATCCTCGACCTCCAGCTGCCGGGCTGGCTCTGCGAACCGTTGGTCGAGGCCTACGGCCGCCTCGGCGAGCGTTGCAATACCCCGGACGTACCCGTCGCCGTCCGCTCGAGCGCGACCTGCGAGGACCAGCCGGACGCGAGCTTCGCGGGGGAGCACGACACGTACCTGTGGGTGCGGGGGGCCGACGACGTCGTCAGCCACGTGCTCCGCTGCTGGGCCAGCCTGTTCACCGACCGCGCGATCACCTACCGCAGGCAGATGGGTTACCCCGACAGTGGCGCCGCGATGAGCGTCGGCATCCAGAAGATGGTGCTGCCGCGGGCCGCCGGGGTGGCCTTCACGCTCAACCCCCTCGACGGCGACCGTTCGCAGGTCGCCATCGACGCGAGCTGGGGCTTCGGCGAGGCCGTCGTCAGCGGCTCGGTGACGCCGGACAACTTCCTGGTCGACAAGGTGATGGGTGCGATCACCCGGCGCACGATCTCGCCCAAGACCATCGAGCACCGGCTCGGCGACGACGACCACGTCATCGAGGCCGAGGTCGAGCCGGAGCGCCGCGACTCGCCGTGCCTGACCGACGACGAGATCAAGTCCGTGGCCCAGCTGGCCCGCCGAGCCGAGAAGCACTACCGCTGCCCGCAGGACGTGGAGTGGGCGCTGGACGCCCAGCTGCCCGACGGCGACAACATCCTGCTGCTGCAGGCGCGACCGGAGACGGTGTGGAGCCGCAAGGTCCGCAAGTCCGCGACCGCCGGGCTCGACACCTACGCGAGCATCGTGCAGACGCTGCTCGACCCTGACCACCACGGCCGTGCGAGGGCGGCCGGCTAGCGAGCTCGACCCGTGCGACCCGTAGGCCCGCACCACCCGTACGACCCGTCGGCCGTCGTGGCCGCCGGCTCAGGCCAGTGGCGTCAGGAAGGACCACCCATGGCAGATCGGTTTCCCGGCCCGTTCGAGATGCCCACGCCTGAGGGCGCCGAGGGCTGGCGGGATCTGTACGCGTACTCGACCGTCTTCAGCGACGACCGTCGCGAGTACGAGGACTCGATGTTCTGGTTCATGGACGGCGTGCACACCCCCGAGGTGATCGAGCCCTGGGACGCGACCATCCTCGAGTTCGCGATCATCGCGCTGTCGCAGTACAACACCCGGCACTACATCATCCCGCCGGCGCTCGGCGTCGACATCCGCATCCTCAACGGGTACATGTACCTCTCCCCGGTCGGCGTGGCAGACCCCGAGGAGATCGGCTCGCGGGTCCCCGAGTTCATGGAGCGGGCCGGCTACTACTTCCAGAACTGGGACCGGCTGTACGAGGCCTGGCTGCCCAAGGTTCGCGCGCTCATCGAGGAGCTGGAGGCGGTCACGTTCACGCCCCTCCCGGACCGCGAGGACATGGCGGTCATCACCGAGGGTCGTGGGATCGGCAGCGGGTACGAGCTGCTCGCCAGCTACAACCGGCTCCTCGACCTGACCCTGAAGCTGTGGAACCACCACTTCGAGTTCCTGAACCTCGGCTACGCCGCCTACCTCGACTTCTTCGGCTTCTGCAAGGGGCTGTTCCCGAACATCCCCGACCAGGCCATCGCCAAGATGGTCGCCGGCGTCCACGTCGACCTGTTCCAGCCCGATGACGAGCTGAAGGCGCTCGCCACCCTCGCCGTCGAGCTCGGCGTCGACGCGCGGCTCGAGGAGGGAAGTGCGGCCGACGTCGTCGCCGCCTTCTCCGGGGACCCGGCCGGGCAGAAGTGGCTGGCCGCATGGGAGGCCGCCAAGCAGCCCTGGTTCAACTTCTCGGCCGGCAGCGGCTTCTACCACTCCGACAAGGTGTGGATGGAGAACCTCGACATCCCGATGGGGTTCATCCGCAGCTACGTGGACAAGGTCCGCCGCGGCGAGTCCCTCGAGCGACCCATCGAGGCCGTGTCCAGCGAGCGGGACCGCATCGTCACCGAGTACTCCGAGCTGATCGACTCCGACGAGGACCGCGAGGCGTTCGAGGGCAAGCTCGGCCTCGCTCGCACCGTCTTCCCGTACGTGGAGAACCACAACTTCTACGTCGAGCACTGGGGCCACTCGGTGATCTGGCGCAAGATGCGCGAGCTCGGCGGGATCCTGGCCAAGGAAGGGTTCTTCGGCGGGTCCGACGACATCTTCCTGCTGCGCCGTACCGAGGTGCCCGAGGCTCTCTTCGACCTCTACCACGGCTGGGCGGTCGGCAGCCCGTCTCGCGGGCCGGCCTACTGGCCCAAGGAGATCGAGCGCCGCCGCGGCATCATGAACGCGCTGCGCCAGTGGTCCGCGCCGCCGGCTCTGGGCGTACCGCCGGCGGTCATCACCGAGCCGTTCACGGTCATGCTGTGGGGCATCACGTCCGACAGCGTCCAGCAGTGGCTCGGCGGGGCGCCGGACGACGGCAGCCTGTCCGGCTTCGCGGCCTCGCCCGGCATCGCCGAGGGACCGGCCCGGGTGATCTTCAGCGCGGACGGCATCGCCGACCTGCAAGACGGCGAGATCCTCGTCGCCCCGCTCACTGCACCGTCGTGGGCACCGGTCTTCGGCAAGATCGCGGCGACCGTCACGGACGTCGGCGGGATCATGAGCCACGCCGCCATCGTCTGTCGTGAGTACGGCCTGCCCGCCGTCACGGGTACGGCCTTCGGCACCAAGACCATCAAGACCGGCCAGCGTCTCCGCGTCGACGGGAACACCGGCAAGGTCACGGTCCTCGACTAGAAGATCTCCCGGGAGACAGGCAGATGCTGACCGCTGAACAGAACGACGAGCTGACCGACTTCGCCCCTGGTACGCCCATGGGCGAGCTGCTCCGCCGGTACTGGTACCCCGTGGCCTTCACCCGGGAGCTCGAGGAGTTCCCGGTGAAGTCCACCCGTCTGCTGGGCGAGGACTTCGCGCTCTACAAGACGGCCAGCGGTCGCTACGGCATCGTGCCCGAGGCCTGCCCGCACCGCAGGGCATCGCTGGCGTACGGAATCGTCGAGTCCGACGGCATCAGGTGCCCGTACCACGGCTGGCTGTTCGGGATCGACGGCACCTGCCTCGAGCAGCCGGCCGAGCGGGAGGAGACCACCTTCCGCGACCGGGTGAGGGCGAAGGCCGGCAAGGCCCAGGAGCTCGGCGGCCTGGTCTGGGCGTACATCGGCCCCGACCCGGCCCCCGAGCTGCCGCGGTTCGACGTGTTCGTCATGGACGGCGTGCGGGACATCGGCTGGGCCGACCTTCCGTGCAACCTCATCCAGATCATGGAGAACGCCGTCGACCCGCACCACGTGGAGTTCCTGCACGGTCGGTACTTCGAGTTCATGGGGCGGCAGCAGGGTTTCGACGCACCGGCGTCGTTCGGCAAGAAGCACGTCAAGGTCGGCTTCGACGCGTTCGAGTGGGGCATCATCAAGAGGCGCGTCGTCGAAGGGGCCAGCGAGGAGGACGACGACTGGAAGGTCGGTCACCCGCTGGTGTTCCCGTACAACATGAGGGTCGGCGGCGCGAACATCGAGCAGATGCAGATCCGGGTTCCGATCGACAGGTACACGACGCGCTTCATGCTGTACTCCGTGCACGCGCCGGCCGGGATCGCGTACCCCGAGCAGGCCCAGGTCCCCGACTACAACATCCCGGTGTTCGACGAGAAGGGCCGGCACCGCACCGACTACGTCGAGGGCCAGGACATCATGGCCTGGGTCACGCAGGGCAAGATCACCGACCGCACCGTCGAGCACCTGGGCCGGTCGGACATCGGCGTGACGATGCTCCGGAAGATGTACAAGCAGCAGATGGCCGCGGTAGCCGCGGGCGAGGACCCGCTCGGTGTCATCCGCGACGTGCACGACCGCATCGACCTCCCGTGCGAGAAGAACAAGTTCCACGCCGGCGCCTCGTTCGCGCTCGACTTCATCGAGATGGCCTCGTCGCGGTTCAGCCCGCAGAAGGACGCGCTGAAGAAGCTGCACATCGAGGCGGCCGAGATCCGAGCGGCCGGGATCAGGGCGTGACCTCAGGTCCCGCGGGGACCAACGGCTCCGGGGCCGGGCTCGACGCCGGCAGGGGCTGGTTCCCGCTGGACGCTGCGCGGCACCGGGAGGACGCGCCGAAGTTCTGCCCGGCCTGCGCGAGCCCGCTGGCCATCGCGGACGGCGGCGCCGGTCTTGCCACCGAGTACTGGGTCGCCGCCGACCGCGTGTTCGTGTGCTTCTGCGGCGCCTGCGGCTGGAGCGGTGACATCGTCCTGTCGGCCCGCGTCGTCGGGCACGAGTCGGAGCACTGACGGGGGGCGGTGGGCACGGAAGCGGTGGGCACGGACGCGGCATCCGTGGCGGGGCAGTGGGCCGACTGCGTCGCCGACGGGTCCCTCGACGTGGGGCAGGTCGCGCGGCGCCTCGTCGCCGCTCGTACCGAGGGCCGGACGCTCTCGGCCACGCTCGTCGAGTCCGTCGGCCTCACTCTCGGCGACGCGTACCGGGTCCAGGACGAGGTCACCGCCCTGCGGCTCGCTCGTGGCGAGCGGGTCGTCGGCTGGAAGCTCGGCTACACCTCGCTCGCGATGCGGGAGCAGATGGGGATCAGCGAGCCCAACCTCGGCCCGCTGACCGATGCCATGCTGCTGCCGTCGGGGTCTGCGGTGCCGTCGACAGCGCTGCAGCCCCGCGTCGAGCCGGAGATCGGGCTGCGGCTGGCGCGCGACCTGTCGGGCCCCTGCTCCGCCGACGCCGCGCTCGCCGCGTGCGCCGAAGCGGTGGCCTGCCTCGAGGTCGTCGACTCCGTGTGGGCCGGGTACCGGTTCGCCCTCGAGGACAACACCGCCGACGGGTCGTCCGCCGCATGGGTGGTGGTGGGCGACCCGTTGCCGATGGACGATCTCGCCGCGCTCCAGGTCGAGCTGGCGGTGGACGGCGAGGCTGTGGCTACAGCGACGGGTGCCGCCGCCGGAGGGCATCCGGCCGTCGGGCTGGCCTGGCTGGCCGGCCAGCTCGCGCTGCGCGGCGGACGGGTGCGCGCCGGCGATCTCGTCATCACCGGGGGCCTGACCGCTGCCTACCCGCTGCTGCCCGCGGGGGAGATCACGGCCCGGTTCCGCTGGACCGTACCGGGCCCGGCCCGCCCGCCTGCGGGCCAGCCGGCGTCCGTCTCGGCCAGGGGGACCGGTTAAGCCGGGTGGGATACCCGCCGATGTCCGGTGGGAGCGCCCGCGGGGGCGCTCCCAGGTCACGGAGGAACCACGCATGTCTCGGACACCCACGCTGCGCTCGCTCGCCGGCACCGCCGCCACTGCCTCGACGGCGCTGCTGCTCGCCTTCGCGCTGGCCGCCTGCTCGTCCTCCGGCGCGAAACCAGCCGCCGCACCCGCCAGCACGACGCCGGCCGCGAGCTCGACCCCGACGCCGTCGGTGTCCCCGGCCCAGCTGGTCCAGCAGGTCGGGATGTCCGACAGCGACCTGGCCAACGGCTACACCGTGAAGCTCATCCCTGGTGGTGACCAGGTGGCCGGCCAGGTCACCCTCGACTACTGCGCAGGACACTTCAGCAGCGAGGCGCACCGCCTCGCGCGAAGGCAGGTCGAGGTCCTCACCGCCGCTGGCGCCCCGATCGGAGTCTCCAACGAGGTCGTCGCGTACGACACGCCGCAGGCTGCGCTGCTGGCTCTCGCGCAGCTGCGCACGGCCGTCACGCACTGCCCGAAGACCACGTACGTTGCCGGCACGGTCGCCGGCGAGCCGGCGCTGCGCTACGACGTCAGCCAGCTCTCGGGCTCCTCGGCCCTGCCCGCGAAGGACAACGCGATCGCGACCAGCGGTGTGAGCGCCAAGGGGCAGAAGGGCGAGCTCTACAACATCGAGGTCTTCCAGGTGCACGGGTCCGTCCTGGACGGGGTGTACGCGAGCAGCGACACCAAGCCGACCGCCGACGACACGGCCGCCGTCCTGCACCTGGCCGAGCTCACCGGCCAGCGTCTGCTGGGTACGAGCCTGACCTGACCGGCTCAGATCTGCATGACCACGGCCTTGGGCTCGGTGAAGAACTCGCGGCTGAACGTGCCCCCCTCGCGGCCGACGCCCGAGTCGCCCACGCCGCCGAACGGCGCCCGAAGGTCGCGGATGAAGAAGCAGTTGACCCACACCGTGCCGGCCCGCAGCGCCGCGGCCACCCGGTGCGCTCGCGACAGGTTCTCGGTGAAGACCATCGCGTTCAGCCCGAAGCGGGTGCTGTTGGCGTGTGCCACGCCCTCGGCCTCGGAGTCGAAGACCTGCACCGTCACCACCGGCCCGAAGACCTCCTCGCAGACCACGCGCGACGTCGCGGGTGCATCCACGACGACCGTCGGCCTGATGACCCAGCCGTCGCCGAGGCCACCGGTGATGGCCCGGCCGGAGCCGCCGGCGTCCACCTCGTCGATGTACGACCGGACCTTCTTGTAGTGCTCCTCGGAGGCGAGCGGGCCCACCTGCGTCGCGGGATCCTTGGGGTCGCCGATGACCAGCGCCTCGGCGGCCGCGGTGAAGCGGGCGAGGAACTCGGGGTAGATCCCGCGCTGCACGTACAGTCGCGACCCCGCGAGGCACACCTGTCCGGCGTTGCTGAACACCGCCTTGATGGACCAGTCGACGGCACCGTCGAGGTCCGCGTCGTCGAACACCAGGTTGGCGCCCTTGCCGCCGAGCTCCAGGCTCACGGGTACGAGGTTCGCCGAGGCGGCGCGCGCGATGATCCGACCCGTACCGCTCTCGCCGGTGAAGGTGATCCGGTCGACGCCCGGGTGCGAGGTGAGGGCGGCGCCCGCGGAGTCGGGACCGTACCCGTGCAGCACGTTGAGGACGCCGGGCGGCAGCCCGGCCTCGAGGGCGAGCTTGCCCAGCAGCGTCGCCGAGGCAGGGGTGTCCTCCGCCGGCTTGAGCACGACCGTGTTGCCCCAGGCGAGCGCCGGCGCGACCTTCCAGGACTCCAGCATCAGCGGGAAGTTCCAGGGCGCGATCGCGGCGACGACGCCCGCCGGCTCGAACCGGGAGTACGCGTGGTGGCCGCTGTCCATCGGGTAGGCCTCTGCGGTCGAGAGCCGGGCGTGGTCGGCGAAGAAGCGGATGTTCTGTGCGGTCCGCGGGACGTCCTTCGTCTTCGCGTCCGTGATCGGCTTGCCCATGTCCCGCGTGTCGGCCATCGCCAGCTCGTCCGCGTGCTCGGCCACCAGGTCGGCGAGCCGGTGCAGGAGGGCGCCGCGCTCGGCCATTCCCATGCGCGGCCACGGGCCCTCGTCGAAGGCCTTGCGGGCGGAGAGGACGGCCCGCTCGGCGTCCTCGGCGCCGCCGAGCGCGACCTCCGCGTACTGGGCCTGCGTCCACGGGTCGACCGTGCCGAAGCGCGCCCCCGAGGCCGACTCCAGCTCGCGGCCGTGGATCACGTGCGGGATCAGCTCCATGCCGGGGCCTCCTCGCGCTCGGCGGCGAGCTGCAGCGCGACGTCGATGATCATGTCCTCCTGGCCGCCCACGTAGCCCAGCTCGCCGACCCGCTGCAGGATCTCGTGGGCCGGGACGCCGTACCGCTCGGCGGCCCGCTCGGCGTGCAGCAGGAAGCTGGAGTAGACGCCGGCCCAGCCCTGCACGATCGCCGTACGGTCCATCTTGGGCCAGCGCGGCAGGAACGGGCGCACGACCTCCTCGGCCGCGGCGAGGACGCCACCGACGTCGACGCCCGTGACGACCCCGAGATGGTCGAACGTCGCCGCGAGGACCTCGGTGGGGGAGTTGCCGGCACCGGCGCCGAGCGCGCACAGTGCCCCGTCGATCTGCCGGGCGCCGTTCTGGTAGGCGAGCACCGAGTTGGCCACGCCCAGCGACAGGTTCTGGTGGCCGTGGAAGCCGACCTGAGCGTCGGCGCCGACCGCCCGGACCAGGGCCTCGACCCGCACCTGGGCATCACCCAGGACCAGGGCGCCGGCGGAGTCGACCACGTAGACGCACTCGGCGCCCGCGTCGACCATGATCCGGGCCTGCCGGGCCAGCTCCTCCGGCGTCGTGCGGTGCGCCATCATCAGGAAGCCGACCGTCTCCATGCCGAGGGAGCGGGCCAGGCCGAAGTGCTGCACGGACACGTCGGCCTCGGTGCAGTGCGTCGCCACACGGGCCACCGACGCGCCGGCCGCACGGGCACCGCGCAGGTCGTCCATGGTGCCGATCCCCGGGACCAGCAGCACGGCGATCTCGGCTCGCTTCGCCTCCTCGACGGCGGCCGCGATCAGCTCGATCTCGTTCGTACGGGAGAAGCCATAGTTGAACGACGACCCGCCGAGCCCGTCGCCGTGGGTGACCTCGATGACCTCGACTCCGGCTGCGTCGAGGGCGTGCACCGTGGCGCGTACCTGCTCCTCGGTGAACTGGTGCGACATCGCGTGGCTGCCGTCGCGCAGCGTGGTGTCCGTGATGCGGACCGCACGGGTGGTGCCGCCGGCGGTCATGCCGTCGCCCCGCTCAGCGGACCGGCGAGNTGTCTGGCCGCCATCAGCTCGCCCACGCGCGTGGCGGCTGCCGTCATGATGTCGAGGTTGCCCGCATACTCCGGCAGGTAGTCGCCCGCGCCGCGGACCTCGAGGAACACCGCCACCCGTCCCTGGCCGCCCCAGGCGTCGCGCGGCGGGTCGAACTGCGGGGCGGCCCGCAGGGTGTAGCCAGGCACGTACTCCTGGACCTCGGCCACCCGCGCCTCGACCGCCGCGGTGATGACGTCCTCGTCGGCGTCCGGGGGGATCGAGCAGAAGATCGTGTCACGCATGATCATCGGAGGTTCCACCGGGTTGAGGACGATGATCGCCTTGCCCTTGGGCGTCCCGCCCAGCTCGCGTACCGCGCGGCTGGTCGTGTGCGTGAACTCGTCGATGTTCGCCCGGGTCCCCGGGCCGGCCGACTTCGAGGCGACCGACGCGACGATCTCGGCGTACTGGACGTCGACGACAGACGAGACGGCGTGGACGATCGGCACGGTGGCCTGCGCACCGCAGCTGATCATGTTCACGTTGATGGCGTCGACGTGCTCGCGGAAGTTGACCGGCGGGCACACCAGCGGCCCCACCGCAGCCGGGGTGAGGTCGATCGCCACCATCCCGGCCTCGGCGTAGCGCGGCGCGTTGGCCCGGTGCGCCTTGGCCGAGGTCGCGTCGAACACGAGGCTGGGCAACGGGTCCTGCTCCAGCAGCCAGTCGACACCACCGGCGGAGGCCTTGATCCCGAGGTCTCGGGCGCGGGTGATGCCGTCGGACTCCATGACGCCCACGACGTAGCCCACCTCGATGACGTCGCTGCGGAGCAGCTTCGCGAGCAGGTCGGTCCCGATGTTGCCGGGCCCGACGATGGCGGCGAGTGCCTTCGTCATCGCGGTCACTCGTCCCAGACAGGTGCGTCGTCGGACTGCGGGACGTGCACCTCGGTGACGCGGTTGCGGTAGCTGACGGTCGCCGTCTGACCGCCTCGGCGGATCCGCACGATGACCTCCTCGGTGTTGTGCGGCTCGCCCGGGTCGTACCCGTGCGCCCACGTGGCGAATGCGCGGATCGGCCCGGAGTGGGTGGCCGCGATGATCCGGGTGTCGGGGGACTCCGCGACGAGCCGGTTGATGCCCTTCCAGAACCGGCGGACGCAGGCCTGCGGCGACTCGAAGTACATCAGCGGGATCGTCAGCCAGGTCTGGATCGGGTCGGCGCCGCCGGCCTGCGTGCGGTAGAAGCGGTCGATCTCGACGAGCCATCGCGGCCGGTCGCCCACCGCCATCCGTTCCAGCTTCTCCATCAGGGCCTGGTACTGCCGGAACGCCGACGTGATGTCGCGCGGCCCTTCCGGGGTCCATACCTGGAAGTTGCGCAGCTCGGGGATCGCCTCCGGGGCGCTGATCTCGCAGTCCCGGCCGAACTGGTCGAGGCCGTCGAGCAGCCCGCGGTAGATCTGGTCGGCGGTCTGGCGGGCGCGGGCCGTGTCGGCGGAGACGATGCGCATCTTCGGCCACACCCGCAGCGTCTTGGACAGGGCATGTCCGCGCTGGTGCGCCTGCCAGCCGCCCATCGGCGTCAGCCCGGCATCCGTCGAGTACCCCTGCGTGATCCCGTGCCGGATGATCCGGATCTCCGACACGTACGCATCGACGTCGCGCCGTTCTGGCCCGGGGACGATCTCGTGGCTGCGGGTGCCCTGGGCGTACTGGCTGGTGAAGCGCTCGCCGTCGACCTCGAGCAGCGCGGGCGACTGGCTCGCGGTCCGGCCGTCCTGGCGGTCCCTGAACCGTCGCAGGTACAGCGGGACGTCCGACTCCGGCTCGTCGGCCTGTCCCGGCGCGCTGTTCTTGCGTGCGGTGTAGCGCGACAGGTAGAGCGGGGCGTCCGTGCGGTCGGTACGCCGGAACTCGGGCCGTGCCTCGGCTGCCTCAGGTGCCTCGGCTGCCTCGGGAGTCGTCGTCACGAGTGCACCGTGAAGAAGCGCTCGTTGACCTCGCGGGCGTAGTAGAACATCGCCCGCCCCATCTCCTCCTCGGTCCACGTGATCGGTACGAAGTCGGGGTCGACCCAGTAGCCGCCGGTGAACATCTCGTTGCGGTTGCCGACGGGGTCGAAGAAGTAGACGGTGTAGCCGCGGGTGACGCCGTGCCGCGTCGGCGCCACGTCGATCGTCACGCCGTTGTACGCGAGCTGGTCGGCTGCGTCGCGGACTGCGTTCCAGTCGTCCAGCCAGAACGCGAAGTGGTGCAGCGCGCCGTTGGGCCCGGTGACGATCGCGAGGTCGTGGGGGGTGTGCGACCGCTCCATCCAGGTGGCGAGCTGGTGGCCGTCGTTGGCGATGATCTGCTCGGTCAGCCGGAACTCGAGGACGTCGCAGTAGAACTTCGTGGCCGCGTCGACGTCCTCGGCCATGATGAAGATGTGGTCCAGCCGCGGTGGGGCGATGCCGACCAGGTTGCCGGGCCGCGGCGGCGGGTTGAACAGCGGCAGCAGGTTGCCGACCTTCTCCATGCCGAACACGAGCTCGACCGTGTGCCCGGACGGCGCCTCGAACCGGATCGCCTCGCCCCAGCCGGGGCCGAGCTCGCCGCGCCCGTACCGCTTCACCGAGATGCCCACGCCTTCGACGCGTTCGGTGTAGTAGTCGAGGTCACCGAGCTCGGCGACCTTGAAGGACATGTGGTCGAGGCCATACGTGGGCGCCTGGCGCAGGACGACCGAGTGGTGCTCGTGCTCGTCCCAGCACTTCAGGAAGACCCGCCCGTCGTCGTGCCCTGTCTCGATCAGGCCCAGCAGCTCGGTGTAGTACGCGGTGCAGAGCTCCAGGTCGGGTACGCGGATCTGGACGTGCTGCAGGCGGAGGATCCGGTCGCTCATGGCTGCTGCCCTCTCACGTGTGCATGCGCAGGAAGCGCTGGCTGACGACGTTCTCGTAGTAGAACAGGCCCCGACCGAACTGCTCCTCGGTCCACGTGATGCTCGGGAAGTCGGGGTCGGGCGAGTAGCCGCCGGTGAAGACCTCGTTGCGGACGCCGAGGGGGTCGAAGAAGTAGATGGTGTTGCCGCGGGTCACCCCGTGCCGGGTCGGTCCCTGGTCGATCTGGACGCCGTTGTAGGCCAGGATGTCGGCCGCCTTGCGCACCTGGTCCCAGTCGTCCAGCCAGAACGCGAAGTGGTGCAGCGCGCCGTTGGGCCCGTTGACGATGGCGATGTCGTGCGGCGAGTGCGAGCGCTCGAGCCAGACGCCGAGCTGGTGCCCGTTCGCGTCGATGACCTGCTCGGTCATGCGGAAGCCGAGGACGTCCCGGAAGAAGGTGTACGACTCGCCGACCTCCTCGGCGTTGATCAGCATGTGGTCCAGCCGTGGCGGCGCGATCCCTGGCAGGTCGGGCGGCGGTACGGGAGAGGGGTTCAGCTTGCCGAGCATGTTGCCGGTCTTCTCGAGGTCCCATACCAGCTCCATCGTCTGGCCGGACGGGATCACGAACCGGATCGACTCGCCCTGACCGACGGCCTCGCCCTTGGAGACCCGCTGCACCTCGCAGCCGTACGCCTCGACGGCCTTCTCCAGGTCGTGGAGGTCGTCCTCCTTCTCGACCCGGAAGGCGAACAGGTCCAGGCCGGTCCGCGGGTCGTAGCGCAGCCGGAGCGAGTGGTGGTCCTCCTCGTCCCAGCACTTGAAGTAGGCCGCGTCCTCGTCGCGCCGTACCTGTGTGAGGCCCATGACCTCGGCGTAGTAGGCGCTTGCCAGCTCGAGGTCGGGGGTACGGATGTCGACGTGAGCCAGTCGGAGAATCCCCACGAGTGCGCTCCTTCGGGTGTCTTGACTAACGGACACTAACCCGCCTAGCGTTCCATCTGAAGGTCAGCCGTTCCGGATGAAGGAACGCACAGCTGGATCGGAGGGAGTCCCGTGGCATCCCCGGAGGACATGCGCAAGGGTGTCGCCGGATACGTGCACGAGATCCACCGGGCCTATGTCGCGCAGGCGCTGACCTTCCCGCCCGCCGTGCGCGGTCAGATGGCCCTGCTGGCCGCCGACCGGCTCACGGTGGCCGCGGTCGCGGCCCGCAACCTGCACGTCCTCGCCACCACCGAGTCCCTCGGGCCGCTGCACGGGCCCGAGGTGTCGCTCGTCGGCGAGGTCGACGGGCTGCGCTGGGAGCTGCGGTTCTTCGACCCCGTGGTGATCCCCGCACTGGGGCTGATGGACGAGTCGGCCGGGCCGGCCTTCGACGAGGTCCGGCACGCCCTCGGCATCGGCACCGTGGTCTACCACTTCGTCGCCGAGCCGGGTGCAGGCCTGTCGGCGCACCACGCCGCCCACGTGGGGACCGGTCTCGCCGGCGGCCACTCGGCGGTCGCGCGCGACTTCGAGACCATCCGCAGCCGGGTGCGCGGCCGGGAGCAGCTCGTGGACGAGATGGCCGGCGCCGCACGGGCCGGGCTGGTGCACGCGCAGGCGCTGCTGGCCCGGGCGATCGCCCCGCGCGACGAGGCCCTCGCCGTGCTGGCCGCCGAACCGTCGCCCGACCCTGACGCCGTGCGCAAGGCGCTGCTGTCCAGCGTCGGTGGCCGCACCCAGTGGACCCCGGCGTGACGTCCGCACCGGAGGGACTCTCCTCCGTACGCAACGCGGCCCGGCTGCTCAAGGTGTTCCGGTCGCGCGAGCCGGAGATCGGCGTCTCCGAGCTCGCCCGACGCCTCGGCCTCGGCAAGAGCACCGTGCACCGACTGCTGACCACCCTGGTGGGTGAGGGACTGATCGAGCGCGATACGCGGACCGGCGGCTACCGGCTCGGGCTGGTCGTCTTCGAGCTCGGCGAGGCGGTCCGCGTACACCTCGACCTGCACGCTGCTGCCGGCCCGGTGCTGGCGTCCCTGCGTGAGCAGACCGGGGAGTCGTCGCAGGTGGGGGTGCTCGACGGTCACGAGGTCGTCTACGTCGACCGGCTGGAGAGTTCGCAGTCGCTGCGGCTCTTCACGGAGACCGGGCGCCGGGTGCCGGTGCACTGCACGAGCTCTGGCAAGGTCCTCCTGGCCTACCTCTCGGAGGTCGACCTGGGCGCGGTGCTCGCCACCGCACCGCTGACCCGGCTCACCGACCAGACCATCACCGACCCTGGCGAGCTCGGCGCCGAGCTCGATCGGGTCCGGGCCCGCGGCTGGGCCGAGGCCGTCAACGAGCGCGAGCTCGGCGTCGCCTCCGTGGCGGCGCCGGTGCGCAACGCCGCCGGGCACGTCATCGCGGCAATAAGCATCGGCGCGCCCACGGTTCGGCTGGGGCGGCTGCAGCGCCGCGAGATGGGCGCCGTCATCCTCGAAGCCGGCGAGGCGACCTCGCGCCGCCTCGGGTGGGTGCCCGAGGCCACTCACCTGAACGCTCCGTACCTGACCGAGAAGCGAGGCTGACATGCCCCTGTCGGACGCGCCAGGCAAGGCCCGGGCGCTCTACGACGCCCGGCGCGACCGAGTCGCCATCGCGCCCTTCACCGATGCCGACCCCGACCTGACCATGGCCGACGGGTACGCCGTCCAGAGCGAGCTGACCAAGCTGCTCCTCGCGGACGGTGACTCCATCGTCGGGTACAAGGTCGGGCTCACCTCGGAACCCATGCAGCGCATGATCGGCGTCGACAGCCCTGACTACGGCCCGGTGCTGGCTTCGACGGTGTACCGGGACGGCGACGCGGTCGGCCTCGACCAGTTCATCCAGCCGCGGATCGAGGCCGAGATCGTCTTCGTCCTCGGATCGCCGTTGCGCGGGCCGGGTGTGACCGTCCTCGACGCTGCGCAGGCGGTAGTGGGCGTCGCGGCTGCGATGGAGATCGTCGACTCTCGGTTCGCCGACTGGCGGATCAAGCTCGCCGACACAGTTTCCGACTTGGCGTCGAACGGAGCGGTGGCGACCTCGAGCCGGCTGGTTCCCCTGGCTGGCCTCGACACCCGGATGATCGGCATGACGCTCACCTGCAACGGTCACCTCGTCGACACCGGCGCCGGCGCGGCCGCTCTCGGCGACCCGCTGGCCGTTGTCGCGTGGCTCGCCAACACCTTGGGCTCGGTCGGGGTGGGCCTCGAGCCCGGTCACCTCGTGATGACCGGCGCCTTGCACGCCGCAGTGCCGATGGCTGCCGGCGACGTCTTCCGGGCTGACTTCGACCGGCTCGGCCCGGTCACCGTACGCGTCGTCGAAGAGGCAGGAGCGCGATGACCACCGCAACCGAGCACGACCTGCTCGCCCAGGAGCTGGCCGCGCACCTGCGCCAGGCCCGGGAGCAGCGCCGGGCCGTTCCGTCGCTCGCCGACGCATACCCGTCGCTCGACCTTGGCGCCGGGTACGCCGTACAGATGTTGCAGCGCAGGGACTTCGGGTCGCTGGTCGGGTGGAAGCTCGGCGTCACGTCGCGGGCCAAGCAGGCCCAGGTCGGCGTGCACGAGCCCATCCGCGGCTTCTTGGCCGTCGAGCACGCCCTCGACCTCGGCGAGCCGCTGCACGTCAGCCAGCACATCCAGCCGCGCACTGAGCCCGAGATCGTCTTCGTCATGGGTCGCGACCTCGAGGGTCCCGGGGTCACCGCGGTGGACGTCCTCGCGGCTACTGCCTCGGTGGCAGTCGGCATCGAGGTGCTCGACTCGCGCTTCCTCGACTACCGCTTCACCATGCCCGACGTCGTGGCCGACAACGCTTCTGCCGCACGGTTTGTTGTCGGTAGTCCCGTGCCGGCCGAGGGGATCGATCTGCGGCTGGTGGGTGTGGTGCTGGAGAAGAACGGGCAAGTCGTCGCCACGGCGTCGGGTGCTGCGTCGCTCGGGCACCCGGCCGCGGCGGTTGCCTGGCTGGTGCGGTCGCTCGCCGCGGCGGGGGAAGGACTGGAGCGAGGTCAGGTGGTGCTGTCCGGCGGCCTGACTGCCGCGGTGCCGGTGGTCGCCGGCGACTGCGTCGTCGCGAGCGTCGACCGGATGGGCAGCGTCGAGCTGGCCTGCGTCTGATGGGCAGCGGCTGATGGCGGAGCCCGAGCTCGTACCGCTGCCCGACGTCGACCGGGACGGGCGGGCGCGGTTCGAGCACGACGGGCGGGCGTTCGCGGTGTTCCGCGTCGACGGGCATGCGGTCGTCACGGACGAGCGGTGCCCGCACAAGTCCGGCCCGCTGTCCGAGGGGCTCGTCCGTGACGGCATCGTCGTCTGCCCGTTCCACTTCTACGCCTACGACCTCCGTACCGGGCAGTGCCGTACGACCGACCAGTACCGCCTGAGGCGCTACCTGGTCGTCGAGATCGACGGTGCGCTGCTCGCCGAGATACCGCCGGAGCCGAAGCTGTCGTGGTCCGAGCGACTGCGCGCGCACGCCCGCGGCGAGGCCGGCTGACCAGACCTGTCCGTGCCGGGGCACGTCTGGGCCTGGCGTCGCACGGACAGGTCGGGGGGTCGGACCGCTCAGTCGGCCTGGCCGGAGCGGAGGGCGGCGAGCGCCGCGGCGACGACGACGGACCGCTGCCGGTCGTCGAAGCCCGGCCAGGTACCGGGTCGCCCCTCGAACGCGTGCGCCGAGGCGAATACGGCGCCCTGGACGGTGCCGGCCGCGCACGTGGCGCGCAGCTGGGCCTCGGAGTCGTCCGAGCCGGCCAGGGCACGCACGATGCCGGCGAACATCCGGTCGGGCCCCAGCCGGGTCTTGAGCCGGGAGACCGCCGACGGGTCGCCGCGCAGGACGCCCATCGCCTTGGCGCCCTCGCCGGACAAGACGTCGAGCAGCCGGGTCAGGATCTCCTCCTCGTCCAGCTCACCGGCCAGCGCCTGTCGCGACAGCTCGGTCAGCCCGTCGACGAGGGGTGCGACCAGGGCGTCCAGCAGGGCATCCTTGGAGGCGAAGTGGTAGTACATCGCCGCGGTCGTGAGGTCGAGGCGCTCGGCGAGGTCCCGGATCGACGCGCCCGCGAAGCCCTGCTCGCTCACCAGCTCGAGGGCGACGGCCAGGATCCGCGCGCGGGTGTCCTCCGCGGTGCTCCCGGGCGGCCGTGCCATGGGCTCTCCTGACCGGTACGAGGATCATGTAGGTTACTTACCGATCGTTCATCAAGTCTGTCCGAGGAGTCTACCGTGGCTGGTCTTGCCCGTTGGTGCTTCCAGCACCGCCGCATCGTCGTGCTCGGCTGGGTGCTCGCCATCGGGGCGCTCATCGGGATCACGCAGTCGGTCGGCACGGCCTACTCGGACAGCTTCTCGCTGCCGGGCACAGAGTCGACGAGGGCGCTGGACCTGCTTTCGTCGGCGTTCCCGGCGCAGGCCGGCGACACCGACACGATCGTGGTGCACGTCACGAACGGCTCGGTGAAGGACCCGGCGGTGAAGGCCAAGGTCGAGGCGATGCTGGCTCAGGTGGCCAAGTCGCCGAGCGTCAGCGGCGTCACCGGCCCGTTCGACCCGGCCGGCGCAGCGCAGATCAGCGCTGATGGGCATACGGCGTACGCGACGGTGAACTTCAGCAAGCTGGCCAACGAGATCCCCAAGGAAGACATCAAGAAGATCATCGACCTCGCCGGGGGAGCGCGTTCGGCGACGCTCGAGGTCGAGCTCGGCGGTAACGCGATCAAGCAGTACTCGCAGACGCCGCCGTCCAACAGCGAGGGCATCGGCCTCCTCGCGGCGGGCATCGTGCTGTTCATCGCGTTCGGGTCGCTGTTTGCGATGGCGCTGCCGCTGCTGACGGCGGTGGTGGCGTTGAGCAGCGGCCTGCTCGCGGTCGGCCTGATGTCGCACGTGGTCACGATCGGGACGGTCGGCCCGACGCTGGCGGCGCTGATCGGGCTCGGCGTCGGCATCGACTACGCGCTCTTCATCGTGACGCGGCACCGAGCGGGGATCCAGGCCGGGATGACGCCCGAGGAGGCCGCGATCCGCGCGCTCGACACGTCGGGCCGGGCCGTCCTCTTCGCCGGCACCACGGTCTGCATCGCGCTGCTCGGCCTCTTCGTGCTGCGCCTCAGCTTCCTCAACGGCCTCGCTATTCCGGCCGTGATGACCGTGCTCTTCACGGTGGCCGCCGCGGTGACCTTCCTGCCCGCGATGCTCGGTTTCCTCGGCATGAAGGTGCTCAGCCGCAAGGAGCGCCGCCGCTTGGCGGCAGAGGGTCCGCACGAGCCGACGTCCGAGGGGTTCTGGGCGCGCTGGGCGGCCTTCGTCCAGCGCCGGCCGAAGATGCTCGCCGCGGTGGCGACGGTGGTGCTCCTGGTCCTCACCATTCCGCTGCTGTCCCTTCGGCTGGGCTCGTCCGACTCGGGCAACGACCCGACGGGCAGCACGACGCGCAAGGCGTACGACCTGCTGGCCCAGGGCTTCGGCCCGGGCTTCAACGGCCCGCTGCAGCTGGTGGCCAAGGTGGAGTCGCCGGCCGACAGAGCGGCGCTGGCTCGGCTCGCCGTGACGCTGAAGACGACGCCAGGGGTCGCGTCGGTGACGGCGTACCCGCTGCCGGCTGGCGCGACCGTCGGGATCATCCAGGTCGTCCCGACCACCGCCCCGCAGGACGCGGCTACCAGCAACCTGATCACACACCTGCGTGACGAGGTGATCCCGAAGGCGTCGCAGGGCACTGCNCTCAAGGTGTACGTGGGCGGGCTCACCGCGATCTTCGACGACTTCGCCGAGGTGCTGACGTCCAAGCTGCCGCTCTTCATCGGCGTGATCATCTTGCTCGGCTTCTTGCTGCTGATGCTCGCGTTCCGCAGCCTGCTGGTCCCAGCGACGGCGGCGGTGATGAACCTGCTGGCGGCCGGCGCGTCGTTCGGCGTGCTCGTCGGGGTCTTCCAGTGGGGCTGGGGCGCCAGCCTGCTCAGCCTCGGCAAACCCGGCCCGGTCGAGGCGTTCCTGCCGGTGATCATGCTGTCGATCCTGTTCGGGCTCTCGATGGACTACCAGGTGTTCCTCGTCAGCCGGATGCACGAGGAGTGGGTGCACACCGGCGACAACAGCTTCGCGGTGCGGCGCGGCCAGGCGACGACGGGCCGGGTCATCACGGCCGCAGCCACGATCATGATCTGCGTCTTCATCGCCTTCGTCTTCGGCGGCGAGCGGATCATCGCGGAGTTCGGCGTCGGGCTGGCGTCCGCGGTCTTCATCGACGCGTTCATCATCCGCACCGTCCTGGTGCCGGCCGCGATGCACATGTTCGGCAAGGCGAACTGGTGGCTCCCGGGGTGGCTCGACCGAGCCCTCCCGCACCTGTCGGTCGAGCCAGCCGACGAGCCGACCAGCGGTGGCGCCGGAGAGCCGGACGCTCAGCTCGTCGCCCGATAGGGTGTGCTGCCTGCATCGACCATGACGAGTCTCCTAGACATTCTGCCTACCACTGAACGCATTATGGTCAACAAGTGTGGCAGCGAGCCCAGCATCGGGGCTGATGGTTGCGCAGCCGTACTGCTACGCAGTTCCATCCGGGTATGACTGTCGAGCAGATCCTCACGGCCGAAGAGCGCCTCGCCGACCTCACGTTGGAGCAGCTCAAACAGCTGGTCGGCCTGGTCGAGTACGACGACGCCCGTGACCCCTTCCCCGTCACCGGCTGGGATGCTGTCGTCTGGATCGTGGGCAACGCGTACCAGTCCGCGCAGATGTTCCAGTCGACCTACGGGATGGAGCTGGTCGCCTACTCCGGCCCCGAGACCGGCAACCGCGACCACCGCGCGTTCGTCCTCACGAGCGGGGCCGTCCGGTTCGTGCTCATGGGCGGCGTCGACCCGGAGAGCGTGCTGCTCGACCATCACCGGCGGCACGGAGACGGGGTCGTCGACATCGCCCTCGAGGTACCTGACGTGGACCGCTGCATCAAGCACGCGCGGGCCGAGGGCGCGATCATCGTCGAGGAGCCGCACGACGTCTCCGACGAGCACGGGAC
>JGI24140J50213_10000392_pt1 | contig 20589 bp, 17 predicted proteins | sample BarGraIncu00222A_FD_50213 | JGI IMG/M metagenome (IMG submission 50213)
GAAATGAATGGACCCGAAGCTCACCATCCTCTTTTGCCTGATCGGTACCATTATTGGCCTTTCGCACCTCAGCCACGAACGGCTGACAAAAATGAAAAGCAAATTTGAGGGCCAATATTGGTGGGACATCGTTCCGAGACGCCGTAGTCGTCGGAGTCCATGAGGCGAAGCGTGTGATTTCAAGCACCCAGTGCGCTGCCCGCGCTAGTGCTTTGGTTTGTTCATATCCCTGATAAACTCATCGATCTTTCGATCGAATTCCGCCGATGGGGAAATGGGACCTACGCGCTGAATAGCGGCCCTCAGCTGCTCCACTTCCGCCGTAACCAGGTGAGTGGGGAATTCCTCGCCGCGAAGGCGAAGCTCCGCTCCTGCGTCATCCATGTCGCGAATGTGAGGTCCAATCTGCCGTCTCACGAACTGCCGAAATGCTTTTGCCCATTCTTCGTTCAGCTGATCAATTCTCAGCCTTTCAAAGCGTTGGCCACGTGTTAGGTAGTCTCTGGTCTGTTCGAGCAATTCATTTTGGAGCCAAGTCTCGGGCAGAGCCTCAAATCGCTTTGCTAATTTCTCCATCAAGGCTTTCTGTTCGGTCATCAGTTCCGCTGCCATATGAGATTTAACGGGTCTTGAGCCTTGCACACCATCGTGATCTCAAGCGAGGACGTCGAGGTCCTGGTTCCAGCGATGGCCTCGTTTGTGCTTTTCTGAATCAGTGTCGTCATCCAGGTCCCGGCGGTTTTTCCGCGCGTCGTACAGCTTCTTCAAGCGGGTTTGTTGCTGCTGTGCGGTCTTGGTCAACTCATGAGCCTGCATTTCCAACTGGAAGACAGTCGGTGGTGGTTTTGGGGGAGGCGCAAGCGGCATGGGTGGAAGCGACGGCCGCATATGGATTTTCATTGCAACAACCTCCCAACATCCTTCAATTAGCGTAATAAAACACGCTAGGCGGTGTGCGGACAATTACGGTCGAGCAAGAAGCAGGCCAAATTACACTGATGATTTTTCTAATGAATTTGAAATGCGCCCTCGGATCGACGGGTTGTTATTTCCGATAGGAAAAATCTGCCGCCGCATTGTTGCGGTCACTCCCCGATCGCGAGCAATCCATTTGCGGCTGTCGGTTCGCCGATGCATAGCAGGAGCTGGGGATGTCGGTGAGTTGAGGAGGTTGGAGGCCTTTCGGGACCGCCAAGATCATCACATCGGTGGAATGCCAGCTTTGTTGATGATGTCGCCTAATTTCGCGGTTTCCGACGCCATGAACTTGGCGAGCGCCTCCGGGCCCGGCGAGGTTGGCTCGGCGCCCTGTTCAACAAAGCGAGCCTTCAGCGCGGGATCTTTGATCGCGTCGGCTAGCGCCTTATAGAGCTTGTCGATGATCGGCTTCGGCGTGCCGGCGGGCGCNAGCAAGGCCAGCCAAGCGCCGGTCACGTAGTTCTTCACGCCNGCTTCTTCCGACGTCGGCACATCGGGCAGGGCGGTCATGCGCTTGTCGCTGGTAACCGCGAGCGCGCGCGCGTCGCCGGACTTCAATATGCCGAGTACATTCGGCAGCAGCTGGAAGCCAAGTGGGACCTGGCCGGCGAGGAAATCTGGCGTGTATTGCGCGATGTTACGGTAGGGGACGTGAGTTAGCTCGACGCCGGTGATCTGCTCGAAATAGACCGCGGCAATGTGTTGCGAGCTGCCGACACCGACAGTGCCGTAATTGAGTTCCTTGGGATGCGCCTTGGCGTAAGCGATCAATTCGGTCAGAGTCTTCGGTGGCATCTTGGAATTTATGACTATGACATTGGGCAAGACGGCGAAAAGCGAAATCGGCGTCAGTTCCTTCATCGGATTGTAGCCGAGGCTCTTAAACAAGGTGATGTTGGCTGCCAGCGGACCGGACGTGCTCATCAGCAGAGTGTAGCCATCCGGTGTGGCTTTAGTGGCGGCCGCGGTTCCGGTGTTGCCACCGGCGCCTGGCTTGTTTTCTACGACGAAATTTTGGCCCAGCGACTTCGACATTTCGTTCAACATGATTCGGGTGATGACATCGCTTGCACTGCCGCCGGCGAACGGCACGATCACCTGGATTGGCCGGGTCGGGTAGTCTTGCGACTGTGCAGCCGGCGTTGCGGCCATGAAGGCTGCCGCCACAATCGGCAGCAATGTTGTCAGTTTCAATGTACGCATAGTGCTTCCTCCGAATTTGTTTTTCATTGGTTTTCGGTCCCTGTCATACGGAGATAATCGCGAGCAGTTTTTCACGGGCGGCTTCGTCATTCGCGCGGCCACTCATCACGATACGCCCGCGCTCGATGACTGCAAACCGATCGCAAACCGCCAGCGCCTGATGCACATTCTGCTCGACCAGCAGAATCGAGCATCCGGCTTGTTTCATGTCCCTGATGATGGCGAACAGGTCGGCGACAATCATCGGCGCTAGGCCCTCGCTCGGCTCGTCGATCAGCAGCAAGCGCGGCTCTCCGACCATGACACGAGCCATCGCCAGCATCTGCTGTTCGCCGCCGGACAGCGTGGTGCCGGACTGCCGTCCGCGCTCCGACAGGCGTGGAAAGCGCGCATGGACAGCATCCAACGCGGCGCGATTGCTCGCGGCCGAGCGGCCTGGAACCTGCAGGAAGCCGAGCGTGAGATTCTCTTCGACCGTGAGTCCTGGGAAAATCCTTCGGTCTTCCGGCACGAAGCCGATACCGCGGCGTGCGATGCGATCCGCGGTCAGGCCGTCAATCCGTTCGCCGTTGAACGCGATCTGGCCGGCGGTCGGTTTGATCCANCCGGCGACCGTCTTGAGCAGCGTCGTCTTACCGACGCCATTGCGGCCGAAAATGCCGAACACCTCGCCATCGCGCACGGTGAGGTCGATGCCCTGGATGATGAGGCTCGGGCCGTAGTGGGTGTGCAGGTTGCGGATGTCGAGCATGGTCAGGCGTGCCCGAAATAGGCAGTCTGCACTGCCGGGTTGCTGCGAACCTCGGCGGGCAGGCCCTCGGCCAGCTTCTGGCCCTGGTGCATCACGATCACATGATCCGACAGGCTCATGACCAGCCCGATATCGTGCTCGATCAGCAGCACGGTTACATCGGAGGCAAGCGACTTGATGAGGGCGGCGGTTTCTTGCGTGTCGCCGTGGCTCATTCCCTGTGTCGGCTCGTCGAGCAGTAAGATTTTCGGCTTGGATGCCAGCGCGACCGCGACTTCAAGCCGCCGCTGCTCGCCGTGCGACAGCGAGCCTGCCGGATAATACGCCTTGCCGGTCAGCGCAAAGCGATGCAGCAACTCGTCGACGCGCGCCGAGGCGATACGGCTGGCACGCACTGGTCGCAAAGCCATCGCCAACGGTTCGAGGATTTGCGCCGCCAGCCGGAGATTTTCCGCCACCGACAGATCGAAGAACAGATTGGTGATCTGGAACGATCGCGTCAGTCCAGCCGCCTGCATGCGGTAGGGCGGGCGTCCCGTATAGTCGAGGCCCTCGATCAGCACCTGACCGCAGCGTGGCCGCAACGCGCCCGAGATCAGATTGAACAGCGTCGATTTCCCGGCGCCGTTCGGTCCGATCACGGCAGTGATGCTATTGCGCACAACCGCGAAGCTGACCACATCGACCGCGCGCAAGCCGCCGAAGCTCACCGAAAGATCGCGAATTTCCAGGATCGGAGCGGTCATGGCTTGCGCTCCCGGGAAAGCCAGCGCTCGATCGCCGGCCGCACGATGCCCATCAATCCTTTCGGCAGGAACACGACCGCGCCCATGAACAACAGGCCAATCACGATCAGGTGGTGCTCGGTGTAGCTGCCGACCACCGACTTCAACACCGTCAGGAGTAAGCCGCCGTAGAGCGCGCCGACCAGCGTGCCGGCGCCGCCGGTGACGACTGTGATGACCGCGTTGCCGGAGGTCGCGAAGAAGAGCAATTCCGGCGAGACGAAACCGCGAAGCATCGGATACAGCGAACCCGACAGCGCCGCGATCATGGCGGCAATGACGTATGCCGCGAGCCGGGCATTCATGGTGCGATAGCCGAGGAAGGGTATGCGGCTTTCGTTGGCGCGCAGCGCGATCAGCAGGCGGCCGAACGGCGTGTCGAGCAGATAGGCCGACAGCGCATAGAAGACGATCACGATTGCCAACACGAACAGGAAGAAGCCAGCTGGCGAGGCGCTCGACAGCGATGCGACGCCGAGATTGATATTGATAACGGGAACACCAATAAGCCCGTCGGAGGCGCCCAGCGCACGCGTATTGTAGACGATCTTGGCGGCGATCTGCGCCATGCCGAAAGTGATGAGTGCGAAATAAACCCCGCGCACGCGCTGCACGATGAAGCCGCCGACCAGTCCGGCGACGATCGAGACCGCTGCGGTTGCGCCGAATGCCACCCAGAACGATGGTGTTACCATCAGCATCAGTGCGGAGACATAGGCGCCAAGTCCGAAGAACAATGCCTGGCCGAGCGACAGCAAGCCAGTATAGCCGAGCAGGATGTCGACCGAGAGAGCCAAGCCCGCAAAAATCAGCGCTTCGGTGGCGAGCCGCAGATAGAACGTATCGTGCATCACCGCGCCCGCCGCTGCGAAGGCCAGCGAGGCTGCCACCAGCAGGCCGACGAGCACATGGCTCGCCCGCATCGATCGGGTAAGGGCGTCAACCATGACCGAGCCGGTTGAACAGGCCCTGCGGCCGCACCATCAGCATCGCCACCATGATCCCGAACACGATCGGGTCGGACCAGACCGGCGAGATATAGAGCGAGACGATCGCCTGGATCTGTGTCAGCAGCAGCCCCGCGACCACCACGCCGGCGATGCTGCCCATGCCGCCGACGATGACGACGGTGAAGGCCATCAGGATGAAATCGCGGCCCATGGTGGGGAAGACGGTATAGATCGGCGCCAGTAGCACGCCGGCGAGGCCGGCCAGCGCCACCCCAAACGCAAAAGCGCCGGCATAGACATGCTGCACAGGGACGCCGAGCGAGGCGGCCATATGGCGATCATAGGCGGCCGCGCGCACCATCGCGCCGAGCCGCGTGCGGTATACCACGAAAGCCACTGCGGCGATGATGACCGCGCCGATGACGATCAGGAACAGCCGGTAGGACGGAATGAAAATGCCGAAGACGTCGACGCCGCCACCGATCGGCGTCTCCGGCTTATAGGGGTTGGGGCCGAACACCAGCCGGAACGTGTCCTCCAGCACCAGGCCGAGGCCGAATGTCAACAGCAGCGTGGTGACGTGCCGGTCGCCGGTATGGAATACGCGCTGGATCAAGCCGCGTTCGACGATGTAGCCGACCGGCAGCATCACCAGCGGCACCAGGATCAGCAGTAGCCAGAACGGCAGCCCGATTGAGCCCAGCGCCAGCGCGATGAAGGCGCCGAGCGCGTAGAACTCGCCGTGCGACATGTTGATGACGTCGAGCAGACCGAAGATGATCGTCAGGCCAAGCGCGACCAGGATGACGGCCACGCCGAGCACGAGGCCGATGAGCATCTGCGGCGCCAGTACATATTGAAAATATTCGAGCGTCGCTGACATCATCGTGCCTCGTGGTTTTGGGCGCGGTCAGTGCCTCGTGCAGGTGTTTGGGCCAATGGCCTCTTCGCCGTTGACCTGGCCGATGATCTTGAATTTTCCATCGGTCACCTGCACCACGTACATAATCTGCATCGCTTGATGATCGCCGGCACGGATAGTCTTATCGCCTTGCGGCGTCGACCATGTGAGGCCGCGCAATGCGGTGCGAACCTTGTCGGTCTCTGTCGACTTCGCCTTTTCGACGGCTGCTTTGTACGCATAGATCAGACCATAGGAGTCGGTGCCGTAGAGGTCGGGCTCGGCCTTGGTGGCCGCTTTGAACGCGGCGACGAAAGTCTTGTTGGCCGGGGAATCGATCTCGGCGGAATAGCCAACGCCGGTCGTGAAGCCTTCGGCGGCTTTGCCGATCGCACCGATGTTCTGCGACGTCACCGTGCCGGATGCGCCGAGGACGGTCAGGTTCTTGAGCAGGCCGAATTCCTGCATCTGTGTGAACAGGCGGACGGTGTCGTTGCCGGCGACTGATGTGTAGAGAACCTGCGGCTGAGCGGCGCGAATCTGGCCGAAATATTGCGAGTAGTCTTTGGAATCGAGCGGCGCGAAGACCTCACCGAGATTGGTGGCGCCGACCTTCGCCGCTGCTTCCTGGAATGCCGCCACGGTTGAACGGCCCATCAGATAGTCGGGACCGAGGTAGAACACTTTTGCCTTCGGATGCGCCTTGGCTAGCCATGCCGCCAGCGCTGTAGACTGCTGACCTGCCTTGGCATTGACACGGAACACGTTGGGCGAGCATTTGTCGCCGGTGATCGAGTCCGCGAACGACACCGTGGTTGCAAGCAGTTTATTGGCGCGTTCGGCGACTTGTCCGACCGCCAGTGTCGCGCCCGAGTTGACGGTGCCGGTAAGGAAGTCGACTTTGCCGACCTCGAATAGCTTTTCCGCTTTCTGAACCGCCACCGACGGATTGGCTTCGGAGTCTTCGTAACTCAACTCGATCTGACGGCCCATAATGCCGCCGGCAGCGTTGACCTCTTTGGTCGCGAGTTCAAGGCCCCATTTCACNTGCTGGCCGATGCCAGCATAGGTGCCGGAAAGCGGCGTCACCACGCCGATCTTGATCGNATCGGCGGCGTAGGCACCGCTCAGAGCGGTCGCCGACAACAGCGCNGCCAGTATCGTTGTCTTGGTATGTGTCATGTCATCCTCCCGTTTGGATTTTTACGTTTTCAGATGCCTTTGAACGTCGCCGGTCGTTTGGCGTGGAACGCCTCCACGCCCTCGCGGAAATCGTCGGATTGCCGCAGNCGGCTGTAGCAATGCCCTTCCAGTTCGATCGCGATCGCCAGCGTCGAGTCCTCGGTGTCNTTGAGCAGTTTCTTGGCCGTGCGCTGGGCCAGCGGCGAGAACGTCAGCAACTCGTCGACCAGCGCGTCGGTCGCCGCTTCGAGCTTGGCGTCGGGCACGCATTCGGTGGCGATGCCCCAGTCGAGCGCCTGCTTGCCGGGGATGCGTTTGGACCGCATTACGATATCCTTGGTGCGCGTGATGCCGACGATCTTCTGCAGACGCGCCGAGCCGCCGGAGCCTGGTATCTGTCCGAGCTTNTGCTCGGGCAGCGCGTAGAAACAGGTCTCGGACACAATGCGGAAATCGCAGGNNAGAGAGATTTCGAATCCGACGCCGAAGCAGTAGCCGCGATTGGCGACGATCACCGGCTTGCCGCAACGCGCGGGCGCCGCGATGTTCCAGGCGAGCTTCGATACGTGCTCGGGCGTGGCTTCCAGAAAGCCCTTGATATTNCCGCCGCTGGAAAAATGCTCGCCGATGGCGCGCAGCACNATTACGCGCACGCGCGGGTCTTCGTCCAANGACTCGAACACCAGGCGAAGCTGGTCGCGCTGCGGCATCTCGATGACGTTGAGNGGCGGGCGATGCAGNATGATGTCGGCGCGCTGCTTGTCGGCGGTCAANTCGACCTTGAAGCCATTGAGCGTCGCCAGGCGCGGATCGTCGAAAGTCATTGGAGTCATGCGGCGGTTCCCTGTGAGTGTGTTTTATTCTCGGCCTCGAATTCGCCGGCGACCAGCATGCGGCGCAGCAGCTTACCGACCGGGGATTTCGGAATTTCGTTGACGAAGACGTAGCGGCGCGGGCGTTTGAAATTGGCTAGGCCCGAGCTGCGGCAGAACTGGTCGAGATCCTCGTCCTTGACGGGCCCGCGGCGCTTGATGAACGCGGCAACGATCTTGCCCCAGCGTTCATCCGGCAGGCCGACGACCGCGACTTCCGACACCGCTGGATGCAGTGACAGGCAACTTTCGATCTCGACCGGCGAGACGTTCTCGCCGCCGGTGATGATCATGTCGTCGACGCGGCCGGTGACGAACAGGTCGCGCTCGGCATCGAGATAGCCGGTGTCGCCGGTGAAGTACCAACCCTGGCGCAACGCCTTGGCATCGGCCTCCGGCCGGCGCCAATAACCTTCAAAGGATTCGTCGCCCGCCAGCAGCGCGATGACTTCGCCTTCCTCGCCGATCGCGGCGATGTCTTCCGGCGATCGAGCTCCGAGCTTGACCACGCGGATACGCTGATTGATGCCGGCGCGGCCGGCGGAGCCGGGCTTGGCCGGCGCATTCTGGTCGATGGTGAAGGTGTAGATTTCCGACGAGCCGTAATGGTTTACGAACAGGTCGGGCTTGAAGACGGCGTCGAGCGTCTTGAGCAGACCGTCGGTCATCGAGGCGCCGGCGAATCCGAGCTTGCGCACGGAGCCGACATCGGTTTTGGCGAAACGCTCGTGGTGGACGAGATCGTGATAGAGCGTCGGCACTAGATAGAGATTGGTGATCTTCTCGGACGCGATAAGCTCCAGTGCCCTGGCGGCGTCGAAGCGCGGCAGGCAGACGAAGACGCCGCCGATGACCGACATCGCCAGCAGCGAGCGCACGCCCATGGTGTGGTAGAGCGGCATCACGCCGAGCGTGCGCTCGCCGTGGCCATAGAGGTTCTGCGCGACATGGGCGACCGCGGCGGCGCGTTCGGCGCGTTGGCGGCGCGGCACGCCTTTTGGCTTCGCGGTGGTGCCCGATGTGTAGAGCATCACCGACCAGGCATCGGCGCTGACGCGGGGTTCGGCATCGCGGGCATCGTTCAAAAGCAGCGCATCGAACCTGATTTCATCGCCCTGCGCCGCGCCGAGCGCGATACGCTTGCGGTTCTGCGCTTGTGCCGATGCGCGCAGCGCCTCCGCCGAAACCTCTTCAAACAGCACGGCCTTGGCTTCGGAATTCTCGATGCAGTAGTCAATCTCGTCGGCCTTAGCGCGCCAATTGACCGGTGTAATGACAATGCCGGCGAACTGGCAGGCCCAATGGACGGTCGCCGCTTCCCAGCGGTTTTGCAAAAACGTGACCAGATGATCGCCGGGCATCAGGCCAAGTTCGTCGAAGCCGGCCAATACGGCTGAGATGCGGCGGTACCATTGCGCATAAGTCAGTCTCACCGCGCCGTCGACGATAGCGAGCGCGTCGGGATCGCGTTCCACGCTGGCTAGGAAACTGTTGCCGAGGTCAAGCATGAGCAGGCGTCTCCCGCAGTCTTTGGGCGGCGTCGAGCGCCGCGGCCAGGATCGGCACATAGCCGGTGCAGCGGCACAGATGGCCGCCGAGAAATTCGCGCAAGTCCGCCTCGGTCGGCTCGCGGTGGTCGCGCAGATAGCTGTCGAGCGACATCAGGATGCCGGCGGTGCAGAAACCGCATTGCAGCGCGTGATGGCGCCGGAACGCTTCCTGCAGCACAGAGAGTCGGCCTGGCGCGGGCGCCAGCGCCTCGACGGTGCGGATGGACGCGCCATCGGCCTGCACGGCGAGCATCAGACAGGCACGTGCCGGTACACCATCGATTTCGATGGTGCAGGCGCCGCAGACGCCGTGCTCGCAGCCAACATGAACTCCGGTCATGAACAGATCTTGGCGCAGGAAATCGGTCAGCAGCATGCGCGGCTCGGCCTCGGCCTCGACGGCGCGGCCGTTGAGCGTGAAGCGCACGCGATGACGCTGCTCGGCGCTCAGACGCGGCATCGGCGGGCCTCCTCGATGGTGGCGCGGCCCATGCGGCGCACCAGTTCACGGCGATAGCGCGCGGTGGCGTGCGGGTCGTCGCGCGCGTCGAGTTCCCACGCAAAGGCATCGAGGGCGTCGTCGAGCGCGCCGCCGTCGAGCGCGGCAAAGTCGCGGGTCGACGGCTTGTCTCCAACGCCGCCGATGGCAAGCCGGATGTTGCTCGGGCCGGCGACGGCGGCGCAGGAGACGATGGCAAAATCGCCGTGGCGGCGGCCGAATTCCCGGAAGGCGTAGCCGTGCCCCCTGCGTTTGTTCGGCACAATGACGGATTTGATCAGTTCGTCCGGTTGGCGCGCTGTCGACATCATGCCGGTGAAGAATGCGGCTGCCGCTACGTTGCGCGTCTTGCGGTGCGAGGACAGTTCGACCGTGGCATCGAGCGCGACCAGAACCAGCGGAATCTCCGCGCTCGGATCGGCATGCGCCACCGAGCCGCAGACGGTGCCGCGGCTGCGCGTCTGCGCATGGCCGATCCAAGGCAAGGCCGCGGCGAGCAGCGGCTGACTCCGCGCCAATCCCGGCCAAACCTGCAGTTCCGCCTGCCGCACGCCGGCGCCGATACGTATGGCGTTGCCGTCATCCTCGATCTTGCGCAGTTCCGGCAGATGCATGATGTCGACGACGACTTTCGGCCGTGCCAGCCGCATCGACAGCATCGGCAGCAGCGACTGTCCACCCGCGATGACGCGCGCGTCGTTGCCGTCCGCGGCCAGTGCCGCATGCGCTTCCGCCAGCGTCTCGGTGCGAATGTAGTCGAAGCGGGCGGGTTTCATGAGCGCCTCCCGAACAGACTTGCCAATAGCCTTGCAAACAGGCCCCGCTTTTGCCGGCCGCCGGTGTGGNGCGCGAGCGCCTCGAAGAACTGTCGGATCACGATCTTGGCCGCGCCGTCGAGCAGGCGGCCGGCGATTGTCGCGACCTTGCCGCCGATCTCGGCGTCATATTCATAGGCGAGATCGGTGCCGCCATCCTCGGTCGCGGTCAGAGTGATGCGCCCCGCGCCACGCCCATCGCCGAGCGCGCCGACCACATGACCCGAGAGCGTCACCGCCTTCGGCGGCGTCAGGTCGGATAACTGAATGTCGGCTTTGTAGCGGCCGGTGACCGGACCGACGCCCAGCGTTACCTCAGCGCGGAAATGCGTGTCGGACAATTTCTCGACGTTGTGGCAGCCGGGAATAAAAGCTTCCAGCGTTTTCGGATCGAGCAGCATGGCCCAGACTGCCTCGGGCGAAGTCGCCGCGCGTGCCTGGCCGCTGCCACGCAGCGCGCGCCCCTTCGGCCGATTGGACGCCTCGGCCTGGACAGCTGGCCGCCGTTGCTCGCTTTCGGCGCCGTGCAGATGCGCGGCGATCTTGGCCGGCGTCAACGGCAGGTCGATCGCGGCGATGCCGAGCGCATCCGCGACCGCATTGGCGATACAGACCGGCGTCGACATGCAGTTGCCTTCGCCGACGCCTTTGCTGCCGAGCGGCGTATAAGGTGACGGCGTCTCGATGTGCAGGATCGTCGGACTTGCCACTTCCATCGTGGTCGGCACCAGATAGTCCGCGAATGTGCCGGTGAGAAAGCTGCCATCCGGGCCGTAGGCATATTCCTCGTACAGCGCTGCGCCGACGGCATGCGCGAAGCCGCCGGTGATCTGGCCTGCCACCATGCCGGGGTGAAGAATGCGGCCACAGTCATGCATGGTAACGTACTTGTCGATGCGCACCGCGCCGGTGGTCGGATCGATTTCGACTCCGCAGAAATCGAAAATGAAGCCGTGGCAGAGCGAGGAATTGATCTCGTCATTCTCGGCGGGCGGCGTCAGTTCCGGCGGGCTCCAGAACACGGTCTCGCGTANCGCGTGATTTTCCTCGGCCNCCAGGCCCGGCGACCAATGGCTGGCCGCGGCCAATCGCGAAAATGCGACTGCGTTGTCGGGATTGCCGCGCGCTCGCGCCCGGCCGCCCGCGAATTCGATCTCGGAGGCCGCGACATTCAATTGCGAAGCCGCGATTCTGCCAAGCTTTTCCTTGATCTTCAGCGCGGCGAGATGAGCCACGCCGCCGACGGCGGCGGCGAAACGGCTGGAATAATTGCCTGAGGCAATCGACCAGGCATCGCGCGCGGTATCGAGCTCGGTGACAACGCGGACATCGGACGGTTTCAGCCCCAGCGCATCGGCGACGATCTGCGCCAGCACGGTGCGATGACCCTGACCCTGCGGCACCGAGGCAACATGGACCGAGACGGCGCCGAGCGGATCGAGCGCCACCGTCGCGGTGGCCTGCGCGCCATTCTTCGGTCCGGCCTTGTGGCGCTCTTCCGGCGTCAGCGCGGTGGTGATGTAGCCCATGTTGGAAACGCTGGGCTCGACTGCCGCGGTCAGGCCGATGCCGTAGACACGGCCTTGCGCGCGGGCGTCTTTCTGCCGCTGGCGCAATTCGGCGAAGTCGCCGTCTTTGAGCGCGGCTTCGAAGGCTTGCGCGTAGTCGCCGGAATCGAGCGTGGCGCCGGTCGCGGTCTTGTAGGGGAACGAGCCGGACGGAATGAGATTTTTGCGGATTACGTCGACCGGATCGAGATTGAGCTCAATCGCGATGCGCTGCATCAGCCGTTCGAGGGCGTAGTAGACCTGCGGGCCGCCGAAGCCGCGGTTCAAGCCGGTAGGGGTCTTGTTGGTGAGGACGACACGGTTGCGGACCGATACGTTCCGGATGTCGTAGGCGCCGGTGAGGTTGCCGTGCATGCGGTAGAGCGTGGCCGGCTCGGGCGCGCGTATATGAGCGCCGACATCTTCGATCTGATCCCACGCCAAGGCGCGCACGCGGCCGTCGGCGTCGACCGCGGCTTGTAGCGTCGTCACGCGATTGGTCGCCGACACCGAGGCGGCGAGATGCTCAAGCCGGTCCTCGATCCATTTCACCGGCCGCCCGCAGGCCCGCGCGGCCACACCCATCAGCACGATGTAAGGGAACACGCCCTGTTTGATGCCGAAGCTGCCGCCGGAGTCCGGNGGCGTGCGTAGCCTGAAGCGATTGCCCGGCACTTTCAGCGCGCGTGCCATCACGGCATGCAGGCTGAANGGCCCCATGAAATTGGCCAGCACGTCATAGGCGTCTTCGGCCGGGTCGTATTCGGCGACCAGCCCGTAGGTTTCCATCGGCGTGCAGGAATTGCGCGGATAGCGGATGGTCACCGACGCGCGGCGCGCGGATTCCGCGAAGGCGCGTTCGGGATCGCCGTAGCGGAACAAGCGCTCACTGGCGAGGTTAGAACGCAGGCCCTCGTGGAGGATCGGTTTCGTAGGTTCGAGCGCATCAAGCGGATCGACAACCGCGGCCAGCGGCTCGTANTCNATCTCGATCAGATCGAGCGCNTCCTCAGCCAGATAACGGTTGGCCGCGACGACCACAGCCACCGGCTCGCCGACATAGCGCACGCGATCGACCGCGATTGGCCAGCATTCGATCGGCGCCTTGACCCCCACCACCAGGCTGGCGGAGAGGGCGGTGACATCCTTGCCTGTCAGCGCGACGGCCACGCCGGGAGCATTGCGTGCCGCCTCGGTTCTGACGGCCGTGATTCTCGCATGCGCATGCGGCGAACGCAGAATGGCGGCGTGCAGCGTGCCCGGTTTCATCCCAAGGTCGTCGATGAAACGGCCGCGTCCGGTGAGCAGGGCTGCGTCTTCGACGCGCTCGATCGACTGGCCGCACCAACTTGTCGGTGTCACTGCTGACATAGCCGCGGCGTTCCTCGATGTGCTCTTTTCGGCACAACCGCCAAGACGCTGTCACGGGTTGCGGCGCGGAGCGATACCGTCCGGTCTCACCAGTTACCGAAAAGTCTCATTTCGGGCCTTCGGCTCGTCCTCAGGCGCCGACCGGTGAGCCCATACGGGCGACGCGGCGGAACTCGCTCGGGTTGACGCCGGCATGATCGCGGAAAAACCGGGTGAAATGGCCTGGGACGCTGAACCCCAGATTGTTGCTGACCGCCGACAGGCTATCCTCGCCATGCATCACCGATTTCACCGCCANCTCCATGCGCAGCAGATTGAGATAGACATGCGGCGTCATGCAGGTCGAACGCTCGAANAGACGGTAGAAATGTGCGCGTGACAGGCCGGACTCCTTGGCGAGCGCGTTGACGTCNTGTGCCATCTTCGGCTCTTGCCGGATCAGATTGACCGCGCGCCTGATGCGCCAGTCGAAACGGCTGCGATTACGGTCGACGTCCTGCAGGCTGCGCGCCAGCGTCCGCCATGGCGTAAAGCGTTCGATCACCGAGATCATCAGATCCGATAGTAGCTGTTCCTGCGCCGAATTGGCGCCCGGATCGGCCAGCATGACGGCGGCGAGATCCATCGCCAGCCGGCGGATGCGCGGCGAAACCTCGCCGGCTGGCTTTTCGAAGAAGCCCGGCGCTCCGCTCGCTGCCCAGTTCGGCCGGAANTTCTTCAGCCAGTCCGGCTCGATATAAAGCGCCAGGATGATCGTGCGCGGACGATTGCGATCGTGCACGTAGGCATGNGGCTCCCAGGTATTAATCAGCACCGCCTGGGTGTCCGTCAGCGGCACCAAGGCGTCGCCAACCGAGAATTGGGTATCGGCGCCGTCAGCCTTGATCAGCACATGGCAATGCGGATGCGCGTGGCGCACGAGCGAGCGGTCCATGTCGAGCAGAGCGACACGGCCAAAGGCGCCATGAGCGATGCGTAGCGCGGTCGACATCGGGCTTCCTGGCTCTCCGGAAAGCGGGAAAATTTCAATCGTCAAATGCGTATGGCGCATTCTTGCCTAAACGGCGATGGGCGCAAGCGATGATTGGCCGCACCTTGCTATAGGGCGGTATTTTGCAGTGCAGCAAAACCGCAGTGGCGGTGGTCTGCATATTCACTAGAGAACAGTTCAGAAAGGGACTATCGGAAATATCAGCCTCTTCCAGCAAATGGGATCATCCGTGACTGAGAAAGATACGCCGCCAGGCAGCAATGCGCCGCAGCCGATCACGACGCTGCGCGGTTGGCTCGATCATCTGGCGGCACATGACCGTCTCGCGGTGATCCGCCCGGAGACCTCGTTGAAGTTCGAACTGGCCGCCATCGCCAAACGCTTCGACGGCTATAAGGCAACGCTGTTCCCGCGCCCCGGCGGTCACGCCATGCCGGTGATCTCGGGGCTGGTGTCGGATCGGCAATGGATCGCCGAGGCCATGGGCGTGGAATCGAGCGAGGTGCTGACGCGTTTTCAGGAGGCCATGCTCAACCCGCTGCCGTGGCAGGAGGTCACGTCGGCTCCGGTTCAGGAGGTTGTGCATCGTGAGGTCGACCTCGGCACGCAGTTGCCGCTGCCGACGCATAACGAGCATGACAATGGCGCTTACATTACCGCGGGGCTCTGCATCGCGCGTAATCCGGCGACTGGCGTACAAAACGTATCGTTACACCGCCTGCAGTTGAGCGGTCCGAACCGGCTGGGCGCGCTCCTGCTGCCGCGTCACACGCATATTTTCTACGAGATGGCCGAGCGCGCCGGACAGCCGCTCGACGTCGCCATCGTCATCGGCGTCGATCCACTCACGCTACTGTCGTCGCAGGCGATTGCGCCGCTCGACTTCGACGAACTCACGATTGCCGGCGCGCTGCACGGCGTGCCGCTGCGGGTGGTGAAATGCGTCACCAGCGAATTGCGCGTGCCTGCGGAGGCCGAAATCGTCGTCGAAGGTCGCGTGTTGCCGCAAGTGCGCGAGCCTGAAGGCCCCTTCGGTGAATTTCCCCAGTACTATGGCGAACGCGCCAAGCGCCACGTCATTGAGGTTACGGCGGTCACGCAGCGCAAAGATGCGCTGTTTCACACCATCGTTGGCGGCGGGCTCGAGCATCTCTTGCTCGGCGGCATTCCGCGCGAAGCAACGCTGCTGGCGCATCTGCGCCGCAGCTTTCCAAACGTGCGCGACGTGCATCTCGCGCGTGGTGGCGTCTGCCGGTATCATCTCTACGTGCAGATCGCCAAGCGGCAGGAAGGCGAGGCCAAGAACGTCATGATGGGTGCCTTCGCCGGCCATTACGATGTGAAGCACGTGATCGTCGTCGACGAGGATGTCGACATCCACAATCCCACGGAAGTCGAATGGGCGGTGGCGACTCGCTTCCAGGCTGACAAGGACCTCGTCATCGTGCCGGAAAGCCAAGGCTCCAAGCTTGATCCTTCGACCCGCAACGGCGTCGGCGCAAAAATGGGCATGGATGCGACCAAGCCGCTCGACGCCGACGAGATGAAGTTCAAGCGCATCCGCGTGCCGGGCGAAGACAAGATCGATCTCGCCAAAGCCGTGGGGCCGGTGCCGGCTGCGTCATGGCGAAAGGCACTTGGCTGATAGACGTGGCGCGTTAGGAGGGACCAATAATCCGCTGCACGTATTTTCTTCTTCCGGAACCACAAGATGGAACTGGGAGAGGCCATCACGCCCGATCTTCTGATCGTCACACTACATTCGGCTTGGCGTAGCGTTCCTGTGTTGCTGGCCATAGGCATAGGCGAGTTCAAACGCTACGCACGTGGGTGCAGCGCCGACTGTATTTCATACGGGGTCTTAGTAGCGTTTGTTTTCTGTTGTGTAACGTTTGTATTAGGTCAGGAATAGCTAAATCCTGCTTGTATTTTTGTCAAAAAAAGCGTTATATTTTCAGAAAACTGCGTTACATTTCCAGGGATGTAAGGGGGGGAGCAGCTGAATTTGGCGCCGCAGCTCGTTTTCTAGCCTAGCCCCGAAATCGGTGCCCGCGCCCGCTGATTTCCAGGTCGCGGCGGCGGCCGTTGGTGCGGGACATTGGACATCGAACCAGGGCCTAGCGCAACCGAAAAAGAAGGAAGACCGAATGGCTGACGAGCAAGACCAAGGTGGTCGGCGGGCCGGACATCCGGCGGTCGACATCGGCGCCGCAGTGAAGCGAGTGCCGTCGGGGGTGGGGGCCGCCGACGCCCGATTGCGCACGGTACGGCAACCCAGCGGCGATCACGAAGTTCGGACGGCATTGCCCGCGACTAAGGCGATCGAGCAGTCAACCCAGGATGAGGGGGCTCTCGATCCCGACATCGAAATTATGCGGCAACCGGTTCCGATCGCGGCCGCGGCGGCGACCAAGCCGAGGGCGGACGGCAAATCGCAAGGACCGAATCCGGACCAAATGTGGGCACTGGTCACGGCACGCGTCAAGCGAATCGACAAGCGGCGCGCAGCTGCCGGCAAGCCGCGATCCGGGTGGAGTGATCGCGATTATACGCGCACGGCCGGAACCCAAGCGGAATACCTGAAGCGCGGACGATCGCTGCTCGCCCGCTACAAGCGGGAGACCGGCCTGGTCATGGCCGCCGACGAGGACCTGGATCCGCGGGTGTTCGTCCGCTGGCTGTTCAGCTTAAAGCTCGAATTAACGGCACCGAGCTGGCGCGCGTACCGATTGGCGGCGCGGGCCTGCATCCAGGCATTGCCCCATGCGGCATCGCCAGAGGCGATGAGCCTGCTGGACGGTGATGTCGGTGCCGGGCCCGATGAATTGCGCCCGCCGGAACCGGGACAGCAAGGGGTCGGCCATGCCGAGCCGGGCTGGGCCAGGCGGATCGACAAGGCGCATTTTGACGCGGTGTTGGCCTCGCTGCCTCTCTTCTCGCGATCACAGATGGTGCCGCCCCTGCAGGATTGGATGGTGGCGGGGATTCACACAGGCCTGCAGTCTTCGGAATGGGCCTCGGCGTTCCTCGAAACGTGGCAGGACCCGCAACAGCCGCAGGAGCGGCGGGTCTGGTTGCACATTGTCAACGCCAAGGCGGCGCATTCCGCCTATCGTACCATCGATATTTCCAATTTCTCGGATGACACATTTGCCGCGGTCCAACGAATGGTGGACCGCGCAAAGACGTGGTCGTCGGCGAACAAATTCGACCAGCGCCGGTCGCAGTGCACGCAAATTCTGGCCAACATATTTGCAGCGACGTTTCCGCAGCAGCGGCAGCGCTGCTCGCTCGACACCCTGCACCACCAGTTCGTCAATAACGCGAAGACCAAATATGCGCGTGCGGAAGTCGCGGCGCTTATTGGATACGTCGGCAATGAGGCGGCGGTGGATCGTGGCAAGCGACGGCTGGCGTGGCCCGATCAAGAAATCAGTGAAATCCCGGTGCCGATGGCGGCGGAGGTGACGCAGATGCGCCAGCGGCTTGAGCTGTACGAGGAGCGGCGGGAGGCGTCGCGCCTGCGCGAGGCGCTGAAGGAGCGCAGACGGCGGCGCAAAGCGGCCGCGGCACTCAAATCCGGCGCCGGCGTGGATTCCGAGCCACCTGGTTAAACCGCGATTTCACGAACCGGGGGGATGACGCACTTGGCAATCGAGGTCGACTTGGCTGGGACTTCAAGTGGAAATCCCCTTGCCAGCGGCGCGGCCTTTCCACCGGACGCCGACTGACAAAAAATGAGGGGCCGCTGTCAAGCGGCCCCCTCGAATGTCTCTGCCCGGGACTTCGGTCCGGGGTGCTTGACAGGCGCTACGCTCCGTAAACGGCGAGTGCCACGTCGTACTCTTGTCCCCCCGTTTTTTCCACCGCGGTCAGAATTTTTTCGGCTTCGAGCAACGCGATGGCGGCGTCGAACCGCGGGGTCGGCATCGAATCTTGCCACGACCGTAGCAAACGCCGCCGCTCAAACCGCGGCTTCTGCGGGCTCGTCGTGGCGCGCAGGTGGGCGACGATCCTGCGCGCATCGCGGATGTTTTCGGCGGTCGACACCGGCGACAGCACCGCCTGCGCTGTCGGCACCAAGCAGTTGTTGACGAGCGCGACGGCCTTCTTGACGGTCGCCGGCGCGATCGCCGCGCTCATCTTGCCGTCGGCACCGGCCGCCGCCACCAGATGCAGCGCCGCCGCCAGCCGCCGGGCGAGGTCGGGCAGGTGGGCGAGCCAGTCGGACAACGGCGGCTGCATGTCTGCGGCGAGCGCGGCCCAGGCCTCGGCAGCGCTCGCCAGCGCCCCGACGGGCAGTTGCAAGGTCACGGCGGCGTCCCCGGCGATGACGCCGACGTGCCGCAGCAGCGTCACCATGGGTGCGCCGTCGCCGGTGGGTGCCGGCACTGCCTTCAGCAGCGCCGTCCCGATGAAGCTGGCGGGCACGACTTCGTGCAGCAGCGGACAGTCCGCTGGGGTGAGGACGCCGATCACGCTAGCCGGCAGCGCGCGCATTGCGGTGCGGCCGGACTTCGGATCGACGATCGGCACGTGGTCACCGCGCGCGAAGTCGCTCAGCAGCATCTCGGTCGGCTTGTCGTAGAATTCGGCGACGCGCGACATCGACATCATGCGCCGCTCGTCGATAACTAGCAGGCCGCTGCCGCCGGCGGCGGCGGCGCGGATGGCGGCGGCCGCCCCGTCGCGCACGACGACGCGCGGCCGGGCTCCGCACGGGACCGGCGCCGCCTCGGTGAGCGGCGGCGGCGGGGGAGCGCCGAGCGTGACGGCGATGGCGCTTGCCTGGGCGTGCAGCCGGCGGCGCGCGGCGGCGGCGCGCCGATGCTCGGCATCGAGTTCTTCGACCTTTTCGTAGCGGTCGAGCAAGTCGTTTTCCGCGGCGTAGGCGCCGGCGAGGATCGTCGACGGCACCAAAGATGCGCGGCGGTCCGGCGCAATCAAAGCCACGCGCAGCGCCGTGTCGCGCATGTTGCCGACCAGGCCGCGATCACCGCCGATCTCGCAGCGCAACGCCGGGCCGGCGACGGCTGCGACCGCCGCCAGGGTCATCAACGCCGCCGCCGGCAGCGTTTCGCGGGCGCCGAGACCGGCGGCATCGAGTGCGTCGATGAGGTTCGCCGGCAGCAGGCGGCGATCGAGCGTCACCGGCGGGACGGTGAGCGACGTCAGCAGCTGTTCCCGCAGACGGGGCGGCTGGTCGGCGCGCGCGCTGTCGCTCCCGGTAGAGCGGCTGTCATTGCTGCTGCGGCGCGTCTGCCCCTTTGCTTTTGCGCGCGGCTTGTCGCCGGCGCCGGAGCTGTGCTCGGTCTCAGCGGCGCCGGCGTCTTTTCCCGCCGTCGTCGGCTTGGCCTCTTCGTTCTGCGCGGCCTGCGGCTGCGCCTGCGCCGCGTTTTCGGGCGCGGCGGCGACGGTGTCGGAGACGGTGGAGTGATCTTTGAGTTGCATGTCGTCCTCCTGTTGGGTGCATAGGAACGCGAACGACCTGGTTACGAAATGCACAAGTGGATCCCGAAATTTGATTCGACTAGGGGGCGAACGGGCACGCTGCCACCATTGGCGACGTCGAAATGTTGAAAACGTCAGGCGCGCCGGTAGGATTCCGACGTGCGCGCGGTCGAAGGCGCTCGGACATTTATTTTCGGCGCGATCGATTTTGCCGCCGGCGCCGGCGGGTTCTCGTTGCGACGACAAGCCGTGCAACACGGTGCTTGCGACTGCTACACATCGCTGCTACACAGAAATTCGCCGCAGCGAAAGCGTTTGTTGTTTCAATGGATTAGGTGAGCGGCGGGGCCGGCTGCGAATCCTCCCGCCCCAGCCAGCTTTCGCAGAATTCTCGCCGATCATTATCGCCGGCGCGTTCGTGTTGCCTCCGACGAGCATCGGCACGATCGAGCAATCGACGACGCGCAGGCCGGTCAAGTTGCAAATTTGCGGTTCACCGAAGACCTCCGGCGCCACTTAGTTTATAGTGTATAAGAACAAGTCCAACCCGGACCGGACCCAGCGGTGGAATCTCAAGGATTGAATCATGAAAATATGGTGGCAGAGCAGCACCCCGATTCATCGGTTGCATGATTATAGAAACACGCTGACCGCGCATCTCGACAGCGTCAAACGTCCGGACACCGAGATTCACATCAACGGTGTCGACGATGGTTCCATGGACCTGCACTACAACGCCATCG
>JGI24140J50213_10000393_pt1 | contig 20565 bp, 20 predicted proteins | sample BarGraIncu00222A_FD_50213 | JGI IMG/M metagenome (IMG submission 50213)
GCCCCAGGCGCCGGCCGAATGCCCGACCACCATTGTCCCGTCCCGCCGGATGAAAGGTTGCTCGCGCAGAAAATTGAGCGCGGCGGCAATCGAGTCCGCCGTCGCATGGCCCGCGCGGGAATAATTGGCTTCATCGCAGCCGCCCTGGTCCTCGAGATATTTCCCGCCGGTCGCGCCATGGCCCGGGCGTTCCGGCACCAGTACGGCAAAGCCCCGCGCCACCAGCCACGCCGACAGCGCCGCATATTCGGGCTGCGGCATTTGCGCGCGCCGCAGTACGTTTTGCGTGGAGGCATGGGCGATAACAGCCAACGGGAACGGCCCGCCGCCGGGCGGCCGAAACAATATCGCGTGGGCCGCGACGTCCGGATCCGGCGACGGCACCAGCCATGGCTGCCTGCGACCAGGCTCCCCCTCAGCGCCTTGCGCGCCGAGCCGGGTTTGCGCCACCACGGTCTGCGAGCCGACCGCGGCAAGCACAACCAGAGCGAAAATGACCTTCAGCGATTGCATGAATTTGCCTGATGCGGCGACAGAAATGAAATCGGACCAGCCCGCAGGATACGCACGGCGAATCAAATCTGCCGCTTTTTTCGTGCAGGTAGCCCGGAGGAAAGCCCGGTCCGGGTCGTGCTATCCGGCCAATCATGGGTAAAACTGCCGCCAAAACCGCCCGCCTGTCCTTTTTCGGTACAGTCTGACGGTAAAACTGATGCAAAAAATCCACAGGTTAACTGATAATTAATGATGGACCTTGAAGCCGGCGCGCTGACTTGCTTTGATTGGGCCATGAGTACAACCCTGATCGAGGTTCGGCCAGCCAAAGCTGCGGACGCAGCGGCGGTCGCGTGCACCCATGACGAAGCCTGGCGCTCGGCCTATCAGGGCATCATTCCCGGCGCCGAGCTGGAGAAGCTGATCAACCGCCGTGGCCCGCAATGGTGGGACAGCGCGATCCGCAAAGGCAGCCGCGTCAGCGTGCTGGTGTTCGGCGACAAGGTCGCCGGCTATGCCAATTACGGCCGCAACCGTGCGCGCAGCCTTCATTTCGAGGGCGAGATCTATGAACTTTATTTGCGGCCGGAATTTCAGGGGCTCGGCTTCGGACGCCGGCTGTTCACGTCAGCCAGGCGCGACCTGTTGCAGAGCGGGCTGAAGAGCATGGTGATCTGGGCGCTCTCGGACAACGAAACCGCGACCGAGTTTTACCGCGCCCTTGGCGGCCGCATGGTTGCGCGCTCGTCGGAGAAATTCGGACCCAAGTCGCTCGACAAGGTCGCCTTCGCCTGGACCAACTGAGACCTTCGAAACCTTAGGCGTTTCGCGGTAGATCGAAACGGGCGTTGAAGATGGGCCTTGGCCCTTGCCGCCGCCTCAATCCCGGAATTACCTTTACAGCCATCTACCCTCAACGCCACGCGGAGCAATCCATGCGCATCGACGCCATTTCGATCGGGATCGATCCACCGCGTGAGGTCAACGTCATCATCGAAGTGCCGGTCGGCGGCGAACCGATCAAATACGAGATGGACAAGGAAGCCGGCACGCTGGTGGTCGACCGGTTTCTCTATACGGCGATGCGCTATCCCGGGAATTACGGCTTCATTCCACATACGCTGTCGGGCGACGGCGATCCCTGCGACGTGCTGGTCGCCAACACCCGCGCCATCGTCCCGGGCGCCGTGATGAGCGTGCGGCCGGTCGGCGTGCTGCTGATGGAAGACGAGGCCGGCGGCGACGAAAAAATCATCGCGGTGCCGTCCTCGAAACTGACCCAGCGCTACGACAAGGTGAAGACCTACAGCGACCTGCCGGAGATCACGCTGCAGCAGATCCAGCACTTCTTCGAGCACTACAAGGATCTCGAACGCGGAAAATGGGTAAAGGTGTTGCGCTGGGGTGGTGCCGACGACGCCTACAGACTGATCGAGGAAGCCATCGCGCGCGCGAAGGGGAAGTAGAAGCAGCCGTGCTCAATCATCGTCATTCCGGGGCGCGCGAAGCGCGAGCCCGGAATCCATAACCACCGCGGAGAGTATGGATTCCGGGCCTGCGCCAAGTGGCGCATCCCGGAATGACGGCAATGAAATTGGCGCCAAAACCCAAGTTACACCCCCGGCGCCGGCAGGCCATGAATGGCGCAGGCGGCGCGCAGGGTGTTGACCAGCAGGCACGCAACCGTCATTTGACCAACGCCGCCGGGCACCGGCGTGATCGCACCGGCCACGTTCAAGGCCTCCGCGAAAGCTACATCACCGACCAGGCGGGTCTTGCCGTCGGCCGCCGGCAGCCGGTTGATGCCGACGTCGATCACCGTGGCGCCCGGTTTGATCCAGTCGCCGCGTACCATTTCAGGCTTGCCTACAGCGGCGTAGACGAGGTCGGCGCGGGCGCATAATTGCGCCAGATCGCGTGAGCGCGAATGCGCGATGGTCACCGTCGCGTTTTCGTTGAGCAGCAATTGCAGCAGCGGACGGCCGACCAGGTTGGATCGGCCGATGACGATGGCGTTCAAGCCTTCGAGCGACGGGCGCACGCTCTTGGTCAGGATGATGCAGCCGAGCGGCGTGCAGGGCGAAAGCGCGGCAAATCCGCCGGCAAGGCGCCCGGCGTTGCTGGGATGCAGTCCGTCGACATCCTTGGCGGGATCGATGGCATTGATGATGGTTTCGGTGTTCAAGGATTTCGGCAGCGGCAGTTGCACCAGAATGCCGTGCACGGCGGGATCGCGGTTGAGCTGACCGATCAGGCCCAATAGCTCGCGCTGCGCGACATCGGCCGGCAACACGTGCTCGAACGACGCCATGCCGGCGGCCTGGGTCTGCTTGTGCTTGCTGCGGACGTAGACCTCGCTGGCGGGATCGTTGCCGACCAGCACCACCGCAAGACCGGGTGTGAGCTGATGTTCGCGCTGTACCCGCGCCACTTCGTCGGCAACGCGGACGCGAAGTTCCGCGGCAATGACTTTTCCATCGATGATCCGGGCCGTCATCTCGATCCTTCTTTGTTTGTCTGCTTCTTTATTTTACGCGTTTTCTTTACGCGAACCGGTATCCACTTCGCTGGAAAACGCTTTCTAGTCCGGCTGCGCCGCCGTCAGTTTACGCAGCGCCTCGCCAAGTTCGCGGGGATCGCCGTCGACGGCCATCTGCTTGAGGCGCGATGTCGTGCCGGACAGGATCCGCACCCGCGCCTTGGGGACGCGGAGCGCTTTGGCAAAAAGCTCGGTGACCGCGCGGTTGGCCTCGCCGCCCTCGGCGATGGCGCGAACCCGCACCTTGAGCACGGTGCGGCCATTTGCGAGCACCTCGACTCCGTCGATGCCGTCGCGGCCGCCGCGCGGGGTGACGCGCAGCGCCACGCTGATGCCTTCCGTGGAATACCGCCAGGGATCATCAGGCATCCGGTCGGATATCCATGCGTGCGGTCAGAATACGCTGGGATAGATGTAATAGGTGATGACCCGCTGGATGAACATGATGATCAGGATCAGGATGATCGGCGAGATGTCGAGACCGCCGAGATTCGGCATGAACGACCGGATCGGCGCCAGCAGCGGTTCGGTGATCCGGTACAGGAACTCGGCCACCGACGCCACGAACTGGTTGCGCGTGTTCACGACATTGAAAGCGATCAGCCAGGACAGGATGGCCGATGCGATCAGCAGCCAGACATAGAGATCCAGAACGATGAGAACGATGTCGAGAACGGCACGCATGGCAGGCTTACTCGCGGGGGGTTCGGTCGCGGATTCGACTACCCGCTAAATATCGGTTCCCCCCCGCCCAAACAAGGGAAGTTCCTGACAAAAGCCTCGGAAAACCGCGATTTCGCAGTTCTTGACTTGACCTTGGCGCGGATTGTAAATGGCGCCGATTGCTGGCCGCCGTCGCGCTTCTCGACGCGGTCACGATGGGGCCATAGCTCAGCTGGGAGAGCGCGTCGTTCGCAATGACGAGGTCGGCGGTTCGATCCCGCCTGGCTCCACCACGCTTCGCCCTTCGGGCTACGCGTGGCGCAGCCACGCAACAGCTCGAAGAGCGAAGCGTGCCCGGCGTAGCCCCCTTGGGCGAAGACGGGCTGAGACGCCATCTGGTACCAGCGCCGCTCACTTCCCCGTAAACCGTGGCGGCCGCTTTTCCATGAAGCTGGCGACGCCTTCGCGAAAATCGCTGCCGCGCAACGCCACCACCATCTCCCGGTTGGCGTCGATGGTCGCCTCGGCCAGGGTCTGGAACGGCACATCGTAAAGCTGCCGNTTGATCACCGCGATCGCGCNCGGCGAGACAAAGTCGGCGAGATCGCGGGCATAGGCGTAGGTCTGCTCGCGTAATTGGTCCGGCGGATACAACCGGTTGACGAGCCCGATGCGCAGCGCTTCATCGCTATAGACCCGGCGCGAGGACATCAAAAGATCGAGCGCATTGGCATGGCCGACAATGCGCGGCAACATCCAGCTGATGCCATGTTCGGCGATCAGGCCGCGGCGCGAGAACGCGGTGGTAAAAACGGTATTGTCGGCGGCAAAGCGCAGATCGCAATACAGCGCATGGACGAGGCCGATGCCCGCGGTGGCGCCGTTCAGCATCCCGATCACCGGTTTCGGGATCGACGGATAATAGGCATAGCGCGCCTGCCAGTCGGGCCGGCGGTTCATGTCGAAAGCCGGCACGCTCTCCGCGCGCCTGACATCGTTGGGATCAAGCCCTTTCAGCCCGTCCATGTCCGCACCGGCGCAGAACGCGCGCCCCGATCCGGTGAGCACGATGACGCGCACATTGTCATCCGCGGCCGCCGCCTCCATGGCGTGGCGCACGTCGCGCTCCATGATCGGCGTCCACGCGTTCATGCGATCCGGCCGATGCAACGTGATGGTCGCGATCTTCTCGCTCACGTCATAGAGAATATGCTGATAGGTCATGGCGATCTCCCTGTGCTGGCCGTCATTGTTCGCGACGACGCGTTGTTGCTGAATATGTCTTCGGATGTTTATGTCTTCGGATATCCGGCTTTGGCGCGCGAGCCTGTTGGCCGCGCCAGATAGTCGATCGTTTCCGGCCGCTCCATCAGCCATCCGGCCCAGCGCTTGAACGCTTTTGTCATGCGCTCGGGCTCGACGCCGAGCTGCGCCATGGCAACGCCGCCATTGACGGATTCGCGGTATTCGGCGATCAGGCCGTCGCGCACGATGAAGCGGCTCATGCCGTCGATCACCACGTGCTTGCCTTCGAATTGCGGAATCTTCGAGGTGAAGCTCGACAGCGACCAGGCATATCCTTTTTCGCCGTCGAACACGGGGTCGAACATCTCCCATCGATAATCCGCCGCATCGCGATGGAACAGATTCTGCATCATATGCGCGATGTCGGCGCGGCCCCGATGGGCGCCGTAGATATAGTCGTAATAAATGGCGTCCTCGGTGAAATGGCCGGCAAAGCGCGCGCCGTCACCGGATTCCGCCGAATGCGTGAAATCGTCCAACAGAGCTGCGAATTCGCCGCCGGTCATGTCGCCATCCCCAATGCTTGCTGATGATCCAGCCGCAAGCTCGTCCGGGGTCGACATTATCACATTTGAAAATCTGCCAGGAGTTTTGAAAATCTGCCAAGACTTTTGAAAACCTGCCAAGACTTTTCCGAAAAGCCGCAACGGCATGGCGGTATTGCGTGATGCGTTATTCCGCCGCTTCCGACATCGCCGACATCGGCATGCGTGCCAGCCAGCCATCGAGAAATTCCTTCAGCCAGGCGCGCTCGGTCACATCATGCACCGCCCGATCGGCGAAGTGACGATGGCGCGGCAGCGCGCCCGGCGATTCGAGGCGGTCGTCGCCCCGCGTGGTCCAGCAATGCATCATGGCGTAGGTGACGTCGGGATGAAACTGCAGGCCGAACGCATGCTGGAAACCGAACGCCTGCACCGGGAAGTCGCTGCCGTCGGCCAGCAATTCAGCGCCCGCCGGAAGTTCAAATCCTTCGCGGTGCCAATGGTAGACATGCTCCGGCCAGTTCGGGCAGACCGCGAATCCTGCGGCAGTGGGGCGGATCGGGTAATATCCGATCTGCACGCGGCCTTGCGGATGTGGCGCCACCCGGGCGCCGAGATGCATCGCGAGCATCTGCGCGCCCAGGCAAATTCCCAGCAACGGCCGCTGCTCCTTAAACGGCACCGCGATCCAGTCGATCTCGCGGCGAACATAATCATCCGGATCGTTGGCGCTCATCGGGCCGCCGAAAATGACCGCACCGGCATGCTCTTCCAGCGTCTCCGGCAGCGGATCACCGAAGCGCGGACGCCTGATATCGAGCCCGTGTCCAAGTGCCCGCAACACATTGCCGACCCGGCCCGGCGTCGAGGTCTCCTGGTGCAGCACGATCAGAACCGGCCGCAACGGCGCGGCAACCGCGGGCGCCCGGACCGGGAAGCGCAGGACATTATCGGCGCTGGTTTTGACGGGTTGAAACGGCATCGCACTTTCTTCTTTGCGGCCATCAAACCGCAATCATGGTTAAGTGTCCCTTAATGTCGGTTGAGTTCAAAGCAAATCGTGGGCCAGAAACGGCCTCTTAGGCCGGGTTGTCAGCGGCGGGCGTTGTCAGCGTTTGCGCTGAAAACGGCCGACCGCCGCCAGCACAAAGCCGCGCGGAACCAGCCGAAGCGCCAACGGCACGATCTTGATGCCGAGGCCGGGCAGCACGGCGCGCTTGTTCGCCATCAATCCGCGATAGGCTTCGCGCGCGACATCGGCCGCGGCGACATCGAGGACGCTGGAATCAAATCCGGGTTCAAACCCCGCCCGCGCCTGAAACTCCGACGGCACCGGACCGGGACATAGCACCGTCACCCGCACGCCCCGCGGAGCCAGCTCCTGGCGCAGCGCTTCGGTGAACGACAGCACATAGGCCTTGGAGGCGTAATAGACCGCCATCCCCGGTCCCGGCAGGAAGCCGGCGACCGAGCCGACATTGAGAATGCCGCCGCGATGCCGGATCAGATGCTCGGAAAAACGCAGCGACAAATCGGTCAGCGCGCGAATGTTGACGGCGATGATGCCGAGCTGCTGGGCGCGGTCCAGCTCGATCGCATTGCCGAACAAACCGAAGCCGGCATTGTTGACGACGTACTCGACCTCCACGCCGGCGGCGGCGAGCGCCGCGGCGATTTTGTCACCGGCATCGGGCTGTTCGAGATCGCATGGAATTACAATCGGCGCCACGCCGCCGGCGGTGGCGATTTCGCCCGCCAGCGTCGTCAGACGATCCGCACGTCGCGCCACCAGCGCCAGCCGATGGCCGTTCGATGCGAAAACGCGCGCCAGTTCGGTGCCGATGCCCGCCGAGGCACCGGTAATCAGCGTCACACGCTCAGTCACGATTCCAAGCTCTTAAATCATTTGCACGATATGCGGCCAACGACCTGACGAGAGCATATGCCCTAGGCGGGACGCAAGTCACCACCTGCAAGCGGCGCACATCGGCGCGGCGTGCTGCCGCGCAATCAAAAGGCGGCAATCGCAGCCAGTAACGGCCGGTTACACATTAAAATTTCGTCATTTCCGGTAGCTTGCCGAGGCGCGTCACGTTGCCGCGTCGGCGACATCCGAGCTGCCCGTGACTGGACTGCCCGTGACTGGACCGCCCCTGACCGGCGTCCGTTGTTCGCCGGCGGCCCGATGCTTGAGATCAATCCGGTCGCGCGACGACACCCCCAGCAGATCCGCCGCGCGCCAGACGACGTTATCCTCAAACTCGCTGACCTGGCCGTCGGCATACACCAGCTCCCACATCATTTCGACGATGCGGAGCCTGCCTTCTTCATTCACCGAACGCATGATGACGCTGGTGAAATGATAGAGATCTACCGCCTCGCCTTCGACCAGGGTGGCGGATGCCATCAGTTTGTCCGCGGTGCCGGGATCAAGCCCGAACCGGCTTTCGAGCAGGCTGTGCAGCTTGCGCTTCTCAAGTTCGGACGGCTCCCCGTCGATCGAGATGACGTGGATCAGAAGTGCCGTCGCCGCCAGCCGATACCCGGTATCGTCAAATGTGCGATCCTGGTGTGCGGCCGGAGAAACAACGTCGGCGATGAATTGGCGAAGTCCGTCCAGCATCAGTCTCTCTGCTGCAATGTTTGAAAACCTGGAGCCATCAGATCGACGGCTCGGGGGCATATATGGATCGGAAAATCAACGTGCGCAATCCATGCCGGTTCCCGCCGCATGCATTACGATTAGGCAATCTCGGGGTTTCTCGCTCAGGGTATCTCATACACCACGATCTTGTCGGCGATGCCCCGCAGCGCGGCCTGCTTTTGAATCGGCCTGATCGCTTCCTTGTCCAGTATCTCGGTCACGGCGGGCGCGTCGATTACCGGCCCGGTGATGTGGATCGCGTGCGAGGTCGACAAGCCCTGGACCCGCGCGGCAATGTTGACGGTTTGGCCGAAATAATCCTGTCGCTCGTTGAGCATCACGGCGAGACAGGGACCTTCATGAATGCCGATCTTGACCACGAGGTCCTTGGTTCCGCGCTCGACATTGAGCGCCTCCATCGCCGCGCGCATCCGCAAGCCCGCGGCGAGCGCGTGTTCGGGCCGGATGAAGGTCGCCATCACCGCATCGCCGATCGTCTTCACCACCGCGCCCTTCTCCGAGGCGATGATCTCCAGCAGCGCGTGGAAATGCGCGCGCACCAGATCGAACGCGGCGAGATCGCCGACCCGTTCATACAGCGCGGTAGAACCCTTGAGGTCGGTGAACAGGAACGACAGCGAGGTGATCTTGAGGCGCTGATCGATATTCAGATTGTCCGCCTTGTAGACGTCGCGGAAGGTCTGATTGGACAGCATCCGCTTCGCCGTGACGAACGGCTTGCGCTTGCCGATCAGATGATGAAGCGCGTCGGCCGCGATGAAGACCGTCGGCAATACCCGCACACCGGCCTGGTTGTCGAGCGACAGCCGCAGCGGTCCCGGACGCAACGTCATTGTACCGGTGGGCGCCTGAATCTTGTTGTACATCAGCGATAGTTGCTGACGCTCCCGGGTCGGTTCGCCCTGGACGTCGATGAACTGGGCGGCATGCGTCACCGGCTCGAACACGATGATGAATTGCGGTGGCAGTTGCAGCGACAGCACCGCCTTCTCGCCGGCCGGCAATTCGAGCGCGTCCAGCACCACCTCGTCGGAGAGCGCTGCAAACGACTCCTTGTTGAAATCGACGCCGGAACTCCAGAAAATCTGCTTGAAATAGTCCCAGACCGGCAGCGTGTTCGGGTCATGCGCCGCGATGCGGCGGACCCGGGGACTGACAGTGAAGGCAACCTCGACCTGTTCGTCGACGGAGGCTTCATAGCCGCAGGCGCACAGCCCGCAATGATAGTCATCCTGACGCAGCGATTTCAGCGAGCTATGGGCATCGAGCACGCCGCCGCAGCCGGGACAGAGCACGTTCCAGTTCATGTCGAACAGGCCGAGCCGGGAGGCATGGAGAAAGCCGGAGATCACGCGTTCTTCGTCGAGGCCGGTCCGCTTCGAGAAATCCAGCACATTGACCCGGTTGAGCTCATGGTCCTCGCCAGCGTCAATCAGCCGTAAAATGGCATCTGCGACCGACGGGTCGGCAGTCTGCTTCAGCATCGAAAACTGGGCCTGAATGTCGCTCATGCTGGCAGCTTAAATGAGGTTGCCAAAACCCGCTTGCAAGGCCTGGCACCGCCGATCTGAAGTTCCTGCACCGCTTGCCGCAAACTCATCCCAGAAACTTCAGATCGAAAAGCGGTACTAGAATCATAGATTTGCTGGTGCCCCTCATGCATCCGAAGTTCGTACAAGAGCGTGCTGCAACGTATCACGACCTTCCGATGCGGGGCACTGGTCAGCGCCGTGCGATGCGAAACATCGGCGAGCGATCGGGCTGTGTCGTCACCACGCCGACCGGCATCACCGGCTCCTTGTCGAGAAGCTCGACGCGAAACGCACCGATCATCTTGGCGAGCGCCAGCGTCGCCTCTACCAGCGCAAAATGCGCGCCGATGCAAACGCGCGCGCCGACACCGAACGGCAGATAGGCAAAACGGTCCGGCGGCGGCGCCCCCGGCATGAAGCGGGACGGGACGAACGCATTCGGTTCGCTCCAGAGCTTTTCATGCCGGTGCAGCAACCACGGCGCGATCAGAACCAGATCGTGCTTCCTGACCGGCAAGCCTGCGATGACGTCGGCAGCGCCGGCCGAGCGCGCAATCAGGAATGCCGGCGGATAGAGCCGCATCGTTTCATCGACCACGGCGCGGGTAAATTTTAGCCGCTCGATCGCAAGGGCCCCGTCGACGGCAGCGCCCGCAACCTCGGCGGCCAGTTTTTCCTGGGTGGCCGGATCGAGCGCGAGCAGATACAGCGACCAGAACAGCGCGGTGGCGGTGGTCTCGTGGCCGGCGAGAATCATGGTCGCCACCTGATCGCCGAGTTGTTCGTCGGTGAAGGCCTCGCCACTCTCGGGATCGCGCGCCGCGCCCATCAGATCGAACAGGTCGCGCGGCGGCGCGCCCTCGTTCTTGCCGGCGGCGCGGCGTTCTGCCATCAGCATGGCCACGAAACGCGTCCATCGCTTGCGGAAGCGGGCGCGGGCGAAATCCTGCGGGCTCGGCCACCCCAACGGCAGCAGCAGGTCGAGAAGATGCGGCCGCGCCAGCCGTTCGCCATATTCCATCACGAAGTCGCGCAAGGCCGCGCCGTGACGGCCCATCTCGAACGAGAACATGGTGCGCCCGGCGATCTCGAGCGTCATCCGCTGCATCGCCTCGCGCAGATCGACCGGTCCGCCGCAGCTTTTCTGAAGCTTGGCGATCGTCTCGTCGGTCGCCGCGATCATGTGCGGCACCAGCGGCGTGACCGCGCGAGGCGTAAAGGCCGGCGCCAGCGTTCGACGCTGGTGCTTCCATGCGCGGCCCTCGGCAATCAGCAAGCCTTCGCCAAGCACCGGACGCAACACCCGGATTCCGGCCGGTGTTCGCGTGTAGTTCTCGTAATTGTCGACCAGCACATGCCGGATCGCATCCGGCGTATTGAGGATGAAGCTGCTGTGTCCGAAAAAGCGGCCCTGAACGATGTCCTCTTCGTAGGCGCGCTGCCCCCAGGTCTCGATCGCGCTCCGGCGCATCGCCGCCATCCGCCCGAAGACGCCCATGGTTTCGGATGCGCGCGGCGGGCTCGGAGGCACCAGCGGCTGATGCGTAACGGCGACGTCCCAAGCTTCGGCTATGCTCACAGGCGGCCTCGCGAAAGAAGGACAAAAACGACAAAGACACAACGACACAAAGACAATGACGGGGTGACGGGGTCGGCGTCGCTCAATTCCTATCAGGTCCAAAATCAGGGCACCAAGAAGCCCTGGCCGACGGCCAACAGCTAATCAGCCGGCCCGCTCATCGCAATCCTGTTTTCGCGGGCGCCGGCCGCGGCCATCCGTTGTTGATGGATTCGCCCACAACCGGATGCAGGGTGTCTGCGGCCGAAAGCCGCACAATGCCGGTCGCCGGTCCACCCCGCCGCGAGACCGCGGATTTCNGTCAAGGCACTGGACAGCCAAGGACTTTCGCGGGCATCAATCGCTAATGAATCGAAGGCCGGCCCTTTCCGGCGCAACGAAACAGGTTATGACCGGACAGCCAGCGCGCCCGAACTTTGCTCCCGACAGCGTCACGGCGCCGCTCCGGCATGCCGTGTTCCGGCGGATCTGGCTGGCCAGCCTGTTGTCCAATCTCGGGCTCCTGATCCAGGGGGTCGGCGCCGCTTGGGCCATGACGCAGATGACGTCGTCGGCCGACAAGGTCGCGCTGGTCCAGACCGCGTTGATGCTGCCGATCATGCTGATCTCGATGCCGGCCGGCGCCATCGCCGACATGTATGACCGACGCATCGTGGCGCTGATCTCGCTGTCGATCGCGCTGTCGGGCGCCACCGCGCTGTCGGTGCTGGCGTGGCTCGGCATGGTGACGCCGCAGGTTTTGCTGGGCTTCTGCTTTATCGTCGGCAGCGGCATGGCGCTGTTCGGACCGGCCTGGCAATCCTCCGTCAGCGAACAGGTGCCGGCCGAAACGCTGCCCTCCGCGGTGGCGCTGAACGGCATCAGCTACAACATCGCGCGGAGTTTTGGTCCCGCCATCGGCGGCATTGTGGTCGCCACCGCCGGCGCGGTCGCAGCCTTTGCCGCCAACGCGGTGCTGTATATCCCGCTTTTGATCGTGCTGTTTCTCTGGCGCCGTACCAGCGAGCCGTCGCGCCTGCCGCGCGAGCGGCTCAACCGCGCGATGGTGTCGGGCGTGCGCTATATCGCCAACTCGCCGTCGATCCGGATCGTGCTGGCGCGGACGCTGGTGATGGGCGTGATCGGCGGTTCGGTGTCGGCGCTGATGCCGCTGGTGGCGCGCGACCTGCTGCATGGCGGTGCGCAGACCTACGGCATCATGCTCGGCGCGTTCGGCATGGGCGCGGTGATCGGCGCCCTCAACATCGCCGAAGTGCGCAAGCGGATGACCGGCGAGGTCGCGGTGCGAGCCTGCGCGCTGTCGATGGGCGTCGCNGTTGCCGCCGTCGCGCTGAGCCGGGAGCCGGTCTTGACCGCCGCCGCACTGGTGGTCGCCGGCGCGGTATGGATGCTGGCNATCGCCCTGTTCAACATCGGCGTGCAGCTCTCCGCGCCGCGCTGGGTCGCCGGCCGCTCGCTGGCGGCTTTCCAGGCTTCGATTGCGGGCGGCATCGCGATCGGAAGCTGGGGTTGGGGACGTCTGACCGACGCCACCGGGGTGCAAACCGCGCTGCTGGTTTCCGCAGCCCTGATGTTCATCTCGCCGCTGGTCGGCCTTTGGCTGCGGATGCCGCCGGTCGGCGCCCGCGACGAGGATGCGGAGGGGCTGGCGGACCCTGAGGTGCGGCTGTCGCTGACCGGGCGCAGCGGGCCGCTGGTCGTCGAAATCGAATACCGCGTCGCCCAGGACAACGCCCGCGCCTTCCACGGCGTGATGCAGGAGGTGCAGCTCAGCCGCCAGCGCAACGGCGCCTATGGCTGGTCGATCGCGCGCGACATTGCCGATCCCGAACTATGGACCGAGCGTTACCACTGCCCGACCTGGCTCGACTTCCTGCGCCAGCGTAACCGTGCCACGCAATCCGAACGCGCGCTGCATCAGCGCGCCATCGATTTTCATATCGGGCCTGATCCGGTCCGGGTCCGCCGCATGCTGGAACGGCCGTTCGGATCGGTGCGCTGGAAAGAGGAGACCCCCGACCCCGCCGCCAACGAGGTCTTGACGGCCACCACGGCCGCCGGCAGCAGCACGTAATTATTCATCCTGGCGCCATCGTTCCGGATCAGCCCAAAAAGTCGCCAGAATGTCGCTAAAAATTCAATGATATTATTGATTATATTATATATTATTATCTGAAAGTCGCCGAAACTAAGAAAAAATCCGCCATTTGTCATGGTTGGTCTCGAGTCATCCTGGGGCGTCCGATCGGTCGTGGGCCCAGCAAGTCACGAATCCTTTTCCGGGTGACGGATTGGCCAGCGAAATTGAGCCGGGCGGATTCCAGCGCGCGTTCTTCCCGCATTTCGCCGCCGATCTTTTGATAGAACTCGAACCACGCCTGAAGGTGAGCTGCGGAAACCGGCGGACCCCTCGGTTCGGATGGCTCTGGTCCGGACGGCTGCGGCGCGGGCGTCTCAGCCGGCGGCTCTTTGGCTGACTTGCCGGTATTATTGATAATCGAGCGCACGCCCTGCGGCTCAAATCTCACCGCATAATGGCTGACGGTTTCCTCTCCCATGCCGGACGATGATCGGCGCCTGAAGATGAGATCACCCGTGATCCAGCAGGTGTCCGTCGTTTGAATTCTTCGCCAATCCTCGGCAGGGATTTTCTGGAACAGGCCCCGCGATGCGTGCCCGGCGCCATCGTTTTTGACGGTCTGCTCGGATACCGCCTCCGCTATCCCTCCCACGAGCCTGCCCAACAGGGCTTGTTTCGATAGATAGCTCTTTTGAAATGCGGCATCGAGAATCTTCACTGCCTGACCCGGTGTCAGCCAGTCCGCAATATCCTCTAAAGTGAGATCGCGCGGCGGCATCCCCCACTCCGGCCATTCGCGCTGTGCTCTATTGACCGTTGTCGGTCAGAACCTTCGCGCAAACCTTGCTCAGTCTGGCGCGATTTTGCCTCAGACACGCCAGAACGGCATCGTCGCCGTTATTGATCACGGCCCGGCAAAACCGGGCTGCATCGCGTCCGCACCCCGGATCCGGTCGTCCGCTTTGCGCTGACGCGGCGCACGTCAGCGCAATACAAACCATTGCCATCAATGGAAGAGCAAAAAGAACTCTGGTCATGCTGAGACGCCTTCCGGTGATGATCTCAGCGAGTTCTAGCGCGTCTTCGGCAAAAGTGAAACGCAAAGGCCGCCTGAACTACTTGGCCGCGACCTTGCCGGATGCCTTAGCCGCTTCCTTGTCCATCACCGACCTGCAACCGACGCTCAGATCGGCCTTGTGCTTGACCATGCAGGCGGTGATAGCCGGAATGTTCGGTATTTCGGAACTGCAGAGGCGGAACGCGTCGCCGGTGCACATCTGCTGGGCTTCGGCGCTGAAAGCGAAGCTTGAGGTCGACGACAGAGCGGAGACGGAGACGGCGAACGCCAGCATCAAACCGGCGTGGCGGATGGTCTTGGTGAGAGATGCGGTCATTTTCGGTTCCTCGGTTGTCCGCCGGTCGCGGCGGGTTGCTGATGCCCATTAGTGCCTCAGCCACCTGCTCTGGACTGTGATATTAGTCACTCAGCAGCTCTGACGTGATGTCCGTCACTAAATCGGAGCGGTTTCATCCGGTCCTGGGCCGCCGCGCGAAATCTGCGACCGGCGCCTTCGCGCAACTCGTGCGCTCGCGAAGACGGGAAAAGCCGACAAGATTTATCGGCCGAACCGGGCTGCGTTGGCACGGCGTTAAGACCTCTTTTGCATTAATGGCCCGGTGAAGACGCGACTTTCGGATTCGAGGTCGCAACGTCTCGCCCGGAGTTTGGCCGGTCTGGTCCCAACGGTAATGCGTAATTTGGAAAGACAAACGATGCGAAACGCGGCAGGTCTGATGTTGGCGAGTGTTGTTTCGGCTGTTCTCATCGCCGGCCTTTGGTTTTGGACATCGTCACGGCACGCCGATGTGACAGCCCCCCAGACCGTCAGCGCCGCGCAAGCCGAGCGGCTTCCCGCGCAGGCATCCGCCAAGCACGACGACGTTGAAGTCACCGCGGCCATTCCGGAGAAGCCCCTCGTTCCGCCGCCGAGCAAGACGACCTGCGCAAATCCGGACGCGCTCGGCGTCAGCCGCGTGGTCGAAATCGACACCACCGGCGGGCCGGCCTTCGGCTTCGAGCATTTCAAGCAGCTCGATTTCCTGGCCGACAAGGAAGTCGTATTGACCTTCGACGACGGTCCGTGGCCGGGTAACACGCCCGCGGTGCTGAAGGCGCTTGCGGACGAATGCACCAAGGGTTTGTTCTTCCCGATCGGCAAGCATGCGAGCTACCATCCCGAGATTCTCAAGCAGGTGGCGGCGGCAGGGCACACCATCGGGGCGCACACTTGGTCGCATGCCAATTTGAACAGCAAGAAACTGACCGAGCAGCAGGCCAAGGACGAGGTCGAAAAGGGCTTCAGCGCCGTCAAGCTGGCGCTGGGCGGAGCGCCGTCGCCGTTCTTCCGGTTTCCGGAATTGCAGCATAATCCCGCCACGTTGGCCTATCTCGGCACCCGCAACATCGCGATCTTTTCCTGCGATCTCGATTCATTCGATTACAAGAAAGGCAGCAATGCCGAGAAGGTCGTGCAGAACGTCATGACGAAAGTGGACAAGCTCGGCAAGGGCATCATCCTGATGCACGATTTCCAGAAGCACACCGCCGAGGCCCTGCCCGAACTGCTTCGCCGCCTCAAAGCCGGCGGCTACAAGGTGGTTCAGATCAAGGCCAAGGCGCCGATGCAGACCCTGGCCGACTACGACGAAGCCATGATCAAGGACACGAAGCTGCCGGTGGCCAGCACGCGCCCCGTCAACAGCGTGGTGCAGACGGTTTCGGAGTAGCGAGTTACGGCTTCAGTAAAAGGCTGGCGACACAAACTGGCCTCGAACCTGTCATCTGTCATGACGATGCGGGAGTTCGTGACGTTCGCGCAGTTCACTCCGAGACGTTTTAGCCAGCTGCGCGGCAGCTCTTGGCGTGAAGCTGACACGTGGAGTTTCCGCTAGGCTGCCTTTCTCCCTCCAGGCAGGTCGCCGACGCCGACGGTTCGTCGCCGCGGCCTCCTAGTTCGAAGAAGGCGCAACCTGTTCGGCGTGACCATCCAACATCGGGCCGAACAGTTGCCACCGCTCGCCGGTGAAGCGCATCATTTGAACTTGTTCGGTTGGATAAAAATCCGTCGGGGTCGTCTTTATTCGAATGCCTGGAATGTAAGTATCGATCTCGAAATCGAGGTCGGCGACTACCCTCATGACGTTCTCGCGAGTGAGATTGTCGCCACAACGTTTTAGGACCTCCATGAGTGCGGTCGATGCGTTGAAGGCGATCATTGGACCGCTCTCTGAACGGTCCGCCTCAGGATAGTATTTTGTCATGAAGGCACGGAAGCGATGCATGCCCGGATGACTATCCCACTGCGGATCCGTTACATCCATCTGAAAGCCGGCACTGAGAATGCCTATGGCGTTGTCGAGTCCGGCGGGCTTCAGAACTGCTCCAACGGATACTGATATGTTCGTCACGATCTGGACGGGATGCCAATTGAGCTCGCCGAGCTTTTTGATCGCTTGAGCCGCAAATTTCGGAGTAGCGATGTTGACGAAGATATCGGGATTGGCGGTCTTGATCGCGACCACCTGCGAGTCCACCGTTGGCGCGCTGGTTTCGTAGGGCGCACTGGCGATAACCATCTTGCCGTAGTTATCTCGTAGCACATCCTTTAACCCCAGAATATAGTCTCTCCCGAAATCATCGTTCTGATAGAGCACGCCGATTTTGGCGTTGGGGTGATGCCCCAGAATATACGCTGCGTAGACACGCGCTTCAGCGCGGTAGTTTGGTTGTAAGCCGATGGTCCAGGGAAAATGCTCAGGATCACCCCAGCGCGAGGCACCTGACAGGACGAACAACTGCGGCACTCGCATCTTGTTCATATACTTCTGGATGGCGGCATTGGTGGCGGTGCCAAGTGGGGCAAAGATCAGTAATACTTCATCGCTTTCGACCAACCTTCGCGCTTGCTCCACAGTTTTCGTCGGACTGTATCCATCATCGTAGGAGACGAAGTTGATCTTGCGACCGTTGACGCCGCCGCTGTCGTTGATCATTCGGAAGTAGGCGCTCATTGTCTTGCCAACGATACTGTAGGCCGATGCTGGCCCGCTGTACGGCATGATGTTGCCGATCTTGATCTCGGTGTCGCTTACGCCGGGGCCGTATTGCTGTTGAGCGGATGCGCTGCCTGCGAACAGGGTGAGTGCGGCGGAAAGCATCACGAATTGTCGGGCCACGGGGGACATCGGACATCCTTTCAATTGAACCAAAACGTGCGACCGTTGGTGAAGGTCAACGCCAACCGGAAGTTTCGCCAGATAGCCAACTCGCCTGACGTAGGGTCAATTGCTGATCATGACCGCGCATCAGAGCGCCCAAGGGAAAGAGCTGAGGCAGCCATTAGGGCCGTTACCCGGCTGACGATCTGCGGATCGCGTAGGGCGCTGGACGGCTTCACGAGATGAGTCACCTCGCTCATGATCTGATGCACCGTTGCATTCTCCGAGGCGATCCGCTGGAGCGCGGCGGTGAAGTTCAGGCGTTGGCAGAAATCATTAGGGCGCTGACCGCGCGTCTTCTCGTAGATGAGGTCGCTCTCCGCCGCCGCCCACGGAGCAGCCAGAAAGTCTTGAACCGCCGCGAAGAAAGGTCGCGCCAGTCCCTTGAGCGGATCAGCTTTCAACGCCCGCGCTTCGATCAGCCGTTTTAATACATCCACTTCCTGCGCAGCCACACTCATTCCCTGGCCGAACGCTGGATTGAATCGACAGATCACGTCGCCAAGCGGGAGTAGATAATCCGGAAAGCGGTCAAGTGCCTCAAAATGCCGGCGAATGCTGCAGGGAAAGCCGAATCGGTAAACAGGTCCGACAGGTACAGCGCCCCTAATCGCGTCATGGATCGTCTGCGTTCGCAACGTCCCGGCAAACGCGATGAAGTCGCCAACGCTTTCCGGCATGGGTTCGCCATGCATGCCGGTCAGATTGACTTGCCAGCAATTGTTCTCGACCGGAATCAATAATCCGCCACGGCCGCTTTGGGGGGACGGCCGATGGAGAACCGCGCGCCAGTCACACGGCGCAAAATGAGGAATCTCGAACAACGCGGTTGCGTAGCGCAGGTCGATGCCGATTTCCGTCTCTTGGGGTCTGGGCAAACCGACATCGTCCAGCAATTCGAGAGTAAGAGTGCCGCGCGACGATGCGTCGACGATAAAGTCAGCCGCAAGTTCGTTACTTCGTCCGTTCGCTTCGTAGCGAACACCCGCCACCGCGCTGTGCTCAGGTGAATGCAGAAGTTTAGTGACGCGGCAAGACGATTTCAGGGCAATATTGCCTTCTTGTTCTACAAGGCGCCTCGCGACGAATTCCAGGAGTGGTCGCGTCATGCATAGATAATCGAAGCCAAGATCGCGTCGTGGAAACGGATCGAAACCGGGCATCTCGAGGAGGGACTGAGAACCCACCCGGACCCGGACGGCGCCCGCGCGCCCAAGTTCTGTTTCGAACTCCGGGAAGAGGCCGGTCAGCGCATCGAGACCGCCTCTGAGGAGAACATGGATCTGCCGCGTCTGAGGCGTCCCAGTGCGCGCGACCGGTTCGGAAGGTAACACATCACGCTCAAGCACGGTGACCGTTCCGAAGTGCGAAGACAGGGCTTTCGCAGCGACGAGACCGCCAATGCCTGCTCCGACCACGATCGCCTGTCGGCCGAGTAATCTTGTTATACCCATTGGCCACCAAAGTGCGAAGAGCGTTTCTTTTGCCGCTGACTTAGGTCGTGGTCGCCAAGCCTAGCCGAGGGCGAACCTCGCTCGAGCATGATGCAATCGCGCTCGACGCGTCGGACTTCGCAAGGATTGTTCTCTGCGCTCTTCTAGGATCACCCGATCTCGAAGTCTTGGACCGGAGGGAACAACGGCTTTGGACTAAAGTGCCCTGCTCTGGTAGAAGCGTGCTTTGCGAAACGGTCCTGGTCGGCCTTTGAAAGAGGATGGCTGATGGCGACTTCGGCGCACAGCTACACCGTCACTCGGTTTTCGAGCAGCACTTTGCCAAAACAAGGGCGCGGCAAAGCGATAGAGGAGCTGCACGAGCGCGGTCTGCTGGTGACCAAATTTACGCCCTATGGCGAAGCCTTGCCGCAGGTTGATTTTGTTAACCGCAGCATGCCCGGGCTCCGTATCCTTACGGCGAGCTATGCTGGTGTCCGCCGCGAGGGAGTGCAGCAAGACGGAGACCTTCTCTATCTTTGCATGACGCTGACTGGAACGAGCCTGGCGAGCTGGCGCGCGCGCGAGATGGTTCTAAGCGATGGGGATGCAGTGCTGATGACCAGCGAGGAGGCCGCCTGGACCCTTACCTCGCCGTCATCTGTCAACATCGCTGGAATACGCGTTCCCCGGCCTGCAATTGCGCCGCTTGTTCCCAAACTCGAAAATACAGTGATGCGTCGAATACCGAGGGATACAGGGGGACTGAGATTGCTCAGGAAATATCTTGAGGTCGTGGCCGACGATGATGGGTTGGCGGCGCCGGCCTCGCAGCGTCTCGTCACCACTCACTTTTACGATCTCGTCGCATTGGCGCTGGGGACGAAATTCGAGGGTGAAGCGTTCGGCGAGAGCCAAACCGTGGGCGCGGTGCGGCTGGCTGCGATCAAGGCTGACATCGTCGCCAACCTCCATGAGGGCGACCTTAACGCCTCGATGGTCGCCACCCGAAATGGCGTAACCGTGCGCTATCTGCACAAGCTGTTCCACAACGAAGGCATCACATACTCGGAATTTGTTCTCAGCCAGCGGCTGGCGCTAGCCTATGGTATTTTGAGGAACCCCCTCCATTCGCGCCGCGCGATTGGCACAATCGCCTTCGAACTCGGATTCAATGACTTGTCATACTTCAACAGGACGTTTCGCCGACACTACAATGCGACCCCATCCGACGTTAAAAATGGCGCGGCTGAGGTTGAAGAGTCGACCAGTTCGCACGGCGGGCTTAAGCCTGGTGGGGGCACGGCGAACAAATAGTTCTCAATCACCGGGCATCTACGGCTTGCGTGCCAGCACCGCATATTGCGCCCCGAGAGGCAGCCAGCTCAGCCAGCTTTCCAGGGGACGAAGCAGGGAAAGCGCGCGCGGGAAAAACAAATTGTACTGAATTTGCGGAGAGACCCAGCCGGCATCGTCCAGTCGCCGCGCCATGTCCCGTGCAACAATCAACT
>JGI24140J50213_10000394_pt1 | contig 20550 bp, 18 predicted proteins | sample BarGraIncu00222A_FD_50213 | JGI IMG/M metagenome (IMG submission 50213)
GCCGTCGCGAAGGCGCGCCACGATACCGAGCCGCCGACGAAGTCGCCCGGATAGGGGCGCAGCGACGCGGCGGTCACACGGCGAAGGTCGATCTGCGACTTCGCGAACTCCAGCTTCCGGTGCTCGTAGACGAAGCGGTAGACGTCCTGACGGAACTCCAGCGCGGGGCTGGCAGGCTCGGGGGGCCGGTGCACGATCTGCCAGTCGCCGTCGAGGAACATGTCGCCGCCGTGCATGCGCGCGTTGATCACGTAGTCGACGTCCTCGCCGCGCAGCACCCACGGGTCGAACGAGACGTTGGCGTACATGTCCCGGTGCAGCGCCATGCAGCCGCCGAACGCGAGGTTCGAAGGTTTCACCCGCGGAGGCGCGTCGACCGCTCCCATGGCCTGGTTGTAGTAGTCGGTCTGGCGCCAGAAGGCGTCGGACCAGTGAGCGTCGTCCTTGAGGTGGTGCCCGCCCATGGCGCCCACGTAGTAGCCGGTCTTCGCGAACAGCACCTTGCCCTCGGGTGTCTTCATACCGAGGCCCTCGACGCCCGTGTGCAGGAAGTCGGGGTCGGCAATGACCTCGTCGTCGTCGATGAACACGCACACGTCCGCGCCCAGCGTGGCCGAGACGATGAGTCCGGTGTTGCGGACGGCGCCGTAGCCCGTCAGGCTCACGCCGGACACCATGTCGGAGAACTCGAGCTGTTCGAGCCTGCGGTGCAGCGACCCGAGTGCGGCCGGGCCGAACACCATGGTGTCCAGCCTGGGGAAGTCATCCATCATGCCGCGGACACGGTCCTCGGCTTCGTGCGCGATCGACGAGTCGGTCGCCGCGACGAGCACGACGATCTTGCCGACGTCACGCACGCCCTCGAGGGAGCGCAGGCACGCCGGAAGCGGGCTCTCGCCGTCGATCGGTGTGGGATGGTCGTAGACGTTGACGAGATGATCGCTCGACCTGCCGCCCCGGCGGGTCCAGAAGGTCGGGATGACGATGCTGGTTGTCATCGTGTCTCTCACGTTTGTGTGGGGTGCCGCCCGACCGGCTCACGCGGTGTCAGGCAGGACCGCGCGCGTGCGCGATCCGACGCATAGTGTACCGCTTCGACGCGGCGACACCCGCCCTGAGCAGGTCGCGGCCGCCCGGACGTGCCGGATCAGCCGACCACGTCGGAGGGACGACCGCACGCCGCGCACGTTCCGTCCACCATGGCCTTCTCCAGCACCGCGTATCCGTCGCGGCGCACCAGCACCGCACCGCAGCCGGGGCACGTGGTGTCGTCGGATCCGGGCTCCGACACGTTGCCGAGATAGACGTAGTGGAGCCCGGCCTCGACGCCGATATCGCGCGCGCGGCGCAGGGTCGCCAGAGGTGTCGGCTCCTTGTCCGCGAACTCCAGGTATGGGAAGAACCGCGTGATGTGCCACGGCGTGTCCAGGCCGAGGTTGCCGGCGACCCACTCGGCCAGGTCGCGAAGTTGGCCCTCATCGTCGTTGATGCCCGGCACGACGTTGGTCACCACCTCCACGTGCATCCCGTGCACGTGCTTCGCCCGCTCGGCCGCCCGCAGCACGGGCGCGACCGACGGCACCTTGCACAACGTCCGGTAGGCCTCGTCGGTCATCCCCTTCACGTCGACCCGCCACACGTCGACTGCGTCGGCCAGGTAGTCGAGACCCTCCGGCGTGATGTAGCCGTTGGTGACCATGACCGTGTACAGCCCCGCCTCGTGGGCGAGCCGGCCGCAGTCGCGCACGTACTCGGCCTGGATCACGGGCTCGTTGTAGGTGAACGCGACGCCCGCGCACCCGTGGTCGCGGGCGAGCGTGACGACGTCCTCGGGCGCGAGATCGCTCAGAGCGCCGTCCTCGACGTGCGCGCGGCTGATCTGCCAGTTCTGGCAGTGCCCGCACTTCATCGTGCAGCCCACCGAGCCGATCGAGAGCGCGAGCGTCCCGGGCCGGTAGTTGAAGACGGGCTTCTTCTCGATGGGGTCGACGGCGACCGAAGAGACGCGCCCGTAGGTGAGCGCGACGAGCGTGCCGTCGACGTTGCGGCGCACCCCGCACACGCCGGAGGCGCCGGGACGGATCCTGCACGCGTGCGGGCACAGCCCGCAGCGGATCGCATCGCCCTCGGGCTTCCACAGGTCTGCCGTATGGGACTCCACGACGACCACCTCCCCTAGCCGGGCGCCAACCGTACTTGGTTGCGCCCCATCGCCTTCGCTTTGTACAGGGCCCGGTCCGCCGCCTCGAGCAGATCGAGCGGCTGCGTGCCCACCGCGGCCGCCGCGACCCCGATGGAGACGCGGATCGCAACCTCGCGCGGGCAGCTCCCTCGCTGCGCGTCGACGAGCAGGTGTGCGACCTCGCTGCGCACCTTCTCGGCGACCGCGAAAGCGTCCGTCTTCGCAGTCGCGGGCAGGATGACCGCGAACTCGTCGCCTCCGTAGCGGCACGGGAGGTCGGTGGCGCGCAACGTGAGGCGCAGAAGATCGGCCACCGCCGTGAGCACGGCGTCACCGCACAGATGCCCGTGGTCGTCGTTCACGGACTTGAAACCATCGAGGTCGAGCATCAGCAGGCACAGCGAGCCGCCATAGCGGTCGTGACGTGCGCACTCGTCCCTGAGCCGGTCCGAGAACATGCGGCGGTTCCACAGCCCGGTCAGCGCGTCGAGCGTCGCCGACTCCTGCAGCTGAGCCACTTCCTGGGTGAGTCGCCGGCGCTGCACCGGGAAGCAGACCTCCCACGTCGAGTCGCCGCGGAAGACGGCCGCGGCCTGCTCGAGGCAGGTCTCGTAGCCGCACGCGCGGCAGTCGAGCAGGTCTGCATCGCTGACGAGACCGGCCTCGGACAGCATCTCGCGCAGGGTGGCCTCGGGGGGCTCGGGCACATCCACGGGGCCCGGCTCGAACGAGCGGCGCAACTCGATCGGAGGCAGGATCCGGGCGATCTCGCGGCTGGAGACGGCGGTACGCGCGCGCCGGTGGCTGTCCGCAGACTCCAGGTTGCGCTTGGCGAACAGCGACATCCCCGGATCGACCATCGGACCGTCGATGCACCCCTCACAGTTGAGCGCGTCGATGATCGCGGGCGCCGTCTCGCCCGCGGCGATCGCGGTGAGCAGCGCGTCGAGCTCCGCAAGCCCGCGGACCACCTTGACCGCCGGGTCGAGCAGAGGGTGCGCGGCGAGCGTCGATCGCGGGTAGCCGTCGGTGAGCGAGACCTCCTGCAGGGGCTCGGGGCGTCGCTCCTGGTACGGGCCACGGGCGGCGTAGGGGTGGGCCGCCCGGTCCATCCTCCCGAGCGCGCGCTTCAACTCGTCGAACCCGATCGCGACGTCCACGACGCCCGCGAACTCGGGAGAGAGCGCCTCGTCCTTGCGGGCGTAGCAAGGCGAGACATAGACGACCGCGGTGCCGGGAGGGTACAGCGCCTTGATGATCGCGGCCTGTGCGACGTAGGGCGGGACGACCGCAGCGAGTGCGCCCACGAGCGAGGGATGGTGGCGGCGCACCCACTCGTTGACCACCGGGCACGTGGAGCGGATGACCGGGACGCCGGTGTTCGCCGCGTGCCGCACCTCGTACTCCATGGCGACGACCTCCGCCCCGAGCAGAGTCGACTCGACGGCGTAGAAGCCCGACTCCAGAAGCGCTCCTTCGACCGCCTCGGGCGCCACAGGGTGCATCGCGGCCACGAACTCGGTCGCGAGCAGTGCCACGACGGGGCGGCCGCTCGCGAGCAGGGAGTCGACCATCGCGCCGTCGTTGCGCACCACGAACGCGCCGTTGCGGCAACCCGACACGCACAGGCCACACCCGATGCACTTCTCGTAGATGACCTGGGCGGACCCATCGGTCGTCCTGATCGCGCGCGTCGGACACAGGTGCACGCAGCGCCAGCAGCCCCGGCAGGCCTGCGGGTCGACGCGGATCAGTGGCGGCCGGGCGCTCATGCCTTCGTGGCACCCCCGCTGTCGCCGGTGTCGTACGCCTCATCGGACAGACCCGGGAGCCGCATGCGCCTCAGCACGGTCAGCAGCGGCCAGCCGAGTCCGTAGACGACGACCGCCTGGCCGACCCCGACGCCCACCACACCCGCTAGGTACAGGACGATCCACGGGCTGGACCCGGTGATGCCTAGTGCCGGGATCGTCGTGAGCCCACTCGCGCCGAGCATGAGGGGCAGATATGCCGGGACGATCAGCGCGTTGAAGATGACGGGGCCTAGGAGGGCCAGCCCCGTGCGCTTGCGGAAATGCCACGTCCACACGGCCCCGAGCAGCGAGCCGACCGAGCCGAACACGACGTCGAACAGGCCGATCGCACCGAATGCGGCGACGCTCGACAGATTCGCCAATGCCGACCCGATGAAGAGCCCCGGGATCGCCGCCGGCGTCAGGCAGGCGACGACCGTGAGCGCCTCGCTCANCCGGAACTGGACGATCCCGAAGCTGAACACCGACATGAACTGGATGACGAGGAAGGTCAACGCCGCGTAGACGGCTGCGATGACACCGGCCTGTGCGACAGTGCGTGCTCTCACGTGTGGACTCTTCTCGTCGCGGTGTGCGGACACGTGGATGCACCCTCGCGCAATGCAGCGCGCAGGGGAACACCGGCACGCCCCCACGCGCCGATGAGATGGTACCCGAACTGCGGAGGGGCTAGGCCGCACCCTCCGGCAGAAGCAGCTCGGCGATCTGGACCGCGTTGAGGGCGGCGCCCTTCCGGAGCTGGTCCGCTACCACCCAGAACGCGAGACCGTGCTCGACACTCGGATCGCGGCGCAACCGGCCGACATAGGTGTCGTCCGTGCCCTCGAGCAGCGCCGGCATCGGATAGAGCCGCTCCTCCGGGTCGTCGAGCATCGTGATGCCCGGGGCCGTCGATAGGGCCGCTCGCGCGTCCTCGACGCTGACGGGCGCGTCGAACTCGACGTTGACCGACTCCGAGTGGCAGCGCAGGACCGGGACGCGCACGCACGTGGCCGCGAGGCGCATCTCCGGGGCGTGCATGATCTTCCGCGTCTCGACGACCATCTTCCACTCCTCCTTCGTGGAGGCGTCGTCCATGAAGACGTCGATCTGCGGGATGCAGTTGAAGGCGATGCGATGGACGAAGTTGTGCGGCTCGAAGGTGCGACCGGCGAGGAAATCGCCGCTCTGCTCGTAGAGCTCGTCCATCGCGGCCTGTCCCGCGCCGGAGGCGGCCTGGTAGGTCGACACGACCACGCGACGCACCGGCGAAAGGTCGTGCAGCGGCTTGAGCGCCACGACCATCTGGATCGTCGAGCAGTTCGGGTTGGCGATCACGCCCGCGTGCAGCGCCGCGTCGCCCGGGTTGACCTCCGGCACGACGAGCGGGACGCCCTCCTCCATGCGGAAGGCGGAGGAGTTGTCGATCATCACGCATCCGGCACGTTCCACGGCGTCACGGAAGCGCCTCGAGATCTCCGCTCCGGCCGAGAACAGCGCGATGTCCACGCCCTCGAAGCTGGTCTCGGTCATCTCCTCGACCACGAGCTCCCCGCCGGCGAAGGGGACGCGACGGCCGGCCGAACGGGACGACGCAAGAGCGCGGACCTCCGAAGCGGGGAAGCCGCGCTGCTCCAGCACGCGCAGCATCTCGACGCCGACGGCACCGGTCGCGCCCGCTACGGCGACGACGGGACGGGCGGGCATCGCCTTGTTCCAGGCCATCCCGCTCACCTCCCGGGAGCCGCTGGCGAGGTCTCTGCGACCACCGAGCGTTCATCCAGGCCGAACGCCTTGTGCAGCGTCCGCACCGCGATGTCCACCTGGTCGGCGGCGATGACGCACGAGATGCGGATGGCACTGGTCGAGATCATGTCGAGGTTGACGCCCGCGTCGGCCAGCGAGCGGAACATCAGGGCCGCGACGCCCGGGTGCGTCTTCATGCCCGCGCCGACGAGCGAGACCTTGGCGATGGACTCGTCGACCGACCACTCGCGGGCACCGAGATCCTCGACCACCTCGCGCACGGCCTTCGTCGCCCTCACGAGGTCGTCTTTGGGGGTGGTGAACGATATGTCCGTCGTGCCCGCCTCGGAGACGTTCTGGATGATCATGTCGACGTTCACGTTGGCGTCGGCGAGCCGGCCGAAGACCTCGGCCGCAACCCCGGGACGGTCGGGGACGTCCCGCACCGTCACCTTCGCTTCCGAGGTGTCATGCGTGACACCGGAGATGATCGCTTGTTCCATGGTCTCGTCGGCCTCCTTGACGATGGTTCCCTCTCGGTCGTTGAACGACGACCGCACGTGGATGACGACGCTATGGTTGCGGGCGAACTCGACGCTGCGCAACTGAAGCACGCGGGCTCCGGTCGCGGCCATCTCGAGCATCTCCTCGTAGGAGATCGCATCGATCTTGCGGGCCGTGGGCTCGACGCGCGGATCGGCGGTGAACACGCCGTCGACGTCGGTGTAGATCTCGCAGACGTCGGCGCTGAGGCCGGCCGCGACGGCGACGGCCGTGGTGTCGGAGCCGCCGCGTCCCAGCGTGGTGATCTCGCCCTCCGGCGTGAGTCCCTGGAAGCCGGCGACGATCACGATGCGCCCGTCGTCGAGTGCTTCCATCATCCGGTCGGCCCGGACCTCTTGGATGCGCGCCTTGGTGTGGACGGCGTCGGAGACGATCCCGGCCTGCGCCCCCGTAAAGCTGATCGCCTGGTGCCCGAGGGTGTCGATCGCCATCGCGAGCAAAGCGATCGTCACCTGCTCGCCGGTCGCCAGCAGCATGTCCATCTCGCGCTCAGGGGGATCGGCACTTATCGCGCGCGCCTTGGCGAGCAGCTCGTCGGTGACGTCGCCCATCGCGGAGACGACCGCGACGACGCGATCGCCGCGCTCCTTGGCCGCGATCAGCCGGCGCGCGACCGCCATCAAGCGGTCAGGCGAACCGACCGAGCTTCCACCGTATTTCTGTACGACGAGCGCCATGGCCAGGTTGCTCTCACGCGACGCGGACCTTACGCCGCAGCCTCCTTCGGGAGGTCACGGAGCGTGTTGCGTAGTGTATCAGCCGCGACCCAAAGCGAGCGGCGGCAGGAGCCGCGAGCGAAGCTTGCGAGTGTCGAACGAGACCCGAAGGGGCTCGCTCGAAGCACGAGCCGCGCAGCGAGGGGCTCCTGCCGCCGCTCGCGTCAGGGACGCCGGTAGAGCACGAGCCCCTTCGCCGTGCCGCGCAGCCGCTCCGTGAGCGCCTCGACCGCCTCGCCGTAGAAGTGGTCGACGAGACTCGGCCCCGTGACCACCGGCATCAGCGTCGCGAGTCGCGCCAGCACGACGCGCATCTCGTCCAGCTGGCCGTCGAGGTCGGGCTGCGGACCGGAGGCGACCGAGAAGTGGCCGTCATGAAGGGCGAAAGCGGGAGCCTCCGCAGCGAGCCACCGGCCCATGTCCATTTCGAGGTTGGCCGTCAGGCGCGGCCCTCCGAGCTTGCGGTAGGCGGCGAGCATCCCGTCGGCGACCGCGACGAACACGGCGCGCGCCTCGTAGGGCTCAACGGTGAGAGCGGAGAGCTCCGAGCCGCTGGCGGCCGCGTCCATCTCGGTCAGCACCTCGACGATCGCATCCACGACCCGCGGGTCGAAGTCGGTGCCCGCGCAACGGTGCAGCTCGGCGATGGCGTCGTCGACGAGGGTCCGATCGCGGTACGGTCGGTCGGCCGTCATCGCCTCGTAGGCGTCTGCGACCGACAAGATGCGCGCGAGCAGCGGGATCTCCTCGCCGCGCAGGCCGGCGGGGTAGCCCGACCCGTCGAAGTGCTCGTGGTGATGCCGCACGACGGGCGCGATCGACCACGGGAAGGTGACCGGGCGCAGGATGTTGGCGCCGATGAGCGGATGGTGCCGCATCGTGGACATCTCTTCCTCATTGAGCGGCCCTGGCTTGCGCAGGATCTGCTCGCTGATGCCGATCTTCCCGATGTCGTGCAGGTAGGCGGCCATCTCGATGGCGGTGAGCTGGTCGTGCGCCAGGCCCATCTTGTCGGCTGTCGCACGCGCGAAGACGGCGACGCGCCCCGAGTGGTCGCGCATGTAGGGCTCCTTGGCGTCGACCGCCGCTGCCAGCGCGCGCACCGTGGCCAGGTAGGCGTCCTGGACGCTCGCGAACAGCTCCGTGTTGCCGACTGCGATCGTCACGTGGTTCGCGATCGTCGACAGCAGGCGGACGTCGTCGCCGGTGAAGCGGACGGACTGGTCGTGGCTGCCGACCGCGATCGCTCCGATCACGACGTCGACCGACACGAGCGGCACGCACAGCGCGGCGAGCGCACCGGTCACGGCGTCGACGTTCTCGATCGAATCGGTCTCCTGCGATGGGTTGAAGATGAGCGGGCGTCCTTGACGCACGACCCACTCGGACATCGACGCGCGGACCGCCCGGCTGTCGATGGGGCGGTCGCCGGTGCCCCGCCACGCGCGCAACTCGATCTCGCCGCTCGCCGGGTCGCGCAGCACCACGTAGCCGGAATCGACCGCGAAACTGTGCGTCGCGGCGTCGAGCGTCGCGTCCAGCATGGCGTCGAGGTCGAGCGTNGAGCCGAGGGCACGGCTCATCTCGTAGAGCGTCGAGAGCTCCTCCACCGTGTGGGTGAGGGCGTCCGTGCGNTCGCGCAGGGCCTCGGTCATCGTGTTGAACGAGTCGGCCAGGTCGACCAGGTCGCGCCGTCCCCCGAAGTCGACCCGGACGNCGAACTCGCCGTCGGCGACCCGGCGGGCGGCCTCGGTGAGCTCGGAGAGCGGCGGCTGCGCATACACCAGCAGCACCAGGTACATGGCAGAGGTCCCGATGGCGATGTCCAGCGCGACGAAGGTCGGGCCTGTGTTCAGGTAGACGGCATAGACGGCGCCGAAGACCCCGAGAGCGGCGGTAAGCCCTGCGACGAAGATCAGAACGGTCTTGCGATTCACGCGTTTGTGGGTCCCTGCTGACTTCACGCCTACCCCGCGTCCCCCCGTGGATTAGGTCACCCGTTCATGATGCACCATCGCCCCGCGAACACCAGTCGCAGAACGCCGAAGGGCCCCGCATGCGCGGGGCCCTTCGGCTGACGCGTGCGAAGCGACGTCTACAGGCCGCAGCGCTTGAGGATGTAGTCGAAGTTGCGGTCCACCTCGGCCTGCACGCTCAGCAGCAGCTCCTCGTTGCCGGGCTTGAACAGGTGCTTGAACCGTCCCTGAGGCTTGAGGAACTCCTCGATCGGCTTGCGATTCTCGCGGGTGACGCTGCGCTTCGTGTAGATCCACTCTCCGTCGACCACCTCGAACAGGGGCCAGAAGGCGCTGGTCACCGCGGACTTGGCGATCTCCACGGTGCTGTCGTACGGGATGCGCCAGCCGCGGGGGCACGGAGCGAACACGTTGATGAACGCCGGTCCCTCGACCGCGAAGGCCTTCTCCGCCTTGGAGGTCAGGTCCTTCCAGTCCGAGATCGAGGCCTGCGCCACGTACGGGATGTTGTGCGCGGCCATGATCGAGGTGAGGTCCTTGCGGCGCTGGGGCTTGCCCTGGCCGACCGTGCCGACCTCGGAGGTGGTCGCCCACGCCCCCATCGGCGTCGCGCTGCTGCGCTGGATGCCCGTGTTCATGTAGGCGCCGTTGTCGTAGCAGACGTAGACCATGTCGTGNCCGCGCTCCATCGCNCCNGAGAGCGACTGCAGGCCGATGTCGTANGTGCCGCCGTCGCCTCCGAAGGCGACGAACTTCATCTTCTTGCCAGCCGGGATCTTGCCGGCGCGCTGGAGNCCCTTGAACGCCGACTCGACACCNGACACGGTCGCCGCGGAGTTCTCGAACGCGTTGTGGATGAACGGGGNCTTCCACGAGGAGTACGGATAGATCGTGGTCGAGACCTCGAGACAGCCGGTCGCGCAACCCACCACGACGGGCGTGCCGCCGACGCCGAGCATCACCTGGCGTACCGCGATCGACGCGCCGCACCCGGCGCACAGGCGGTGCCCGCCTTCGAGCAGGTCCTCGCGATGGGAGAGTTCCCTGATGGTCGTCATGGTCGCTCCCCTCTACCGCGCGCCGAGGTAGACGAGCCCGGAGGGGGCCGCCGTCCCTGACGCGATGTCGGACAGGTCCGCGAAGACGCGGTCGATGAGCTCGATCTTCACGTCTGCTCCGCCGAGGCCGTAGATGTAGTCCACGACGGGCACGTGCGTATCGAGGTCGTACAGGGCGCTGCGCACCTCGAGGAAGAGGGGGCCGCCCTCGGCTCCGAAGCTCTCGGAGCGGTCCATGACGGCGACGGCCTTGACGCCCTTGAGTGCGGCGGCGAGTTCAGCGTAGGGGAACGGCCGGAAGCAGCGGACCTTGACGACGCCGACCTTCTTGCCCTCGGCGCGCAGGCCGCGGGCGACGTGGCGGGCGTTGCCGGCGGTGGAGCCGATCACCACGATCGCGGTCTCGGCATCCTCCATGCCCCACGTCTCGATCATCCCGAACGGGCGTCCGCACACGGCGGACCACTCCGCGCCCACGGCCTTCACGACGTCGCGCGAGCGCTCGATGGCCATGCGCTGCGAGTTCTTGAACTCGAAGTAGGGGCCGCCCAGGCCGGCGAAGCTGCCGTGCGTGACGGGGTGCTCGACATCGAGCAACGCGTTCTCCGGCACGTAGTCGCCGACGAACGCCTTCACCGTCTCGTCGTCCATGACCTGCGCGCGGTCGATGGAGTGAGTGGTGATGAAACCGTCGAGGCACGTGAGCACCGGCAGCAGCACGTCCGGGTGCTCGGCGATGCGCACCGACATGAGCGTGTTGTCGTACGCCTCCTGCGCGGTCTCCGCGAACAGGATGATCCACCCGGTGTCACGGGCGCCCATGATGTCCGAGTGGTCGCAGTGGATGTTGATCGGGGCGGACAGCGCACGGTTGGCGTTGGCCATCACGATCGGCAGGCGCATGCCGGCTGCGACGTGGAGTTCCTCCCACATGTAGGCCAAGCCCTGCGAGGAGGTCGCGGTCATGACGCGCGCTCCGGCCGCCGAGGCGCCGATGCAGGCGCTCATCGCCGAGTGCTCGGACTCGACCGTCACATACTCGGTGTAAACGCGGCCGTTGGCCACGAACTTNGCGAACTCCTCGACGATGGTCGTCTGGGGAGTGATCGGGTACGCCGCCATCATGTCGGGAGCGCACTGGCGCATCGCTTCGGCCACCAGCACATTGCCGGTCACCGCTATCGTCTTCTGGGTCGCCATCGGCTACCTCACCTCCGGCAGTTCGCAGCCTTCGGGCACCATCTCTATCGCGTCGGCGGGACACACCTTCGCGCACACGCCGCAGCCCTTGCAGTGGTTCAGGTTGAAGTCCGTGACCTTCTCGTCCGCGACGTTCACCGCGCTGTCGGGACAGTAGATCCAGCAGAACAGGCACTGCGTGCACTTCGCGTCGTCGCGCCACGGGCGCTGGCTGCGCCAGCCGCCGGTGACGTAGTCGCGCGAGTTGCCCGAGTCCGGGATGACGGCGCCGCGGGGGAACTCGTCGGACTTCCACTCGTCGATCTTCGAGATGTCCCAGGTCACGAGGCCTGCACCTCCTCGTAGGCACGAGTCACGGCGGCGATGTTCGCGTCGATGACCTCCTGGCTGAACTTCTTGCCGAACGTCTTCGCGAGATGCTGAGAGATCTGCTCCAGCGTGAAGAGCCCCGTCAGCTTGGCGAGCGCGCCGATCATCGGCGTGTTCGGCATGTCGCGCTTCAGCGTGTCGAGCGAGATGCCCGTGGCGTCGACCGTCGCGACCGTGCCGTGCGGGATCCCGAGCGCCGTGCGCACGGCCGCCGGAGGGCTGCAGGTGTTCACGATGATGATGCCGTCGCGCGTCAGCCCGCTGGCGACGTCGACGATCGGGAGCAGCGTCTCGTCGAGCACGACGATGACGCCGGGGAACTCGATGTTGTTGTGGATCTCGATCGGGTCCTCACTGATGCGCGTGAACGCCTGGATCGGCGCCCCCATGCGTTCCGGCCCATACTCCGGCATCGCCTGGATGTAGCGGTCGAGCTCGAGCGCGGTCTCGGCGACGAGCTTGGCTGCCGTGACGGCTCCCTGGCCCGCGCGCGCATGCCAACGGATCTCCGTCAGCTGCTGCTGCATGCCAGCCCCTTTCGGTCGGTCACTGGTCGTTGTCCGGCCTCATGGCGCGCAACGCGCTCGAACCCCGCGTTCGCGGGGCGCTTCATGAAGTGCCCGCCACGATACCCGCGTGCACGCGGGCGTGCGGGTATGCGGACGGGCGGTAGCCGCGAACGTGCTCGAAGCGTCGGTGAACGGCGCACAGGAACTGGAAATCTCGCCTCTGGAAGAGGTCCGGCGAAGCGTCCCCGGACGCGATGACGCCGCCCCCGCGCCAGGGAGACGGGCGCGAGAGGCGGCGTCGGGGGGAGGGTCCGGTCGGCTATCCGAAGGAGCCGCTGATGTACTCGGCGGTCTCGGACCGCGCAGGCGCCTCGAAGACCTGCAGGGCGTCGCCCATCTCGACGAGCCTGCCCATCAGGAAGAAGGCCACCTTGTCCGAGATGCGCTTGGCCTGTGCCATGTTGTGCGTGACGATGACGATCGAGTAGTCGGTCGACAGCTCGAGCAGCAGCTCCTCGATCCGGGCCGTGGAGATCGGGTCGAGCGAGGCGCACGGCTCGTCGAGCATGATGACGGCGGGCTTCACGGCCAGCGCGCGGGCGATGCACAGCCGCTGCTGCTGGCCGCCCGACAGCGCGAGCGCGGAGCCCTTCAGGCCGTCCTTGACCTCGTCCCACAGACTCGCCTGCCGCAGGGCCTGCTCCACGATCCCGTCGAGCGTCGAGCGGGCGATGCGCCCCTCGTGCTCCCCCACCGCGAGCGCGATGTTGTCGTAGACCGACATGGGGAACGGGTTCGGCTGCTGGAAGACCATGCCGACGGCGCGGCGCAGCGCGGTGAGGTCGAGACCCTTGCCCCGGATGTCCTGGCCGGCGAGCATGATCTTCCCGCGCGAATGGAACGACGGGATCTCGTCGTTCATCCGGTTGAGGCAGCGCAGCGCGGTCGACTTCCCGCAGCCCGAGGGGCCGATGAAGGCGGTGATGCGCTTCTCCGGCAGCTCGAGCGAGACGTCGTGCAGGACCCGCTTCGAGCCGTAGCTCACGTCGAGCGCGCGGATCTCGAAGACGGCCGGCGCGACGCCGTCGCGCACGCGCGGGGCCGACGACGAGAGCATCCCCTCCAGCAGCGAGAAGGTGTCGTGCGGGTCCGCTGTCATGAAGGTATCGCTCACGGGGACGCCCTTTCGGATCGCAGAGACGGGCGGCCGCGTCCCGGACATCAGGAGCCGGCCTTCGAGCCGCGACGGAACAGCAACTGCGCGGTGAGGTTGAGGACGAGCACGAGCACGATCAGCACGAGCGCCGCGCCGAACGCCGCGCCCGGGGAGTTGCCGTCGCCCGCGGGCGAGTTGAAGTAGATGAACGTCGTCAGCGTCGAGCCCGCCCCCCGCAGCACGGGGAGCCAGTTGCTGAACTTCCACCACGCGTCCGACGCCATCGTCATCGTCCCGCCGAGGGTCAGCCACACGATGGCCGTATCGCCGGCGGCCAGGCCCATGCCGAGCACGACGGCCGTCGCGATCCCGGGGGCGGCCGCAGGCAGCACGACCTTGCGGATCGTGCGCCACTTCGTCATCCCGAGCGCCAGTGCGCCCTGGCGCAGCGACTTGGGGATGCTGCGGATCGCCTCCTCGGCGACCTTGATCACGAACGGCAGGATGTGCACGCCCATGACGATGGAGGCGACCAGGAAGGAGCGGCCGAACGCCATCGAGCCGCCCTCGGTGCCGGAGGAGGACAGGAACTTGAAGAAGCCCAGGGTGAAGACCGCGAGACCGAACATGCCGAAGACGACGCTCGGGACGCTCGCGAGCGTCTCGAGGCCGATGCGGACGATGCGCGTGATCCACCAGCGCTCATCCATGTACTCGGCCAGATAGACCGCCGCGCCGATCGCCACCGGGAGGATGAGCACGATGCTGAAGAGGACCAGGATCGCGGTGCCCACCATCGGGGTGCGGACGCCGCCGGCCGATTCCTCGGACAGGCTCGCCACGGGGTCGGTACTCAGGAAGTGCCAGTTGATGGCGTGCCATCCCTGGAACACGAGGTAGCCGATGATGAAGAGGCAGACCGCCGCGACCGCGATCGACGCTGCCCAGCACAGCGCGATGCCGATGCTGGAGCCGATGCGGCGGTTGCCCTGCTTGGTGATGGATCCCACGTCGCCGCTCCTAGAGGTTCCGGTCGCTGACCACGCCCATGCGTCGGCTGAAGAGGCCGAACGCCCAGCGCGCGATCATGCTCAGGGTGATGCTGAAGGCGAGGAGCAGCGTCGCGAGCCCGAACAGGGCCGCCGCGATCGAGGGGACGTCCATGGCCTCGCCGCCGTTCTCGACGATCGCCGAGGCCATGCTGCGGATGGGCTCGAGGAACATGTACAGCGGGCCGTGTGCGAGGTTGGGCACGAATGCGATCGCGCCCGCGACCATCGAGATCGCGATCGCCTCGCCGATACCACGGGCCGCCGCGAGCACGAGGCCGGCGATCAGGCCGGGCGCCGCGGTCGGGAGCTGGATGCGCATGATCGTGCGCCAGCGGGTCATGCCGAGCGCGAGGCCGCCGTCGACGTACGACCGCGGGACGGCGCGCAGCGAGTCGGTGGCCACGGTCACGAAGAACGGCAGGATCATGAAGGTGAGCACGACGATCGCCGCCAGCAGGCAGGCGCCGCCTATCGGTATCTCGGTGACGACGTCACCGGAGTTACCCGGGACCATGCGGTCGGCGATGAACGTGACGACCACCATGAGTCCGACCAGCCCGAAGACGACGGAGGGGATGCCGGCGAGGAGCTGGACGATCGTCTCGAACGGCCGCCTCAGCCAGGCCGGGGCGAGCTCCGCGAGGAAGATCGCGCAGCCGAGCCCCAGTACGAACGACACGAGCAGGGCGCCGAGCGTCGAGAAGACCGAACCGGCGATGAGCGCCCGAACGCCGAAGAACGCGGAGCCGTTCCAGGCGTCCTCGAGCTGGGTGTCCCACCCGCCCGCCGTGATGAAGCGAAGTCCCTCGGCGTGGAAGACCGGCCATGCCTTCTGGACGACGAAGAAGACCAGGAGCGTCACGACCAGCCCCGAGAAGATCGCAGCCGCTCCGAGCAGGTAGGGCATGAACTGGTCGCTGGCGGTGTTCCTCACGCGCTCTTTAAGATCGATGGCCGTGGGGCCACCGGGCACCGGCGCGAGGACCGCGGCTTCTGCGTGCGCTGGCATCGTGATGGTTGCTTCCTGGGATCGGCCGGTGTCGGAGCGACACCGGCGGCCGAACGGCGCATGCGCCGGAGGTGCTGCCGCCGTCCGAGGGGGACGCGGGCAGCACCTCCCGTGCGCGGTTGCTCCGTCGTGCCTAGTGGAGGGGGAGGTAGTCGGTGTGGGTGTAGGCCTGGCCGGTCGCGCTCAGGCACCAGTTGATGAAGGTCCTGGCGTTGCCCGCGGGAGCGCCCTTGGTGACGAAGAAGAGGTCGCGGACGTAGGGGTAGCTGCCGTTGAGCGCGGTGTTCTTCGTCGGGACGACGAAGCCGGCGGTCGCGCCGGGGACGTGCGGCATGTTGAGCGCCTTGACCGAGGAGTTCTTGTACGCCATGGCCAGGTAGCCGATCGCGTAGCGGTCACCGGCGACAGCGGAGCGGACCATGCCGTTGCTGGCGAGGGTACGCGTACGGCTCGACTGCTTGGCGCCGCCCAGCATGGACGACTTGAAGTAGGAGTACGTGCCCGAGGAGCCGGTGCGGCCGACGAGGTCGATCGAGTGGCTCGGGTAGCTGGAGCTCAGTTGGTGCCAGTTCGTGATCTTGCCAGTGAAGATCGCCTTGGCCTGGGCCTGCGTGATCTTGTAGAAGGAGTTGTGCGGGTTCACGACGAGGATGAGCGCGTCGCGGGCCACGGCGGTGAACACGATGCCGGACGGATCGGTGCTCTTCTTGACGGCCGAGGACATGCCGACGTCGACCACGCCGGCCTCGGCGTCCGAGACGCCCTTGCCCGAGCCGCCACCGGCGACCGTGATGGCCCAGCCGTACTTGGCCTTGTAGACCGAGGCCCAGGTCTGGGCGAGCGGCTGGAGAGTCGTGGAACCGTCGATGTGGAGCGTGGTGGCGGCGAACGCCGGCGTGACGGCGGCCACCATGGCGATCGTCGCGACTGCGGCGACGATGCGGAGCTTCGCGGAGCGCAGCATGTGGATGTTCCTCCTTCTCTGGGGACGACTAGCGGGTTGTGTGAACGGACTTGACGGCGGTCTTCGAGGCCGCGCCGAACTGGTTGCCGAGGAACTTCGCGGTCACCTTGTAGGTGCCGTTCCTGGTCCCGAGCTTGAGCGTCGAGGTCGCGTAGCCGTCCTGGTCGGTCGTGACGTTGTAGGTCCGCGTCGGCGAACCGGACTTCGAGACAGTGACCTTGATTGTGCCGACACCGCAGTTCGCGGACACATGGAGCCTGAACGCAGTCCCGTTGTGCTTGATGGTGCCGCTCGTGGCGATCGTGACCTTGGTGCCGACGTTCTTGACGAGGCCGATCGTCTCGGTCTCGCTGTAGGTCGCGGTGGGGGTGGTCGCCGCGCTCTTGCCGGTCGCCGGGTCCACCGGCAGGTACTGGACGCGGACCATGGCGGGGTAGGTCAGGGCGATATTGCTGAAGTCCGAGAGGCTCACGGTGCCCTCGTAGCCGAGCCGGAAGGCGAACGGCTGCACCGTGTTGGTATCCTCGAGCGTGATCGACTCGAAGTCCGTGATCGGCAGCCATTTCTGCACACCGTCGGAATCGGTGACGTATGCCTCGAAGGCGAAGACGTCACCCGGGCGCTCGATGGTCGAGAGGCTGGTCGGCAACAGGTCGATGCCCTGGCCGTACGTGGCGTAGTAGCCGCTCCCCGCCGAATCACCGAGCTGAAGCGCGACCGTCTGCGGCGACAAGGCCGCCATCGCCGGCGCCACGACGGCGCCCAGCAGGAGTGCTGTGACAATGGCGGTGACTGCAGCATTGAACTTCAAACGCATGATGCCTCCTCACACCTTCTCTTCGAATCGGATGTCGAGCTCCTGTGGCATGTGTTCCGGGCCGGCGACGCGCCGTGTGCACGACGGCGGCTGCTGGCTGAGGAAGATGCTAGGGAGTGAGGCGTCGCCGTTGGTTGCACGCGCGGAAGAATACTGTCAATTCCACGCGTACGAGAAGCGACAGGAATGTGAACGCCGGGTCGCGGTTCGCGGCCCGGCGTTGATGTGTGCGTGCTGAACGCCAGGGCGGCGACGGGCCGCCCCGGCGTCACATCTCCCGGCGGGCCTCCAGGGCGCGGCCGAGCGTGACCTCGTCGGCGAACTCGAGGTCCCCGCCGACGGGCAGCCCCGATGCGATCCGGGTGACCTTGATGCCGAGCGGCTTGATGAGGCGGGACAGATAGAGCGCGGTCGTCTCGCCCTCGATGTTCGGGTTGGTTGCGATGACGACCTCGGTCACGGACCCGTCGGCGAGCCGGTCGATCAGCTCACGGGCGCGGATCTGCTCGGGCCCGATGCCGTCGATCGGCGAGATCGCGCCCTGCAAGACGTGGTAGAGGCCGTGGAACTCGCCGGTCCGCTCGATCGCCACGACGTCGCGGGGCTCCTCCACCACACACAGGATCGAGGGATCGCGGCGTGGCTCGCTGCAGAACTCGCACAGGTCGTCCGCGGCGAAGTTGAAGCACCGCGAGCAGAAGTGGATCTGGCGCTTGACCTCCACGATGGCGTCGGCCAGCCGCTGCGCGGTCGCGTCGTCGCCCTTGAGCATGTGGAAGGCGATGCGCTGCGCGGACTTGGGGCCCACGCCCGGCAGCCGCTCAAGCTCCTCGAGCAGACGTGCGATGGGTTCGGCGTAGTAGGACATGGGCCCTAGAACCCGAGACCGCCGGGCAGGCCGAGACCGCCCATGACGCGTGACATCTTGCTGTTGGCCAGTTCCTGCGCCTCGCGCAGCGCCTCGTTCACTGCCGCGACCACCATGTCCTGCAGCATCTCGACGTCTTCGGGGTCGACCGCGCGCGGGTCGATGACGACGTTGGTGACGGTCAGGCCACCGGTGATGGAGACCTTCACCGCTCCCCCGCCGGCCGAGGCGGTCACCAGGTCGGAGTTGAGCTCCTCCTGGACCCGTGCCATCTCGGCCTGAGCCTTCTGGACCTGCTTCATCGCGTTGTTCATGTTCGGCTTCACTGAGGGCCCTTCCGATCGTTGTCCGTGGTCGTTACTTCCTCGGCTCCGAAGCTCTCGATGAGCATGCGCCCGAGCGCGTCGTCGTCGGTGCGGTCCGGAGAGTCCGCCACCGGCGTGGGGGGCAGACCCGGCGCCTGCGGATCGTCGTCCTGCGGGCGCACGGCGCCTCGTCCCAGCTGGTAGCGGATGCCCACGTGCCAGCCCAGGACGTCGCGGATCGCGTCGCGCAGTGCGGCGACGATGTCCTGCTCCTCTGCGCGACGCACGAGCACCTTGCGGCTGGGATCGAACTCGACGACGACGGTGTCTCCGTCGATGTCGGCTTCCGTCTCGAGGAAGAGCTTGCTCGCGGCGGGACGGGCCAGTTTGACCTGGTTGATGACGTCCTTCCAGCGGCGGCGCAGCTCTCCCACGTCGAGCGAGCCCGAAGGGGGCGCCACACGGTGGGGCGCCGGCGCGGGCGCGGGGGCGGGTGCAGCAGCAGCCGCGGCCTCCATGGGAGCCGCCGCGGGTGGAGCGGGCGACACTGTCGCCGACGGTTTCGCCGCGGGTGCGGGCGCCTTCACAGCGGGCGCAGACGTCGGCGCGGCCAGGGCGGGAGCGCCCGCCTCGAGGGCGGCGACCCGTTCGGCGAGCGACGCGATCGTGAGGTCGGAGGCCGGCCGCGCGACACGGGCGAGCGCGACCTCCAGCGCGAGCCTGGCGTCGGGCGCCCAACGCAACTCGCCCGAGAGGCGCCCCAGCTCGTCGAGCAGACGAGCCAGGCGGTCGAGGTCGAAGCGCACGACCTGCGTGCGCAGACGCTCGAAGTCAGCAGCGGTATGGTCGACGAGGCCTGCCGCGTCGCCCGCGGCGGCCGTCACGTAGAGGTCCCTGATGTGGGTGGTCAGGGCGCGCACGAATTCGGGAACGTCGTGCCCCGATTCGACGAGATCGGATACGAAGGCGAAGAGCCCCGCGACGTCGCGCCCCGCGATCAGATCGACCGCCCGGAACAGCTGTGCCGTGTCGACCTCGCCCAGCAGTCCCTCGACGTCCGCCACCATGACGGACTTGCCGGTGAACGCGGAGAGCTGGTCGAGCGTGCCGATCGCGTCGCGCATGCCGCCGGCGGCGTGACGCGCGATGAGCGTGAGCGAGCCCGGCTCCACCCCGATGGCCTCCTCGCGTGCGATGTACTCGAGCCGCTCGACGATGTCCTCCGTGCTGATACGCCGGAAGTCGAAGCGCTGGCACCGCGAGTGGATCGTCTCGGGGACCTTGTGCGGGTGGGTCGTGCATAGGACGAAGACCGTCTTGGGCGGAGGCTCCTCGAGCGTCTTGAGCAGCGCGTTGAAGGCCGAGGTCGAGAGCATGTGGACCTCGTCGATGATGTAGATCTTGTAGCCACCGCGCGTCGCCGCGTAGTTCACCTTGCTGATTACCTCATCGCGCAGCGCGTCGACGCCGGTGCGCGACGCCGCGTCCAGCTCGTAGACGTCCGGGTGACGCCCCTCCGTGATCTCACGGCACTGCTCGCAGGTGTTGTCCGGGTCCGGCGTCGGACCCTTCTCGCAGTCGAGCGCCTTGGCGAGGATGCGCGCCGTGGTCGTCTTGCCGGTACCGCGTGGGCCGCAGAACAGATAGGCGTGTGCCACCGAGCCCTCGGCGACCGCGTTCCGCAGCGTCCTCGTCACGTGGTCCTGGCCCACGACGTCCCCGAAGGACTGCGGGCGATAGCTGCGGTAGAGCGACTGGTACGCCATGGGTGTCTCTTCCGGCCTCCTGCTCAAGCGGGCGAACGCCCGCACGGAGAAGTATACAGGGGTGCTGTGACGCTGGAGCAGCTGCACCAGGGTGGCACACGACGAGACCGGCGCCCCGCGCCGGACCCCGGACACCCGCCAGTGACCGCTTATGGCTGCTGCCTTCCGGCCCTGACCAGGTTCACGGTGTTGCGCCGTCCGAGGCCCGGCGCGAGGCGCCGACCGATTTGGAAGTGTATCACCCCGGCGCCCGAACGCCTGCGAGCAGCGCCGCGGGGAACATACCGAGGCAGGAGCCACCCGTGTCGACGACCGATCGGACGGATATGCCCAGCGACTACACCGGCGCGACGACGGATCCGACCCGCCGGTTCCTGTGGCGGATCACCACCCTGCTCGTCCTCACGGGCATCGCGGCCCTCGCCGGCACCTATCTTCTCTCCGACGGCATGATCCAATCCCAGGCGCTCGCCAGCGCCCGGTCCATCGCCGACCTCGTC
>JGI24140J50213_10000395_pt1 | contig 20471 bp, 16 predicted proteins | sample BarGraIncu00222A_FD_50213 | JGI IMG/M metagenome (IMG submission 50213)
AAGAAATCCGTGAAGAAATCCGCCAAAAAGTCCAAGGCGGCGGCGCCGAAAAAATCAGCCAAGAAGGCCAAAGCCAAGTCGGCCAAGAAGGCGGCACCAGTCGTGGCTGCCAAAGCTGCGGCACCCAAAGCTGCGGCCCCCAAACCTGCAGCGACCGTGGCAGCACCAAAACCAGCGCCTGCGCCCAAGCCGGCTCCCGCAGCCGCGCCGGCGGCGCCGAGCTGGGCGGCTCCAACTCCTGCCGCGTCAAGTCCCGCTCCGTCGCATCCGGCGCCGTCATGGGGGCATTCGGAAGGCCATAGTTCGGGCTCGTCCTCGGACGGAGACGACAACACATAGCTGAGCGGATCGCGGTTACCCGCGGATTCTGTTTCAGGCCGCAGCGCTCGTCGCTGCGGCCTTTTTTGCGCCGCTGAGGATATCGCCGTGACGGGGACGGAATTTCCGGCTCCTCACAGGGCGGCTGATTCGGCCGGTCCGTTGACCGGCCCTCCGATCGGTCTGTTCCGGCGATGAAACCCGAAAGTCGTCCCAACCGGCATTGAAACCAGCCAGGAATGTTGTCCGAATACAACACCCGCTGACAACATTTCGTGGATACGCCAGAACGCCTAAAAAGTCGGCAGATGACCGTCTTTTTTGCTTCCGGCAATCAACGGTCCGTACCAGATTGCCTTTGCGTTCAGGAATTGGTCGCAGTCGGTTATCGCTTTCCCCTTGGGGCGTCGGGAACTGGGCTGTTTTTAAGGTGATGGGGATCGTCATGAAGAAACTGGTTTTAGCCGCAGCCGTGCTTGCGATGACCGCGGGCTCGTCGTTCGCGGCGGATATGCCGCTGAAAGCTCCTCCGGCCCCGGCGCCGGCACCGTTCAATCCCTGGGATGTCGCCTTCGGCAGCGCCGTCATGAGCGACTACATCTTCCGTGGCGTCACCCAGTCCAATCACAACCCCTCGGTCACGGCCTATTTCGAGCCGCGCTACAATGTGAACAAGGACCTGCAGCTGTACATCGGCACTTCGACCGAGAGCATCTCGTTCGCGAATCGGGCTGCCGCTGAAGTCGACATCTACGGTGGTATCCGGCCGACCTTCGGCGCCGCTGCGTTCGACTTCGGTGTCTGGGGTTACCTGTATCCGGGCGGGCAGTGTATTGGCTCCGGCGTTTGCCCTGCCGGTTCCGAGATCCTTCTCAATGGCAACGTCATGAAGAAGGACGTGAGCTTCTTCGAAGGCTACGCCAAGGTAAACTACACCATCAACGACAGCTGGCAGGTGGGATTGAACGAATACTATTCCCCGAACTTCCTGAATTCAGGCGCCTGGGGCGACTACGCGTCGGTCACCGCCAAATACACCGCGCCCAGCGCCGCATTCGGCACCAGCGGCGTCGGCATGTACATATCTGGCGAGTTCGGCCGGCAGTGGCTCGGCACTTCGGATGCATTTTACGGCGTCGTCAGCGGCCTGGGCAATTTCTCGGCCGGCATCCCCTACGCCAGCTACGACACCTGGAACATCGGCATCGGCTTCACCTACAAGGTGTTCACGCTCGATCTTCGCTACTCCGACACCGACATGTCGAAGGGCGACTGCAATGCCTTCACCAGCGCCTTCAATGCTTCCGGCACGACCAACGTCACGCCGATCAACCCTGGCGGCGCAGGTTCGAACTGGTGCGGCGCGGCAGGTATCGCCAAGCTTTCGGTCGACCTGACCGCGGCGGCCAACCTGAAGTAAGCTCTTCTCCTGAGACCTGAGGGGGCGGCAGAGAGATCTGCCGCCCCTTTTTATTTGTGAATGAACCGAACATGGAGGTATTGGCCACCAGCGCCGATCGACGCGTTCGCCGTGGAGGCCGGTCCCGTCGATGTTTGCTCCGATAGCGCGCTCTGTAAGTCTCCGCCGCGTCAAGCCAACACAGCGGTCGTGAAGGCTGCCGTTATGACGGCTCGGGATCCCCGCTCTGGTTCTGCAACGCAAATCGATCGCCGTCACGGGTCAGCACGACATTACGCTGATGGAAGGCCTCAAGCGTGCTGCGGTGACCGATCGATATGATGGTGGTTGTCGGCAGCCTCTCCTCGAGGAGCCGATAGAGTGCCGCCTCCGAGGCTTCATCGAGCGACGCGGTCGCCTCATCGAGGAACAGATATTGCGGCGCGTGCAGCAGCGCGCGGGCGAGCCCAAGGCGTTGTTGCTCCCCGAGGGAGAGCATTCGATTCCAGTGCGCTTCCTCCCCGATTCGCGATGCAAGCTTCGGCAGACCCACCGAAATCAGGGCATCCCTGACCTGGTCCGAACTGTAGGCGCTTGCATCCGCGGGATAGACAATCGCAGCCTGTAGCGATCCGATCGGAAGATACGGCCGCTGTGGCAGCATCATCAGTGACGCTTTTGCAGGGATCGCGATCGAGCCCGTTCCAAACGGCCAGATGCCGGCGATGGCGCGGAACAAGGTCGATTTGCCGGAGCCGGACGGACCGGTGACGAGGGTGCGCTCGTTGCCGCGAAGGCTGAAGCTGTCCGCCGAGACCAGCGGGCTTCCATTGGGCAGCTTGACGAGAAGCTGCCGCAGGTCGATGGCGGTGCTGCCGGTCGATGACTCGACATCGATCGCGCTGGTCGCAAGCGTCGCGGCGCTGGCGGTCGCAGTCTCGAACCCGCTGAGGCGCGCCACCACCGCTTGCCATTCGGCGAGTGTCCGGTACGACGCGATGAAAAACGACAGCGCATCCTGGACGCTGCTGAAGGCGTTTACGGTCTGCATCATGCCGCCGAGCTGGATCTTTTCCGCAAAAAAAGCCGGCGCGATCAGCACGTAGGGAACGATGACGGACACTTGCGAATAGGTAGCGGTAAAGGCCGTCAGCTTCTTCGTGCGCTGCATGATGCCGAGCCAGTTGTTGACCACCGACGCAAATCGCGACAGCAACCGCATCCGCTCGACGGGCTCGCCGCGCAGCAGCGCGATCTGTTCGGCGTTTTCCCGCGTCCGCACCAGATTGAAACGGAAATCGGCCTCAAAGCGCTGTTGCTGGAAATTGAGNNCGACCAGCGGCCNGCCGATCAAATGGGTCAGCAGCGTCCCGAGCAACGCGTAGATCAAGGCGCCCCACACCAGATANCCGGGAATCGGGATATCCTTGCCGAACAGATGCAGCGGGGCTTGGTTGGACAAGTCCCAAAGAATGACGATGAACGATGCGAGGGTGACGACCGCACTCAGNAGCCCGATGCCGAGCGCCAGCGTCTGCTCCACGAAACGNTGGGTATCTTCCGCGATGCGCTGGTCCGGGTTGTCGGCGGCGTCGCCGAGCAGTTGCATCCGATAGTGATTGGCCTCATGCAGCCAGCCGCCGAGATAGCGCGCGGTCATCCAGCGCCGCCAGCGGATCTGGAGCCACTGGTTGAGGTAGAGCTGATAGACCTTCAGCCCGATCCAGAACGCCGCCAGAACGCAGAAGTAGCCGATTTGGTAGGTAAAGACCGCCTGGTTGTGCTCCTGAAGCGCATTGTAAAAGACGTTGTTCCAGCGGTTGAACAGAACAGTCAGAAATACAACCGTAAGTTCGATGGCGATCACCGCAGCCAGAAGGCCACGGCCCGCCCATTTATCCTCGGAGCGGAAATAGGGGGCAGCGATCCGCCACACCGTTGCGAGCGTCGAGCGGATGTTGTTCACAGATTACCGTCTCCTGGGGGATGGCTTTAAAAGCCTGAAAAAATGGAAGAATTGAGGGGATATAGACTAAAGTCGTGAATTCCGCGACATGGGTTGGCTTGTCCCCGCTTGCGGCTACACACTAGCATGAGCATAACGGCGGGGGGTGGGGCCGTCACATTTCGCGAGGTCGTGAGCGGTTTTGGCGCCGCCAGGTTCGCGTCCAGTTCGCGCATTGCAGTGACATCCCGCGATTACGCTAGGCACGTCTGACCGTCCACGCTGGTCGGCGCGCCGCATAATGCGTGGGGAGGAACTGCAATGTGGAATCAAGTCTATAACCCGTTTGGCAACACGACGCTTTCGACCATCGCCGCGGCGATACCCGTGGTTACGCTGCTGGTTCTGATCGCAAGCGGCAAGGTCAAAGCGCATATCGCAGCCATTATCGCGCTGGTGCTGGCCAATCTGGTGGCCATCATGCTTTTCACCATGCCGGCCAATTTGGCGATCCGGGCTTCGCTGCTGGGCATCGTCACTGGCTTCTTCCCGATCGGCTGGATCGTGCTGAACGTCATCTTCATGTACCAGCTCACGGTATGCGCCGGCCGGTTTGAAGCGCTCAAGCGCGCCGTCGGCGGGGTGACGGCCGACCGGCGGCTGCAACTGCTGCTGATCGCATTTTCGTTCGGCGCGTTCTTCGAGGGCGCATCGGGCTTCGGCACCCCTGTGGCGATCACGGGCGCGATCCTGATCGGGCTCGGCTTTTCGCCGCTCGCGGCATCCGGCCTGTCGTTGATCGCCAACACGGCGCCGGTGGCCTATGGCGCGCTGGGTACTCCGATCCAGGGTCTCGCCTCGGTGACCGGCCTCGATCCTTACCTGCTCGGCGCCATGGTCGGACGGCAGTTGCCGATCTTCTCGCTGATCGTTCCGTTCTGGGTGGTGTGGGCGTTTGCCGGCTGGAAGGGCATGAAGGAGGTCTGGCCGGCAATTCTCGTCACCGGCCTGTCGTTCGCGATTCCGCAATTCCTGATCTCGAATTATATCAATCCCTGGATTGTCGACATCGGCGCATCGCTGATTTCGATGGGCTGCCTGATCCTGTTCCTGAAAGTCTGGCAACCCAAGGTGCTCTGGCTGTCGCCGGCCTTGCGCGGCAATGATGAATCCGCCAGCACCATGCCGCCGGCCAAACTGATCGATCAGACGCCCCTGACATCGGCGGAACTGATCACCGCGCTGCTGCCCTGGATCGTCCTGTGCGCCATCCTGCTGATCTGGGGCACCGGCTGGTTCAAGGCAGCGGTCAATCCGATCTTCACCTGGAACTATCCGGTTCCCGAACTGCACAACATGATCAACAAGGTGGCGCCGGTGGTTCCGACACCGACCAAAGAGGCCGCGGTGTTCTCGTTTACCTATTTGTCGTTTACCGGCACGGGGATGTTGATTGCCGCCATCATCGCAGGCCTCATCATGGGCCTGTCGCCGGGCAGGATCATCTCCGAATATGGGCGTACCATCAAGCTTTGCGCGATTTCGCTGATCACGATCTCGGCGATGCTGGCGATCGGTACCTTGACCCGCCTTTCCGGTGTCGATGCTACTCTCGGTCTCGCCTTTGCCGCGACCGGCGTGTTCTATCCCTTCTTCGGCACCCTGCTTGGCTGGCTCGGCGTCGCGCTGACGGGGTCGGATACGTCGTCGAACATTCTGTTCGGCAACCTGCAGAAGATCACGTCGCAACAGCTCGGCCTGTCGCCGATCCTGATGAGCGCGGCGAATTCCTCCGGCGGCGTCATGGGCAAGATGATCGACGCCCAGTCGATCGTCGTCGCCTCCACTGCCACCAACTGGGTCGGGCACGAAGGCACGATCCTGCGCTTCGTGTTCAAGCACTCGATCACGCTGGCCTGCCTGGTNGGCCTGTTCGTCATGCTTCAGGCCTATGTCTATCCGTTCACGGCGATGGTTTTGAAGTAGCAAACCGGTCCGGAAGACGGCGACGAAAATCCCCGCGGCGAGTGCCGCGGGGATTTGTTTATAAGCCGATGAATTTTGATGGCGGCCAATCTGGTCAAGGCTCCACTTGGCGATTAAAACGCCGGCGCTATGGGTGCCGGATATTTCGAGGGCGATATGCATTCATTGACAGGGTTTTGGAAGTCGGCCGCAGCCGCGCTGATCCTCGCCGCGGCCGGCTTCAACGCCGTCCCGGCCAATGCCGATGACGGATTTCCTTTCGGTTCCGATATGACGCTGGATGTCGCGCGTCAGCCCGGATCAAAGCGGCTGCCGACGCTAGAGATCGGCGACAACGGCGAGGCGAGGCTGGAACTGTGGTGCAAGGGCGGCAAGGGCCAGTTCTCGGTCGCGGGCAATACCGTGATTTTTGTCGCCGGTCCGCTTGAGGATCATGACTGCCCGCCGGCGCGGGCGCAGGCCGACGACGAATTGATCGTCGCCTTGAGCGAAGCCGCGACCTGGAAGCGGCAGGGCGATTTCGTTTCCTTCATCGGAACGAAGCCGCTGCGATTCCATCTCAACACCAACTGAATTCCTAATTCTCGCGCAGAATCATGTCGGCGCAGGCGCCGGCGGCTTGCACCACGCCGGTGTAGCCGCCGAAGCCGGCATAGGCTGACGCCAGATAAAGGCCCGGCACAGCCGTGCGCGGCGAATGAACGGCCGCGCGCCAGATCGAGCCCGGCGGCGTCGGCGCGAACCCGTAGACGGCGCCGTCGGGCGCATTGAGATATTGCCGGACCGACAGCGCGGTATTGAATGACGAGGCGACCACACCGTCCGCCAGCCCCGGATAAAACGAATCCAGATAGCGGACGATCGCCTGCTGCCATCGGTCGCGCTTCTCGCGATAGGCTTCCATGTCCGAACTGTCCCAGTTCGACAGCAGGTCGGGCCCAACGATCGAGAGCACATAGGGCGGAGCGGGAACGCCGGAATCGATCGCGGCATAGTCCACGATTGACATCGGCGGCATTCGCGCGCCGGGCTCTTCGGCCATCAGCGCCGCACCTTGCGCATAATCGGACAACCGCGCCATGTCGCGCGGCAGCAATTGCGTGGAATAGGCGGATATCCCGAATTCGCGCGGCGGTTTCGACAGGCCGAGCGTAAGGGCGAACAGCGAAATCGACGGGGCGCGCTGGACGTGGTCTGCCGTCAATTTTTCGGCGGCCGCCGCCGGCATCAACGGCGCCAACACCGCGGGCGCGGCGTTGCTGACGATCCGAACGCCTTCCACGACCTTGGGATCGCTGCCGTCGCGCGCGGTATGTGTGACGGTGCTGGCGCGGCCCTGCGGGTCAACGGCAATCGCGCTGACGACACGGCGCACCAACACCTCTCCGCCGGCTGCCTTGATGGCGCGGGCGAGCGCGCTGGAAAGCCGTTGCGAGCCGCCTTGCACAAAACGGCCGCCGCTCAGGAGATAACCTCCCTGCGCCATCGCAAAGAAGATCCACCACAGCGTTGCCGGGTCGTCGTGATAATAAGAGAGATTGGCCGCCAGCGCGCATTTGACGGCTTCGTTGTCGCCGAATACCCGATCGAGCTTTTGCGACAGCGACAGACGCCAATCGCCGATTGCCGGAACCAGCTTCAAGAGGGCGACAAGACCTTCGCGCGGGTTTCGGAAAGCGTTCCGGCCTTGCGAAAGCGTGCCCATGGCGGAGGCAATGCGTTCCATTTCTCCAAGCAATTGATGCAGCCCGGCACGGGCCTCGGGGAAGCGCTCGGTCAGCGCGCGCCGCGCCGCATCGAAATTGTCCGGCATCGTAAACGGCCGCTCGAGCGGACCGCCGCGCGCCTCGTAAAATGTGCCGGACGGAATCCACTTCACGGCGTCGATGACGCCCGCTCGCGTCAGCACGTGGTGCTTCGGATCGTGAGGATGGTGCGGGTCGCTGGTCTCGTGCAGCGAGCCTTCGACGAACAGATCGCCGGACATATAGCTCGATGCCGCCCCGCCGACCGAATTGCTGCGCTCGATGACCAGCACCTTGCGTCCCGCGCGCGCGAGGATCGCGCCGGTCGTCAAGCCCCCAAGGCCGGCGCCGATCACCACAACATCATAGCGCGCCATTAAACGTGAAACCCTGGAAGCCCTTGTTCACATGTGGCCTGTTCATTGCCGCTATGGCCCGGCATGTCAAATGCGTGATTGCATGGCGAGGGTGCGTGAGCCCACGGATCGCTTCGCTGCGCGGCATGCTGCCGATCCATTCGACGTGACCGGGGCGCCGGGCTTACTTCCAGGCCGATTGATCGGTGTCCCAGCGCTGGCCCTTGAATTCCTTTGCCAGCGCACCGACAGCACCGTTGTCGTCCTTCTGGTCGGTTTCCTCCTCGCTGCTCGCTTCGTCGGCCAGATTGAGCTTCGGGCCGGCGGATTCGTCCGCCGTCGAAATCACGGGATTGCTGATCCACAGTATCAGCCGGTCGGACGGGCCCGGCCTGTCCGACGCCACCAGAGCGGTCATCTCAACGGTCTCGGTGAGGTCGAGCGCGGGCAATATCTGGCTCGGCCGCTTCAACGTCAGCTTCAGCTTTCCGGTGGTGTGGTCCCAGGCCCCGGACGACGATTTCGCCGCTAGCGTCTTTGTCAGCACCCCGGCGATGGCGGCCGCGAGCTTGTCCTTGTTCAGCCGGTCGCCGTCGCGCCAGTCGGCGGCCGAAAAACGGATGGTGCGCTCCATTTCCACGACCCCGCTGGTCCAGCCGGCGGCGACCACGCCGGGCCACGATTTCGACATCGCGATCAGCGCGGCGGCACGATCCGGATCGACGCTGATATTGATCGTCTGCTCGCCGGCGCGCAGCGCATCGCAGGAGACGGCGAGGCCGCTTAAGGAAACCACGACGTCCTGCCCTTTCAGGCCCTTGAGGAAGTCGACCGCCGCGTCTAGTTTCACCTTCACGGCAATCGATTCCGGGGAAACTTCGGTGAAATCCTTCGGGCTTGGCGTGATGCCGTCATCGGTCGACTGGTTGTCCAGGAATTCCTTTTCGCTGAGATCGGAATTGTCGGTCGAATTTACTTCCGTCACGGTCTGGCCGATGCTGATCTGCCCCTTGAATTCGAACGTCTCGCCGGTCGGCTTGCGCACCAGTTTCACCGTCACCGGCGACTTGTCGCCGAGGCTCTGGGTGCCGCCGGTCAGGGTCTGGCCGTTCACCGCAAGGTTGGCGACGAAGCGATCCTTGCGATCGGAACCCTTCTGCGCCGGATAGCAAACGTCGAGCACCGCCGAGGTGACATTCTTGCCCTGGCGGGTTTCCTTGAGGATGACGTTGGCATTGCCTTCCATCAGGCCGTCGATGGAAGTGAAATACCGGACTTCATTGGCAGCCGTGGCCGATCTCGGCGCGAGCTTGATTTGAGCGAAGGCGATATCCGTGGAGGCTGCCATCAGCCCGACCAGGCAGAATAAAATCGAGCGCATATGGGATTCCTCAAAAGATAGAACCACGCGGTGCCGTCGAGCACATTCGATTCCGGTCCGAATCGGAATCCGGTCTCATCCCTAGCAAACCCCGGGACATTTCACCAAAAGCAAGGCCGCCCTGAGGCGGCCTTGCCGGATCGGTATTGCCTGAAGGGGCCGATTTAGAAGCCCATTCCACCCATTCCACCCATTCCGCCGCCGCCACCGCCGGGCATCGGCGGAGCCGGCTCCTTNGGCAGTTCGGCGACCATGGCTTCCGTCGTCACCAGAAGGCCGGCCACCGAGGAGGCGTCCTGCAGCGCGGCGCGGACCACCTTGGCCGGGTCAATGATGCCTTTGGCGACCATGTCGACATACTCTTCGGTTTGCGCATCGAAGCCAAACGTCTCGGACTTGTTCTCGAGGATCTTGCCGACGACGATCGAGCCTTCGACGCCCGCATTCTCGGCGATCTGGCGGACCGGCGCTTCCAGCGCCTTCAGCACGATGTTGATGCCGGCCTGCACGTCGGAGTTGTCGTTGACGATACGGCCGACGGCCTTCTTGGCGCGCAGCAGCGCGACGCCGCCACCCGGCACGATGCCTTCCTGAACCGCCGCACGGGTAGCGTTGAGGGCGTCCTCGACACGATCCTTCTTTTCCTTCACCTCGACCTCGGTCGCACCGCCGACGCGAATGATCGCAACCCCGCCGGCGAGCTTGGCAAGACGCTCCTGCAGCTTCTCGCGGTCGTAGTCCGAGGTGGTCTCCTCGATCTGCGCCTTGATCTGGCCGACCCGGGCTTCGATGTCCTTTTTCTTGCCGGCGCCGTTGACGATCGTGGTGTTTTCCTTGTCGATCACGACCTTGCGCGCGCGGCCGAGCATGTTGACCGTGACGTTTTCAAGCTTCATGCCGAGTTCGTCCGAGATCAGCTGGCCACCGGTCAGGATCGCGATGTCCTCGAGCATCGCCTTGCGGCGATCGCCGAAACCGGGCGCCTTGACGGCGGCGACCTTGAGGCCGCCGCGCAGGCGGTTGACGACCAGCGTCGCCAGGGCCTCGCCTTCGACATCTTCCGCGATGATCAGCAGCGGGCGGCCCGACTGCACTACGGCTTCGAGCACCGGCAGCATGGCCTGCAGGCCGGACAGCTTTTTCTCGTGCAACAGCACGTAGACGTCCTCAAGCTCGGCGGTCATCTTCTCGGCGTTGGTAATGAAATAGGGCGACAGATAGCCGCGATCGAACTTCATGCCTTCGACGATATCGATTTCGGTTTCGAGCGATTTGTTTTCCTCGACCGTGATGACGCCCTCATTGCCGACCTTCTGCATCGCCTGGGCAATCATCTTGCCGATGGCCGCGTCACCGTTGGACGAGATGGTGCCGACCTGCGCGATTTCGGACGACGAGGCGACCGGCTTGGCGCGCTTTTCCAGGTCCTTGACCACGGCCGTCACCGCGATATCGATGCCGCGCTTCAGGTCCATCGGATTCATGCCAGCGGCAACCGATTTGGCGCCCTCCCGCACAATCGCCTGGGCCAGCACGGTGGCGGTGGTGGTGCCATCGCCAGCGGTGTCGTTGGTCTTGGAGGCGACTTCGCGCAGCATCTGCGCGCCCATGTTCTCGAACTTGTCCTCAAGCTCGATCTCCTTGGCGACGGTGACGCCGTCCTTGGTGATGCGCGGCGCGCCGAAGCTCTTCTCGATGACGACATTGCGGCCCTTGGGGCCGAGCGTCACCTTCACCGCATTGGCGAGAATATCGACGCCGCGCAGCATGCGATCGCGCGCGTCACCGGAAAACTTGACGTCCTTGGCAGCCATTTTTGTTGCTCCTGAAGATGATTCTCGTGCCGGCCCAACGGCATTGCCGTTATCGCCGGAGGAGCGGGCCTTCGCCCGCGTCTCGATGGATGAGTGTATGAACGGTGAACAGAGATATTGCCTGCCCTTTACCGGGCGAGGGAGAGGTGTGCCGTTATCCGAGCACGCCCATGATGTCGGATTCCTTCATGATCAGGAGTTCCTCGCCGTCGAGCTTGATCTCGGTGCCCGACCACTTGCCGAACAGCACGCGGTCGCCACTCTTGATGTCGATCGGGATCAGTTTGCCGGCTTCGTCACGGCCGCCCGGCCCGACCGCCACAACCTGCCCCTCCTGGGGCTTTTCCTTGGCGCTGTCCGGAATGATGATGCCGCCCTTGGTCTTTTCCTCGGCGTCGATACGCTTGACCACGACACGGTCATGCAGCGGACGAAATTTGGTTTTAGTCATGACAGTTCCTTTTGGAGACTTCAGTTTTCAGGTCTGGTTCAGGTCGGGTTTGCCATCGAAATCGGCTTTTGAATACGGGCGCATTCGACGCCGTCAACGGCCAGAACGGTTCGTATCCTTAGCAATCACGCTCTCGGAGTGCTAATAGTGAGCCCGGGAATATGGCTTGACGCTGATCCTGTCAAGCAAAGGCAGGTAAAGACAGGTTAAGTCCTTGGTGAGGCCGATATAGGATGCTTCTGGAAACCAAATCGGTGCGATGGCGTAATTGTTGGACGTCATTGCTCCGACAGCAGTTTTACGGTTTGCTGCGGGATGGGTGCGGCCACGATTTTGTTCGGGGAAAAGCCATGGTCAGATCAGGTTACGTGCGTGCGGGTACCAATCTGGGGATCGCCGCCGCGCTGACGATATTCCTCGGGGCATGCGGCAGCATGAGCCTGACATCACCGTCGGCGCCTCCGGAGCCCTATGTGGCGCCCGAGGTCCCGGCGACGATCCGCCCAGACGAAATTGTCGGCCGCTGGGGTCTCGCCTCGTACCAGAATCCCAATGACCGCGCGCGCACCGAAGCCGCGGCGCGGGGGCAATGCAAACAGCCTTACGTGATCGGAGCCGGTGCCAGCGGTGGCGTGATCATGCATCTGGCCGACCAGCCCACTCCGCAGGAACTGCGCCTGAAGGGCAGCCAAAGCGGCAAGAATTATATCGGACCGCCCGGACCGGCCGGCGGCCAGCAGGATCGGGAAATTGTCTCCTTTGACGGACGCGTGCTGGTCACCCGCTTCATCGACAAGGATGCCGCGGTCCGCTACGGCAACATGGTCTATGTCCGCTGCGCGCCCCACGCCTGAGCACGGCAAAAAAGGCCGCCAGGCGTTTCCGCCGGCGGCCTGAAGGCGAACTCGAACGCCGAGCCTCGGAAATCATGCTGAAGGTCAAAAGCAAAGCTTCCGGCCACCGCATCACGGCCGGTGCGAAGTGGATACCGGTTCGCGTAAAGAAAACGCGTCAAAACAAAAAGCTAGAGCTTCGGTTCTGATTCATCAGAACCGATCATGCTCTAGTCAAACAACGCGTCGATATCGTCCTGCGAGGCGTGGCCGACATCGTCCGCCAGCTTCGGTCCGTTCAGCAGCCGGGCGTCACCTTCGCGAAGGTCGACGATCGGCGGTGCGTGCGCCTTGATCGCGTCCACGCCACCCCAGATATCCATCATGATCGTGATGTGATTTTCGATGAATTTCATCGTGTTCATCACCTTCTTGATGCGCTGGCCGGTGAGGTCCTGGAAATTGCAGGCCTCAAAGATGGAAACCACACGCTCCTGGATTTCCTCGCTGAGCAGCTTTTGCTGATCAGGCGAATTTACCTTGATCAGCGCGGTAGCCGCCTGATCGATCGATTCGGCGGCTTCCAGAATTTGCTGCGTCGCTTCTTCCGTTCCGCCGACAACGGCGCCAAGCTCGCCGTTAACTCTGGCCATTCCCTCGCCATTGAAACTGTTGCCGTGCAGAACCGCGATTTCCCGCTTGGTGCGGCTAATGGCATCGTGAATGAGGTCGAGTTCGACCTTGAGTTTTTCGCATTGCTCGATCTGGGCGCGATAGGTCTCGATCAACGCGCCGGCTTCGGCGGACTCGCGCGCCATCGACGCCCCGACGGTCTCCGTTACCGCACTGTGGCGGATACTGACCATCTGGGAGCGGATGGCGTGCAATTCGGTCATGATTTCGCGATGCATGGGACCGACGTCGCCATCATCGGTCGATGGCATCGGCATGTTGCTGACAAATGCTTCTTCGATGCGAAAACGTCTGCGATGAACCGGCATGAGAATTCCCCTGACCTCTAACAGCCACTTTTAGGCAGAGGTGCTTTAACGTCGGGTTCACGCCGTAAATTCCCGCAGATGTCGGCATGAGAGCTTTTTCCGTTCCGATTGAAATCGGAACGGAAGCTCTGGTTCTTCATTCGACGCGTTTTCTTCACGCGAACCGGTATCCACTTCGCCGGAAAACGCTTTAGCCGCCGCACACCAACGATTAACCATGCGCGCGCGGCATTCACTGAAAATAAACGCTACCCGGCAAAACCGCGCGGAATTGGCGACGTGGTGAATCGAAAGGCCGTTTCCGTTTACCAAACCGAGGCGGTTTTGATCTTAATTGGGGGCGTGCCAGGCGCCGTTCAGGTGCTTCGCCGACGAAGCAGTGACGAAACAGTACAGAGTACGTCGATGTTCAGAAAAATCTCCCTTGCGTTACTCGCCGGCGCGTCTTGTGTCTGCGCCGGATTTCATCAAGCCGCGGCGATCGAGCTCGCGCCGCCGGCAGAACCCGCCGTGATCTACGCCAATCAACCCGCGCAGCAGCCAGCCGCGCCGGTGCGAACGGCCTATGCCGAACGCTCCAATATGGGCGGCGGCTTCATCGAATTCCTGTTCGGCGACGGACCGAATCAAGGTGAGCGCTACCAGCAGCAACCCGCCTATCAACAGCAGCCATCATACGGATCGCAGCGTCCGTTGCTGCCGCAGCAAAACGCCAGCGAGCCCTCACATCCCGCCTTTGATCCGAAATTCGAGAAACAGCTGGTTGACTATCACGGCAATGAAAGAGTCGGCACCATTGTCGTCGATACCCCCAACAAGTTCCTGTTCCTGGTGCAGGGCAACGGCAAGGCGTTGCGCTATGGCATCGGCGTCGGTCGGCCGGGTTTCGCCTGGTCGGGCGTCAAGCAGATTTCCGCCAAGAAGGAATGGCCGGACTGGACGCCGCCGGCGGAAATGCTGGCGCGGCGTCCCGATTTGCCGCGGCACATGGAAGGCGGGCCGCAGAACCCGCTCGGTGCGCGCGCGATGTATCTGGGATCCTCGCTATATCGCATCCACGGCTCCAACGAGCCCTGGACCATCGGCACCAACGTGTCGTCCGGCTGCATCCGGATGCGCAACGAGGACGTGATCGACCTTTACGGCCGCGTCAATGTCGGCGCCCGGGTCGTCGTCATCTGAGTTTGCTGTGCCTTGAAAATCAAAACGGCCGCTCGAATTTGAGCGACCGTTTTGCCTTGGAGCCCTTCCTGCGATCAGCCAAAGCCGGTGGGGTGCCGGCCGATCGTCGTCAGGCGTAATCGCTGTCTCCGTCGCCGCTGTCCGAATCGAGATCCATGTCATCATGGTCGCCTTGATCGTCGTTTTTCGACGCGGTATCGAGCAATCCCGAGCGCGAACTGTCATCGGCGCGATGTGCCGATGAACTGATGTCGTTGATGCCGGCGTCGCGCGCCATGCCGCTGCCGGATTGATCGCTCCACGGATTTTGGGTGGCCGCCTTGTTGCCGATTCCCGCCGTGTCGCCGAAGCTGTGATGGCTGCCTCCCATCATCGAGCGGATGCTGCCAAGCAGCAGCGACCCGCCGACCGCTCCGGCTGCCGCCGCTGCCGCGGTACCCAGAAATGAGCCGCCGCCTCCGCCCATCGGCGGCTGGGGCGAGCCATAGGGCGCACCATATGGCTCCTGGCGATACTGATCCTGGCGATATGGCTCCTGGCGATACTGCTCCTGCTGATACGGCTCCTCATGATATTGCCCGGTCCCCTGTGCCTGCTGCAGCACCTGGCCGCTATTCCAGGTCGGGCGATTGGGAATCTCGGGAGGGCGCACATTCGGCACCGAGCCGTGCTGCTGACCTTGTCCGAGGATGGTCTCGCGCATCGAATCGAGAAACCCGCCGGATTGATTTTGTGCAGGCGCGCCGCCGGCTTCCAGTTCCTGAATGCGGCTGTTGGCACGCTTCAGCGCCTCGTCCTGAACCAGCACCGTCTGCACCAGCGCGTAAACTGCGTTGGGTGCAACCCGCAGGCCTTGCGCGATTGCGGAGGCCGCGTCCGGATCGCGCGGCGCGCTCTCCACCTTCGAGAGCCGGTCGAAAAGATCGTCAACCAATTGGCGTTCTTGCGGTATCATGGCTTTCTCTCCGTTGCGTCGAGGCGCCGGGGAGATGTAGGAGGCCTTTGTGTCGCAAGTAGTGCCGCCCGGTATTAAATTTATGTATGCGACAACATGACTGCCGGGTCGCGTCGGGATAGCAGCCGGCCAGGATATTAGCCCAATGTGACATGATTGGCCGCCAACAGGCGCGGGAAATCTTCACCGCCGAGAAAAGCGTGCTCGTGCTCGCGTTGGACCGTCAGCGGGTCGAGGCCGACCAGGATGTCGTCGACGAATCCCGGGTGACACATGATCACGCCGTGCTCCGGCAGCCCATCGAGAAACTGCCGCATCAGCGCGCTGAAATTGGGTTGCCGGGAAAAATCATAGGCGCCGTCGAATCCGGGATTGAATGCAACATCGGCGCGGGAGGCGCGCTTTCGAAATTGCGCGCTCAGAACGTCCAGCAACAACGCCTTGGGCGCGCCGAGCCGTCGGGCCAGGGGCTGATGGCGTCCGCCCTGGCGGACCCAGGCCTTGGGCGCGGCTTCTTTCACCGCCGTCAGAAAGCCGTCGCGGACCTGGGGAAACAGCTGCACATGCTGGTGGCCGTCGACGAAATCCGGGGCGCGGCCGAACATTTCGTTGAAGGCGGCGAGTTGCACGATCAATTCCGCATAAATGATTTCGGGATCGAGCCGCCGCAGCAGGCCCGCGCGCAGCAATTTCGGAAAGCCAAGGAACATGCCGCCATCGATCGGCCGGAAGTGCATGGTCAGCGGGCGAAACGGCGCCGTCAAAGTGGCATGCAGGCCGATCGCGCATCGCGAACTGCTTGCCGCGACGGCCTGAAGCGCGCTGACTTCGTCGCGGCCGATGGCGGGGCCGACCATCATCGCCGATGTGGCATTGAGACGGCCGCGCCCGATCAGATCGCGAATGGCGCGGTTGACGCCGGGGCTAAGACCGTAATCGTCGGCACACAGCCAGATACGGCGCGGCGGCGCGGCGTCGTTCATTCGGCGGCGGTCCTCTCGCCGGTGCCGGCTTCGGTCACGACCCGCTTTTCACTGTGCTCAGCGACGAAATAGATCGGACGGGCTTTCAACTCCGAAAGAATCTTCCCGATATATTCGCCGACGATGCCGATCATGATGAGCTGCACGCCGCCGATGGTCATCAGGCCGACCACCAGCGAGGGATAACCGGGGACGGATTTTCCGCTCATCCAGGTTTCCCAGAGAATCGAGAGGCCGAACAGGAAGGCGACCGAAGCGAGCAAAACGCCGAGCAGGCTGGCAAACCGCAAGGGTGCCACCGAGAACGACGTCAGCCCTTCGATTGAAAGCCCGACCAGCCGGGCCGGACTGAAGGTGGTGACGCCATGCGCCCGGGGCGCCGGCTCGTAGTCGACGCGGATCTGGCGGAAACCGATCCAGCTTGCGAGACCCTTGAAAAAGCGATTGCGCTCCGGAAGCTGCCGCAGCGCTGCCACCGCGCGTGGCGACAGCAGACGGAAGTCGCCGGCATCTTCGGGGATTTTCTGCCGCGCGCCCCAGTTGATCAGTCCGTAGAAGCCACGCACCGCGAGGCGCCGCAGAAACGATTCATTGTCGCGATGGGCCTTTGCGGTATAGACCACATCGTAATCGTCATCGATCCAGTGACCGACCAGCTTCTCGACCAGATCCGGCGGATGCTGACCATCGCCGTCCATGAACAGCACGGCGCCGCGCCGGGCATGGTCCAATCCCGCCATCAGCGCGGCTTCCTTGCCGAAATTGCGCGACAGCGACACCACCTGAACATCTAGCGCATCGGCGCCAAGCCCGCGGGCGATGCCGAGCGTGTCGTCCGAGCTGCCATCATCGATATAGACGACCTCGCAGGCGAGGCCGTAGCGCTGCCTCAGCGCCCTGGCCAACCCGCCAAGCCGGTCGTGCAGAAAAGCCAGTCCGGCGGCCTCGTTGTACAACGGCACGACGATCGACAGCCCCCGCGCCGCAGCGGTGGCCGCAGTTGTTGACAAGCCGGAAACGTCGGTGCCGAGCATCATCGATCAGGTCTCAACCGTCCGATAAGCAATATATGGCAATCGCCGCGCATTGTCGCCACGGCGATGCGCTGCGGTTTGCCACCTCATTGCCGCAAGAAGGCCTCAAGCTTGGCGAACAGCGGATTGTCGCGGTCGAGCACGTAGTCGAGCGACGCCACCGAAACCGTGTCGGCGCCATGCGAGCGCAGAAAGCTGCCGAGTGCATAAAGCTGCGCCGGCGGACAGTGCAGCGTGACCATTCCCGAAGACGTCGGCCCGCCGAACGGCGAGACCACGCCGAAGCGATTATGGGCCTCAGCCAGCAACGCCGCGGTGCACTCGGTAAAGCGGGTGCGGACTTCCCGATATTTGCTGGCGCGCGCGCGGGCGGCAATATGATCGAGGATGATGCGCGCGGTCTCGCGGGCCGAGTTCGACCAGTCGGCATCCCGCGAGGCCACGAGGTTGGCCTGGCTGCGCAGGATCACGCCGTCGTCGAGCACCTTGAGACCGTTGGCGGCAAGCGTAGCGCCGGTGGTCGTGATATCGACGATCATTTCGGCCGTCCCGACCGCCGGCGCACCTTCGGTCGCGCCCGCGCTCTCGACGATGCGGTAATCGACGACGCCGTGGGCGGCGAAGAATGTCCGGGTGAGATTGATGTATTTGGTCGCCACCCGCATCCGCCGGTTATGCTGCGCGCGGAATCCGGTGGTGACGTCGTCTAGGTCGGCCATGGTGCGCACGTCGATCCAGGCCTGCGGCACGGCAACCACGACATTGGCGCTGCCAAAACCGAGCTTGTCGATCAGCGCCACGCGCTTGTCGGCATCGGCAATGCTCTCGCGCACCAGGTCTTCGCCGGTGACGCCGAGATGCACCGCGCCGCGCGCAAGCTGCGAGGCAATCTCGCTGGCCGAGAGATAGGCGATCTCGACATTGTCGAGCCCGTTAATGGTGCCGCGATAATCGCGGGCGCCGCGCGGCTTGGCGAGCCCAAGTCCGGCGCGGGTGAAGAACGCCTCGGCGTTTTCCTGCAGGCGGCCCTTTGACGGAACCGCCAGAACGAACGGCGTCGTCATGTCGCGCTCCCGCTCAAGCCGTTTGCGGCGGGCCCGCGGCCAACCTGTGTCAAGGCTTCAATCCACACCGAAAACCCGACTGCCGGGATCGCCGTGCTGGAGCCGAGCTGGCTCATCAGCCCGTCATAGCGGCCACCTGCCACCAGCGGCTCGACGCCATTGCCCCTGGCATGCAGTTCGAACTCGAAGCCGGTATAATAGTCGAGGCCGCGTCCGAACGAGGTGGAGAAGCGCGTCGCGCCGGTATTGATGCCGCGCGCGGCCATGAACCCGACGCGGCTTTCGAACTGATCGATCGCCGCCGTGATGTTGAGCTTTGCGTCATCGGCGAGCGCGCGCAATCGCGCGATCGCATTGTCGGGGTCGCCGGCGATCGCGAGGAACCGCTTGATCAACTCCAGCGCATCGCGGGGCAGGGCGCCGCCCTTCAGGGTCGACTGTTCGAGGAAACGATCGGCGATTTCGGAGACCGAGCGGCCGCCGACATTGGTGGTGCCGGCGATCGACATCAGGTCGGTCACCAGCGCCAGCGCCGCCTTGCGGTCGGAGCCCGCCAAGGCCGCCAGCACGCCCTCATATTCGTTGCGGCTGGAACGGGTCGCAAGCGTGAGCCGTTCGAGATCCTGCTCCAGGCTGATCTTGCGGTTGAAATCCTTGATCAGCCGCCGCCGCCATACCGGATAAAGGTCGAGGGCATCGATCAGCGCCGTGAACAGCGCGACGTCCCCGGTTCGAATTTCGACGTCGGTCACGCCGAACGCAGCGGTCGCTTCGAGGGCGAGCGCCAGCATCTCGGCGTCGGCCGCGGCGCGATCCTGACGTCCGAAGGACTCGATGCCGGCCTGCAAGAACTCGCTCGGCCGGCCGCCCCGATAACGGAACACCGGCCCGAGATAGCTGAACCCCGCCGGCTGGCCGGCCCGGCTGGAGCCAAGGTAATCCCGCGCTACGGGAATGGTGAGGTCGGGGCGGAGGCACAGTTCCTCGCCGCTGGCATCGGTGGTCAGATAAAGGCTCTTGCGGATGTCCTCGCCCGACAGATCGAGAAACGGCTCGGCAGGCTGCAGGATCGTCGGTTCGGCCCGTGCATAGCCCGCTTGCGCGAACGACAATAGCAGGGCATCCGCCCATGCGGCGGATCCGGTCGCACGAGGGGCGGCGGTCTGGGTCATCTCGAAGTCCAAATTTCCCTTGGAAACAGGTTCCAAAAGCTGGGCGGCGCAGCCCCTTAGCATGGCCCGGGCGGGGTTTCGACCCACATCCGACAAGTCGCTTAACAATCGCCCCGGGCGAGATGGGTTAAGACCTGCAACCTATTCGTGCAGATCGGCAGGGGCGGTCCAGTCGCCCAGCGCCGCCTGCACCAGCGCCAGCGCCGCCACCGCCGCGGTATCGGCCCGCAGCACCCTCGGCCCCAGCGAAAGCCGCAAGATGCGGGGCTGCCGCAGCAGCATGCTGCGCTCTTCCTCGGCGAATCCGCCCTCGGGGCCGATCAGAACGTCGATTCCGGTTGAAGCGGTCGCGTTGCTGCGCAGCGTCTGCAACGGATTTGCGGCATCGGCGGCCTCGTCGCAGAACACCAGCAGGCGTTGCGGCGGCCGCTGGCCCAAATAGCGATCGAGCGCCACCGGCTCGGCGACCGCCGCGATGCTCAGGATGCCGCATTGCTCGGCGGCCTCGATGACATTGGCGCGCATCCGATCGCCGTTGACCCTGGCGACCTGCGTAAAGCGTGTCAAAACCGGTTGCAGCGATGACGCCCCCATCTCGACCGCTTTCTGCACCATGTAGTCGAGCCGTGCATGTTTGAGCGGGGCAAAGACGTAAGCGAGGTCGGGCAGGCGGTCCTGCGGCCGGGTCTGGGCAACGAGTTTCAGGCTATCGGGTCGTTTGCTCCCCGCGATCGAGGCCTGCCATTCGCCGTCGCGTCCGTTGAACACCAGAATCGTTCCGCCCGCGGAAAGCCGCAGCACATTGCCAAGATAATTGCTCTGGCTGCGCTCCAGCGCGACCGTTTGGCCGGC
>JGI24140J50213_10000397_pt1 | contig 20428 bp, 18 predicted proteins | sample BarGraIncu00222A_FD_50213 | JGI IMG/M metagenome (IMG submission 50213)
CTGCGCGGCGATCCGGCGAACCGGTCGTTTTCCGCCTTCTACCTGCATGACGGTCGCGTCGTCGCTGCCGACTGCGTCGGCCGGCCGAAGGAATTCATGCTCTCCAAGCGCATCGTCGCNGCGCGCGCGCAAGTCTCCGCAGAGACGCTCGCCGACGAGTCCTGCGACCTGAAGACGCTCGTGCCGCCACCCGAGGCGGCCGCGGCCTGAGGACGGCCGACGAGCCGGAAGCAGGCGACGTCAGAGGCGAAGCGAAAGGATTGAGCGATGGCTCAGGCCCGCGCGCTCGTCGAGTGCCATTCGGCACCCGCCGCCTCGAAGCGCGAGATGGCGAATTCGCCGGTGCCCTGCTGGCTGGCGCGAAACGCGGCGCTGGCATTGCGCGCGAGGCGTGCCGACATCGATTCCGGCCGCGGCCGCAGCTCCGAGGACACGCTGTTCGCAGCGATCCAGACCGACGCTGCGCTTGACCGGTCGGCGAGCGTGACGGCCATGCGCGAGCGCAGGTCGGCCAAGCTGGCCGACGACCAGTTGCGCACCAGCGCCTCGAAGTCCTTCAGGGCACGGCGCAATTGCTCGACCGGAACTTCCTCGATGGCGCGCAGGCCCGTCCTGGCGAACTTGCGCTCGAACCGCGCCAGGTGACGAAAGACCTGGCGATGCGTGTCGTCGGCGTCGAGAACGCGGTGCAACTCGTCGCGCATGCTGCGGATGGCTGCCGACGAAAGCCGCGGCACGCACGGCGCGGAATCAGGGTCGANCCGGTCGTCGAGGCCCGGCGGGCGCAACCGCCAGGCGCCCGATTGGCGCCGGCGCGCCTCGATCAGACGCAGGATCGGCCTGGAGATCAGGAGCGGCAGCGCGAGGAGGGCGCCGCAAAGCCGGGTCAGCAAAGTCTGCATGCACGAAAAGCCCGTTCGCCTGAACGGCTTATCGGCAGCGCAAGAAGCCTCTCGGAGAAGTGTTACGAGCGCTTACGAACGGCGCCCTCAGGCGGCGAGCGCCGACGCCGCTGCAGCGGCGAGGCACTTGTTGCATTTACCCAGGCCCGGTAGACGCGAGTCGGGCTTGCCGTCGCCGGTCTTGAAGTTCGCCTGGCAGCGCCGGCAGACGTACATCTTCGAGCTCGACATCATCGGCTTGACGCCGGGTTCGCCGGCGGGCCGGGCGGCGACGTACTCGGCCTGGGTCTGCCTGAGCTTGAGCGCCGCGTTGGCGGCTGTGACGGCGGCGGGAGCGGGCTGGGCTGAGGGCATCGAGACCTTGGTGGCTTTGGACTGGGGAACAGAAGGACGGGTGGCCATGGCGATCCTGGAGTGGTGCAGCGACGCCGTGCCGGGGCATGGCGTCGTTCGCGAGGGGGCACTATTGTCCCAGTAAACGGCGGGCCGCGCCCGAAGGGTTTGCCTTGACCCGCGCCGAGCCTGCCGCCGCCCTCGCGCGGAGCGCGGCGCGGCGCCTATTCGCGCTTCAGCCCGCTCGGGCGATCGAGGTCGAGCTCGTCCTGGCCGATGACAACGAGCGCCGGCGTCTGCGCCTTCAGGCCTTCGGCAAAACGAGCCGCGACACCGGCGACCGCGATGCGGCGATTGGCGGCGCCGAGGTGCGCCGCCGCATAGCGCTGCACGTCGGCGGAGCTGACCGCCTCGAGCGACGAGATCCTCGTCTTCAGCCCGGCCGGCGAGCGGCCGGTGACGACGAGGCTGCGTATCGCCGCCGCGAGCCCGGCCGTCGTCTCGACGCTGCGACTGAAGCCGCCGATCAGCGCCGCCTTGCGCGCCGCGAGCTCGTCGGCATGGACGGGGCTTTGCATGATGCGATCGAGCTCGCCTTGCAGCAGCGCGACGACCTCGGCCGCCGATTCGTTCTTCGTCTGCACCGAGGCCTGGAAGAGCGCGCTGTCGGCCCGCGCCTCGATGTGGCTGCCGGCGCCATAGCTGAGGCCGCGCTTGATGCGGATCTCCTGGTTCAGGCGCGACGAGTAGCCGCTGCCGAGGACCGCGTTCATGATGTCGGCGCTGGCCCATTCCGCGCCTTGGCGCCGCGGCAGAGGCAAGGTCAGGGCAACGCCCGCCTGACCGGCATTCGCCATGTCGATCACAGCGACGGCCGGGCCTTGCGCCGCTGCCGGAACAGCGGGTGGGGCGGCGGGCGGCACGGCCGGCTCGGTCCAGCTGCCGAAGTGCCTGCGCGCCAGCGCGAGCGCCTGGTCGACGCCGATGTCGCCGGTCAGGATGAGCACGGCGCGATCGGGGCGAAAGGTCGCGCGGTGCTGGGCGACGAGGTCGGCGCGGGCGATCCGCGGCAGCGACGTCGGCGTGCCGCTCGCCGGATGGCCCCACGCGCTTCCGCCGTAAGCCAGGCGCACCGCAGCGAGTCCGGCGATCGTTCCCGGGTTGGCATAGGCGACCTTCAGTCCGTCGAGCGTCTGCGTGCGCAGCCTGTCGATCTCCTCGGGGGCGAAGGTCGGCTCGCGCGCGACTTCGGCGACCAGGCCGAGCGCGGCGTCGAGCTTGGGCGTCGTGACCGTGATCGAGACGAGCGACTGGCCCCAGCCCGCGCCGCTCGACAGCGACCCGCCGAGCGCTTCGGCGGCGGCGGCGAGCTCGGGGGCGCTGTGCCGGCGCGTCCCCTGCGTGAGCAGATCGGCCGTCATCGAGGCGAGCCCCGAGAGCTGCGGCGGATCGGCTTCGCTGCCCGAGAGGACGACGAGCAGCGCGGTCACGAGTGGAACGCCCTCGCGCTTCGAGACGATCACGCGCAGGCCGTTCGGCAACGCCTGCTCACTCGGCGCGGCGATCGCGAGCGGGCGTGCCGGCGCCGGCGGCGGCGGCGTGGGGTAGGGCTGGGCCAGCGCGGTCGCGGCAGCGGCGAGACACGCCGCCGCGGCAATCGCCTTGAGCGCGTCCTTCATGGCGCCGTCTCCTGGCGATAGTCGACGATCACCTTGTGCGCCTGCGTGACGTAGCGGCGCAGGACGCGCTGCACGTCGGCGGCGCTGACGCGCTGCAGCGCTTCCAGGTCGGTGTTGACCTTGTTCGCAGCGCCTTCCAGGACGGCAGCTTCGGCGATCGCCGAACCGAGCCCGACGGGGGTTTGCCGCGACTCGAACGCGTCGGTGATGAGCTGGTTCTTCACCTTGTCGATCTCGGCGGCGGTGGCCGGCCGGTCGACGAGGCGCCGCACTTCGGCCAGCAGGGCGCTCTGCACGTCGGCGATCGGCTTGCCGCCCGCGGCGATCGCCGTCGCGACGAGAAGCCCCGGCCCGACGCGCAGGTCGGCGTTGAATCCGGCCTGCGTTGCGATCCGCTGACGGTAAACGAGCGACTGATTGAGGCGCGACGATTCGCCGCCCGCAAGGAGCGCTGCTGCGATCTGCAGGGCCGGCGTGTCGCGGCTCGTCACCGGCGGCGCGAGCCAGACCGCGGCGACGGCCGGCAGCGGAACTCTCGGCGCCGTGATCGTGATCGTGCGGTCGCTCGTCCACGGCGGCTCGCTCGCCTCGCGCCTGGACAGCGGCGTCGCCGGGCGCGGGATCGCCGCGAAATAGGTGTCGATCCAGGCGTCGAGTTGACGCGGATCGAAGTCGCCGGTGACGACGAGCGTCGCGTTGTCGGGCCGGTAGTACGTGTCGTGGAATGCCGCGACGTCGGCGAGCGTCGCTGCTTCGAGGTCGTCGATGCTGCCGATCGTCGGGCGGCGATACGGGTGCCGCAGGTACGGGGCGCTGCCGAGCGCGTTGGAAAAGCGCCCGTATGGCGAAGCGAGGATGCGCTGGCGGTACTCCTCCTCGACGACGGCGCGCTCGGACTTGAAGTTTTCCTCGTCGACGTGGAGGTTGTGCATCCGCTCGGCCTCGGCCCACAGAAGCGTCTCGAGATAGTTCGAGGGAACGACCTCGTGGTACTCGGTGACGTCGTCGCCGGTCGAGGCGTTGCTCGATCCGCCGACGTCTTCGGTCATGCGGTCGAACTGCTCGGCCTTCAGGTAGGTCGTGCTCTTGAACATCATGTGCTCGAAGAGATGGGCGAAGCCCGACCGGCCGGCCGGGTCGTCGCTGCCGCCGACGCGATACCAGACCTGCACGCTCACCGTCGGGCTCGTATGGCTCTCGACCGAGATCACCGCCAGCCCGTTGCCGAGCTTGCGCTCGCGATAGTCGATGCGCGGCACTTTCAGCGTCGTCGCAGCGGGCGCCTTCGCCGCGGGAACGATCGCCCGCGCGCCCGTCGCCAGGCACGCGCCGGCCAGCGCGACGAGCGCGAGCACACGGCCCGCGCCGCTCGTCACTGCGGCGCTCCGGCGGACTGCGCGACCGGGCCGAAGTGCTCGACCACAGGCGGAACGGCGAAGAACGGCCCGACGATCGCCCGCCACTCGGCAAAGAGCGGCCCGCCGCGGAAATCGACCGTGTGGTTCTCGAGCGTGTCCCACCAGATCATGAGCAGGTAGCGCTCCGCCGACTCGACGCCCTTGACGACGCGATGCGAACGGTAGCCCCTGGCGCGAGAGATCACCGTCTCGACGCCGCGCTGGATCGCGGCGTCGAACTCGGCCTGGCGGCCCGGAGGGATGCGGATGTCGGCGACTTCGAGGATCATGGTGCCTGCCTTCGCGATGCGGAGCGTGGCAGTCTAGCGGCCGATCGTCGCCGCGTATTAGCCGGCCGTTAAAGGGCCCGCGCCGGGTTGTTCAGCGCATCCTCATACCCCGAGATGGCGCGCCAGCGCATCGACTTCGCCGGCGAGCGCCGACGACTCGCCGGCCAGGACGACGACGCCTTTTTCGAGGATGAGGGCGCGATCGGTCTGGGCGAGGACGGCGCGCGCGTTGCGATCGACGATGAGCGTGGCGATGCCGGTCCCGCGGATCGCTGCGATCGTGCGCCAGATCTCGGCGACGACCAGCGGTGCCAGTCCTTCGGTCGCTTCGTCGAGGATGAGCAGGCGCGGGTTCGTCATCAGGGCGCGGCCGATCGCAAGCATCTGCTGCTCGCCGCCGGAGAGCTGCTGGCCGCCTGAGCCGAGCCGCTCGGCCAGGCGCGGAAAGGTCGCGAGCACGCGCTCGAGCGTCCAGTCGCGCGCGCCGTCGGGGCCGGCGCGCGCCGTCATCACCAGGTTCTCGCGCACCGAGAGCCTGGCGAAGATGCCGCGGCCCTCGGGAACGTAGCCGATGCCGAGTCGCGCCATCCGTTCCGGCGCAGCGCCGGTGACGTCCTGTCCCTGCCACGAGACCGACCCCCCGGCCGCGGCGACGTAGCCCATCGCCGTGCGGATCAGCGTCGTCTTGCCCATGCCGTTGCGCCCGAGCAGTCCGAACGACACGCCGGCCGCGATCTCGAGCGAGACGCCGCGCAGCACGTGGCTGTCGCCGTAGCGGGCGTGCAGGCCGGAGACGGCGAGCAGCGGGCTCACTGGTGCACCCTCGCCCTGCGCGCGGTCCCGCCGAGCGGGACGGAGCGTCCCCTTCGGAGCGGCCGGGCGGGGACGCTCATGGCGCGTGGGCGTGCGGGTCGCCCAGGTAGGCTTCCTGCACGTCGCGGTTTTCGCGGATGCGATCAGGGATATCGCTGGCGATGACGCGGCCGTTGACCATCACGGTGATGCGGTCGGCGACGCGAAAGACCGCATCCATGTCGTGCTCGACGAGGAGGATCGCGTGCGCGTCCTTCAGCGCGGCGAGCAGGGCGAGCATGCGTCCGGTCTCTTCGGCGCCCATGCCGGCGAGCGGCTCGTCGAGCAGCAGCGCGCGCGGCGCCGTCGCCAGGCACATCGCGATCTCGAGCTGGCGCTTGGCCCCGTGGCTCAGCGTCCCGGCGATGCGCTGTGCTTCGCCGCGCAGGCCGGCGGCATCGAGCGCCCGCGCTGCGGCGCCGAGGCTCGCGGCATCGCCGGAGGCGCGTTCCCAGAACTGCCACGGCCGCGGCGCCCCGGCCTGCGCGGCGAGACGACAGTTCTCGAGGACGCTGAACTCGGGAAAGATCGTCGTGCGCTGGTAACTGCGGCCGAGGCCGGCGCGGGCGCGGCGCGGTTGCGACCAGCGCGTCACGTCACTCGAGGCGAAGAGGACGCTGCCCTGGCTCGGAGCGAGCTCGCCCGAGAGCATGTTGATGAGCGTCGACTTGCCCGCGCCGTTCGTGCCGATGACGGCGTGGATCTCGCCGACATGCAGGTCGAGCCAGACGGCATCGACGGCGACGAGCCCGCCGAAGCGCCGGCCGAGGCCCGTGCAACGCAGCAGCGCTTCGGGCGATGCGCTCGTCATGGCCGCGGCACCGAGAGCACCGGCGTCGCCCGGCAGCGGCGTCGGCTCAGCCATGCCTGGCGCGGCGCAAGCGCGCACCGAGGCCGATCAGGCCGCGCGGCAGGAGGGCGACGAAGGCGATGATCGCCAGGCCGAGGCTCAGCTGCCAGTGCGCCGCAAGCGGGCCGAGCAGCGCTTCCGACTGGCTCAGCTCCTTGAGCAGCGTGAATGCGGCAGCGCCGATCACGGCGCCGCGCAGGCTGCCGATGCCGCCCAAGATCAGCATCAGCAGCACGGCGCCCGATTCCTGCCAGGCGAGCAGCTCGGGGTTGACGGCGCCGTCCTTCACCGCTAGCAGCGCGCCGGCGAGTCCAGCAAGCGCGCCGGCGATGACGAATGCGGCGAGCTTGTACGCCGTCGTCGGAAATCCGGCGGCGCGCATGCGCTGCTCGTTGACACGGATGCCGGCCAGCGCGTGGCCGAAACGCGAGCGCAGGATGACGGCGAGCAGCGCGTACGTGGCGGCGAGCGCCGCGAGCACGGCGTAGTAGAGCTGCAGGCGCGCGCCGAGGTCGACGAGCGTCGTTCCGGCGACGCGCAGCATCGGCTTGACCGACAGGAAGATGCCGTCGCTGCCGCCGCCGACCTTGGTGTCGTGGACGACGAAGTACGCCATCTGCGCGAAGGCGAGCGTGACCATGATGAAGTAGACGCCGCGCGTGCGCAGGCTCAACGCGCCGACGAAGAGAGCGTAGGCGGCGGCACCGGCGACGGCGAGCGCGAGCACGACGATGAGCGGCGCGCCTTCGTCGCCCGAGACGAGCACCGTCAGGTATGCGCCGATGCCGAGGAAGGCGGCGTGGCCGAGGCTGACGAGTCCGGTCGCGCCGACGAGCAGCTCGAGGCTCAGCGCGAAGATCGCGTAGACGGCGATGCTCACGACCAGGTCCTGCGTGTAGGGCGAGACGAGCGCCGGCAGCAGCGCGACGACGACGGCGGCCGCGAGCGGGACGCGCCAGCCGCCCGGCTCGTGGCGGCCGATGTCGGGCAACGACCCGACGTCGGCGACGCTGCCGCCCGCAGCGAGCGGCTCAGTAGCCACGCTTCATCAACCCTTCGGGTCGCCAGACGAGGATCACCGCCATCAGCAGGTAGACACCGACGCCGCTCCATTCGGCGAAGAAGACCTTGCCGAAGGTGTCGACGACGCCGACGAGCAGCGAGGCGACGAGCGCGCCGGTGATCGAGCCGATGCCGCCGATGACGACGACGACGAAGCAGACGATCAGCACGCTGCTGCCCATTCCCGGATAGACCGACGACAGCGGCGCCGCGATCATTCCGGCGAGCGCAGCCAGCGCCACGCCGCCGGCGAAGACGATGCGGTAGAGGAGGCGGATGTCGACGCCGAGGCCGCGCACCATGTCGCGGTCGGTCGCTCCGGCGCGGATCATCATGCCCAGGCGCGTCCGGTTGACGACCGCGTACAGGGCGACGGCGACGACGATGCAGGCGAGCGACGAGAAGACGCGATACCACGGGTACGACATCAGCTCGCCGAGGCGAAAGCTCCCGGCGAGCCAGTCGGGCGCGGAGACGCCGTGCACGTCGTTGCCGACGAGGAGGCTGCGCAGTTCCTCGAAGACGAGGATCAGCGCGTACGTCATCAGCACCTGCTGCAGGTGGTCGCGCTCGTAGAGGAAGCTGAAGAACGCCCACTCGAGCAGGTAGCCGAAGATCGCCGCGAGCAGCACGCCGACGACGAGGCGCGTCATGAACCAGTCGCCGAACCAAGGCGCGAGCGCGAACGCGAGGTACGCGCCGAGCATGTAGAAGCTGCCGTGGGCGAGGTTGATCACGCCCATGATGCCGAAGATCAGCGTCAGTCCGCTGGCGACGAGAAAGAGCAGCAGGCCGTACTGGACGGCGTTGAGGCACTGGACGAGAAAGGTCGAAAGGTCCACGTGGCGGTCGCTGCGCTCGCGCCTGACCGGCCGGTCAGGGGAGCGCCGGCGCGACCCACGCCTCGGTGCTGGTCAACGACTTCAGGAACTCGACGACCTTGGCGATCTCGGCTTCGCTCAAGCCCGTCGGCACGAGCAGCGTCGACCTCTTCGGGTCGTCGCCGCCGCCCGCGGCCATCGTGCGGACCGCTTCGATCAGCGTCGCCCGGCTGCCGTCGTGGAAGTACGGGGCGGTAAGCGCGACGGAGCGCAGCGTCGGCGTCTTGAAGGCGCTCGTGTCGGCCTCGTTCTTGGTGACGACGAAGCGCCCCGGGTCGGGCTTGGCCTTGCCGGCCTCGAGGCCGATGTTGAAGAAGGTGCTGTTGCCGTAGAACGGCGGCGTGTGGCAGGTGGCGCAGCGACCCTTGCCCATGAACAGGCGAAAGCCTTCGACCGCATCGGCGCTCACCGCATTCATGTCGCCCGACTCGTAGCGGTCCCACGGCGAGTTCTCGCTGATCTTCGTGCGCAGGTAGGCGGCGAGCGCCTTGGCGACCGACTCGGCCGTCGCCGGCGCGCCGAAGACGGCCTGGAACTGCGTGGCGTAGCCGGGAATCGAGTTGAGCAGCGCGACGACGCGGGCGAGGTCGGCCCCGGACTGGCCGCGCCACGCGGCGGTGACCTGGCCTTCCAGCGTCGTCGCCCGGCCGTCCCAGTACCACACGGTCTGGTAGCCGACGTTGTAGAGCGTCGGCGTGTTGCGCGAATTCAGGACCTGGTCGTCGCGCCGCGAGAAGCGCTGTCCGTCGGTCCAGCCGAGATGGCGATAGTGGCAGCTCTGGCAGGCGGTGTTGCCGGTGCCCGAAAGCCGCTTGTCGACGAACAGCTGCGCGCCGAGGGCGACCTTCGCCGGGCTGCCCGGGTTGTCGGCCGGATGCACGACCGGCGGCAGCGCCGAGATACGCTCGACCGGCGTCTTGCCCGAATCGGGCGTCGCGGGCGCCGCGCAAGCGACGAGCAGCACGCCGGCGACGCCGCCGGCGGCAAGGATGGACATCGCGCGCATCGTCGTCTCCCTAGTCCGCGGCGGGCGCGGCCGGCCTCACATCTTGCAGCCGCGCGCCGGGTCGGCGAGGGCCTTCACTGCGACCGAGCGGAACTCGTTGTAGTTGCCCTTGACCTCGCGCAGGTAGATATCCTGCACCGGGTTGCCGGCGGCCGAGATCGTGAACTTGCCGCGCGGGCTGTCGACGACCGTCTTGCGCATCGCCGCCGTGAGCTGGTCGCGTTTGCCGAGATCGCCGTTCACCGCCTTCAGGCCGTTGCCGAGGATCTGCGCTGCGTCGTAGCCCTGCACGGCGTAGACGTCGGCGTTGCTCTTGTAGGCGATCGCGTAGGCCTTGCGGAAGGCGTTGTTGCGCGGTGTGTCGAGGTTGTCGGCGTAGTGCAGCGTGGTCAGCATGTTCTGCGCCGACGCGCCCTGCGCCTCGAGCGTTCCGTCGGTGAGGAAGCCCGGACCGTACAGCGGGATCGTCTTGTTGAGGCCGGCAGCCCCGTAGTCCTTGACGAACTTGACGGCGCCGCCGCCGGCGAAGAAGGCATAGACGGCGTCGGGCTTTTGCGCCGCGATCTCGGTCAGCAGGGCCTGGAATTCGACGTTCGGAAACGGCAGGCTCAGGTCCTTGATCACCTTGCCGCCGCTCTTCTCCAGGCCTTCGGTGAAGCCCTTCGTCGACTCGGTGCCGGCCGCGTAGTTCCAGGTGATCGTCATCGCCCGCTTCACGCCCTTGCCGCCGGCGACGATTCCCATCGCGTAGCCCGGCTGCCAGTTCGAGAACGAGCTGCGAACGATGTTGGCGGCGCACATGGGCCCGGTGATCGCGTCGGCTCCGGCGTTCGGGATGACGAGCAAGGTGTTGTTGTCCTTGGCGGCTTTCGCCATCGCCAGCGCGACGCCGGAGTGCACCGTGCCGACGAGCACGTCGACGTTGTCGCGCTTGATCAGCTTGTTGACGTTGTCGGTCGCCTTCGACGGCTCGGACTCGTCGTCGACCTTGAAGTACTGCACCTCGCGGCCGCCGAGCTTGCCGCCCTGCTCCTGGACGTAGAGCTTGAAGCCGTTCTCGATCGCGTTGCCGAGCGCCGCGTAGGTTCCGGAGTAGGGCAGCATCAGGCCGATCTTGACCGGGCCGCTGGTTTGCGCCGGCGCGGCGCCCGCCGCGAGGAGCGCGGCCACGGCCGTGAGGAGACTTCGATTCGAGGGCATGGCAGGCTCCGTTCAGTGGACTCGGTGTTCGCGGATGAAACGGCCCGCCTCGCGCGAGAGGACAGCGGGCTGATCGCGATGCGGCGAGTGTCCGCATTCCGGGATGATGAGCAAGCGGGTTTTCGGCAATCGACGGGCGATGGCGCGGATTTGCTCCAGCGTTCCGTACTCGTCGTCTTCGCCCTGGATGGCAAGAACTGGACAGGCGATGGTGTCGATTTCGGCCTCGATATTCCAGTTCCGGAATTCGGGCAACAGCCAAACGTCGTTCCAGCCGCGAAACGCCGAATCCGGATCGGCGTGGTGGCGGGCCAAGCGCGAGCGCAGCTCGCCGGTCTCGTACTCGGCGCGCGCCTTTTCGATGCTGGCAACCGAAACGTCCTCGACGAAGAGATGCGGCGCGACGGCGACGACACCGGCCGCCGGATGGCGCGCGGCGTGCAGCAGGGCGATCGTCGCACCGTCGCTATGCCCGAACAGCCAGGGCCGCTCGATGCCGAGCTCGGCGAAAAGGGCGGGCAGCACCTCGTCGGCCTGCGCGTGCATGAAGTCGGGCTGCCAGCGCTCGTCGGACGGCTTCGGCGTCGAGCCGCCGTAGCCATAGCGCGAGAAGACCAGGCCGGCCAGGTCCAGCTCCTCGCAGAAGACGCGCGGGAAGTCCTTCCACATGGAGATCGAGCCGAGGCCTTCATGCAGGAAGACGACGACGGGTTCCGGCGAGCGCGGCACGCCGACCCATTCGTACTCGATGCGCAGCGCGCGGCCGCGCCAGGTCAGCCGCGCCGCATCGCGTCCGGCCGCAGACGGGCTCACGACGCGGCGCCGTCCCGCTCGCGCTCGCGCAGGCGAAAGCGCTGGATCTTTCCGGTCGCGGTCTTCGGCAGGTCGGGCATGAACTCGATCATGCGCGGGTACTTGTAGGGAGCGAGCCTTTCCTTGACGAAGGCCTTCAGCTCGGCCTCGCTCGTCGACTGGCCGGGCTTGACGACGACGAAGGCCTTCGACTTCGTCAGCCCGGCGGCGTCTTCGCTGCCGATCACTGCGCACTCGAGCACGGCCGGATGCTGCATCAGGGTCGCCTCGACCTCGAAGGGAGAGACCCACATGCCGCTCACCTTGAGCATGTCGTCGCTGCGCCCGGCGTAGGTGTAGTAGCCGTCGCTGTCGCGGACGTACTTGTCGCCGCTCTTCGTCCAGCCGCCCAGGAAGGTGCTGCGCGATTTCTCGCGGTTGCCCCAGTACATGAGCGCAGCGCTGGGGCCCTTGATGAACAGCTCGCCGACCTCGCCGTCGGCCACCGGCAGGCCGTCATCGCCACGCAGCTCGATCTCGTAGCCTTCGACGGGCTTGCCGGTCGTGCCGTAGCGGACGTCTCCGGGGCGATTCGAGAGAAAGACATGCAGCATCTCGGTCGAGCCGATGCCGTCGACGATCGCGCAGCCGTAGTGCTGCTCGAAGCGCTCGCCGAGCTCGGCCGGCAAGGCTTCGCTCGCCGACGAGCACATGCGCAAGGCGACCGCGTCGCGCGCCGGCAGGTTCGGCGAGGCCAGCATGGCGGCGAATCCGGTCGGCGCGCCGAAGAAGACGGTCGGCAGCAGCACCGTGCCTGTCGTGGCCGCGGCGGCCTGCCCGGTCCAGCGCCTGAAGACCGCCTCCGGCGTCGGCCGCTCGGCCATCAGGACGACGCTCGCCCCGACCGAGAGAGGAAACGTCAGCCCGTTGCCGAGGCCGTAGGCGTGGTACAGCTTGGCGGCGGAGAAGCACACGTCGTCCTCGGTCAGGCCGAGCACTTTCTTGCCGTACAGCTCGGCCGTCCACCAGGCGTTGGCGTGCGTGTGCACGACGCCCTTGGGCCTGCCGGTCGATCCCGACGAATAGAGCCAGAAGGCGGGATCGTCGCCGTGCGTTGCCGCTGCGTCGGCGAGCGGCGCGCTGCCTGCGACCAGCGTGTCGAAGGCGAGCGCCCCCGGCGGCAGCGGTCCGGTGGCCGCGGCGACGATGACATGCTTGATCTCGTGCGCCGCCCTGGTCATCGCCGCGGCGAGCGCCGGCGCGAGCGCCGCCGAGACGATCGCTGCCTGGGCCCGGCTGTGCTCGAGCATGTAGGCGTAGTCGTCGGACGTGAGCAGCGTGTTGACGGCGACCGGAGCTATTCCCCCGTACAGGCAGCCGAGGAAGGCGACCGGCCATTCGTTGGCGTCGAGCATGAGGAGGAGGACGCGCTCTTCGCGCCGCATTCCGAGCTCGAGCAGGGCCGCGGCGAAGCGCCGCGAGCGCTCGGCGAGATCGCCGTAGCTGAGGCTGCCACGGTCGTCGACGTAGGCGATCTTGGTGGCTCGACCGGCGTTCGCCTGGAAGAGGTGGCGGGCGACGTTGAGCGGCTCGGGCGGCAGGGTCATGACGGTGCGGCGGGTCGCCCGTGGTGGCGAGGAAGGCGGCACGATAGGCCTATCGCCGGACCGCGTCAAGCACTATACTGCATGAATGGCAACGTCGGCCAAGGATCCTTTCCTGCTCGCCCTGGGCGAGCGCGTCCGCCTCCTGCGCGCCCGGCGCGGCCTGACGCGCAAGTCGGTCGCCGCCGCGTCCGGGGTCTCGGAGCGCCATCTCGCCAATCTCGAATACGGCGTCGGCAACGCCTCGATCCTGGTCCTGCAGCAGGTCGCCGCGGCGCTCGACGCCAGCCTTGCCGAGTTGGTCGGCGACGTGACGACGAGCTCGCCCGAATGGCTGATGCTGCGCGAGCTGCTGCGCGGCAAGAGCGAGGCCGAGCTGCGCCGCGCCCGCCTGGCGCTGGCGAACCTGTACGGGATGCCCGGAGGCGACGCGGCGCGCGGCCGGCGCATCGCCCTGGTCGGCCTGCGTGGCGCCGGCAAGTCGACGCTCGGGCGTCGCCTCGGCGCCGCGCTCGAGATGCCTTTCATCGAGCTGAGCCGCGAGATCGAACGCATCGCCGGCTGCAGCATCCGCGAGATCCACGACCTCTACGGCAGCAATGCCTATCGTCGCTACGAACGGCGCGCTCTCGACGAGACGGTGCGTCTGCACGCCGAAGCGGTGATCGCGACGCCGGGCGGCATCGTCGCCGAGCCGGCGACCTTCAACGCCTTGCTCGCCTCGTGCACGACGATCTGGCTGCGCGCTTCGCCGGAAGAGCACATGGCGCGCGTCGCCGCGCAGGGCGATACGCGGCCGATGGCGGCGAGTCGCGAGGCGATGGTCGACCTGCGCCGCATCCTGAGCGGCCGCGCCGCCTTCTACGCCAAGGCCGACGCCGAGCTCGACACTTCGGGGCGGAGCGAGGCCGAAAGCGCGCGCGCCCTGACCGCGCTCGCCGGCGAGCTGCTCGGCGCCGCACTGCTGCCGGCGCCGGCGAAGCGGGCCCGGCCTCGGCCCGGCGCGAACGGCAAGGCGAAGCCGGTCGCGGTGATCGCCGGCCGGCGCCCAGCGAAGGCCGTCGATATGAAGCAAACTGCACGTCGAGCTTGACAGTTCTGCCGATATGCACTATCGTGCATTGAAGCGATTCGCATTCCGAGGAGACCCCCCATGGACACCGCCGCACCGACTGCGCTTCGCGTCGACTACCGCACCGACCCGTCGCAGTATCGGCACTGGAAGCTGAGCAGCGAGGGCGCGCTGGCCCGCCTGACCCTCGACATCGCCGAAGACGCCGGAGTCCGCCCTGGCTACAAGCTCAAGCTCAACAGCTACGACCTGGGCGTCGACATCGAGCTCGCCGACGCCCTGAACCGGATCCGCTTCGAGCACCCGCAGGTCCGCTCGGTGATCGTCACGAGCGGCAAGGAGCGCGTCTTCTGCTCGGGCGCCAACATCTTCATGCTCGGCACCTCGAGCCACGCCTGGAAGGTGAACTTCTGCAAGTTCACGAACGAGACGAGGAACGGCATCGAGGACACGTCCGAGCATTCCGGGATCAAGTTCGTCGCCGCGGTGAACGGCTCCTGCGCCGGCGGCGGCTACGAGCTGGCGCTCGCCTGCGACGAGATCGTCCTCGTCGACGACCGCTCGTCGTCCGTGTCCCTGCCCGAAGTGCCCCTGCTCGGCGTGCTGCCTGGCACCGGCGGGCTGACCCGCGTCACCGACAAGCGCAAGGTGCGGCACGACCTCGCCGACATCTTCTGCACCAGCGTCGAGGGCGTGCGCGGCCAGCGCGCCGTCGACTGGCGTCTCGTCGACGCGATCGCCAAGCCGGCGCAGTTCGCCGCCACCGTGCACGATCGCGCCGCCCGCCTCGCAGAGGGCAGCGCCCGGCCGGCGCAGGCTGAAGGCGTCGCGCTGCCGCGCCTCGAACGCGACGACTCGGGGGATGGCATCCGCTATGCGCACGTCGAGGTCGCGATCGACCGGGCCCGGCGCGCGGCGACGATCACGCTGAAGGCGCCGAGCGGCGCGCAGCCGGCCGACCTCGCCGCCATCGTCGCCGCCGGTGCGTCGTGGTGGCCGCTCGCGCTGGCGCGCCAGCTCGACGACGCGATCCTCAACCTGCGCACGAACGAGCTCGGGATCGGCACCTGGATCCTGAAGAGCGAAGGAGATGCCACCGCCGTCCTCGCCGCCGACCGGTCGATGCTCGCGCATCGCGAGCACTGGTTCGTCCGCGAGACGATCGGCATGCTGCGCCGCACCTTCGCGCGGCTCGATGTCTCGTCGCGAACGCTGTTCGCGCTGATCGAGCCGGGCTCGTGCTTCGCTGGCGTGCTCGCCGAGCTCGCCTTCGCCGCCGACCGCGCCTACATGCTCGCCCTGCCCGACGACGCGGCGCGCGCGCCGAAGCTGCAGCTCGACGAGTTCAACTTCGGCCTCGTCCCGCTCGTCGACGGCCAGTCGCGCCTGGCCCGCCGCTTCTACGCCGAGACGGCGCCGCTCGACGCGGCGCAGGCGTCGATCGGCAGCGCTCTCGACGCCGATGCCGCGCTCCAGCTCGGCCTCGTCACCGCCGCCCCCGACGACATCGACTGGGACGACGAGATCCGCATCGCTCTCGAGGAGCGCGCGGCGATGTCGCCCGACGCGCTGACCGGCCTGGAAGCGAACCTGCGCTTCGCCGGCAAGGAGAACATGGCGACGCGCATCTTCGGGCGGCTGACGGCGTGGCAGAACTGGATCTTCCAGCGGCCGAACGCGGTCGGACCGAAAGGCGCGCTCAAGGTCTACGGCACCGGCGAGAAGGCCGGCTTCGACTTCACTCGTGTCTGAGATTCGAGAATCCAATCATGTCCATCGACTACAGCCAGAAGATCCCGAACAACGTCAACCTCGCCGACGACCGCACGCTGCAGCGCGCGCTCGAGCAGTGGCAGCCGAACTTCATCCAGTGGTGGGACGACGTCGGCCCCGACGAGTCGACGAACTACGAGGTCTACCTGCGCACCGCGACCAGCGTCGACCCGCAGGGCTGGGCGGTCTTCGACTACGTGAAGATGCGCGACTACCGCTGGGGCATCTTCCTCAACGCTGCGGACCCGAACCGGACCGTCCACTTCGGCGACCACAAGGGCGAGAAGGCCTGGCAGGACGTCCCCGGCGAGCACCGCGCCAACCTGCGCCGCATCATCGTCACGCAAGGCGACACCGAGCCGGCCTCGGTCGAGCAGCAGCGCCACCTGGGGCTGACCGCGCCATCGATGTACGACCTGAGGAACCTGTTCCAGGTCAACGTCGAGGAGGGTCGGCACCTGTGGGCGATGGTCTACCTGCTGCAGCGCTTCTTCGGCCGCGACGGCCGCGAGGAAGCCGGCGCGCTGCTCGAGCGGACCTCGGGCGACCCGGACAACCCGCGCATCCTCGGCGCCTTCAACGAGAAGACGCCCGACTGGCTCGCCTTCTTCATGTTCACCTACTTCACCGACCGCGACGGCAAGTTCCAGCTCGCGGCGCTCGCCGAGAGCGCCTTCGATCCGCTGGCGCGGACGACCAAGTTCATGCTGACCGAAGAAGCGCACCACATGTTTGTCGGCGAGAGCGGCGTCTCGCGCGTCCTGCAGCGCACGGCGCAGGTGATGAACGAGCTGAAGACCGACGACCCGAAGCGCGTTCGCGAGGCCGGCGCGATCGACCTGCCGACGATCCAGCGCTACCTCAATTTCCACTACTCGGTGACGATCGACCTGTTCGGCGCCGACCAGTCGAGCAACGCCGCGATCTTCTACAGCTCGGGCCTGAAGGGCCGCTACGAAGAGGGCCGCCGCGTCGACGACCACGTGCTCAAGGGCCAGACCTACAAGGTCCTCGAAGTGCAGAACGGCCAGCTCGTCGAAAAAAACGTGCCGATGCTCAACGCGTTGAACGAGGTGCTGCGCGACGACTTCATCAAGGACTCGGTCGCCGGCGTCGGCCGCTGGAACAAGGTGCTCGAGAAGGCCGGCCTGCCGCAGCGACTGGTCGTTCCGCACAAGGCCTTCAACCGCAAGATCGGCGCCCTCGCCGGGATCCGCATGTCGCCCGATGGCCGCGTCGTCAGCGAGAGCGAGTGGAAGGCGCACGAGGCCGAGTGGCTGCCCAGCGACGCCGACCGCGCCTTCGTGTCGTCGCTGATGGGCCGCGTCGTCGAGCCGGGCAAGTTCGCGAACTGGATCGCCCCGCCGGCGATGGGAATCAACCGGCAGCCGGTCGACTTCGAGTACGTCCGATTTGGATGATCATCGCGGGATGGAGAGCGTTGCCGCGGCGGCGGTCATCAAGCAGCACCTGATCGATCCCGAGATCTGCATCCGCTGCAACACCTGCGAGGCGACCTGCCCGGTCGGTGCGATCACGCATGACGACCGCAACTATGTCGTCCGCGCCGACGTCTGCAACCAGTGCATGGCGTGCATCGCGCCGTGCCCGACCGGATCGATCGACAACTGGCGCATCGTGCCGAAGGCGCGCGCCTATGGCATCTCCGAGCAGCTGACGTGGGACGAGCTGCCGCCCGGGCTGACTCCCGAGCAGCTCGCCGCCGAGGGCGTCTCCGACGAGGCGGTCGCGGCGATCGTCGCCGAGCCCGTGCTTGCCCAACTGCCTGAAGCCGCCGCCGGCGAGGCGCCATTCAATTCGGCGGCGTTCGGGTCGACCGTGCCGCCGTGGTCGGCGGCGCACGCCTACACGAACCTGTTCGGGCCGAAGAACCCGACGACGGCCACCGTCGCCGGCAACGTCAACTGCACCGAGGCGGGCTTTCACAACCAGACGCACCACATCGTCCTCGATTTCGGCGCGATTCCGTTCCCGGTCCTCGAGGGCCAGTCGATCGGCATCGTGCCGCCCGGGCAGGACGCGCAGGGCCGCGCTCATGTCGCGCGCCAGTACTCGGTGGCGAGTCCGAGGAACGGCGAGCGGCCGGGCTACAACAATGTCTCGCTGACGGTCAAGCGAGTCACCGAAGACCACCAGGGCCGGCCGGTGCGCGGCGTCGCCTCGAACTTCCTGTGCGACCTCAAGGTCGGCGACAGCGTCCAGGTGATCGGTCCGTTCGGGCAATCGTTCCTGATGCCGAACCATCCGCGCTCGGCGATCGTCATGATCTGCACCGGCACCGGCAGTGCGCCGATGCGGGCCATGACCGAGTGGCGCCGGCGCCTGCGCAAGAGCGGCAAGTTCGAGAGCGGCAAGCTGATGCTGTTCTTCGGCGCGCGCACGCGCGAGGAGCTTCCCTACTTCGGCCCGCTGACAAGCCTGCCGAAGGACTTCATCGACATCAACCTGGCGTTCTCGCGAACGCCCGGCGCCGCCAAGCGCTACGTGCAGGACCTGATGCGCGAGCGCGCCGTCGACCTCGTTCCGCTGCTCGCCGATCCGAACGCACATTTCTATGTCTGCGGCCTGAAGTCGATGGAAGAAGGCGTGTTGCTCGCGCTGCGCGACGTCGCCGAGCAGGGCGGCCTGTCGTGGCAGACGATCGGCGCCGCGCTGAAGCGGGAAGGCCGCCTGCACCTCGAGACGTACTAGCGTCGCTTCGTATTCGGTGGCGCGCACGAATGCGTTCGGTGGGGATCCGGCAGGGTTTGCCGGAATGCGGCGCCTGCGGGGCCGTCCTAGGATGCAGCGCCCCCGATCGTCGGGACCCGAGGAGACTCTCATCGCCCGCCCCGTTGTCATTCTTTTCGCCGCCGCGCTGTCGCTGGCCGGTTTCGCCGCAACCACGGTGCGCGCCCAGAGCACTGCGCCGGCATTGCCTTCCGCCGAGCAGACCGACCCGGTCAAGCTCGGCTGGATGCAAGGCTCGCCGCCGCCTCCGGACAAGGTCATCCGTTTCGCCGACGGATCGTTCTACACCTTCCCGAAGTTCCGATGGACGTTCTCGAACTCGCGGCAACTGGGTCCGACGACCAACGTCTCGCGCGGGGTCGGGGCGGTTGTGCCTTTGCCGCGCGCCGAGCGCGACGACCTCGATGCGCTCACCTTCACGCCGCTCGGCAAGACCGAGACGATGACCTGGGCGCAGTCGCTCGGCGCGAATTACACCGACGGCATCGTCGTGCTGCACCGCGGCCGGATCGTCTACGAGCGCTACTTCGGCGCGCTGCGGCCGGAGGGCCAGCACATTGCGCAGTCGGTCACCAAGTCGTTCTTCGGCACCATCGGCGAGCAACTCGTGGCCGAGGGCAAGCTCGACGAGAACGCGAAGGTGGCGCAATACGTCCCCGAGCTCAAGGAGAGCGCCTTCGGCGACGCGACGATCCGCCAGGTGCTCGACATGCGAACCGGCCTGAAGTACAGCGAGAACTATGCCGATCCGAAGGCCGAGATCTGGGACCACGTGCGCGCCGGCGGCGTGCTGCCGCGGCCGCCGGGATACCAGGGCCCGCAGACCTTCTACGAGTTCCTGCAGACGGTGAAGAAGGAAGGCGAGCACGGCGGGACGTTCGCGTACAAGACCGTCAACAGCGACGTGCTTGGCTGGGTGATCCGTCGCGCGACGGGCAAGTCGGTCGGCGAGAACCTGTCCGAGCGGATCTGGAGCAAGATCGGCGCCGAGCAGGACGCCTACTTCAGCGTCGACAGCGTCGGCACCGAGTTCGCCGGCGGCGGCCTCAATACCGGGCTGCGCGACCTGGCGCGCTTCGGCGAGATGATGCGCAACGGCGGTCGCGCCAATGGCCAGCAGGTGCTGCTCCCCTCGGTCGTCGATGACATCCGGTCCGGCGGCGACAAGTCGGCCTTCCCGGCGGCGAGCTATCCGACCTTGCCCGGGTGGAGCTATCGCGACATGTGGTGGGTCTCGAACGACGACCACGGCGTCTTCGCGGCGCGCGGCATCCACGGACAGACCGTCTACATCGATCCGAAGGCAGAGATGGTGATCGCGCGCTACGCCTCGTTTCCGATGGCGGCGAACGCCTTCAACGACCCGACTTCGCTGCCGGCCTACCGGGCGGTCGCGAACCACCTGATGGCCCGTCCTCGCTGAAAGGGACCGCTCCTCTCAGTCGCCGCCAAATCTCGGCGGCCGCTTCTCGCGGAAGGCGGCGATGCCCTCGCGGGCGTCGTCCCCGCTGTTGACGCCATCCACCACCAGCTCGACATCGCCCAGCGATTGCTCGAGCGTCTGGTCGAGGCTGCGTACCATGAGCCGCTTGGCGACACGTGTCGCCATGGCTGAGCGCGCGGCGAGGGCCTCAGCGAGCTCGTCGACGCGCGGCAGCAGCCGCTCCGGCGCAACCACCTCGCCGACCAGGCCGAGCCGCAACGCGGTCGCCGCGTCGTAGATCTCCCCGAGCAGCACCATCTTCAGTGCGGCTTGCAGGCTCATGGCACGCGGCCAGAGCCATGCGCCGCCCTCGTCGGGAAGCAGGCCCGCATTTCCGCTCGGGTCGCCCAGCCGGGCGCGATCGCTGGCGATGCGGAAGTCGCACAGCAGGGCAAGGGCGAGACCCCCGGCGATGGCCGGACCGTCGATCATTGCGATGCTGGGCTTGTCGAGGCGGTGCAGCGCGAGCACCAGCGCATGCATGCTTTCGCGCATGTAGGC
>JGI24140J50213_10000398_pt1 | contig 20373 bp, 14 predicted proteins | sample BarGraIncu00222A_FD_50213 | JGI IMG/M metagenome (IMG submission 50213)
CTTGCTCATGATCTCATAGCGTCCTTTTCCGTCTCTGGTTTTCCAGGCATCCGCCCAGATCAGAGCAAGATTGTACTTTTCGTTGAAAGTCCACGTCTTCCCATAGTCTGATGTTATATATTGCACGGTTACATCGACTGTACCTCCCGCTGTGTCATTATTGCGGAAGGTAACCGGCAGGACGCCATTCGCACCGTCGAAAACAGGGGATAACGCGGTGGCGTAGGTTGCAATGCTTTTAAACGAGTCCGGTATTTCAAGGGCGCACTTTGTCCAAGTCTTTCCTTTATCTTTCGTTCGGTAGACTACCGGATTGGGGGCGACGTCGTATCGGAAGGAAACAAAACCTATATTTTTGTTTGCAAAACCCGCCCCGGTTACCACGCGGGGATAAACCTGATTGGTATTACCGATTTCGGCCCAGGTTTTCCCGCCGTCCGACGTTTGAAAAATCCTGTTCTCCTGATGCCCCATTGCGACATCCCCGGCAAGGAGCAGCCACCCGTCATTTTTGGTGGTAAAGCCCACGTATTTTTGCGTATGATCATCAGCCTTTGTATCCGCAACGGAATAGTTGCTCCATGTTTGACCTTCATTATTGCTGATGAGCACTGTAACGGGCGATGCTGTACCTACGCTGCCTGTGTCCCCGTCGTATGCGACGGCCGTTACTTCATCCGATATATAGACCGCTTTGTCTTCAAAATATGCCGCTTGATCATTGGTATCTGGTGCGAGCGACACCACGGCAGATTTTCTAATGCCGTACGAGATGATAAATTTCCCGATTTCAAGATAATATGAGTTCCCCGCTTTGAGAAGGGCAACATTATCGATTGCCTTTTGCTCACTTTGGTCACTCACATCGTAAGCCACCAAAGCTCCGGTAATGCCTACGACTATGATGATTGCGCACAGAGCAAGCAAGCCTTTGCGTCTTCTGCTCACGTCAAAAATGTTCACCAGCCGCTCCTTCATTGTTTTCTTCCCTCCATAGAAATACGTAGAAAATGCTGTCTGATGCATCTTCCCTTTGCGAACCGCCACCAGGATCGTCTCACTATATTGCTTCCGGGATGCGGTATCTGCATCCTGAATTACTGCAGAGTCACAAGACATCTCGAGATCCTGGTTGGATGCTGTCACCATGAGGTAGACGAGCGGGTTGAACCAGTGCACAGCGTTGGCGCAGATCATCAGCAGCTTGTACCAGATGTCTCCCCGTTTGTAGTGGACAAGCTCATGTTTGAGGATCATGTGCAGTCCGGTGTCTGAATAGTCCGTATCCGGTAAAAGCAGGACAGGATGGAAGAACCCCGTCATCATAGGGCTCTGTACCTTTTTGCAGGACAGCAACTGGATAGGACGAACGACATGCATCTCCCTGCGCACAGCATTCCAGATCGCAAGGGTCCTTTCATCCTCTATGGGTCGGGAAAAACGCCGCACTGCCCGCCGGAAAAGAAAATACCCCATGAAATGGTAGAGCAGGAAGGCAGCGATCCCAAGGATCCACACAAGAGAAAGGATCGTTGTGAGTGGTACCGTCGCCCGCGTTACGGGCACAGGTGTTGCCACTGGAGAGCTCACTGGGTTGCCCATNTGTGGAGGAAGCACCGTTGTTTCCCGGGCCGGCACGNTCACNGTCACNTGCTGTGCAGGTGCCGCAAGCTGGATCGGTGCCTGCGGCAGCGACGGGTTAAAGGGGATCAGCAGGCGCACTGCCACCAGAAGCCAGACCCAGGAACGCCACCGCGCAGTATAGTGCCGACGCAGAAACGGCAGCAGAAGCAGCAGGATGGCAATGACGCCCGAGGTGATCAGTGCGACTTCGATGATGTCGCTGAAGATACGCTGCAACATACGCTACGCCACTCCTCCGGTTGCCTTATCAATAAACTGCTGAAGCTCCGCAAGATCGTCATCGTTGATCGCGTTGCTCTTGTAGAGCGCAGAGACGAAGGTGGTAAGAGAGTTGCCGTACAGCTTCTCCAGAAAGGACTTGCTTTCACTTTCAAGGTACTCCTGCTCGCTGATGACAGCCGTATAGATATTGGCCTTTCCCTGCCGCGTGCTCGAGACAAACTCTTTCTCCACCAGCCGCGCAAGGAATGTCAGAACAGACGTGACCTTCCATTCCCGTTTGTCTTTCAGTTGCTCGCACACGTACGCCGACGCGACGGGCCTGTCCGCCTCCCAGAGGATCATCATGATCTCAAGTTCCGAATCCGGCAGACGCTTTATCTTCTTCCTGCTGCTCATATCTCCCCTCTTTCTACAACTGTAGAATAACTTATACCTTGATTCTACAAATGACGAATAAAAAGTCAAGGGATGGGACCGAGAACATAAACGTAGAATCCCAAGTCATCAGGAGTGGTAACCTGGAAAAGGGGAAGGTAAAGAAACTCAAGAAGCCATTATGAACCAGCTTCTTGCTTCTGCGGCCCCTGCTGCACAGCGATATGACGCCCCTACAAAGCGTTCGCGGTCAGTCAGCCCTCCAGAGGAGTGGGTGTGGTGGTCGACAGGGTCGTTGGGTCGGAGCCGTCGACCATCCCGTAGACCTAAAGCGCCGGGTACGGTACTACCCCAACGGGCCCCTTGCCGACTCATACCACCGTGGATGAAAAGGGAAGTACCTGCGCTGCCACTATGACAGCATCCGCGTCTCGCCTGGTATCGGTGTCACGGACGTCCGCCACCTCTACGAAGACGCTGTCCGGGCGGGCAGCGATCACGCACTGGTCATTGCAGACATCGAACTCAAGTGAACGAGTCGACGGCCGGATCAAGCCGCCCTGGAGTAGTCGCCACCGGACCCGCACTTGCCAGTAGACTGAAACCACTCACTCGTTCAAAGCCGCGATGCGCCAAGGAAAGGCTGAGAGTCCGTAGTATTCACCGGCATATTCGTCATCCAGTAGATCAGAGTACTGTTCGATCAGGGTCGACTGGTGTTCGCGAACGAACCGATCAGCCCATTCACGACTCGGGACAATGATTGCGGCGTCCTTTGGCCCAAACTGGAGTTCGACGCCAGGGAGGCGCCATTCTCTTTCCCACGTGAAGTCGATGGGCTGAGCCCGTGCTGGCTCATACCTCACGTGGCGCCAACGGTATGGTTCCGGCAGGGGCCCATACTCCGCATCCGGCTCATAGATGACGGGGCGGCCCCCTTGCGCGAATACCCACTTCTTGTCAAACATGATGCCAAACTGCGAGTAGACGGTGTAGCCAGACGGATTCCTAAGGCCGCCCGTCACGGCTTTGAGGGGCGCTTCTGAGAAGCAGACACACAAGCAACCGGCTTTGATCTTGTTGTTGTGCCCCAATATGTGGTTTTCGTCGATCATACTCTGAAGATGGAGAAAGGCCTCCTCATCAGTCGCACCCTTCGTGAAGTGAACTAGCTTGTCGCATATGTCCGTTCGGCTCACACGCTCTCCTCCTGCCTCCCTGTCTGAGCTTCGTCGCTCATTGAACAGGCCAATCACCCCTCAACATAGCCAATCAGTGATCAATAATCTCCCTCCCATCCCCGCGCCGCATGGGAGAAGAGTGCAGCTGCTGTTAGTCTATTCTGCTACCTGCGGCTCCAACTCCTGTCTGGTGGTGAGAGTTCGCTTTATGGCCCGAAGCCGAGTCATCGTTTCGTCGCCATATGGCGTGAGCGTCCAGTACGTGTTTGTGTCTTTGACTCCATGAGGCCTGGCACTCTTGACAATGAGTCCCAAAGCCCGGAGCTGGACCTTGATGGTCTGGAAGTTGTCAAGGTTGAGGCTGAAGCGGCTCAGTTCAATACCCACCAGTGTCTTCTGTTTCTCGAGTCGTTCCTGATTCGATTCCATAGCAAATGAGTCGAGGATTTGCTTCAAACTCCTTTCTGACGCTTCGTTAATCATCGCTGGCGCAATAGTAGAGAACACCACATTCCACGTGGCAGCGAATGTATCAGTGTAGTCCATACTTGATAGGTTCTTACCCCAGGCGTGGAAGCTGTAGTTGAGAGTCGTGGTTTCGTCGCCCTGTGCAAGATCCTCTGTGCCCTTCGGGGCTGCGGTCCGACTGTGCACGAGCTCGGCCTCTAGCTCATCGACCTGATGCCGAAGCTTCAGCATCTCAAGGGCTGCTTCTGCCGTTGGCAGCCCATCTGCCCGAACCCAGCCAACCTGTGGTCTGGACTGCTCCAGCCATAGGAGACTGGTGATGACGACTGCCGCTAGACCCGTTGGTATGTCCCAGTACTTGCAGAGCTTCTGCTCAACAAGGTCTGCTTTGAACTTCTCCAGTTTGCGCTTGCCCTCGTCAGAGGGTTCGCACCTTTCCGATGGTATTCGTCCTGGCGCTTTGTGCAGGAATGCGATTACCGGTTTGTTCAGCTCAATAGCGTACCGGTACTCCTTCTCCGTATAGCTCATGCCATTGGCATCGCAAGATCCGTACCGTCCCGCCACAATCAGGATGTAGTAGTCGCAGTCCTGAATGACTCTCTGAATGAGCGACCATTGAGACTCATCTGCAGCGGGGAAGAGTTCCATCCCTGATGGGATACAGTCCATCTCCAGAAGTGCGTGCATGACTTGCTGACGTTCTTCCTGAAGATCTGTGTACGTGCTGCTCACGAAGACCTGATATCGTTTGTTTGTTTCCATCTCACGCCCTCCCTGCCACACTCGATACGTGGACAACTGCAGTGCGTTCAGCACCTGCGTTGCAGCCAATCAGTAGTCTGCCCCGGAGCGAGCAACGGGTATGTCACTCTCATGCGAGAATCGCTCTGCTAGTAGTATTGTTCGATGTACCCGTATGCTTTGTCGAAGAGGTCCTGGTCCTTCATCTCGTATTTCACGTAGAGGACGTGACGAAGGGCTTTCTGGACTTCACGTTCGCCCTGTTTCGTGCTCTGCCATCCGGGGAAGCGTACTTTTCGCACGATGTCATCGATGTCGGTCACGATGCGCTCGATCATCACGGGCGTCTTGTCGGTCTTGACCGACGCGAAGAGCTCGGTCAGAGCGACCTTGGCTTTGGCTTGTTCGTCGACCGGGTTCACCTGCTTCTCGGTTTCAACAACGTCTTTGGCAAGAGCGAGGAGTTCTTTGAGGAATTCCATGCTGTTGATCAGGCCCTGCTCGTGCTTCTCCCTGAGCTTCTCGAGGCGCTCGCCCAAAGCGATGAACCGAGGGTCTTCCTTGTGGACGCGCAATCGAGCGACGAGCTTGACTTGCATCTCCTTGGACTTGACTTCTGGGTTCTGGCTGTCGAGAATCCCCTGGAGAATCTGGGGATCCATCACGAGTGTGTCGAGATCATCACGGACTGTTTCGAGCTGAACGTTCTCATGGACCAGCTCGATGGTCTTGGCCCCGAGCGCGTGCCAGAGGAGCTTACCATTGCCGCTACTCGGCTTCACCGACTCGTACACCCTGCTGAGCCATTTGTAGTCTGTCTCATAGAGGGTGAGACACGGATCCGGCGACAATGCCTCCCAGAGTGTTGAAAGGACCGAGTACTCTGCAGCAAACGCATCACGCCTCGTGTTGTCGGGTAGGCAATCCTGGGCTGCGATAAGCCCCTCGTACCCTCCAACCGTTCGGTCGACGCCTGGGAAGTAGGTGAGGCAGAGAGCGACCTGCTCCGGCAGCTGCTTCTTGAGTTCGCTCAAGTTGGCAACTACCTTCTGGACTGCCTGCTCATCGAAGTCCAGTGCGCGTGCAACGTCATCGAAGATACCCAGGTAGTCTACGATCAGCCCATGCGACTTGTTCGGAAATGGGCGGTTCGTGCGGCAGATAGCCTGCAGCAGGTTGTGATCCCGCATTGGCTTGTCGAGGTACATTGTTTGAAGAATGGGAGCATCAAAACCCGTCAGGAGTTTGGAGGTGACGATCAGTATCTTGAGTGGATCCATCGGATCACGGAACCGATCAAGCAGCTTCGCCTCCTCATATTTGGAGAGCCTCCACTGTGCATACGCGTCACTCTTGTCCCCTTGTGTATACATGACGATAGCACTGGCATCGGGGCCAATCAGTTCATCCAGGGCGTGCTTGTAGAGGACACAGCACTCACGGTCGAACGTGACCACCTGCGCCTTGAACCCGTTGGGTTCCACCTTGCTCTCAAAATGGTTCGCGATGTGCTTGCAGATAGCGTCGACACGTACTGGCGCCTTGATGAGGACGGCCATCTTGGCAGCCTGCTTGGTCAAGTCGTCCCGCTCCTCCTCGGATAGGTCGTCGGTCAGCTGTGCATAGGCTTCGTCGATGGCCACCTGGTCAATGTGCAATCGCACTTCCACAGCTTCGAAATACAGAGGGAGAGTCGCCTTGTCGCGAATGGAATCCTCGAATGAGTAGCGACTCATGTAGCCGTGCTCGTCCTCGTCAGCGCCAAAGGCCCAGTACGTATTGTGGTCACGCTTGTTGATCGGCGTACCTGTGAGCCCGAAGAGGAACGCATTCGGGAGAGCTGCGCGCATCTTGCGCCCCAAGTCCCCTTCCTGCGTGCGATGCGCCTCATCAACCATCACGATGATATTGGAACGATCATTGAGACGGCTCTCGGCTTCGGCGAACTTGTGGATTGTCGTGATGATGATCTTGCGGGTGTCAACGGCAAGCAGTCGTTGGAGCTCCTCGCGCGAGGAGGCACCAATCATGTTTGGGATGTCGGCCGCATTGAACGTCGCGGTGATTTGCGTATCAAGGTCGATGCGGTCGACCACGATGATAACCGTGGGACTCAGCAGACGCTCGTCCATCCGCAGCTTCTGAGCGGCGAACACTATGAGCAGGGACTTGCCCGAGCCCTGGAAATGCCAAATCAATCCCTTCTTGGGCGATCCTTTGACCACACGGTCGACGATGAGGTTGGCTGCCTGGTACTGCTGGTAGCGACAGATGATCTTGATGCCCCGGTGTTGCTTGTCCGTGGCAAACAAGGTGAAGTTCTGCAGGATATCAAGCAGGACCCGTGGTTGCAGCATGGCTTGGACAGAGCGCTGAACGTCAGCCAACGTGCCCTCAGCCGTATCCTCACCCTCATGCCAGGGACCCCAGATGGTGATAGGCATGTGCACGGAGCCGTACCGATAGCACTTGCCCTCGGTCGCAAACGACAGCACGTTGGGCACGAACATCTGGGGAACGCTCTTCTCATACCCGTCGTGGATGTCACTGGCACCGTCGACCCACGTGACTGCCGGACGCACCGGCGTCTTGGCCTCACCAATGACCAGCGGAATGCCGTTCACGAGCAGTACGACGTCGAAGCGGCGCCCACCCTCCTGCGTCGGATAGACCCACTGGTTGGTGACGACATAGTCGTTGTTGGCAAGGTTGTCGAAGTCGATGAGCCGGATGGGCACGTAGTCGCCCCGCTCACCGAAAGGCATGGTCTTGTCCCCCTGCAGCCACGCAGCAAACAGCTGGTTGGCATGCACCAACCCCTCGCCCTGAACACTCAGGAGAATGGCTCGTAGATTGTAAATGACCTCATCGGCTCGGTCAGGCTGGACCTTGATGGACGGGTTCAGGCGAATGAGCGCCTCACGCACCATGGAGTCCACAAGGACGTCAGAGTGCTGTCGCGGAAGCGCTTCGGCCACAACATACCGCCAGACAGGTCGACCAGCGGCGTAGCGGCCTCCATCTTCTCCGATTGCGCCCACAATAGCACCCTTGGACAGAGTATCGACGACGAGCCGTTCGACGGTGTCTTCTTCGTTAAACATGGTCAGCTCCTCTGCCAGGCATCAGCTCGTTCGACAGCTGTTTGGCCACGTTCCTCATCAGGGACAGGTGCTGGTTAATGCTACCGATCCGATCAGTGACGGCCAAGACTCGACCGGCTATGACCGTTTGTCCATCTGGAATAGGAACAACAAGTGACCGAATGTCATCTTGTGAGATGTTCTTCATCGCACCACCGGTTCCGGTAGCGCGGCTCCTGATCTGGGTGCGCAGGCCACGAGAGCGCAACACCTCAAACAGAAGCAGTTTGCTCAACTTGGACTCGTCAGGAACAAGCTCCAGTGTCTTGTCGCACAGCATTAGATTACTGTCGTCATTCTCTGTCAGACAAACCCTCCCGACAAGATCCGTCGTATTGCATCGCGTGATAAGGAGCGAGTTCCTCCTGACTCTGTATTGAGGCAGAAACTCCGACTGGTCAATCAGGCGCTTGTTCTCGATCGGATCAAAACCGTTCGGTCCGACAGCGCTGACCTTAAGGACTCCATATTCGTCTGGCCTTGCGGGCGTGCTTGCGCCGGAGACGCTCTTGCCCGCAACAATGCTAGTGAGGATGCCACCCAGTTTGCACTGCTCGAAACGCCCATCGCAGACAACCGTCTCGCGGATGACATCTAGCAACTGATTGGTCTTCTCCAGCGCTGTCTCATAGCTCTGGATCGCCTCATCTGCTGCCCAGAGGATCTCCGCAATGCTTTTCTGCTCCTCGATGGGTGGAAGCGCGAATTCGAAGTCGCTGAGTGCTCCCCAACTGGTCCTCGGTGAGAGCGAACCCGCAGAAGTTCCCAAGGCATACTCAAAGAAAGCTTCGGTCTGACAGATGAACGGCAGCAGTTCTGGGAGCAGAGCGTCCTTGTCCTTCGATTCGAACGTTAGGATGTCGCCCGAGCAGATGCCCTCAAACTCTGCATAGGCCACCTTATGCTGGTAGGCACGACGTTTGCCGAACAGTGCCTGCCCTGGCGTGAACTTGCGTGTGAATGACGTTCCTTCTCTGGCATCATTCCAGCGGCGAATATGGAGGTTCCCTGAATCAAGGTCGTCCAAACCGACAATCTTGTCGATTCCGGCCGCTTCCGGATCACGCTCAACGAGATTGGCATTCCTTACGACGTCGCCGAACTTCACCATCTTCCAGTGAGGCTTGAGTTTATTATCCATAGCTACTTGCCTTCGCTTTCGATCTGCTCCTGCCACGCCAGAACCAGGGCACTGTTGCCTTTCGCCACTCTATCGATGATACGCTTCAACCACTCAGACTCAACCCGGTGCGTGCCAATGTAGCCAGAACGAATCAGTCCGATGAAATCTGACTCCCTGAGGTAGTTCCCTTGGAGAGAGCTGAAACTCATGCAAACACTCTGCTTCGCTCTCGTGACGACTGAAGTCGGGAACAGCTGGTTCACGTGCTCCAACGACATTACTAAAGAGGGTAGCGATCCATTCACGCGCCTTCGCTTCACGAACTTGAAGTAGAATGGATTCGAACTCAGTCGATAATCATGCGACTTTGAGTTGGCCTTCAGCGACTTCGGCCCACTCTTGATCAGCCCTGACATATCCTCAGGGAGTTTCATCCTGCGTATTTCCTTCTTCGCTTGTTCGTCTAGTCTGAAGACCCAGTCACCGCTGCTTAGTTTGCCCTCCTTCTGTTCCAGCATCTTATACTGAACCATGACAATGCTGCTGCGCGTACTGTTAACATAGATGAGATCGACGCCCAGCATCTTCTCAAGTGGGCCCCTATTTGCGGTGTACACCACGAGGCGTTCGTCGCCTCTTCTGAAGATAGCTCGGCCCGTCCAATCCTTCTTCCCTCGTTTGAAGTCTGGGATGTCCACAGAGTCTGCTGTGATGACGTTATCCTCGAGATAACGCAAGCCCACGAGGCTCAGTGCTGTCTGGGAGCCATGGCGGACTGTCAAGTTGGCCGGCGGAGTCATATCGTCAAGCCCGAAAATAGTCGTCGCCATTTTGACGGCATCTGCTTGCGCCCACACCACTCCACGTCCTGAGAGCGCACTGGTTTCAATGGTGAGCTCCGCGACAGCGGTTTCAATGGCCGCAAGGTTAAGTTCGTCCCTAGCCAACGCATAAATAACCGAGGCGCTCAGTTCTGGTGATAGAGTCAACACGCTTTCTGCTTGGGAGAGCCGAGTTCGCATCATGCTGGAGAAACGAAGATCGTCAATGAGGCCGCACAACGATTCGAGTGTGTGTCGGCTCAGCAATCTTACCCTTAGGACCGTCATGCGCGAATCCATCGTGCTGATCGCTGTCCTTTGCTTTACAATGCCCAGGTTAAGTACCGTAGTCCCTTGTTCCTGCATCTCGATCAGACACGCTGTTGGCACTCGGCAACCCTCGAAGGAGGTGTGCGGTCTCACAAGCGTGAATCGCTGCGGCCATCGTCTGGATTCATATAGATGTTCGGATTCATTCTCGTCAAGTCTGATAAGCACGAGAGGTCTCTTCTCAACCCAACGGGCGAGTTCATCGGCTGCACTCATCACTCATCCTCCAAACCTACGATCATCGTGCCCATCGAGTCTCTAAGCGCTGTTGAGCTCTTCCGCCATTGCGCGATAGCTTGTTTCAGGGCATCGTCACCAAGGCCCCCGGCAGTGTCCCCCTTGGCTACTTCAACGTACAGCGGGATGCTCAGCTTGCACTGCTTCTCTCGTATTCCGTCGACGTTCACCACCTTGGCGAACCCTTCGACTTCCTTGAAACCCCGGTAGACAGTCACGATATGCTCGATGTGCTCGTCAGTGAGAAAACTCTGCGCTCGCTCCCGAGAAACCTCATTGACCGCGTTGATGAAGAGGATCTTGCCCCGTCGCTCCTTGGGTTTGTTCATACGGCAGATGAGGATGCAGGCTTCCATCGGTGAGTTGTAGAACAGATTGGGGCCCAAGCCAATCACACACTCCACCACATCATGAGCAATCAGCTTCTCACGCATGGATTGCTCCTCGTTGCGGAACAACACACCGTGCGGGAAAAGGATGGCACATCTGCCCGATTTCGGTTTGAGGCTCTGGATAATGTGTTGCAGGAAGGCATAATCAGCACGACCCTGTGGCGGCGTGCCATAGATGTTGCGTCCCCATGGATCAGCCGACCATGCATCACGATCCCACTGCTTGACCGAGTATGGCGGATTGGCCAGCACGATGTCGAACTGCATGAGCCGATCGCCCTGGACGAAGGCTGGATGCGCCAGGGTATCACCACGCACGATATGAAAGTCCTCGATGCCATGGAGGAAGAGATTCATGCGCCCGATGCCCGACGTCAGCAGGTTAAGCTCCTGACCGTACAGGTGGAGGTTGCGCCACTCCTTGCCTTGGCCCTTGAGATGCGCTACACACGAAAGCAGCATGCCGGCCGAGCCACTGGTCGGATCATACACCGACTCCCCGGGCACGGGCTGCAGGATCTCGGTCATGAGATGTACAACGGTCCGGTTGGTGTAGAATTCCGCGGCTGTGTGACCAGAGTCATCGGCAAACTTCTTGATCAGGAACTCATAGCCAACACCCAACTCATCCTCGGGGCAGTTGGCCAGCGAGAGAGTCAAGGACGAGAAATGCTCCATGAGCTCCCGCAGCATGGCGTCCGGAAGACGATCCTTGTTGGTCCACTGAGCATCTCCGAAGATGCCAGTGAGCGCATCGGGGTTCGCCTTCTCAATATCGCGCAGTGCATCCTGAATGGCCTTGCCCACGTCTTTGACCTTGGTGCGAACGACATTCCAGTGGGCTCCCTCGGGGATGCAGAATCGGTGCTGCTCCGGCAGCAGGGCATAGTCTTTGTCACCACCCGATTCTTCTAGTGCGTGTGTGAGCTCCTCGTCGTACACATCACAGAGGCGCTTGTAGAAGAGGAGCGGAAAGATGAACTGCTTGTAGTCACCGGCGTCGATATAACCCCGTAGGAGGGTCGCGGCGCCCCAGAGATACGATTCAAGCTCAGACTGTGACACAACGTTTCGGTTCATCATGCGAGGCCTTCGCGCTTCAGCAGCTCGAGCAGATGGTCCTCAGCAGCGTACGCCTTGGCCAGCGACTCTTCCAGATTGACTAGAGCCTGGCCCACGGTCATCGTCTCTTCCTCTGTCACCGGCTCTACATAGCGAGGGATATTGAGATTGAAGTCATTGGCCCGGATTTCATCAAGGGGCACGACGCGGCATACGCCCTCGACATTCTTGTATTCGTCGTACCAGCCGTAGATCGTGTCGACATGCTCGGGCAACAGCTCATTCTGTGCGCGGCCGGTCTTGAACTCATGCGATGCATCGATAAAAAGTACCTTGTTGCGATGCTCTTTGGGCTTGGTCTCACGGAACACCAAGATGCAGGCCGCAAGCGTGGCGCCGTAGAAGAGATTGGGGCCTAGGCCAATGATGGCCTCGAGCATGTCCATCTCCAAGATCTTCCGCCGGATCTCTCCCTCTTTGCCCATGCGGAAGAGGACACCATGCGGCAGGACGACGGCCATCCGACCTGTCTTGGGCGCCATGGACTTGATCATATGCTGTACCCAGGCGAAGTCGCCGTTCTTGGCAGGAGGGACTCCGGCGAAGCTGCGCCCATAGGGATCGTTGGCCCAAAGGTCATCGCCCCAATCCTCAAGTGAAAAAGGCGGATTGGCAATGACACAGTCGAATTGGGCGAGGCTGTCACCAGTGTAGAAGGCTGGACGTCTCAGTGTGTCGGCACGTTCGATGTGAAAGTCCTCAAGACCGTGGAGAAAGAGGTTCATACGCGCAATGGAAGACGTCGTCAGGTTCTTCTCCTGGCCGTAGAGCTTGCCCAGCATGAGGTTGAGGTCGCCTCCATGCTCCTGGACGTAGTCCAACACTCCGAGGAGCATACCGCCCGTGCCACCAGCAGGATCATATGCCGTTTCTCCCGCCCTGGGGGCAAGGATGCGGACCATGAGCCGTACGACGGGGCGGGGGGTGTAGAACTCACCAGCTTTCTTGTTGGTCAGGTCGGCGAACTTCTTGATGAGGTACTCGTAGGCCTGGCCCATGATGTCAGCCTTGCAGTGCGCGTTGTCCAGTGTGCGGCTGGAGAAGTGCTCGATCAGGTCCTTGAGGAGCGCATCAGACAGACGATCTGTATTCGTCCACTGGGCGTCGCCGAAGATGCCATGCAGTGTATCCGGGTTGGCTTGCTCGATTCCACGCATCGCGGTCTGCAGCGCATGACCGACGCTCGTCGTCTTGGCACGCACGTCCTGCCAGTGGCAGCCCTCGGGAATCTGGAAGCGGTGGTTCTCGGGGAACTGAGCATACTCTGGGTCGTCGGGGGATTCCTTGCTGGCAGCAGCGTACTCCTCGTCATAGACGTCGGAGATGCGCTTGAAGAACAGCAGTGGGAAGATATACGTCTTGAAGTCTGCAGCATCTACCGGGCCACGGAGAATGCAGGCTGCCTGCCAGAGGTAACTGGAAAGGCTCCCAATGTCAAGATCGGCCGATTTGGTCTCTGCTTTCTTCTTGCTCACAAGTACTCGCCCTCCTGCCTCATAGCGCCTGCTGTCCCAGCTCAACGAACAACCAGAAAGGTCGAGCGGTTGTCCGACGGCCAAAAACTATGTCGCCGCTGCCCCCGGATGCATACGCATTTCATCCATATCGGAGTACTCTCCAAGATATGTTGCGCCACCTAATTGTCAACATTGTTTGTCGGCGTGTACTGCTGAAATGCATTCCAACTGGCACCCCTTGGCTCTCAAGAGCAGACAAAAAACGCCCTCAGCCATACGGCTGGGGGCGCAAGAACATGCAATCAGTAGCGGTCAGGCCCGTCTGGTTTTCTTTTTTCGGGGTTTTCCCCTGAACAACGCGTTGTAGGCGATGAACTCGACGGCCAGGTACGCACATGTCTTGGGGATCATCAGCATGCCGACCAGCTCGTGGGTTGGCGCAAACAGAATGACGGGGATGTAGCAGGCAAACGAGATCGCGATCATCCATGCGATGAGGTCGAACGTCCTGTCCTTTGCGCGCGCCGAATCGCGGAACAGCAGGTACACGAGGCCCAGCCCCTGCATCATGAGCGGTATATTCCGGATGATGCTCCACGGCATGGGGGAAACGACTGCGGTCCACTGGTTGACCGCAGGGAACATGAGCCCCAGGCGCACAATACCCATGAGCAGAAGCGTCCAGCCAAACCAGCCGAAGGTCTTGTGGAAGCGAATGCGCCATGCGTCCAGCATGACCATGTAGAAGAACGTCACGGTGACAGCCGTCGCAAACGTGCCGATCCCGACGAGGGTCGCGTGCTTCGCCAACCCGCCGTTCAGATAGGCGAACACGCGGAAACCGACATGCCCGGCATCCCCCAGGCCCAGCAGAACGAACGCCCAGAGAACGCACGTGGCGACCCGACGGTTTCGGCTCGCCACCCTTCCACGATGCAGGAACATGAGAACAACCACTGTCCAGACGGTGATGAGATAGCCGATGTCAAACCATATTTCGATTCCTTGACGGAGTGCTTCGGGCATCTGCTTCCTCCTCGTGCTCTTTCTGTGTTGGGGACGCAAGTATACTGTGCAGGCTGGCAAACACAAGGCGCGTCCCTCTGCTGCACTCCACTGCGGTTGGTGCTACAGTATGAAAGGAACGATCAAGGGGGTCAGAAATGGCGTATTCGACGAATGGGTCCGGGTTCTATTTCCTCCAGAGCGCGTACCTGAACGTGCTTGAAGATCAGGGCATCGTCAGCCCAGAAACCGCTCTCCCCCTGGACGCAATCAACAGTCTGATCAACCCCTTTGTGAGGTTCGGCGCGTTCGGCTCGGGCTGGCTCGTCGTGAACAAGCTATCACGATACGGTGTCCTCGTGGCATGTCCCGGCGGCAGGTACTACCTGAACCAGGAAGCCGCCGATGAGTTCCGACACAGCTTTGCGCGCTGGCTGACCTGGTGACACGTGTCTTCCAGTCAGGCCCCTTCCAATTTGCGTTTGCTTCTGCCACTACCCCAGTTCAGTGTCTCACCTGTCTGAGTTGTCTCTGTCAAGTCTTCGCACAGCAGCTCGGCCTGCTCAAGAATGGTCTGGGTGGTCTGGACCTGCTTGTCAGGCGGGTAGTGATATTTGCGGAGGACCCTCTTGACGTCGATACGCAGTTGAGCCTTCACGCTGTCCTTGGCAGTCCAGTCGATGGTGACATTCTTGCGCAGCGTCTTCACTAGCTCACGGGCAATTGCCGTCAGGGTTGCATCCCCCGCACCGGCATGGCGCTATGGTGTACGTTGCCAAGATGTGCTATCGGATAGTGACGGATCATTGCTAACGATTTTGTCATGAATCTCATCATCATTGGCCCCGAAACCTGTGCATTTGCTTTAGCGCTAGATACGTAGGTTCTAGAAACCCAGGATATCTAGGGTTTTGCTTCTTTTTCGTACTTTTCCCTGACGGTATGCAAATCCAAATTAGCCACGCCTAGAACCTGGGCAGATGGCCTGGAAATCACAGATATGACACTTCTCTGCAGCAAACGTGCACATTGGAAATCTTTCTGCCTTTATTGCATTGACAGTGCTTTCAATTCTCTGTCTCATGGATTCCGTCGCGGCTTCATTCAAAGGAATCTCTACTCTCTCATGTGCTTGATTGGCATACAAGAAGTGAGCGGTCGCCCTAAGCGGGTCAAGGCCTAGCGCGTCATGCGTTGCGATAGCATACACATGCAACTGTTGTTCTACGCTAGACAGGCGTTCCATTGCGCCTAGATCATCTCCGGCTTTGCTGGTCTTAAAGTCCACGATTTCCACATGCTGATCATCGTCTGCCGCCGGGTTGATTCTATTAAGTAGGTCAATGGTGCCGCTTATCATCGCGTCTCCAACAATGAACTCGAAGGGCTTCTCGGCGCAAAGAACCTTTGCAGGTAGTTCGGGGTCATCGTGAAAATAGTTCTTGATAATCCGCTTTGCGGCCGCCTTCATTGCTTCAAGCGGCGCACCGCGCGTATAGCGCAGATTGAAGTGCTCGTCCACCTGTGCCTCTATCCAAGCATCATCTACTTCCTCTGAGGCAACTGACTCATGTAGCAGGGCCAATAGGTTGTGAATTTGCTGGCCATATCCATAGCTTTCATTTACGCCTGGGCTGAATCCCATAAGCCGGCGCAGTAGATAGTCTCGAGGGCATTCCCAATAATACCGCAGATCGCTGAAATTCGTGGGTAGGATTGTTGCGTCTATAGGGACCACGGAACCTATTCGTTGCGGCCGCACAAACACCGCTGCTGAGTCTGTGCAAACATAGTCGTGTTGAATGCCGGCCGCAAATTGCGAGGTATGTGTGCGAGGGTACTCTAGCCCGCTCACAAAGAGGAACTTCTTGCTCCGTGTCACTGCCACGTACCACAGCCGCAGTTCTTCATCAAGACGTTCTCGCGATTCTTCCGCATCACCCGAAGCAGTAGGCCTCCCAGCACACTCGCCAGCACCTAGCAAGTGCTCGTTGCCGCTATTCCTCCGTTGCGAGGGGAGTCTCCTATTGGTCAACGCTGGGATGAACACGACTGGCCATTCCAAACCTTTCGCCTGATGCATCGTGGAAATCTGAACCGCATTCTGAGCGCCCAAATCTTGATGCCGAATATCATCCGCCTCTTTTGTTGCCCAATAGCCTAGATAATATGTGAAATCCCTCATAACAGATGGGGTAACCCACTGATGTACAGACTCAAAATCAAGTATTAGCTCGCTGAAGCGCCCGAGGTTATACAGAACGCCATCAGGCCACGTACTTCTTCTGTTTGCGCCAAGCACCTCCAGCATTTCATAGAACAACTCCTGAGGGAATAGGCGACGCCCAAGACTGAATCTGACTCTCTCTGCCGGGTCTAGCATGCGTTGAAATAGGGCCTTCTTTTGCGCTATCCATCCAAGAAGAACGTTAGCATCCGCGATAGGCATTTTGCCAGAGCTTCTCAAGGACTCGATATTCTGCCTTATTATCTCTCGCGTACGGATTTCATCGTATGCTAGATAGGCCTCGTATCTATTTGGATCAGGCGTTACGTATTGGCTTCCAAATAGAAGGCAAAGAGACGCATGCACAACCTGTATCTCGTTGCTCTCGAATAGTCCTTTCGCTCCCCTAATCACATATGGAACATGCCGTCGATCTAGCTCGTCCATTATTGGACGCATGTAATTTACGCTTCTGCAGAGAATCGCCATGTCTGCATATGACAATCCACGCGTCTCTTCACCACTATTCCAAGGAAAGCCTATCAACTCTTGAATCTTATCGGCTACGAAGCCCGCATCCTCTTCATCGCTGCCAAATGTGCAGCTCCACACATCTCCGCGCTCGGCCATGGTTTCTTCAAATACTCCAGAAGCACCATTCAAGTGTCTCGCTTCCATTGATTTCGGTAGTCGACGGCTGAGCCCAGGGATAGTTCTGCGCCCGATGCGCTGTCCCATTACGGCAGCGTTGGCAATCTCAACGATGGCATGAGTTGAGCGGAAGTCGCTCGATAGGGTTATTCTCCTGACCGATGGATACCGTTCTTCAAACGTAAGAATATTGGTGACTGTCGCCCCTCTGAACCTGTATATGGCTTGATCGTCATCTCCTACCGCGCAAACGTGCGCGGTTGTCCCATTGTTGCTTAGCAAGCGGATCAATTCCTCTTGCCGGTCATCCACATCCTGATATTCATCCACGAAGATATTGCTAAATCTGCGCTGTATGCCTTCACGGGTTGCTTCATTACCCGCCATTACATTAGTTAGTTCCGCAATAATCTCATCAAATGAAAGGAAACAATTGGGGGGCTGCTTAACGAAGTTATGGTATTCATGAATTGAGCGAACTAGATCCGGATTACTCAGCGAGTCAACATCCAGATGTTCTCGATATACGATATTCAGAGTTTCAATAAATCGCCTTATCGTCTCAATTCTTGAGATCGCTCCTTGAAGTCTATCCAAACCAAAGTCCCTATACTTGGATACAATTATTGCGGCTTGTCTCTTCTCATCAATAATGTCATAGTTGCGATAAGTCGCGCTGGTTTCCTTCAACAGCTGTAGACTAAAACTGTGTATTGTGCCGACATACATATCGCCTAAGGAAGCATCATCTAGTCTGCCTTCGGCTCTTAAAGAAGCCATCTCTCTTCTAATGCGAGACTTCAGCTCGCCGGCAGCTAGATCGGTGAATGTGAAAGCAACAACGCTCTCCCGGGGCACGCCTTCTGATACGAGTAACGCAATTCTACGCGAAAGGACTTGGGTTTTTCCGCTACCTGCGCAAGCGATAATCAGCAAATTGCCGCCACGATAATCTAATGCTTCTTGCTGATCGGGCGTGTATATCATACGCCCGCCTCCTTATCCTTCACAAAAGCTGCAGCGAGGCTTTTCGCCAAATTCACTGGAACGGCATTTCCAATTTGCCGTGCGATCTGGCCTGAATTGCCATAGAAGCGGTAACTCATCGGAAACGTTTGTAGCAAGGCCGCTTCGCGCAAAGTTATCGCTCTATCATAACATGGATGCGCATATCTGCCTTTGGTTACGTCAGTACACCCGGTTGTTAGCGTTGGGGCGACATCATCCCAGCGCATGCGACCATAAACATCACAATAATGGGCCATATTTCCTGCTTCATCGAGTCTCTTGTGGCATGGTAACACCAATTCGTTTGGCAGTTCATTACGACTGCCGCCATCATGAGATATATGTTGTAATCTCTTGATTGTGGTACTGCTATGATGCCTGCAGACATGAAGAGAGTCCGTAGGATTACCAGCATCCGCAGCCTTAGGCAAGTGTTCTATGGTATCCCTTACCGTAATTCTTTTCCCGGCGGGAGTTATCGGTTTGGGAAGCGAGATATCATCTTTCTTTGACGCGATAATAACGCAGCGCACTCGCCTTTGCGGTACTTGATAGTCTGCTGCATCCACTTGTTTCGGCTCGCTTAATCTGTATCCCATTTTCGCGAATTCGATTCTTAAGGTACCAAGCACAGAATTGTTCTTCGTCAGCCCAGGCACGTTTTCAAAAAGGACAAATTCAGGCCTCAATGCCTTTGCGAACCTGATCGATTGCAGAATCAGCCAAACCCTATCGTCTGGTCTGTCTGACTTATTCAGACTGCTGAATGGTTGGCACGGAGCGCATACAACAAGCAGGTCTAGTTTTCTCCTGTCAAGTATCATCTTTAGAGAACGCGCGCTTGTTCTGTGAATATCCTTCTCGACAAGGTGAACTTCGGGGTGATTTAGTCTGTACGTTTCACAGCAAATAGGGTCGTTATCAACAGCCGCAACAACAGTGTACCCAGCCTGTTTCAAGCCCTCTGTAACTCCACCGCAACCGCAGAATAAATCTATGGCTATGCTCTGTCCAGCCGCATTCCCATTAGCCAAGAGTTCTCACCTCACATGTTTTCCACCTTGCGGCGGACAAGCTATCTCATTCAAGCGCAGCCAACATTCTGGCAAGGGTTTCACCGGCTCTTCTCTTCGTGAGCTGGCATTCCCAGATACGGATGACGGTCCAGCCACGAGCCTGAAACAATTGTGTTATCTCAGCATCACGTTTCTTATTGCCCGCAATTTTCTTTGCCCAGTATTCTTCGTTCTCTTTTGGTTTAGTGTTCCTACAATCATGTCCATGCCAAAAACAACCGTCCACGAAAACCGCAACTCTTTTACTGAGAAAAACAAAATCTGGGTGTCCCTTCACGCGATAACCCCTACGCCATCCGGAAATGCCATTTCTTTTGAAGAGCTCAATGAGTCGCAACTCCGTAGATTGGTTTCCCTTTGATCTAACGGTCTGCATTACTCGTGATCTCGTCTCCCTGTCAAAGACATCGCTCAACACTGACCGTCACCTTCCAAATTCAATGCGTAGACTTGGGTCAGTCTCCGTCGCCAGAACAATCTCGTCATATCTGTCTATGATGTCCGCTATCATCGAATTGCGATTAGATTCGTCGAACAAGCTGTGTTCATAGATGTTTGCAGACAAGAATTGCTGAATATCCCGCACCTTGACACGCCCTCAAGTCCGGCCTCGAACCCCAGATTCGTTCCTGTCGTGCTGCCATTGGTCGTTTTCGTCCGCGCCATACACCACTCCCCCTGCCGCTGCTCGCATATCCATGCGACTACAATATGATACTATGATGCGTTGCAGATAAATGGCAAGCGATTTGGGGAAAATGGAGTGGCTTCTTCCACTCGCAAACGCACGTTGTGACACCAAGTCATTTGTGCGAGCACCTCTTGCACTACTGGCGACACCAGTCATGCAGTAAGCGGTTCCGCCGTTCCGGTTGATTTTCTGGAACCCATCTGGTATGATTTGACGAGATACAAATGAATCTGGATAAGGAGCAGTGCAACTTGAAACCAACGAGAGATGAAGCATACCAACTGTTGTGCAAGTACAACGATTCTCCTGCCCTCATTACCCATGCTTTGACGGTCGAAGGCGTGATGCGGCATTTCGCGCGCCTGTTGGGTGAGGATGAGGAGAAGTGGGGAGCTGTAGGACTCATGCATGATATCGATTATCAGATGTTCCCGGATCAGCACTGCATCAAGGCCA
>JGI24140J50213_10000400_pt1 | contig 20321 bp, 18 predicted proteins | sample BarGraIncu00222A_FD_50213 | JGI IMG/M metagenome (IMG submission 50213)
TGACCGCGGCCGGCGCCGGTCCCGGCACGCTGCGGTTCACTGCCGAGCCGGGGCTCGACCTCACCACGCTGTCGCCCCGGCTGCCCGCTGGCCGGCACGTCACCGAGGACCGCCCGGGCTGGTACGTGGTCGACGGCGAGATCGGACCGGACGTGCTCTCCCTGGTGACCGCGTGGTGCGCCGAGCAGGGCGTGATGCCGCGCGACCTCCTCGTGGGCCGACGCAGCCTCGAGGACCTGTTCCTCGAGCTGACCGGGCGGGAGCTGAGATGACCACCACCCCGTCCGTCCCAGCGGTGACGCTCGTACGCCGGCACGCCCGCTACGAGCTCGTGCAGCTGCTGCGCAACGGCGAGCAGCTGCTGCTCACGGTGATCATCCCGTCCCTGCTGCTCGTCCTCTTCGCCGAGGTCGACGTCGTCGACCTCGGTCCGGGCAGCCGCATCGCGTTCCTCGCGCCCGGGATCCTCGCCCTTGCGGTCATGTCCACCTCCTTCACCGCCCAGGCGATCGGCACCGGTTTCGAGCGGAGGTACGGCGTCCTCAAGTGGCTGGGCGCGACGCCCTTGCCGCGCTGGGGGCTGCTGGCGGGCAAGACGCTGGCCGTGCTCGTGCTCGAGCTCGGGCAGCTCGTCCTGCTCGGGCTCGTCGCCGTGCTGCTGGGTTGGCGACCCGCAGGCGCGCCGTGGGCCGCCGTGCTCCTGGTCCTCGTGGTCGGGACGGCAGCGTTCTCCGGGCTGGCGCTGCTGATGGCCGGGACCCTCCGCGCGGAGGCGACGCTCGCCGGCGCCAACCTCGTCTACCTGCTGCTGCTGCTCGGCGGCGGCATCGTCGTGCCGCTGGCCAAGTTCCCGGCTGCCATGCAGGCGGTCCTCGGCTGGCTGCCCTCGGCAGCTCTGGCCACCGCGCTGCGCGCCGCCTTCGTCGACGGAGCCGTGCGATGGGGCAGCATCGGCATCCTCACCCTGTGGGCGGTGGTCGCCCTCGCCGCTGCCGCCCGCTGGTTCCGCTGGGAGTGACCGTCTGACACCCGGGGCACGGCGGTCTGCGCCTACGATCGAGGGCGTGCCCTACTCCCCCACGACGACCAGGCGGATCTTCCTCGCCGGCGTGGTCACGCAGATGGGAATCGTGGTCACCGGTGGGCTGGTACGGCTCACCGGGTCGGGCCTCGGATGCCCGGACTGGCCGCGCTGCACGGCGTCGTCCCTCGTACCCGTGAAGGACCAGCCCCAGTCGTTCCACAAGTTCATCGAGTTCGGCAACCGGACCCTCACCTTCGTGGTCGTGGTCGTCGGCGTCGCCTGCATCGTGGCCGCCTGGCGGATGGTGCCTCGCCGGAAGCCGCTGGTCTGGCTCGCGTCGGGGATGCTGCTCGGCGTGTTCGCCCAGGCGGTGCTCGGCGGGCTCACGGTCCTGAGCGGCCTCAACCCCTACCTGGTGTCCTCGCACTTCCTGCTGTCGATCGTGCTGATCGCCGCGGCTGTGGCCGTGTACGAGCGGTCGTTCGACACGGGCGACGCGAAGCCGGTGCCCGTGGTCCGCGCCGAGCTGGTCTGGCTGACGAGGGCGCTCGTCGCGTTCGGTGGCGCCGTGATCGTCGTGGGGACGCTCGTCACCGGTAGCGGCCCGCACTCGGGCGACGCGGAGCACCCGGCGCGCAACGGGTTGGACCCCAGCCAGATCGCCTGGTTGCACGCCGACCTCGTCATGCTCTTCAGCGGCCTGCTCGTCGCGATGCTCGTGGCGGTGCGCCTCTCCGCGGCGCCGGCGGAGGTCGCCCGGCGGACGCGGGTGGTGCTGTACGTCACCCTCGGGCAGGGTGCGCTCGGCTACCTGCAGTACTTCACCGGCGTGCCCTGGGTGCTCGTCGCGTTCCACGTGCTGGGCGCGACGCTGCTGTGGCTGAGCGTCCTGCGGCTCTCCTACTCGACCCGTNCGCGCGGACTTACCGACGCAGCGGCCAACGCGCTCGCTCAGCCGAGGGCAGCCACGACCGCGTCGGCGAACCTCTCGGCGGCGCCTCCGGCGTAGCCGAGGAACAGCAGCGGCTCGGTCAGCTCCAGCTCCATCACCAGCCAGTCGGCGCCGTCGTGCACGACGTCGACCCGTACGAACGGAAGTCCCGTGGCCAGCGGCTCTGCGGCCAGCACGCGCTCGACGGCCGCGACGAGGTCCGGCGCCAGCTCGACGCCTTCGCTCGCATCGCCATAACCGCCCACGGTGAGGGTGGGCACCTTGCGGATCGCGTGGCTGGGCGTCCCGTCGATCACGACGACGGACACCTCGCCGGCGTGGTCCACGGCGTCGAGGTACGGCTGCACGAGGACCGGCCGGCCGCCCGCCAGGATCTGGGCAGCGTGCTCTGCAGCCTCGGCCATGTCGGTCGTGACGATGGTGTCGCGGGACCCGGACGAGATCGCCGGCTTCACGACGACGCGCGGCCAGCCGAGCCCCTCCAGCGCCGAGCCGGAGGCCTCGGAACCGGGCTCCAGCCAGTGCGTCGGCACGACGGGTACCCCGGCCCGGTGAAGGTCCCGCAGGTACCGCTTGTCGGTGTTCCGCTCGATCACCTCCAGCGGTGGCAGCAGCCTGGTCAGCGCAGAGACGCGGCGCGCCCATGTCATGAACTCGGCGAACCGGGGCACGTAGTCCCAGGCGCTGCGCAGCAGGACCAGCTCGTACGAGGACCAGTCGACGTCGCCGTCGTCCCAGCGGACGACCTCGGCCGTGACCCCTCGCGCCGCCATCGCGGGCAGCGCGACGGGGATGTCGATGTCGGGGTCCGGCCGCTCCGGCTCGACGCGGTAGGTGACGTACGCGACCTGGGGCACGCGGTCGAGGCTAGTCGTACGCGCTGGGCGTGGCCTCCTGGGTCATCCTCGTGCTCGGCATCGCGTTCACCGCACTGAAGGCAGCCGATGGCCCTGGGCCTGCGTAATGGCCTGACCTAGGAACCGGCAAGTACCGTGAACTCGACAGTGAACGACGCCTGCGCCAGCCCTGAGGCGCCCGCCGTCGAAACGGTCACGGTTGCGGTGCCGGGGGCGGCAGCCCGGAGCGTAGCGGATCCCGGTCCGCCGCAGATCATGCTCATCACGGTCGNGTTATCGGAGGCGGGAATGGACAGTTCTCGTTCACCGAACTGGGCCACCACCGTGACAANCTCACCGACCTTCGCGGTGGCGTGCTCGGTGGTCGCGTTACCGACCAACTGTGGCCCACCGAGGTNCACCGTCGTGTGTGCTGCCGGGCCACAGGCAGACGGCGNCGCGTCGGTAGCGGCAGCAGACGGTGTGCTGCTTCCGCTACCGGTGACGCTCGACGAGGCCGANGGGCTGGTGCTATCTGCGCTGGAGCAAGCACCCAGCAAGGGCAGCAGGACGACAGCGCACGCCACAGCGCGGCGTGAGACTACGAGCACCGCACCCATGTCTGGTTGAAGGCCGTCGAGTACGGCGCAGGACTTGTCGTGATCATCTTGGCGCCGGACGAGGACCCGTTGGTGGTCAGCACCGCAGTGTCGAACGGCAGCGCCCCCATGTTCGTGTACACCGTGCCGCCGTAGCGGGCACCGGCCGCCGCGAAGTACATGGTGCTGAACCGCCGCAGGCTGTACCCGCCAGGTCGCTCGGTGATGTAATCCGCCGCCGCGCCGTTGTAGTAGCCACTGGCACCGGTCACGGTCACCGGGGAGTAACTCACCCCAGAGGTCCGGTCATACCAGTGGAACACCGTGGTTCCCGACGCGTAGGTCGTGTACATCGAGATGGTGTGCCCGATGCTGGTCGTCGTGGCGATCGTCACCGGCGGGTTGTTGTGCGTCGAGCTTATCGCCTGCCACCACAGGTCAACGGCGGTGTTGCTGCCTACCTCGGGGTTGAATCCCTCCTGCAGCAGGCTCGTCGTCTTGTACCCGCCGAGGCCGATCCAGTGACCGACAAGGCTTGACGACACCGGGCATGTGGACGAGTACGTGGGGATCGTCTGGTCGTCGTACACCTCGTCGTAGTTCGTGTGGCCGGTGTTAACGATGCCGGACCAGTTGGAGAAGTAACTGGTACCCCAGCGAACGTCGCTGTTGGCGCACGGGGCCTGGAACGAGGCCATTCCGCGATACCCCTTGTACTTCGCCTTCCACGCCGCCAACGCAGTCGGATCAGTCGGCTTGGGGAACCCGAAAGCCCGGGCTTCCTCAACGGACGCGGTGACGGGGTTGAACGAGGCGGGAGGCGTCGTCATCGAGAACGTCAGGCCGGAAGGCAACCGGTACGTATGAACAGTCGCCGCCTTGCTGCGCTCCGCCGTAGTGGCTGTCGCGGCAACCTGGTGGCCGTCCGCACCTACTAGGCGGGTAGACCGTGCCGTCAACGGCTTACAGGCCGACGACGCCGCAGCAGAACCGGTGCCGCTGGCCCGGTCTGCGGGCGGAACGGACGCCTGAGCGAAGGGAGCCGACAGACCAACCACGGTCACGACGGCCAGAACACCTACCCCAGCCACGAACTTGGACGTGCGCATCAGTGAAATTCCTCCGTGTCTTGATCATGTCTCATGTGACGGTAGCAGCGAGTCACGATCAAGGTCACCTCCAGCGGTGGCAGCAGCCTGGTCAGCGCGGAGACGCGGCGCGCCCACGTCATGAACTCGGCAAATCGCGGCACGTAGTCCCAGGCGCTGCGCAGCAGCACCAGCTGGTAGGAAGCCCAGTCGATGTCGGGGTCCGGCCGCTCCGGCTCGATGCGGTAGGTGACGTACCCGACCTGGGCCATGCGGTCGAGGCTAGTCGCTGGATTCGCGTTCAGAAGTTCGCCCCAATGGTCGATACAGCGGTCAGGGGCGCCCCTCCGGGTGCCTCGTGCCACGGGGCGTCGGCGTTCGGGTCGAGGGACCCGGTCAGGGAGGGTGACGCTTCGATGATGACGCGGCGGTCACGCCGTCCTGCAGAACACGCGTCGTACGCGCTGGGAGTGGCCTCATGGGTCATCCTCGTGCTCGGCATCGCGTTCACGGCGATGCGCCCTGGCATCGAGGACGGCAAGGGTTCGGCTGACCTCGTCCCCCTCGTCGCCCTCGGCATCTTCTTCGTCATCCTCGTCGTGCGCCTGCTCCTCGTCGGCTGGACACAGCGCCGTCGCCGTCTCCCGCTGTGGGTCCTCGCGCTGTCGATCCTGCTGTGGGCCGCCGGCTCGGCGTCCCTGAACGCGGGCGGGCAGGCCGCGCTGACCCAGTTCCCGTCCCCGGGCGAGTGGTTCTTCATCGCCTCGTACGTCGGCCTGGCCGGATTCCTCCTGCTGGACGCCGGTCGCCGCGGCGCCCATGCGACGACGACGTGGCTCGACGTCGCCGTCGTCTGCGGCGGTACGGCCAGCGTCGCCGGCGCGTTCTTGCTCACCCCGGTCGCGTCGAGCTTCGGCCCGGACGGGGTACCTCTGCTGGTCGCCCTGCTGTACCCGCTGATCGACCTCGTCCTGGCGCTGCTCGTGGTCGGGCAGACGATCCTGCGGCTCCGCGAGACCAGCCGGCGGACCGTCGGCCTCTGCCTCGGCTTCGTGCTCTGGCTGCTCGCCGACTCGAGCTTCGTGCTCAACCTGTCGACCGGGAAGTACAAGTTCGGCACGCTGCTGTACGCGGGCTGGGGCGGCGGCATCGCCCTCATCGTGGCGAGCGCCTGCCTTTCGAGGCCAGACATCGTCACGGGTACGAGACGCCGCCAGGGCCCGAAGATCCTGCTCTCCGCCGGATCGATCGCCGTGCTGGTCCTCGTCTTCCGCCCGTCCAGCGGAGCCGTCTGGTACGTCACGCTGCCAGCGGTGATCACGCTGGTCGCTGCCGGCGCCAGGATGTGGGTCGCGCTGCGCGAGGCGCGCGGAGCGGCCGAGGCGCACCGCATGGCGAGCACCGACGACCTCACCAACCTGCCGAACCGCCGTGCCGTGCTCAGCCGGCTGGACCAAGGCCTGCGCGGCGACAACCCGCTGGCGCTCATGCTGCTCGACCTCGACGGATTCAAGGACATCAACGACACGCTCGGGCACTCGGCCGGCGATGCAGTCCTCGAGCAGGTCGCCACGCGGATGCGCGAGGCCTTGGACAACGAGGTCCTGCTGGCCCGGCTCGGCGGGGACGAGTTCGCCATGGTCGTCGCCAGCGAAGACCCGGCACACCTGCTCGAGACGGCCCAGCAGGTACGCGACGTGCTGCTGCAGCCGACCAGCATCGACGACCTGCAGCTGGCGATCGGCGCCTCCGTCGGCATCACCGTGCGGACGGCCAGCGACCGCCTCTCGACCGACCTGCTGCGGCGGGCGGACATCGCGATGTACCAGGCGAAGCTGACCAAGTCGGGCGCCCTGCTCTACGACGTCACGCGCGACGACTTCTCCCGGCGCCGGCTCCGGCTGTCCGAGGACCTCCGCCGCGGGATCGCCGGCGGCGAGCTGACCGTGTGGTACCAGCCGCAGATCGACGCCAACGGCGAGGCCGTGCGCGGCGTCGAGGCCCTCGTGCGCTGGTCGCACCCCAGACAAGGGCTGCTGCAGCCGGCGATGTTCCTGCCCGAGGCACGGCGGTCCGGGCTGATGCTCGCCCTGTCCGAGGCGGTCATCGCGTTGGTGCTGGCCGACGCGCAGCGCTGGGCGGCGAACGGTCTCGAGTTCCGCGTGGCGGTGAACTTCGCCCCGACCGAGCTGCTCGGGGGCCTGCTCCTCCCCCGGCTGTTCGCCGCCGTCGACGAGGCCGGCCTCGCGCCGGAGACCCTCGTCATCGAGGTCACGGAGGACTCGTTCCTCGCCGACCCCGAGAAGGCCCGCAGCGTGCTCCGGCAGATCCGCCAGCAGCAGGTCCAGATCGCCATCGACGACTACGGCACCGGGTTCTCGTCCCTGTCGTACCTCCGCGACCTGCCCGTGCAGGAGATCAAGATGGACCGCTCGTTCGTCTCCATGATCCGTACCGATCCGCGCAGCAAGATGATCGTCGAGTCGACCCGGCACCTGGCCCAGGGCCTCGGGCTGCGCATGGTCGCCGAAGGCGTCGAGGACTCCGCCACCATGGCCGATCTCTCGGACATGGGCATCGACGTCCTGCAGGGTTACCACATCGCGCGGCCGATGCCCTCGGGCGAGGTCGAGCCGTGGATCAGGCGCTGGTCAACTGGCCCGGCTTCCCGGCTGCGGCCCCTTGGGGCCGACCGTCCGCCCCGCGGATGACCTCGGCGCAGGAACTGGCTCCGTCAGGTCGATGACACGGTCGCCGAGCACGAAGGTCGCCGGGTCCGGCGAGAGCACGCCGTGCAGCCCGTTTCCCTGGGCGATCAGCCGGTAGGCGTCAGGAGCGATGCGACGCCAGGTGTCCAAGGCGTGGGCCATCTTCCCGTACACCGGGGTGCTGGCCTTGGACCCCAGGTAGGGCGCCGTGGTGGCCCCCGGCAGCGGGTGGGTGATCACGCCCACCGAGCGCAGCAACGACCGCACCCGCTCGTCGAGGATCGACACGAGCGCGCTCACGTGGTTGACCTGGGTGGCGAGGACGAGCCCGTGGTAGAGCGCAGCAGCGGCCATGACCCCACCCGAGCCGGCCCGGTCACGTACGCCGAGCGTCGCCACGTCCCAGGTGTTCGCGAGGTCGAGGCCCGCGGCCCGTGCCGCACGAACGCCGTCCAGCCGCCACGGGTCGCCACCGAGGTCGTGCAGCGTCTTGAGACCGGCGGCACCCGGGACGATCACCCGGCAGGTACCCGAGACGTGGCCGCTGTCGTCGGCCAGCGCGATGAACACGGACGAGTCGGCGTAGCCGCCGTACTCCTCGTCCAGCTGGTCCGTGGTGTTGCCGTACCAGCTGAGGAAGACCTCGGCCTCGCAGTCGCGGGCCGCGTCGAGCAGCGGGCCATGTGCGTCGAACACCAGTCGAAGAGGGGATGCCACCACGCGCCGGTCCAACCCTTCGCAGTACCCCCAGGCCCATCCCGTGTGACATACGAACACTAACGCGCCGATTGTCCGGAACGTGCAGGCACGCCGCGAGCCCTGCCCGTACGAGGGACGCGCCCGTCGCATGGGCGCCGCACGGCCGGATCGGCCAAGGCCCGGGCCACCCGGGTGCCCTTCACCCGCCGGATGGGGCCTGCCGAGCCCGGGCCGGCTGCACAGGGCGTCCGTCTGCCCCCACCGGCCGGGTGAAGCGCACCCTGGCCGATACCGGGCCCACTCGCCCGGCAAGTGGGCCAACCCGCGCCCGTCTCAGCCAGCGGCGCGGCCACCGCACCAGCTCGCGGCGGCTAGCGCCCCGCGCCGGCCCTGGCGGAACGCTAGAAGCCGAGGTGCGGCAGCGGCAGGAGGGGGTCGATCGCGATCGCGACGAAGAGCAGCGTGAGGTAGCTGATCGAGCCGTGGAACAGCCGCATGGGCCGCACGTCGACGTCCCCCGCACGCACCCGGGACCGCAGCCGGTAGGCCTCGAGCAGGAATCCTCCGCCGAGCNCGGCGGCGACCACGGCATAGACGGGCGTCGTGCGGGCGACGGGCACCAGCACGAGCGACACGGCGACCATGACCCAGCTGTACGCGATGATCTGCCGCGCGACGACGGCCGGCGACGCGACGACCGGCAGCATCGGCACCCCCGCCGCCGTGTAGTCGTCGACGAAGCGCAGCGACAGCGGCCAGTAGTGCGGCGGCGTCCAGAAGAAGATCACTCCGAACAGCACCAGCGGCGTCCACGCGAGCGACCCGGTCACCGCGGACCAGCCGATCAGTACGGGCATGCAGCCGGCGGCCCCGCCCCAGACGATGTTCTGCGGCGTACGGCGCTTGAGGCCGAGGGTGTAGACGAATACGTAGAACAAGATCGCGACGAGACTGAGCCATGCGGCCGGCTCGTTGACCAGCCAGTACATCCACGCCACCGAGGCGACACCGAGCGCCGTCCCGAACACCAGCGCCGCGGTGGGGGTCACGGCACCGGTGGCCAGCGGGCGGTGCCCGGTGCGCTTCATCAGCGCGTCGATGTCCCGGTCGACGTAGCAGTTGAGGGTGTTGGCGCTGCCGGCCGCCAGGGCACCGCCGACGAGCGTGGCCGCGACGAGCCACAGCCGCGGCACGCCACGGTCGGCGAGGAACATCGTGGGGATCGTGGTGACCAGGAGCAGCTCGATGATGCGGGGCTTCGTGAGCGCGACGTAGGCCGCCAAGGTCTCCCGCAGACCTCGGGCCGGCCCGCCGAGACCCCGCTCGACCTGCAAGGGTCGATCCACGGGTGGTCGAGGGTCGACGGCCGTCACTGACACCTTCCGGTCCGTGCTGGGGGTCACCGGATCGCTCCGGCGGTGCGCCCGTCATCGTATCGGTAGGCTCGGCCGTGACTGCCATGACGGTCATGACCGTCGGCCTTCCGGGGCAGGCACACGTCAGCGGGCGTCCGGCTCGCGCACGAGAGGAGTCGGTGGACCAGTGAGCACGACGACGGACAGGCGCCCTCTCGGCTGGACCGAGCTCGACGACGCCGCGGTCACGACCGTCAGGGCGCTCGCCATGGACGCGGTCCAGAAGGTCGGCAACGGCCATCCGGGCACCGCGATGAGCCTGGCCCCGGCCGCCTACCTGCTCTTCCAGAAAGTGATGCGGCACGACCCGAGCGATCCGACGTGGGTGGGCCGCGACCGGTTCGTGCTCTCCTGCGGCCACTCCAGCCTGACGCTGTACATCCAGCTCTTCCTGGCCGGCTACGGGCTCCAGCTCTCCGACCTCGAGCAGTTCCGTACGTGGGGCTCGCTCACGCCCGGCCACCCGGAGTACCGGCACACCAAGGGTGTCGAGATGACGACCGGCCCGCTGGGTCAGGGCCTGGCCACCGCGGTCGGCATGGCGATGGCGGCCCGCCGCGAGCGCGGCCTGTTCGACCCCGACGCCGCACCGGGCGCCAGCCCGTTCGACCACCACGTCTTCGTGATCGCCTCCGACGGCGACCTCGAGGAGGGCATCACCTCCGAGGCGTCCTCGATCGCAGGGCGGCAGCAGCTGGGCGAGCTCACCGTCATCTGGGACGACAACCACATCTCGATCGAGGACGACACGGCCGTCGCCTTCAGCGAGGACGTCGTCGCACGCTACGACGCCTACGGCTGGCACACGCAGTACGTCGGGATGAACGCTGACGGCAGCGTCGACGTCGCCGCCCTCGCCGACGCGGTCGACGCGGCCCGCGCCGAGACCAGCCGGCCGTCCTTCATCGCGCTGCGCACCATCATCGGCTGGCCGGCGCCCAACCTGCGCAACACCGGCAAGGCGCACGGCTCCGCCCTGGGCGCCGACGAGGTCGCGGCGACCAAGGTGCTGCTCGGCCTGGACCCCGCACTGAGCTTCCAGGTCGACGACAAGGTCCTGACCCACACCCGTGAGGCCCTCGACCGTGGTGCTGCGGCGCGCGCGGCGTGGTCGATCGGGTTCGACGCCTGGCGGGCGGCCAACCCCGACCGCGCGGCGCTGTTCGACCGGCTGCACGCCGGCGAGCTGCCCGAGGGCTTCGCCGACGCCTTCCCGGTGTTCCCGGCCGACGCCAAGGGCGTCGCCACGCGCAAGGCCTCGGGCGACGTCCTGGGCGCCCTGGCCTCAGTGCTCCCCGAGCTGTGGGGTGGCTCCGCCGACCTCGCCGAGTCCAACAACACGACGATGGCCGGTGAGCCGTCGTTCCTCCCGCCCGGCGTCGAGACGGTGCACTGGAAGGGCGGCCCGTACGGTCGCACGCTGCACTTCGGCATCCGCGAGCATGCGATGGGCGCGATCCTGTCGGGCATCGCGCTGCACGGCCCCACCCGCCCGTACGGTGGCACGTTCCTGGTCTTCAGCGACTACATGCGCGGCGCCGTACGGCTCGCGTCGGTCATGCAGCTGCCCGTGACGTACGTGTGGACCCACGACTCGATCGGGCTGGGCGAGGACGGCCCGACTCACCAGCCGGTCGAGCACCTCGCCGCGCTGCGTGCCATCCCGGGCCTGTCGATCGTCCGCCCCGGCGACGCCAACGAGACCGCGGCCGCCTGGAAGGCCGTGCTCGAGCGGCGTCAGCCGGTCGGTCTCGCCCTCACCAGGCAGAACCTGCCCACCGTCGACCGCACGACGCACGGCTCGGCCGACGGTGTCGCGCGCGGCGGCTACGTGCTCGCCGACGGCAGCACCGGCCCCGCGCGGGTCGTCATCATCGCCACCGGGTCCGAGGTGCAGCTCGCCCTCGGCGCGCGCGACGTCCTGGAGGCCGACGGGGTCTCGACCCGGGTCGTCTCGATGCCGTGCGTCGAGTGGTTCGACGAGCAGGACGCCGCCTACCGCGAGAGCGTGCTGCCGAGAGCCCTGCGCGCCCGCGTCTCGGTCGAGGCCGGCCTGGCGCTGACCTGGCACCGGTTCGTGGGCGACTTCGGCCGGTGCGTGAGCCTTGAGCACTTCGGCGCCTCGGCCGCTGCGGAGACCCTTTTCCGCGAGTTCGGCTTCACCGTCGACGCCGTCGTCGCCGCTGCGCGCGAGAGTCTCGCCGCAGCCGACGGATGATCGCCCGCACGACCTGCAGCCGGCCACGTCCCCCGCACGAGAGGAGCCGCGAGTCATGACCGAACCGCTACGCGCACTGGCCTCGGAGGGGGTGTCGATCTGGCTCGACGACCTCAGCCGGCACCGGCTCGCCACCGGCAACCTGGCCGACCTCGTCCAGCGAGGGGTCGTCGGCGTGACGACCAACCCGTCGATCTTCGAGGCTGCCCTGCGGGCCAGCGCCGACTACGCCACGCAGGTGTCGGACCTCGCCGCCCGTGGCGTCGACGTCGAGGAGGCGATCCGGATGATCACCGCATACGACGTCCGCTGGGCCTGCGACGTGCTGCGTCCGGCCTACGACGCGTCCGACGGGGTCGACGGCCGCGTGTCGATCGAGGTCGACCCGCGGAAGGCGCACGACACCGAGGGCAGCGTCGCCGAGGCCCGTGGCCTCTGGTGGCTGGTCGACCGGCCCAACGCGTACATCAAGATCCCGGCCATGGTCGAAGGTCTCCCAGCCATCTCGCGGGCGCTCGCCGACGGGATCAGCGTCAACGTGACGCTGATCTTCAGCCTCGACCGCTACCGGGCGGTCATGGACGCCTACCTCACCGGCCTCGAGCAGGCCTCGGCCGCCGGCAAGGACATCGCGTCGATCACGTCCGTGGCGTCGTTCTTCGTCAGCCGGGTCGACACCGAGACCGATGCGCGTCTCGACAAGATCGGCACGCCGGAGGCGCTCGCACTGAAGGGCAAGGCGGGCATCGCCAACGCCCGGCTGGCCTACGAGGCCTACGAGCAGGTCCTCGCGACACCGCGCTGGCAGGCGCTCGCCGCCAAGGGCGCCAAGCCGCAGCGTCCGCTCTGGGCGTCCACCGGTGTCAAGAACCCTGCCTACGACGACACGATGTACGTCGTCGAGCTCGTGGCACCCGACACCGTCAACACCATGCCGGAGAAGACGCTCGACGCGGTGGCCGACCACGGTGTCATCAGCGGCGACACGGTCCGCCCGCGGTACGCCGAGGCGCACGCGACGTTCGAGCAGCTGTCCGCTGTCGGGGTCGACCTCGGCGACGTGGTCCGCGTCCTCGAGGTCGAGGGCGTGCAGAAGTTCGAGGCCGCGTGGGGCGACCTGCTCGACTCGCTGCGACAGGCCCTTGCCGCAGCCGGCCACGTCGGAACTGCCACCGCGGGTGGGGCGTGACTGTGGCGCCCCTGGCGAACCCCCTGCGCGACGCACGTGACCGACGGCTCCCCCGGGTCGCCGGCCCGTGCGGCATGGTCATCTTCGGCGTCACGGGCGACCTGGCCCGCAAGAAGCTCATGCCGGCCATCTACGACCTCGCCAACCGCGGCCTGCTGCCGCCCGGCTTCGCCCTCGTCGGGTTCGCGCGACGGGACTGGGCCGACCAGGACTTCATGCAGGTGGTGCACGACTCCGTCAAGGAGCACTCGCGCACCGCGTTCCGCGAAGACGTGTGGGCCAGCCTCGCCGAGGGCCTGCGATTCGTCCCGGGCGACTTCAGCGACGACGCCGCGTTCGAGCAGCTGCGTACGACGATCGAGGAGCTCGACACCAACCGCGGTACGGGCGGCAACCACGCGTTCTACCTGTCCGTACCCCCCAAGTTCTTCCCCGACGTCGTGCGCCAGCTGAAGGAGCACGGGCTCGCCAAGGGTCCGGGCGACGCCTGGCGACGGGTCGTCATCGAGAAGCCGTTCGGGCACGACCTCGAGAGCGCGCAGGAGCTCAACCGCGTCGTCGACGAGGTCTTCGACTCCGGCTCGGTGTTCCGGATCGACCACTACCTCGGCAAGGAGACGGTCCAGAACATCCTGGCGCTGCGCTTCGCCAACGAGCTGTTCGAACCGATCTGGAACGCCAACTACGTCGACCACGTCCAGATCACGATGGCCGAGGACGTCGGCATCGGCGGACGGGCCGGCTACTACGACGGCATCGGTGCGGCCCGCGACGTCATCCAGAACCACCTCCTGCAGCTGCTCGCCCTCACGGCGATGGAGGAGCCGGTGTCCTTCGACGCCGGTGGCGTCCGCATCGAGAAGCAGAAGGTCCTTTCGGCCGTGCGTTCGCCCAAGGACCTCGCCGCGAACACCGCACGCGGGCAGTACGCGGCCGGGTGGCAGGGGGGCGTCCCGGTCATCGGGTACCTGCAGGAGGACGGCATCAGCGCGACCTCGAGCACGGAGACCTACGCCGCGGTACGCCTCGACATCGACACCCGCCGCTGGGCGGGCGTCCCGTTCTACCTGCGTACCGGCAAGCGGCTCGGCCGTCGCGTCACCGAGGTCGCGGTCGTCTTCAAGCGCGCACCGCACCTGCCCTTCGAGGTGACGGCCACCGAGGAGCTCGGCCAGAACGCCCTGGTGATCCGGGTCCAGCCCGACGAGGGCCTCGCCCTGCGGTTCGGCTCCAAGGTCCCGGGCACGGCCATGGAGGTGCGCGACGTGACGATGGACTTCGCCTACGGCGAAGCCTTCACGGAGTCCAGCCCCGAGGCGTACGAGCGGCTGATCCTGGACGTCCTGATCGGCGAGGCGCCACTGTTCCCCCGCCACGAAGAGGTCGAGCAGTCCTGGCGCATCCTCGACCCCGTCGAGGACTTCTGGGCCGAGCAGGGTCAGCCCGAGCAGTACGCGTCAGGGACGTGGGGGCCGCCGAGCGCCAACGAGATGCTCGAGCGCGACGGACGCACCTGGAGGCGGCCGTGATCGTGGACCTGACCGACACGACAGCTGCCGCCATCGCCTCCGCCCTCGTCCAGGCACGGCACAGCGCCGGGGTACCAGCGGTGGGCATGGTCATGACGCTCGTCATCGTCACCGACGAGAGGGACCACTACGACGCGCTGCGGGCGGCACTCGACGCGGCACGCGAGCACCCCTCGCGGATCCTGGTGACCATCCTTCGACCGGGCAAGATGAAGGCTCGCCTCGACGCGGAGGTCCGCTTCCTCGGCGACTCGGGCCCCGGCGAGACTGTCGTCATGCGCATGCACGGCGAGCTCGCCGACCACGCCGAGTCGGTGCTCGTGCCGCTGCTGCTGCCCGACGCGCCCGTCGTCGTCTGGTGGCCGGGGCACTGCCCCCAGGTGCCCGCCCGGGACCCCGTCGGCGCGCTGGCGCAGCGTCGCATCACCGATGCCGCGTCGAGCGGCAACGCCAGCCAGGAGCTCGTCCGGCGGTCGAAGGGCTACCACCCCGGCGACACCGACCTCGCGTGGACCCGCGTCACCCAGTGGCGCACGCTGCTCGCGGCGACCCTCGACGTACCGTTCGGGACCATCACGTCTGGCTCGGTCGCCTGCGAACCCGGGAGCCCCAGCGCCGACCTGCTGGCGACGTGGCTCGAGTCCCGGCTCGGGGCGTCGATCGAACGCGTCGTCAGCGACGGGCCCGGCATCACCGGCGTCACGCTGCGCAGCGACGCGGGCGAGATCAGCGTGGCCCGCCCGGACGGCCGGATCGCCCAGCTGATGCGGCCCGGCCAGCCGGAGCGGCAGGTGTCGCTGGTCCAGCGCGAGACCGCCGAGATCATCGCCGAGGAGATGCGNCGCCTGGATCCCGACGAGGTCTACGGAGAGGTCCTGGGACGCCTGACCGGCACCGCCGAGCCCCTGCCGGTGCACCCTGGCCAGCCCGACGAGGCGTCCGAGGCCTCCGGCGTCGTCGACGCGGAGTGAGGCGAGCATGAGCGAACCCGAGGTACGCGTCCACCGCGACGGCGCCGGCCTCGCCCAGGCCATCGCGGTGCGGCTCGTCACGCACGTCGTCGAGGCCCAGAACGCCAGAGGGTCCGCGTCGGTGGTCCTCACCGGCGGCGGCCTCGGTACCGCCGTGCTCGCCGCGCTGGCACGCTCCGTCGCCCGTGACTCCGTGGACTGGCGGCGCCTGGACCTGTGGTGGGGCGACGAGCGCTTCCTGCCGCCGGGTGACCCGGAGCGCAACGAGACGAGCGCGCGGGCGGCACTCCTCGACCACGTCCCGATCGACTCCGAGCGCGTCCACCCCATGCCGGCGCGCGACGGGAGCTGCCAGAGCCCGGAGGCCGGGGCGGAGCGCTACGCCGCCGAGCTGGCCGCCGCCGTCCGGCCGGGCGACCACGGGGGCGTACCCACGTTCGACGTGCTCCTGCTGGGAGTCGGCCCGGACGCCCACGTGGCATCGCTGTTCCCCGAGCATGCCGCGCTGTACGAGACGAACCGCACCGTCGTCGGGGTGCACGGATCGCCGAAGCCTCCGCCGCTGCGGATCAGCCTGACGATGCCGGCGATCCGCACGGCCACCGAGGTGTGGCTGATCGCGTCCGGCGCAGAGAAGGCTTCAGCGATGCGGCTGGCCCTGTCGGCAGCCGGTCCGGTGCAGGTGCCCGCGGCAGGTGCCCGCGGCCGAGGGCGCACCATGGTGCTGCTGGACGAGGCAGCGGCCTCGCTGCTGCCTCCGGGCCTGCGCCGCGCGTCCAGCCCCTGACCAGCCACCGACCAGCCACCGACCGGCCACTGACCGGCTCCCAGCGGATCGGCGCGGCTCTAGGAGCGGTCGCCCCGCAGCTTGGCCAGCGCCTCGGCCAAGATGGCCTCACCGTCGGCGTCGGTGCGGCGCTCGCGGACGTAGGCCAGGTGCGTCTTGTACGGCTCGGTGCGCGGCGGTGCGGGCGGGTTCTCCTGGTCTCGGCCGGCCGGCCAACCGCAGCGCGGGCAGTCCCACGTCTCGGGGATCTGGGCTTCGGCGGCGAACGACGGGACCGTCTCGTGGCCCTTCGCGCACCAGAAGACGATCCGGTGCCGAGGAGCGGTGTCGCCCCGCTCCGCCTCACCCATGGGCCCGGCACCCACGCGGCTGCCACGGATCGCGCTACCACTCGCCACAGTGAAACTCCCTGCTGGTCGGATCGGACCCCGTCAGTCTGCTACATCGACGAGCGATTCAGGTGACGTGCTTGAGAATCAGTCCAAGAGCGACCACGCAGGCCAGCCACACCAGCAGCAGGGCGACAGTGATGCGGTCGAGGTTGCGCTCGGCCACGGACGACCCGCCGAGCGACGACGAGACACCGCCGCCGAACAGGTCGGACAGGCCGCCGCCCTTTCCCTTGTGCAGGAGCACGAGCAGGATGAGCAGCAGACTGGTGACCGAGAGCAGACCGGCCAGGCTGTAGGCGATCAGGTTCATCAGATGACGCTTCTCTCCTCCGGGAAGTGGCACGCCACCTGATGACCTGGGCTGATCTGCAGGAGCGGGGGCTCCACGGACGAGCAGATCGCCTGGGCCTTCCAGCACCGGGTGTGGAACCGGCACGCGGGTGGCGGGTTGAGCGGACTCGGCAGGTCCCCTGTCAGGAGGATACGCTCCCGGGTCTTCTCCTTCTCCGGGTCGGGCACCGGAACCGCCGACATCAGCGCGTGCGTGTACGGGTGCCGGGCGCTCTCGTAGAGCGAGTCGCGATCGGCGATCTCCATGATCTTGCCGAGGTACATCACGGCGACGCGGTCGGAGATGTGCCGCACCACTGACAGATCGTGGGCGATGAAGATGTAGGCCAGGTTGAACTCGTTCTGGATGTCTTCCAGCAGGTTGATGACCTGGGCCTGGATCGACACGTCGAGCGCCGAGACCGGTTCGTCGCACACGATCAGCTTGGGCTGCAGCGCGAGAGCGCGAGCCACGCCGATGCGCTGCCGCTGCCCGCCCGAGAACTCGTGCGGGAAGCGGTTGTAGTGCTCGGGGTTGAGGCCGACGAGCTCCAGCAGCTCCTGCACGCGCTTCTTGGTCCCGCCGGGCGGCTTGATGCCCTGGATCTGCATGGGCGCGGTGATGATCGTGCCGATGTTGTGCCGCGGGTTCAGCGAGGAGTACGGGTCCTGGAAGATCATCTGGATGTCGCGACGGATCGGCCGCATCTGCGACCGTGACAGGTGGCTGATGTCGCGACCGTCGAACTGGACCGAGCCGCCGGTCGGTTCGAGCAGGCGGGTCAGCACCCGGCCGAGGGTCGACTTCCCGCAGCCGGACTCGCCGACGACGCCCAGCGTCTCGCCGCGCCCGACGTCGAACGAGACGCCGTCGACGGCCTTCACGGCACCGATCTTGCGCTGCAGGATGATCCCTCGGGTCACCGGGAAGTGCATCTGGACGTCCCTGGCCTGCAGCAGCATCTCGCCCGCGGGAGCCCCGCCCGCGGGAGCTGCCATCTCGGCGGAAGTCGTCATCGTGCCTCTCCGTCGGTCACAGGTCGGTCACAGGGTCGGCTTGATGTCGCCGAGGAACAGCGCCCGGCGGTCTTCGGCCGGCAGGTGGCAGGCGACCGTGTGGCCCTCGCTGGTGGTCATCAGATCGGGGCGCTCGGTCGTGCAGGGGATCCCGCCGCGCCCCCGGTAGTTGCACCGCGGGTTGAAGGCGCAGCCAGCCGGGACGTTCAGCAGGCTCGGAGGGGTGCCCGGGATCGGCCGCAGCCGCGCTTCGCGCACCCGGTCCAGACGCGTGACCGAGCTCAGCAGCCCCCAGGTGTACGGGTGCTCGGGCGAGTAGAAGACGTCGTCGGCCCGGGAGTACTCGATGCCGCGCCCTGCATACATCACCATGACGTCGTCGGCGATCTCGGCCACGACGCCGAGGTCGTGCGTGATGATGATGATCGCCGAGCCGAACTCCTTCTGCAGGTCGGCCATCAGCTCGATGATCTGCGCCTGCACCGTCACGTCCAGCGCCGTGGTGGGCTCGTCTGCGATGAGCAGCTGAGGGTCGTTGACCAGCGCCATCGCGATCATGGCGCGTTGGCGCATGCCGCCGGAGAACTGGTGCGGGTAGTCCCTCGCGCGGTCGGCCGGGTTGGGGATGCCGACCCGGTCGAGCATCTCGATCGCCCGGGTCCACGAGGCCTTCTTGGAGGCGCTGTTGTGGATCCGGTACGCCTCGACGATCTGNGAGCCGATGCTGAAGAACGGGTGAAGTGCTGACAGCGGGTCCTGGAAGATCATCGACATCTTGTTGCCACGGAGCAGCCGCACTTCCTCGGCGTCAGCGGTCACGAGCTCCTGGCCGTCGAGCCAGACCTCGCCAGAGATCTTGGCGCGGGTGCCCTTGTGCAGCCCGAGGATCGCCTGGCTGGTCACGGACTTCCCGCAGCCCGACTCGCCCACGATACCCAGGGTGCTGCCCTTGTTGAGCTTGAAGCTGATGCCGTCGACGGAGCGGACGAGGCCGTCCTCGGTCGGGAAGTGGACGCGCAGGTCGCGCACGTCCAGGAAGGCCGTGGGCCCCGTGGGAGCCGTACCGCCCGGAGCGAGGTCGACNGCCGTCATCAGCTGTACCGCACTCTCGGGTCGATCACGGCGTAGAGCACGTCGACGATGATATTCGCGATGACCAGGAAGATGGCGCCAAGGATGACAACTCCCATGATGACCGGCAGGTCGAGCTTGCCGATGGCATCGATGGACAGCTTGCCCAGGCCCTGCAGGCTGAAGGTGGCCTCGGTGAGGATCGCACCGCCGAGCAGGCCGCCCAGGTCGAGGCCGAAGATCGTCACGATGGGGGTCAGTGCCGCCCGCAGCGCGTGCTTGCGCACGACGGTCCGCGCTTTGAGGCCCTTGGCCCTCGCGGTCCGGATGTAGTCCTCCCCCATCGTCTCGAGCATGTTCGCGCGGGTCAGGCGGGCGTAGAGGGCGGCGTAGAGGAACGCCAGCGACACCCAGGCCAAGACGAGGTTCTGCGCCCATTGGAGCGGGTCGGTGGTGAAGCCGACGTAGTTGCCCGAGTTGGGGAACCAGCGGATCTGCTGTGGCCCGTAGGCGAAAAGGAACAACAGGATGAGGCCGGTGAAGTAGACCGGGAGCGACACACCGGCGAGGGCGATGAGCATGGCCGCTCGATCGATGAACGAGCCCCGTTTCAAGGCAGAGATCACCCCGATGGAGACGCCGGCCACCAACCAGAGGATCGACGCCCCGATAGCGAGGGACAGGGTGACACTGAACCGGTCGGCGATCAGGCCGGTCACGCTCTGCTGGTACTGGAAGGAGTAGCCGAGGCACGGCGGCCCGCAGTGCTCGACGTTCAGGCCGTCGCTGAAGTCACGCCCGAAGACGATGCCCTTCATGTACTCGCCGTACTGCACCACCACCGGCTTGTCGAGGCCGAACGAGTGCCGCACGGCCTGCCGCTGAGCCTCCGTCGAGACCTTCCCGACGTACAGGTACGACGGGTCAGAGCCGGTGATCTTCGGCGCGATGAAGAAGATGCCGAAGGTCGCGATGCTGATGACGATCACGACGAGGAAGGCTCCAAGGAGCCTTCGGATGATGTAACGGATCATGTGGGCCCAGGTGTCGCGTGGCTGGTGAGATCGCTCTCACCAGCCACGCGCACCTTCACCTTCTCTCCGAGCTAGGCGGGGTAGGAACTACTTGCCGTCGGACACGCCGATGTTGACGTAGTCGTAGTAGTAGCCCAGACCCGCCTGGAGGTACAGGTTGGTCAGTCGTGCTGTGTGGTAGTACAGCGTCTTGTCGAACTGGAACGGCAGCATCACCGCGTCCTGCATGACCTCTGCGTCGAGCTGCTTGTAGATGTTCGCCAGCTTGGTCGGGTCGGTCTCCGTGAGGCCCTGCGTCAGGAACCCGTTGACGATCGGGTCGTTGAGGCTGGCGTAGTTGGTGTTACCCGTCGGCAAGATGGCGGTGCCACTGACGATCGAGTTCCAGAAACCGTTGCCTGTCGGGAAGTCCGCGCCCCACCCGGCCACGAGGATGCCGAGCTTCTTGGCGACGATGTTCGC
>JGI24140J50213_10000401_pt1 | contig 20312 bp, 17 predicted proteins | sample BarGraIncu00222A_FD_50213 | JGI IMG/M metagenome (IMG submission 50213)
GCCGACCACCTTGAGCCGCACCGATGGAGGAGGCGCATCCGCCTGCTGGCCGATCAGCCGCAGCATTTCGGCGGCAAGATCGTCCGGCGCGCGGCCCATCGCATGCCCCTCCAGCGTGACGCCGATCGCGATCGCCCAAAACCGCCGCGCGCTCGTATCCGGATCGAGCCGCGAACGCCAGCCGCGCGCGGCCATCTCGGCCGCATAGGCGCGCAAACCTTCTGAATGCAGCCGCTCGACCGTCCGCTCCACCAGCGGCGCGAGATCCTGGCGGCGGCGGGTCAGCGTCATGGCTTCGACGAAGAAGCCGACGGCATCCGATCCCATCACGCTATCGACCAGCGCGCGGGTATAGTCTTCCGGCGACAGTTGTTTGCCCGCATGCTGCTCGGCCGCGCGCGCCACATAAAGCACGTCGCGGCATGCCGCTTCGACGAACAGCGCCTCCTTGGTGTGAAAATAATAGGTGATCTGGCTCGGAAAGGCGTTGGCTGCCGCAGCAATATCGGCAATCGAAACGGCCGCCAGCCCTTGCTCCTTGAACAGGCGGCTTGCCGTATCCAACAGACGCGAGCGCATTTGCCGGCCCGCGGCGCGGGTGGCGCGCGCCGTGTGCCTGGGATCGCTCAAACCGTCATTCGCAGCAGCACTTTTCATGTCGTCCTCTATCGTCGAGACGATGGGCACGGTCCGGTCAGCGCTTCGGTTCGTTATTTGTATGTCATACAAACAAGACCGTCAAGCCCGATCGAGGCAGCGGTCAGCGGTGACCAGTACCTGATAGCACCGCGCGCGACCATCACACCCCCGGCGGGGTTGTGATTGAGATAGCGGGAGCCTTGAGGCTCGCGACATCGCGCAAGACGCCTTCGTCAAGCCTACGTTGCGGGGCCTAAACCACTTTCCCGAAAACTGCGCCAATCCCAGCCGTCAGCCCCATGGCGAAGGCACCCCAAAAGGTCACTCGTACGGTTGGCTTTAGCAAGCCGGCCCCTCCGGCTTTCGCACCGACCGCGCCGAGCAGGGAGAGGAAGAGCAATGATCCGATAGCAACGGCGGGGATCAGAACGTTGGACGGCGACCCCAGGACGAGCAGAAGCGGCGCCGCCGCGCCGACGGAAAAGGTAGCGGCCGATGCAAGTGCCGCCTGCACCGGACGAGCGGTGCTGATCTCGGAAATGCCAAGTTCGTCCCGCGCATGCGCACCCAAGGCGTCTTTTGCCATCAGTTGCGTTGCAACCTCGCGAGCGAGGCCAGCCTCGACCCCTCGCGCAACATAGAGCTGAGCTAGTTCTTCCCTCTCGAACACGGGGTCTTCCGCAAGCTCTCGTTTCTCCCGCCTGAGATCGGCATGTTCGGTATCGGACTGCGAACTGACGGAAACGTATTCGCCAGCCGCCATGGACATGGCGCCGGCAACCAGCCCGGCCACGCCGGTCAGCATGATATCGTTTCGAGAAGCCGCGGCTGATGCCACTCCCAGTACCAAGCTGGCGGTCGAAATGATTCCGTCGTTGGCACCGAGCACGGCTGCTCGCAGCCAGCCGATGCGCTTAACAAGGTGGTTCTCGCTATGGAGGCGGCTCATGCACCAATCTTTCCGTCAAGCATGCTTGAGTTTTACAGATCCTGCGGGGGGCGGTTCAAGAGCTTGCGACCAGTAAACATTGCGGACGTAATGCTTCCACCCTCGTGAATTTCAGTCACGATAACCGCAATCAGATGCATCACGATTACGCCCGTGAGAAGATAGAACGCATAGAGATGGATCATCACCACAGGACTTCGAAACGAACGCATTGCCTTGTATGCCGTCTGATCCAACGTATTCGCGGCGAGCTGCGACACGGTTGCCGGATCAATTCCCGGCGCGGCAACCCAACCAGCAAACCATCGTCCTAGCGGCGGCCAGAATAGATCGGTGCCCGCCAACACCACACCGGTCGCAGTCTGCAGAACAAGCAGAAGCAATAGGGTTGCGATGGCAATTCGTGCTGCGGGATTGTGCCCGATATATTCTTGCGGTTCACCGCTCAGAAAGGCGTTACCGTAGCCGCGCAGTTTGCCCCAAAAGCCTGTTCCAATAGGCAGTATGGCGGTCCATCTCGCATAGCGATTGCCGAAGAAGGCCCAAACAAATCGCCAGATCAAATTGAGCCCCATGACATAGCCGAGCACAACATGGATTTGCTTGAGAAGGATCTTGCCCGAGGCCGAGATCCCTAATGCGTCGTCATTGAGCAGAATAGTTCCAACAACAATCAAGCCGAACACGGCGAGTGCATTGATCCAGTGGAACCACCGCGTGGGAGCGTCCCACACATCATAGGCCTGGTATCGATCGGACGATAGAGTCGGAGCCAGAGTTGGCTGACCTTGCTTACTGTGGTTCATTGCAATCTCCCACAAACAGGCGTCGTTTATTTAGCTTCCACGAGTGCGGGCTTGCGACAATGATCTGGATCAATATGAGAGGACGGCAGCCATCGGTACCTTGGTCGTCTCCGGTGGTCCGTGGTGTTGCTTGAGAATTGGTAACCACGAATGGCCGGGCCCGCTGAGATGATCTCGTGAACGGAAAGACTATGCCCAATCCCGCTTCCTTGCTCGTGAACCTCGCGATAGCCTTTGGCATTGGGCTTCTGATCGGCGCCGAGCGGGAGCGTCGCAAGGGCGGAGGTCCGGCTCGGTCGCCGGCGGGCATACGCACGTTCTCCGCCGCCTCGCTGGCCGGGGCAACCAGCGTTATGGTGGGAGGCGCGCTTGTGCTGGCAGCCACGGTCGCAGGCGTGGCCGCGTTGGTAGCAGTCGCTTATATCAAGTCCCGCAGCGACGATCCTGGCCTTACCACCGAAATTGCTCTGATCCTGACGGCTCTGCTTGGCGGTCTCTCGATGCAGCAGCCAGCGTTGGCGGCTGGACTGGCCGTCGCTTTCGCTGCCTTGCTCGCAGCCAGAATACCCTTGCAGCATTTCGTGCGTTCCGTGCTCACCGAGGGCGAGGTCAGAGACGCTCTCATTTTCGCCGGCGCGACATTGGTGATCCTCCCATTGCTGCCGAACCAAGCGCTGGGACCTTATGGCGCCCTGAATCCGCGCTCGATCTGGATCATTGTCATTCTGGTGATGGCGATCAGCGCCGTGGGTTACGTCCTCGTTCGCGTGCTCGGGCCTCGTTTTGGTCTCCCGATAGCAGGTCTCGCATCGGGGTTCGTTTCCAGCACGGCCACGATCGGCGCCATGGCAACGCGGGTTCAGAAAAGCCCCGAAACCATCGACGCAGCGGTCGCAGGCGCAGCTCTCTCCACAGTCGCCACGATTGTTCAGTTGTCTCTTGTTCTCGCGGTTACCAGCATGGTCACACTCCGCACGCTCTCCATTCCGCTGATATGCGCGGGCATTACCGCGACCGCCTATGGCGCCGGCTTCACGCTGAAGGCCTTGCGCGCGAACGAACCGCCCGACCCCGCGCCGGGACGGGCGTTCAGCCTCCCGGTCGCGCTGGTGTTCGCCCTGACACTGTCCGCAATGCTCGTTGCGTCCGCCGCGCTGCGGGAATGGTTCGGCGAGACGGGAATCATTGTAGCGGCTGCTGCTGCGGGGTTTGTCGATACCCATTCCGCGGCGATTGCCGTTGCTTCGATGGTTGCATCGGGAAAGATGGTTCCGTTGGACGCCACGTTTCCTATTCTTGCCGGACTTTCAACCAATACAATCAGCAAAATTATTTTTGCCTGGAGCAGCGGAAGACCGTTCTTCACGTTGCGCTTGATTCCCGGCTTGATCCTGGTTGTGGCCGCGGCCTGGGTCGGCGCACTATTGACGTGATAGATGTGGCAAGTGATTGCCGCTGGAAGAACGATGAGCTTCGGTCATCGGTGCTTCTTCCGAGGGACTCATTTTAAATCAGCTTCAACCCCTTCAAGCTCGCATGCCCGTTCTTGCCGACGATGATGTGGTCGTGTACGGAAATGCCGAGCGGTGCGGCGATGTCGATGATGGCGCGTGTCATCTGGATATCGGCCTGCGACGGCGTCGGGTCGCCGGAGGGGTGATTATGCACCAGAATGATGGCGGTGGCCGATAATTCCAGCGCCCGCTTGATCACCTCGCGCGGATACACCGGCGTATGGTCCACGGTGCCGACCTGCTGAACCTCGTCGGCGATCAATTGATTGCGCTTGTCGAGAAACAGCAGGCGAAATTGCTCCTTGTCGGCGAACGCCATGCTGGTCCGGCAATAATCGATCACGTCATTCCATGACGACAGCAGGGTACGTTGCTGCAGCTGGCCTTTTGCAATACGGCTCGCGGCTGCCGCGATCAGCCTGAGCTGGTTGATGGATGCCTCGCCTATCCCGTCGACTTCCCGTAGCAGCGTTTCCGGCGCGTGAACGACCTCGGCGAACGAGCCGAATTTCTTGAGCAGGGATTTGGCTAGGGGTTTCATGTCGCGCCGCGGCTGGGCCGTGAACAGCACCATCTCCAGCAACTCATAATCGCTCAGCGCGTCAGGTCCGGCGCCGAGAAAGCGCTCGCGCAGCCGCATCCGATGGCCGTGATAATGCGGCGTCTCGGCAGTTGCGGATTTCTTCGGCGTATCGCTGTTATCTGCGGGCATCGGCGCAAGCATGCCGTGCCGGCCAGTTTTTGCAACGGCAATGATGCGGGTTTGGCCCGCCAGCGATCATGCCGCCGCCGGCGGCTTTTCGGCGTGGCGCTGCGACAGCGTGAAGATTTCGACGCCGCTCGTGGTCACGCCGACCGAATGCTCGAATTGCGCCGACAGCGAGCGGTCGCGGGTCACCGCCGTCCAGCCATCGGACAGGATCTTCACATGCGGCTTGCCGAGATTGATCATCGGCTCGATGGTGAAGAACATGCCGGGCTTCAGCGCCACGCCTTCGCCGGGCCGCCCGATGTGAATGATGTTGGGCTCGTCATGAAACATGCGGCCGAGACCGTGGCCGCAGAAATCGCGCACCACGCTCATGCCCTGCGGTTCGACGAAACTTTGAATGGCATGGCCGATATCGCCGGTGGTGGCGCCGGGCTTCACGGCGGCGATGCCGCGCATCATGGCCTCATACGTTACTTCGATCAGCCGCTCGGCTTTCCGGGCGATCGGGCCCGCCGCGTACATCCGGCTGGAATCGCCGTACCAGCCCTCGACAATGAAAGTCACGTCGATATTGACAATGTCGCCTTCCTTCAACACCCGGTCCCCGGGCATGCCGTGGCAAACCACGTGGTTGATCGAGGTACAGGTCGAATAGCGATAACCGCGATACATCAGTGTGGCGGGGTAGGCGCCGTGGCCGAAGGCGAAGTCGCGGACGAAATCATCGATCCGCGAGGTCGGCACGCCCGGTTTGACGATATCGGTCAGTTCATCAAGGCATTTGGCCACTAATGCGCCGGCCTTGCGCATGCCTGCGAATCCACCGGGTCCGTGCAGCTTGATCTGCCCGGTTTTGCGCAAGGATGTATCGGAGGCTTCGATATAGCTCATGGGTCAATCATGTTCTGGCGGGCGGGGGGCCGCGAAGGGATGAACTCGCTAATTTAATGATCGGAGCGGTCAGTGCAAGCCAAGGTTGGGGCGTTGTCGGCGGGCATGACCGGAATCGGATTGGTCGTCCCAGGCAGGGACATTCCCATAGAGCCTTTTCCGTTCCGATGGAATCGGAACGGAGGCTCTGTGCCTTTTATTTGACGCGTTTTCTTTACGCGAACCGGCATCCACTTCGCTGGAAAACGCTCTGGGGAATTTGGATGCAGGGGGCACGGGCGTCAGTTCGAAACCTCCACGGTGGTTTCGACCGGGAGCGCGCCGCTGCGGACCCGGATTTCGCGCACCGGGTAGGGCACGCGGATGCCCTCGCGCTTGAAGGCATCCCACAGCGACAGCATCACATCGCTCTTCACGCTGTCCATCACGTCCGGGTCGGGGATCCAGAAGGTCAGAGCAAACTTCATGCCGACCTCGGCGAACTCCACCAGGATGCAGTTCGGCGGCTTGAGCTTGATGATGCGCGGCGACGCCGCGGCGATTTCGATCGCCAGTTTGCATACCAGCCGCGGATCCGCCTCGTAATTGGCGCCGAAATTGACCTTCACCAGCGTATTCTTGTCGGTATAGGTCCAGTTGGTGACCTTTTGCGTCACCAGATCCTCATTGGGAATCAGGAATTCGCGTCCGTCGCCGGCGGCGACCGAAATATAGCGCGTCTTCATCGCGCTGATGCGGCCGAAACTGTCGCCGATGGTGACGAGATCGCCCGGCTTCACCGATTTGTCCACCAGCAGGATGATGCCGCTGATAAAATTAGCGACGATTTTCTGCAAGCCAAAGCCGATGCCGACGCCGGCAGCGCCTGAGAAAATCGCCAGCACCGAGAGGTTGATGCCGACCGCGCTCATGACGATGGCGACGGAGAATATCATCAGGGCCAGCCGGATTATCTTGACCAGCAGAACCTGGATCGACGGCGTCAGATCGCTGGATCGCGTGATCCGGCTTTCCACGAAGTTGCTGAGGATATTGGAGAGCCACAGCGCCACCACGAGGAGCACGCCGAGCTTGATCACCAGCAACGGCGTCAGTTGCAGGCTGCCGAGCACGATCGAGACCGAGTCGAGCGCATCGATCGCCGGGTCAAGCTGTCCGATGATGCTCAGCGCCGCCACCAGCCACGCCGATAGCGACACCAGGCGGACGATAAAGCTGTTGCGAATGACCGACGTCACGAGGCGGATGATCAGCCACGCCAGGGCAAGCTTGAAAGAAACGGAGAGCAGATAGCTTCTGCTGGGCCAGGTCGACATCACCATGACCAGACGTGCCAGCCGCATCAGCACCGCGAACACCGCCGTCGAAGCGCTGNCGACCAGCACCTGCATGAACAGCCGAAGCGGCGCCGGCCAGCTCGCGGCGCGTGCGGTCAGGTCGACCCGCGAGCGAACCGCAGCACCCGCGGCAAACGCGATCCCACCGCCGGCCAGAATCAGGCCAAGCTGCAGATAGAACCATGGCGATGTCACCTCAGCGCCGACCGAACGCGCGGCGGAATGAAGAAAGCCAGTGATGTCAGTAAGGTCCAGATCCATTGTCAAATCTCATCGCAAGGCGGATCGGCGTCAGGCAAACCTGATTCGAAAGTCCCGCAGATTCCCATAACCGCTGCGTGGACGCCATCGCGCCGACACATCCGTGGGGTGATTCAAGGCCGCGCAAATCGGGCAGATTGCCGCTGGGGGCAAAAATGGGTTGGCGTCGAACTGTAGCGACGATAAGGATGCAACTGCAAGTATTTATGACGAGTTTCGATCGTTCATGGCCTCTCTCGATTCGGTCAGCATAGCCATTCTTCTCGGCGCCGCACTGGTGATGGCCGGCATTCTGTCGAGCCTGCTGGCGCTGCGCTTCGGTGCGCCTTTGCTGCTGGTGTTTCTGTTCATCGGCATGCTGGCCGGCGATTCCGGTCCGGGGCAACTGCAATTCGACGATGTGCGCACAACCTATCTGGTGGGATCGGTGGCGCTGGCGCTGATCCTGTTCGATGGCGGCCTGCGCACGCGGTTTCAGAGCATCCGCGCGGTGCTCGCGCCATCGATGGCGCTGGCGACGGTCGGCGTGCTGCTGACCGCACTGGTTACCGCGCCAGTCGCCAAGTATGTGCTTGATCTGAACTGGACCGAAGCGCTGCTGGTGGGCGCCGTGGTGGCGTCGACCGATGCCGCGGCGGTGTTTCTCCTGGTGCACGCACAGGGCTTGCGGTTGCGTCCGCGCGTCGGGGCGACGCTGGAGGTCGAATCCGGCACCAACGATCCGTTCGCGGTGTTTCTCACGCTGATGCTGGTGGAATTGATCTCGAAAGGTGAAAGCTCGTTCTGGCATGTCGCGCTGGAATTCGGCCGCGAGGCCGTGCTCGGCGCCATCATCGGCGTCATCGGCGGCCGTTTCGTGGTGCTGGCGCTCAATCGCGTGGCGTTGCCGCAGGGGCTGCACGCGCCGTTTGTCGCCACCGCGGCTTTGGTGATTTTCGGTTCCGCGCAGATCGCGCACGCTTCGGGATTTCTCGCGGTTTATCTCGCCGGTATCATCATCGGCAACCGGCCGACGCGGGCGCATAATTCGGTGGTGACGTTTCTCGATGCCGCGACCTGGCTGGCGCAGATCGTGATGTTCGTTCTGCTCGGTCTTCTGGTCTCGCCGCATCGGCTGGGGAGCAGCGTGATCCCGGCCGTGATCGTGGCGCTGGTGCTGATGCTGGTGGCGCGGCCGCTTGCGGTGTTCTTCTGCCTGGCGCCGTTTCGTTTCAATTGGCGGGAAAAGATCTTCATCGCCTGGACCGGCCTGCGCGGCGCGGTCGCGATCTTTCTGGCGTCAATCCCGATGCTGGTCGGGCTATCGAAGGCCTATCTCTATTTCGACGTCGCTTTCGTCGTCGTCATCATCTCGCTGTTGCTGCAGGGCTGGACGCTGGCCGTCGCGGCCCGGCGGCTCCATGTGGCGCTGCCGCGCTCGGATCGCGGGCCTCGCCGCGTCGAACTCGATCTGCCGGGCCAGCTCGAGCAGCAACTGGTCGGCTATTCCGTCCGTCCGAAAAGCCTGTATTTCCGGCGCGGCCTCATTCCGTCATGGTCGAAGCCGACGCTGGTGATCCGCGACCAGCGGATTCTCTCCCCCGCCGAGGCCGATCCGGTCGTCGCGGGCGATTACATCTACCTGCTGGCGCCGCCCGAAAAAGCCGAAGCGCTCGACCGGTTCTTTGTCGACATGCAGCCGAGTTCGGCGCCCGATCCGCATCTGCTCGGAGACTTTGTGGTCTCCGGCGAGATCACGCTTGGCGATCTTGCCGAGACCTACGGGGTCGCCGTCGATGCCGAGCAATCACGGCTGACGCTCGCCGATTATTTCGACGTCCATCTCGATCATGCACCAACGGAAGGCGCGACGCTGACGCTCGATTCCATTGTTCTGGTGGCACGCAGTATCGGCGGCGGCAGGGTCAATGTCGTCGGATTGCGCCTGCCCGAAGATGAGGAAGAGGCCGTGCCATTGACGCGAATGGCGTCGCTCAAGCAAAAGCTGTCGAGCATGTGGTCGTCGGTCGCCGGGATCTAGGACGTAAGCCCGTCGGGCGTCAGGCCGGCGAGTGAGCGGCAGGCAATACCTCGGCTCCGCCGAAGGCGGTCACGTGCCCGCGCTTGAGCATGACGATGTGTGTTGCCAGTTGGCGCATTTCGTCGGGATCGTGGCAGACATAGACCATCGGCACGCCGGCTTCGTCGCGCAGGCGCACGAGATAGGGCAGGATCTCCTCTTTGCGCGCTTCATCCAGCGATCCCAGCGGCTCATCCAGCAGCAGCAATCTGGGTCGCGCCAACAGCGCACGTCCGAGCGCCACGCGCTGGCGCTCGCCGCCCGACAATCGGCCCGGGCGGCGATCCAGCAGGCTGGCGATATCGAGCAGGTCGGTGACGCGCGCGCGCTGGGCGGGATCGTCGGCAAGGCCGTTCATTCGCCGCCCGTAGTCGAGATTCCGGCGCACATCGAGATGCGGAAACAGCCGTGCGTCCTGGAACACATAGCCGATCCGGCGGCGATATGCCGGGACATGGATGCCCGCCGCGGTATCGTCGAGGGTTTCGCCGTCAATGGCGATGGTGCCGCGATCGGGCCGCAGCAATCCTGCGATCATGCTGATCAGCGACGTCTTGCCGGAGCCCGAGGCGCCGAACAGCCCGGTGACGCTGCCCTCGCTGGCGAACGAAGCTTCGATCGCGAATTCGCCGAGCTGTTTTGCGACGTCGACGCGCAACATGATCAATTCCCATGCAGGCGTTGCACGGCGCGCCGCTCGAACCATTCGGAGGCGACCAGCGCCGCCATTGCGATCAGAATCGAAACCACCACCATCCGCAGCGCCGCGGCATCGCCATCCGGGGTCTGGATCAGCGAATAGATCGCCGCAGAAATGGTCTGGGTCTCACCGGGAATATTCGACACGAAGGTAATGGTGGCGCCGAATTCGCCGATCGCCTTGGCAAATCCGAGCACCATGCCGGCCAGCACCCCCGGCAGCGCCAGCGGCAAGGTGATGGTCAGGAACACCCGCCAGGGCGCTGCGCCCAGCGTCGCCGCCGCCTGCTCCAGTCGTCGATCCACCGCTTCGATGGAGAGCCGGATCGGTCGGACCAGCAGTGGAAACGACATCACGCCGCAAGCCAGTGCAGCGCCGGTCCAGCGGAATGCGAACACGATCCCGAGATGGTCCGCGAGCCAGGCGCCGACCAGGCCGCGCCGCCCGAATGTCAGCAACAGCAGATAACCGGTGACGACCGGGGGCAGCACCAGCGGCAAATAGATCAAGGCATCGACGACCGACTTGCCCCAGAAATCGCGCCGTGCCAGCAACCACGCCACAGTGATCCCGAGCGGCGTTGCCACCAGCGTCGCGACCGTGGCAACGCGCAGCGAAAGCTGGATCGCCGTCCATTCCGTCGGCGAAATATCGAACACGTTTCAGGTCGTCGGGTTGATGAGAAACTTGAAGCCGTATTTCTCGAAGATGGACTTGGCCGCCGATGTTCGCAGGAAGGCGAGATAACCGGCCGCCTCCGACTTCGCAGTCACTGTCGCCGCCACCGGGTAGATGATCGGCGCATGTGAATCGGCCGGGAAAGCGCCGACGATCTTGACCTCGGGCTCGACCTTGGCATCGGTGGAATAGACGATGCCCAATGCCGCTTCGCCGCGCGCCACCAGAATCAGCGCGGCGCGTACGCTCTCCGCCATCGCGAATTTCGGCTCCGCCGCCTGCCACGCACCGAGTTTCTCCAGCGCCGCCTTGGCGTATTTGCCGACCGGAACCGCCTTTACGTCGCCGGTGGCAATCTTGCCGTCGCCGGCGAGCTTGGCGAGATCGAAGCCCGGTCCGATCGTCACATTGTCGATTTTGGAATCCTTCGGTGCGATCAGCACGATGCTGTTGCCGAGCAGATCGACCCGTGTCGGCGCATTGATGTTCTTCTTGCCGATCGCGTAGTCCATCCAGTCGGTGTCGGCGGACACGAAGATATCCGCCGGCGCCCCCTGTTCGATCTGCTTGGCCAGCACCGAACTAGCGGCATAGCTGGCCACCACCTTGACGCCCGTCTTCGCGGTATAGGCGGCATCGACGTCATCAAGCGCGTTCTTCATCGAAGCCGCGGCAAACACGGTCAAGCTCTTGTCCTGGGCAAGCGCAGGCGACCAGGTCGATCCGCACAGGAGGGCGAAGGCGGTGAAAAGCCCGGCTAGACGATGCATGGGTCGCTCCCGTGCGCGTTCGCGGCGCATCGCGCGCGCAAAACAGGCGTTGGTTGGACGTGAATGCGACAGGCGGAATCGTCGTTCCACGGGTCCCAATGACTTACGGTCAATCGGGATATCGCTAACAAAAACAATAACAGGCTGGGAGTTTGGGTAAAGGCCTTCCGGAGCGCGATCGGCCAAAGGGTAAACCGGCTTGGGGTCCGATCGCGTGCCGGGATGTCACGCGCCGGTCTATTCCGACGGCAGGATCGCCACCGACACAGCGTCTTCCTTGACATTGGTGATCTCGAGCACGAACGGGCTTGCCGAAATCTCGTACTTCACGGTCTTGCGAATGCCGTCGCAATCGGTCGCGCCGCTGAAGGCCTTTGGCTTCAGGGCATGGCCGTCCTGGACGAGGTCGACCCATCCGCCCGCGGACAGGCTGATGGTGTAGATACCCGCCTTCGGCGCGTTTTTGAAATTCGCAAATCCCGCAAAGGTGCCTTCCTTTGGCGCACGTTCGGGCGGCGTCGGCAGTTTGGCCTCGGCAGGGGTTTGCAAGCCGAGCGTAATCGCGGTTGACGGCAATGCGGCGAGTTCGCCGCCGGATGCAACTTTGATGCGATCCGGCGCCGTCAACGCAGCCCGCTCGCGCTCGATCGGCCATTTGAACTTGTCACAGCCGCTCGGTTCTTCCGCCGCCCATGCGGGAGCCGTTCCGAGCAAGACCAGCGCGAGGAGCAAAGGGGCGCGCATGATCAATCCACCGCGATCATGACGTCGGAGGCCTTCACCACGACGGTCACGTGACCCTTGGCCTTGATACCCAATTCATCGACCGCCTCGTTGGTGATCGAGGAGGTGACAATCTGGCCGTTGCCGATATCGACGCGGATATGCGAGGTGGTCGCGCCCTTCTTCACTTCGACGACGGTGCCCTTGATCTGGTTGCGTGCACTGATGCGCATGATGAATCCTTCATAGTTTGTATTCCGTTCGAGACGACGGTTCGCATCGACAAATCGGGATTGAAAAAGGATCAGCAGCCCTGATCCGAAGCTCCGCCTGCGCTTACGGCGCGGCGCGCGTATCCAACGTTAGCATATTTCCGGGCCCAATGAAATCACCTTACCTCGGGGTCTGTCACGGCTTTGCATCCGGCGCGGCCAGAACCGCCCGGCAATCCGCCGGTAATTCGGCGAGCGTCGTCGGTCGGCTCGGTTTCGGAGGTTCTTTCGGCGGCTCCGGGTGAAGCACCGAATCCTTGAACCAGTAAGCGAAATCCTCGGCGCTGCAGCCTTCACCGCCCGTCTGCGGCGTTTGGCCCTTGCAGTCGCTGCCGCCGGGCGGGCACGCCGTGCGGATGTGGAAGTGATAATCGTGACCCCACCACGGCCTGATCTTGGATAGCCAGCTGCGGTCGCCCTTGGCCTCGCGGCAGAGCGCCTTCTTGATGGCGGGATTGACGAAGATGCGCTGGACGCTCGGCTCCTGCGCGGCGTCGCGCAGCACCATGACATGACCGGGAGTGAAGACCTTCGGGTCGATGTCGAGGCGGTCGTCGCGCACCATCATGACCGCGGACACTTCCTCGCGGTCTTCGCGCGACAGGCGGTGATCGGGCATCGGCGTCAGCCAGATATCCGCGTCGAGCCCAATCTGATGGCTGGCGTGGCCGCTGAGCGCCGGGCCGCCGCGCGGCTGCCCGATATCGCCGACCAGTATTCCGGGCCAGCCGGCGTCCTTGTGCGCCTTGACCGACAGCCGCTTCAAAAGGGCGATCAGGTCTGGATGTCCCCAATTGCGGTTGCGCGACAGCCGCATCACCTGCCAGGTCTCGCCATTGGCGGGCATTTGCACCGCGCCCGCGATGCAGCCTTTGGAATAGAAGCCGATCACCCGCGTCGCCATTGCCGCCGGCAGCAGCTTGCGCGCGAACAATTCCTTTGCGCCGAGCTTGGGATCATTGGGATTGGCCAGCGGCGGCAGCGGCTTGGGGTCGACGCTGCCCTTGTCCTGCGCCAGCGCGGCACTAGCGCCGAAGAGAACGGCCGACAGCAGCAGGGGGGTGAGAATCGGGCGAGGGATCATCGGCTCACTCTATAGCGCAAGCATAGCACGAAAGCAGCCGCTGGAGATGACGCCATCGCAACCGCTTGATCGCCGACGCAGGTTCTTTCACGAGCGGGCGGCCGGCGGCGGGTTAATATTAACCGCAACGGCCGGCACCCGCGCGTCATCCCCGCCTTTACAAGGTGTAGTTGAAAACGACATCATGTCTTCCGTTAAAACCGGGCGGCGGAGCGCGATCATGAAACGGTTGTCAGGCGGGTGGCTTGCAAGGCTGCTATTTGCCGGCATGACGATATCGGGCCTGGCGCTGACGCCGGCGCGCGCCGATGTCCTGGTCCAGATCGACAAATCTTCCCAGCGCATGGCTGTGAGTGTCGACGGCGCCATGCGATATGAGTGGCCGGTTTCGACCGGCCGCGACGGCTACGGCACGCCGAGCGGTACATTCCATCCACAATCGATGGCGCGGCATTATTTCTCGCGGAAATACTACAACGCGCCGATGCCGCACGCGATTTTCTTTTATTATGGCTTCGCCATTCACGGCACCAATGATCTGGCGCGGCTTGGCGGTCCGGCCTCGCATGGCTGCGTGAGGCTGCACCCGTCGCATGCGGCAGCGCTGTTCGCATTGGTCGAGCGCAACGGCCCGCGCCGCACGCGCATCGAGATTTCGAACTAGTTGCAGGCCGTCGGGCTACCACGGGTTAACCGTTCGATAACCTCGTCGATCATTGACGAAATTTCATGCAACGATCAAAATTCGCGGCACGCATTGTGAAATCGTTGCGATAGCCACTCGTCAGTATGCAATGGGGAAGATTCTGCCTTCCGCGCTCGCACGCGCTACCGGCCACGCGTCCGGGGCGGCTATTTTTCCGGTATTATTTGCAAGTTCGCCACTTAAACAGGCAACCGGCACACGAGAACTTCCCGGCACGACATTGGCGAGCTGATGTCTTCGCCGGATAGCGATACCATTTTTTCAGACACTTATCGGAGAACGGACCCACGCAGAATGCGAGTAGGGGTGTAATGATGCCGAGACTCCGGCCAAGGGCGGCGAAGAAACAGAAGCATGCGGCGATCGCCCGCATGGCCGGCCGGCCGGCGAAGCCCAGCCCGAAGCTCTCGAACGGCAGCCGGCGCGTTTCAACAGAGATCGGCGAGATTGTGCGCAAGCGCGCAGAGGCTGAGGCGGCGATTGCCGAGGCGCGAAAATCCCACGAGCGATTGCGCGAGGCGATCGACATCCTGCCGCAGGGCATCGTGTTCCTTGACGCCGAGGGACGCTACATTCTCTGGAACAAGAAGTACTCGGAGATCTACAACCGCAGCTCGGACCAGTTCAAGCCGGGTGCGCGGCTGCAGGATACAATCCGGATCGGCGTCGAACGCGGCGATTATCCGGAAGCGATCGGCCGCGAGGAAGAGTGGATCGCCGAGCGGCTCGGCAAGCTCTATCAGCCCGGCGAACGCCACGAGCAAGTCCTTGCCGACGGCCGCTGCATCCTGATCGAGGAGCGGCTGACCGAGGACGGCGGCGTCATCGGCCTGCGCGTCGACATCACCGAGTTGAAGCAGCGCGAGGCCTCGTTCCGGTTGTTGTTCGACAGCAATCCGGTTCCCATGATCGTATGCGCGCTGGAGGGCGAACGCATCCTTGGTGTCAACGACGCCGCGGTCGAGCATTATGGCTATAGCCGCGCCGAATTCGAAAAGCTCACCATCCGCAGCGTCCAGGCCTTTGGGTCCGAACCGCCCTGGGCCGGCGACCGCAGCCACGACGAACTGGCGGCGCGCACCTGGAAGCACGTCAAGGCTGACGGGACGTTGATCGATCTGGCGATCTACTCGCGTCATCTGGTCTATGGCGACCAGCCCGCGGTATTGCTCGCGTTGATGGACATCACCGAACGCAAGCGCGCCGAGGCGCGGCTCGCCTTCATGGCCCAGCACGACGGCCTGACCGGGCTGCCGAACCGCAATCTGCTGCGCCAGCGCATGGACGAGATCCTGCAGCAGACGCGGCGCAGTGCGGACAAGGCTGCCGTGATGATACTCGGCCTCGATAATTTCAAAGCGGTCAACGATACGCTTGGCCATGGCATTGGCGACAAGCTGCTGCGCTGCGTCGCCAAGCGCCTGCGGTCGATGTTGCGCGAGGAGGACGCGCTTGCCCGCCTCAACTCCGATGAATTCGCGATTGTCCAGACCGGGCTGGCACGGCCGGACGACGCCGTGTTGCTGGCCAGGCGGTTGCTAGAGGCGATCGGCGATCCCTATCTGCTTGACGGCCATTCCGTCGTTGTCGGCGCCAGCATCGGTATCGCGATGGCGCCAGGCGATGGCGAGGAGTCCGACAAGCTTCTGAAAAATGCCGACATGGCGCTGTCCCGCGCCAAGAACGAGCAGCGCGGCACATTCAGCTTTTTCGAAGCCGGAATGGATGCCCGCGCCCAGAGCCGCCGCAAGATCGAGATCGATCTGCGCGACGCGATCCAGAATGACGTGCTGCGCCCGTATTATCAGCCGCTGATCGATCTTTCGAGCGGACGCATCACCGGCTTCGAGGCGCTGGTGCGCTGGCCGCATCCCGAACGCGGCATGATCTCGCCGGCCGAATTCATACCGGTGGCCGAGGAAACCGGCCTCATCAACGCGCTCGGCGGCCTGATGCTGCGCCGCGCCTGCAAGGATGCGGCGCTCTGGCCCGACGACGTCCGGGTCGCGGTCAACCTGTCGCCATTGCANTTTCGCGGCGGCAATCTGCTGTCGGTGGTGATGGATGCGCTGAAGCAATCCGGCCTGCCGGCCAAGCGGCTCGAACTTGAGATCACCGAAACGCTGCTGCTGGAAAAGAACAGCCAGGTGCTTGCCACGTTGCATGCACTGCGCGCCCTTGGCGTGCGCATCTCGATGGATGATTTCGGCACCGGCTATTCGAGCTTGAGCTATCTGCGAAGCTTTCCATTCGACAAGATCAAGATCGACCAATCGTTCGTTCGCGACCTTGCCGCCAATCGCGATGCACAGGCGATCGTGCGCTCGATCATCAGCCTCGGCGTTGGCCTCGGTGTGACGATTACCGCCGAAGGCGTCGAAACCGAAGCCGAACTGGGTTGCCTGCGCTCGGAGGGCTGCCATGAGGGACAGGGCTTCCTGTTCAGCCAGGCGCGGCCCAACGCCGAAATCGTCGGGCTCCTGAGGGCGCAGCGTGGCGCGGATTTCACTGCGTCCGAGGATCCCGCCGAGAAAGCCGCGCTCGTCGCCTGAAGAGAGTAGCTACGAGCTTCCATTGGCGGTCTTGCGCTTGCGCAGATGATAGGTCAGCGCCAGCGCCACGCAGTGGCGCAGCTCCGGTTCGGGAATGTCCTCCGCGGCATTCAAGAGGATGCTTCGGTTGCCGCCATAGCGGAGCTGACTCGGATACAGTTCGCGGAAGGTCTCGACCAGATCGGTCTGGCAATGGAAATAGACCGCATATTGGTTGGCGGCGGATTTCACGCGATCGATCCGGATGGTGCTGCCGCTTTTCGTCCCGGTCGTGAGATAGCTCGGCTGTCCCCATTTCAGGGTTTCCTGCAGTGCGCCGACGCCCTTGGTGGTTTTCGCGGTGTCGAAAATCAGTCGGCGCAACGCCAGGAGTTTTGCCTTCAGCGGTTTCGGATAAGCACGGAAGACCTCCTCAACCGCGGGGTCTGAAGAGTCCGCGCGCGGCTTGCTTGTAGAACGCGGCTTGCTCGTTGGACTCTTGCTTCGCATCAGGCGTCCATGGCCGGCGCGCCGGGATCGGTGGCCAGGATCGCTCTGCCGACATCTTCGTAATGCGTGTCGCGGCCCTGGATCTGCTGGGCGATGGCGTGCATGTCGCGGAAGCGGCGCTCGAACTTGTTGACGCTGAACACCGCCGTGGCGCCCGCCATGTGATAGGCCGCATCGACCACCGAGGCCGCCTGATGGATCGTCCAGGTCGACGCCAGGCGAAGCGCTACGCGGTGGCTCTCGGTGTACTTGCCTGTAACCTCGAGGTCCCGCCAGACCTCGCCGGTTGTGGCATATAAATAGGCGCGCGCCGCGCGCAAATTGCCTTCGATACGCCCGATCGCGCCCTGCACCGCATTGTTCTCACGTATCGCCTTGATGCCGGCCGGGGTCTTCCCGCGCGCCAGTTCGACGGCGGCGTCGAGCGTGGCCCGCGCAACCCCGAGCGAGACCGCGGCAAAGCCCAANGCGAAAACGATGTGAGTGGTGAGCCGGTAGAGCGGCCCTGTTTCACGCACGGCGGCCGGCTCGTCGCGCAATGCCGTAAATTTTTCCGGGATAAACAGATTTTCGACCGAATAGGAGTCGGTGCCGGTGCCCTTGAGGCCGATGACGTCCCAGACGTCGTACATCGTGGCGCTCGCCAGCGGAAACAGGATCGTGCGCACTTCCGGCGCGCCATCGGGCTTGCGCCGCCCGGTGCCGTCGGCTTCGACGATCTGGACATGCGCGCCGAGCCAGCTTGCCTGACGGGAGCCGCTGGCGAAGTTCCAACGCCCGGTGGCCCGGTAGCCGCCGGGAACAACATGCGCCTCGCCGGCAATCGCGCCCCAGGCCAGGATGTCGCCGGGCACACCGAAAATCTGACGCGCCGCATCGGCATCGAGATAGGCCGCGATCATGGCGCAGACGCTGCATTGGCCGAGGCACCACGCCGTAGAGGCGTCGGCCTTCGCCACTTCTTCGAGCATCTGCATGAAGATTTCGGGCGGCGCCTCGGTGCCACCCGCACTTTGCGGCAACAGCACGCGATAAAGCCCGTTCTCGACCAGGGCTGCAACCACCGGCTGGGTGAGACGCCGGGTCCGCTCGATCTCGTCGGCCTCCCGCGCGATCAACGGCGCCAGCGCTCGCGCGCGCTCGACCAGTCCGAAACCGCGCAGCTTGTTCATGCGTCTTCTCGCCCTTTTGGGGTTCTGATTGGCGGAGCCGCAATGGTGATCTATTCGACGTCGTCGATCAAGATGGGGTTTGGTGGGAGGAATACGAACGCGACCAACTCATTGCGCCAGACGGGGCATGGCGTCGAGCCGATTGGGTGTGCAATGACGAGGTGTCAAAACAGCCTCAGCTATCCACCTTCAGCGCGGCGATAAAAGCCTCCTGCGGGATGTCGACCTTGCCGAACTGCCGCATCTTCTTCTTGCCTTCCTTCTGCTTTTCCAGAAGTTTGCGCTTGCGGGTGATGTCGCCGCCATAGCATTTCGCGGTGACNTCCTTGCGCANNGCNCGCACGGTNTCGCGCGCGATCACCTTGCCGCCGATCGCCGCCTGGATCGGAATCTGGAACATGTGCGGCGGGATCAATTCCTTCATCTTCTCGACCATGGCGCGGCCGCGGCCTTCCGCGCGCTGGCGGTGCACCAGCATCGACAGCGCGTCGACCGGCTCGTTGTTGACCAGGATCTGCATCTTGACGAGGTCGGCGGGCTTGTAGTCGGTGAGATGATAGTCGAACGAGGCATAGCCCTTGGAAACCGACTTCAGGCGGTCGTAGAAATCGAACACCACTTCGTTGAGCGGCAGCTCGTATTTCACCATCGCGCGGTTGCCGACGTAAGTGAGCTCCTTCTGCGAACCGCGGCGGTCCTGGCACAGCTTCAAGACGCTGCCGAGATATTCGTCCGGGGTGAGAATGGTGGCCTCGATCCAGGGTTCCTCGATCTCGGCGATCTTCACCACATCGGGCATGTCGATCGGATTGTGTATCTCGATCGCTTGCCCGTCGGTGAGATGCATCTTGTAGATCACCGACGGCGCGGTCGCGATCAGGTTGAGATCGAATTCGCGGTGGAGCCGTTCCTGAATGATCTCCAGATGCAACAGCCCGAGAAAGCCGCAGCGGAAGCCGAAACCCAGTGCGGCGGAAGTTTCCATCTCGAACGAGAAGCTGGCGTCATTGAGCCGCAGCTTGCCCATTGCCGCGCGCAAGGTCTCGAAATCGTCGGCGTCGACCGGAAACAGGCCGCAGAACACCACCGGGATCGCCGGCTTGAAGCCTGGCAGCATCTCCGTCACCGGCTTGCGGTCGTCGGTGATGGTATCGCCCACTCTGGTGTCGGCGACTTCCTTGATCGCGGCGGTGATGAAGCCGATCTCGCCGGGACCGAGTTCGTCGATCTGCGTCATCTTCGGCGTGAAGAAACCGACCCGCTCTACGTCATAGGCGGCGTTGGTGCCCATCATCCGGATGCGCTGGCCCTTTTTCATCACGCCATCGACGATCCGGACCAGCACCACCACGCCGAGATAGACATCGTACCAGCTGTCGACCAGNANNGCCTTNAGCGANGCGTCGCGNTCGCCCTTCGGCGCCGGCAGCCGATGGACGATGGCTTCCAGCACGTCGTCGATGCCGAGACCGGTCTTGGCCGAGATCATCACCGCATCCGAGGCATCGATGCCGATCACGTCCTCGATCTGGCGCTTGACCTGATCCGGTTCGGCCGCCGGCAGGTCGATCTTGTTGAGGACCGGCACGATCTCGTGACCGGCGTCGAGCGCATGGTAGACATTGGCGAGCGTCTGCGCCTCGACGCCCTGGCTCGCATCGACCACCAGCAGCGAGCCTTCGCAGGCCGCCAGCGACCTCGAAACCTCATAGGCGAAGTCGACATGGCCGGGCGTGTCGATCAGGTTGAGGATATAGGTTTTGCCGTCCTTGGCCGGATAGTTCAACCGCACGGTCTGCGCCTTGATGGTGATGCCGCGCTCGCGCTCGATATCCATGGAATCGAGCACCTGTTCCTTCATCTCGCGCGCCTGCAAGCCGCCGGTGGTCTGGATCAGACGGTCGGCCAGCGTTGATTTGCCATGGTCGATATGCGCAACGATGGCGAAGTTGCGGATGTTGGAAATAGGGATGGATGTCATGGGCGCGGGATAGCATT
>JGI24140J50213_10000402_pt1 | contig 20301 bp, 20 predicted proteins | sample BarGraIncu00222A_FD_50213 | JGI IMG/M metagenome (IMG submission 50213)
AAAGGGCAATCCAATCTGAACTCGAATTTTCTAAAGCAACTTTCCATTCTGAAGAATCATAAGCCGACGTGTTTTTAAAGTAACATATTTTAACTTTATCACCATAGCCCAAAGCTATCTCAACTGTTTTGTCTGTACTAAATTTATCTATTAAAATTATCTCGTCACACCACATCAATGAATCCAACGCATATCTAATACGTTTTTCTTCATTGTAAACTGGTAAAATTGCTGATATTGTCATATTCCTCTTCATATTACTTCAAAACTTGAATCTTTATATCACCTCCTACTTCTTATAAGCAAAAAAATAACAGTTACAAACATCTTATTTATTTTATATTTTTCTTCAAACTTGCCACAAATTAACACATAATCATCCGAACCCACTTCAGTAATGATACTTAATATGCAATATATTGATTAACAATATCATTCAAACCTAGTTAAAAATCTGTATGCCTACAATACTCCCAAAAGTGTAATAAAATCCTTGTTCAACGCCTGTTAAATATCTAACAACCAAAAGAACTGAAATTACACTACCTATAGCCCCTAAAATACTTGTAGAAGAAGTGAATACAATAGCCTTGTCAAACCTCAGTTTAGTAGCTATCCTTTTTGTCATTTTTATCATCAATAATTATTTCCGCGTTATATATGTTATAATATTACTTCCGCTCAAAATAAAGTATTCTCTCTGTTATTTTTTAAATATTAGAATAATAAAATAAACTCTTCAAATGTCCCAACTATTAATTCAGCTTTTAAATCTTTAATTCTACTAAAATTAGAGTTTTCGTCCATAAGAATTATAGCCAAATCTTCACCTTCCCTTTTTTTATCTTTTTTCATTGCATTTACAATCTGCTCAGAACTGAATTGTAATGAATCTTTTGATATTGTGTGAGTTTTTTTTAGATAAGTATCAAAAACAAAGTTTTTTTTAGTATCTGAGAGCAAGTTTATTTTATTAGACACTATATTTGCCCATATCATCCCTAATGTTACTGCTTGTCCATGTGGTATAGCATAATTTGTAACACTTTCAATTGCATGTCCAATACAGTGTCCGAAATTTAGAATATTTCGAATTCCGGTATCAAACTCATCTTCTTCAATAAAACGTTTTTTTATTAGAAGCGACCGTTTTAATAGATCATGAATATTCTTTCTAAGAATAGTTTCATTAGAAGCATTCAAACTATCAAAATAGCTTAGGGAATCTTCACCATCAATTAAAAATAATTTCACAATTTCACCAATCCCACTATAAAAATCCTTTGTTCCCAAGGTATCCAGAAATTTTGTTGATAACCAGACCTCCTGTGGTGCCCAGAATGTTCCTAAAAGATTTTTGTAGTGATCAAAATTTATTGAAGTTTTTGCGCCAATACAACTATCTGCTTGCGCAAGTAAAGTGGTTGGAATAAAGATCCATTTTATTCCGCGATAAATAATAGAAGCGATAAAGCCTGCCAAATCTTGAATGATTCCCCCACCGATAGCTACTATAGTCAGATTTTTCTTAGCCTGTAGTTCCGTTAATAGTGGAATAATTTTACCAATAGCATAATAATCTTTGTTTTCTTCAATTGCATCTATTAATATTGCCTGATCTAATGGAAGATTTAAGAAAAAATCATTATGATATAAATCCCATACTTTCCGATCAATTAAATATACTATATTTGATTTTTGGAGAAGTCGCTCCTGCAACTTCTCCAATTTAATGTCAAAATAAACACTATAATTTCCAATACGGGAATCAATTTTAATTTCGTCGATATGCATTCTAATCGAGTTAAAAGATTGTTTGTAAATTAGAACTAATAAGGTTTGATTTCATTTTTAATATTTAAGAAATCATGTTAGTCTTCAATTCATCCGGGCTTAAAAATGGCCACATATCTTCAAGGGGTGATGTGATCATTGATCCATCTTCAAGTTTTTTAGAACTTAATTTAGGGCTAAATTGCTGATCTAAATCAAGCATCAATTCACAAATAAACTGACCTTCATGCGATAATATATCGCCAAGCTTATTTTTTAATTCAACATGGTTTGATATTTTATAATAAGGGAAGTCAAAAGCAGTAGCCATTTTTTCAAAACTTGGAAAAGTCAATCCTGATTCTATACCACAACCCACAATATTTTCTTTAAAAAAGTTATGCTGTGTTTGTCTTATTGAATGGTAACCCTGATTATTAAGAATGAAAATCTGAATTGGCAAATCGTTACCACTAATCGTCTGCAGTTCTTGTAAATTCATCATGATACTCCCATCACCTGCCAGACAAATAATTCTGCTTGCAGAAGTGTCTGCAAAATAAGCACCAATAGCAGCCGGTAATTCATATCCCATCGATGCACATCCTGAATTATGGAATACTCTTTGATTTTTCTTGATATGTATTGCCTGAAACGTAGTAACACAAGCAGTTCCGTCGGCACAAACAATTATATCACCTTCTTTTGTAAACTTAGATAGTTCATCAACAAAACAATAAGGATTGACATCAGTTGTTTTATTCCAGTATTCTGGTAAGCAAACCGGATATTTAGCTAATCTTTCCTTTCCCCATGCAACCCATTCTTTAAACTCAGACTTTGACAGTTCTGTATCTTCGCTAATACATTTGCTCATAAATGGAACAAATTCACGTAAGTCCATAACAATTTTCAAATCGAATTGACAAGTTGGTTTATTAAGTTCCTTTTCATCTATGTCAACCCCAACTTTAATAGCCTTAGGAGCAAAAGATTTCCAATTATAACTTACTAAACGAAGATTTAATCTGCTACCCAGAACAATTACAAGGTCTGAGTTTTGCACTACAAAATTTCCCGAACGGTTTCCAATGATTCCAGGACGTCCAACATATAACGGGTGATTATCAGGTATGAGATCATTAGAATTCCAAGCTGTGACTATTGGTATTCCTAATAATTCAGCAATTTTAATTACTTCATTCTTTGTATTCGATAAGTGAACACCCGTACCTATATATAGAACAGGACGTTTTGACTTTTTTATTAAACTCAATAAATTAAATATATTAGTTTGGTTAAGTTCACCACTATCCGTTGAGTTTATTTTGTTATAAATAAAACCATTCAATTCAAGTTCATCAATCGGTGTTGCCTGAACGTCAATGGGTACATCAATCCAACAAGGACCCGGTCGACCACTCTGGGCTAAAAATATTGCTTTCTCCAAATGGTATTTTATATCTTTAGGATTATCCACACGAACTGCATACTTTGTTATTCCTTTTACCATGTTTATTATGTCGGCTTCCTGATCACCCAGTTGTCTCCAACCACCTTCATCACCATAAGTTCCAACAATAGTTTCTCTTTTTACCTGTCCAGAAATGACAAGCATCGGAATAGAATCTGTCCATGCTCCAAATACACCATTTAAAGCATTTATACCACCAGGACCAGTTGTTACATTGACAAATTGGATTTTATTAGTTACTCTGGCATGTGCCTCAGCAGCCATTGAGCATGCTTGTTCGTGATGACAAAAAACAATCTTGATACCACTTAATCCAAATGCATCATTCAAGTGCATAGCACCACCACCTGTTACCATATAAATAGTATCAGAATGTCCTTTTACGGTTTTTGCAATGTAATCAACTACTCTCATTTAAATACAGATATTTAGTTTATATTATTTATGTTGTGTTTAAAATATATTATGCCAAAGATGTATAACCTCCGTCGATAAAAATGTTTTGTCCATTGATAAAATTATTCTCAACAGTTAGAAAATATACTAAGTCAGCAACATCTTCTGGCTTACCCATCCTTTTTAATGGAACTTTATTTAAAAACTGTTCTAATTGTTCAGGAGAATTATTTTTGGAAGTCAATTCTGTTGCTATGAATCCTGGTGAAACCATATTACACAAAATATTGAAAGAGGCATTTTCAACAGCTACCATTTTAGTCATAGCATACAAAGCACTCTTAGACATGCTATAAGCTCCCCTCATTGCAAATGCACGTTCAGTCCAAATAGATCCAACATTTACAATCCTTCCATATTTTTTCTTCTGAAATGACTTTAATACAGACTGGATAAGTATCGTTGATGAGATACAGTTAACCTGAAATGCTGTCAATAAATCTGTAAGGCCTAAATCTTCAATACGTGATAAATCATTTATTCCTGCATTATTTATAAGTATATCAATTTCATCAATTGATATACTTTTTAAATAATCTTTTATAGATTGAACACTTGCTAAATCAAGTTCATCTCGTGTCGGTTGCAATACTATTATATTTTTTGATTCAAGTTTTTGAACTATTGCTTTACCAATTCCGCGTGACCCACCTGTAACTAATGCTATCATAACCTTTTTTTATTTGATAATTTTCAAATCAATCAATACATAATTTTATCAACAAACAATTCTGAATATGAAATTAATTTAACAAAATTATCCCCATGGATACATTTTCTATACTTATCAAAAATTATATAAAGTCGGAGTAATAAACTGAATATTTAATTTTGATTTCATAGTAGCTAATGTTTTATCAACATAAGCATTAATCTCTTGTCCCATCCGCTTAGAAAACTCATATTCCATCTTAGATGAGAAATAGTCGGATTCATTATTTAAAGAATAACCATCAAAACCTACAAGAGCAATATCACTAACACCACTTAACACCATTACTTTTAAAGCCATGATAAATGAGTTATCAATAAATACGGCATCACGATCAATCAATGCTTCATAATCTAAATTTATGTCAAACTTACCTGCAGCTCTTGTTACATTCGAGGTAGCGATAATTTTAATTTTATCATACGTATTTTTTATTGCACTTGATTGTTGAACATAGCGCTTTGAATTTGTAAGGAATAAACAATCCACATCAAATGTTTCAGGTATAAAATTAATTGAAAAAACAATAGGCTTCTCATTAACAATAAAGTTTGTAATTTTTTCATTTGCACTCATTACACTTTTACCAGGTCCAATTAAAAGAACCTTCTTGCCACCAATTATAGTTTTAATTTTACTATAATCGACTTCATCGCTAAAACTATTCTTCTGATAATCGACATAAAGCTGTTCTACATATTTTTTATCGTAAAGCAATTTTCTTGACCCTTTTTCAATTTTTTGAAGAATCTCATTGATAGATTTCACAGACAAAGTTTTCTTGTCAACTAAATAGGAAACGTAGTTAGGATGACAATCATTAGATGCTGAAATAAAAGCTTTGAACGAATAACCCCAATGGAGTTGTTTATATAAATCTAAAACATTAACATCAATTGCTTCAAGGATCTGATTAATATCATAATTGGCATTAAAATTTTCATTCATAAAAGTAATCAATAATTCCAATGGAGCATTACCAGCACCTTTTCCCATACCATAGATGGAGCCATCAAGTAATAGTTTCCTTGGCTTTTCACCATGTTTTCTAGCCAACTCCATACAATTTGCAAAAGCTAACTGAAAATTATTATGAGCATGAAATCCAATAGAAATATCCTTATCTAAGTGCGCATCTAAATATTCATAATAATAGTTTAATAAATCAATATCCATTAATCCATATGTATCTACAATTGAAAAAGCATAAGGTTTTATGTCATTTAGTATTTCAATAATCTCATCAAGCTTATCATCTGTATAAGTTGTGAAGGATACTCCTTGTGCAAAAACTAAATATTCTAACTCGTTAAGTTTTTTACAATAGTCTAATGCTTCATGCATTAATTCCATCTTAAAAATAACACGTATTCCATCAATAAATGAATCTTTACACGGTTGAATATGCTTTAAATCACAGGTTCCATAATCAATCATTGCGACAACCTTGGTATTCATTTTATCTAGATTTCCCCAAATTCTTTCAGCACATGAAGTATCGGGCATAATACTTCTATTTATGTCGAAAGGGCGTCGATCATCAATAAATCCGACTTCAATAAAGTCAACACCAGAAGATGTGCTTCTCTCAAATAAATTTATAAGTATATCGTGTCCGAACTCCCAATCATTGTTATAACCTCCATCACGCAGTGTGCAATCTAATAATTTTATATTCATAATTACATATTTTGGTTTATTTTGATAATGATCTAATTATTCAGAAAAAAAAAATACAACATCAAATAATAGCTTAAAATCCTATGGGATGCCGATAGATAATTCTAAATAACAGTTTATACAATTTCGAAGTATTTTATATTTTTTTAAATCAAATATTTAAAGTTTTTTGAAAATTTAATTGAGAATAATACATTTTAAAATCAGCTTATCTATCAGTCAACAAAAGATCCTTGTTTAATTCATCTATATTAAGAAAATACCAATTATAAAGTTGTAAAATCGCCTCATCTAAAGGTGTAAACTTTAATCCTGGTAGTTCTTTCCTTAACCGAATATTATCACCACTATATTCAAGTCCTAATCCAACTTGATCAATATTTATTGGCAAATCCTTGTTGGATATTTTTTTCACCAATAGGGCCAACTCATTTAAAGAAATTGATTTATCAGGAGTAATATTATAAGATTTAAATTGAGGTTTATTCTCAATAAACCATTCAATCACCGGAATTAAATCATCGATATAGACATAATCAAACTTTCTGTCCTGTTTTATAGTAATGGGTAAATCGAACAAAGTTTTACAAATAGCATTCGATATAAACCGAATAGCATAATCCTCGTATTTACCAAAAATTCCAAAAACACGCAAATCATATATATTAGAAGAATGTTCGATTACTTTTTCACAAACATATTTACAATAACCATGATCATCTGCCGGAATATACGCTGCATAATCATCCTCTTTCATTTTAGGACGATAGTTCCGGCAATCATATATTGCACCTGAACCAATAACCAACATCTTTTCATACTCTTTGCTATGTCTTTCCAAATTAAAAAACATTCGAGTATTGGTATAAAACAAGTTATTGAAATCTTTAGCATTTCTATGAGACGGCTTTACTGCGGAATGAATAACAATATCGATATTTTGGTTATTGAAGTAATTGTCAACACTATTCTCATCAGCCAAATTAAGTTCTTTACTGCTGGGAGCTAATAAATTATATTTAGTGGCAAGGAAACTTTCTTTAATGTTTTTTCCTATAAAACCATTTCCGCCAGTAAGTAAAAGAGTTTTTTTCATCATACATAAATTGAAATTGATTCATTAGATACTGCTAATAGCTACCTTAGTCAGTTTGAATTTATTTAATTTATAATAATCAATTAAAGTTGTACCTATAGTAATAACCCACATAATTAATATGGAGATATTTGACAAAATGGGATTAATTGAGTGATTTAACACAACAAGTAATTGAAATGGATTTAAAAATACACAGAAAAGAATAATATAAACCCAATCAATTTTTTTAATGTCTTTTTTTATAAGAAATAATATAATTACAGGGAAAAAATACAAGCCACAATATAAAGCAGAATTAGCTGGAAATTGAATAATTACAAATATTAATAGAGCTATTTCTTTCCATCTATCTTTTACTAAAAATACTAAAGCAATTGAGATTAAAGATAATAATATTACAGTTATTTGAGAGACTGTTATAAATACTTGCATTAAATTATTTGGAAGGTTAACTATACGTGATCCAACATAAATTAAATTAGGTAAACTAAACCGAGGAAAATTGCTTTCAGGTCCGTAATTATTAGTGTTTAATTGTAAATTATGAATTAATTGTTGAACATTACTAAAGCCATGTTCAAAGAATATAAATGGAATAAAAACCAAAAGTAAAGTAACTATACTACAAAACAATATTGCTTTGTAATTTTTATCTTTCAATAATAAAATTCCCAATAATACTGGATATACTTTTAACGTAGAAGCTATACATAAAAAGGATAAAGCAATAATTCGATAAAACTTAACCGGAGATTTATAAAGAGCTAAAAAACTCACAATACAGCCGGCAGTAATAATAGCAATATTGCCTCTCTCAATTGAGAATAAAGTAATACTTGACAATAATAGCATTAAAAAAACCCAATACTTATACTTATTTTCACCATAGAGAGTAGATAATGACATAAATAAAATAGATAGAGAACCCACAGTGAACATTAAACATGACATAATACCTATTTTAGATGACCATGCGTCTGCTAAAGACATAGTAGCATAGGAATCCAAACAAGAAAATGGGTATAAAATCATATAAGCAAATGGGAAATACACTTTTTCAGCAAATCCATTAGTCGAGTTAAAATATGGATTTCTCTCCGAAACATACCTCATTATATTAAAATAATCAGCGAAAAAATCATTTAGTCTATTGAAAAATACATTTAACTGAATTCCTTGAGGATTTCTAATTAAACCATTTAAAAATAGAAATATAAGAATACTCATTATAATACAAAAAAACAAGGTCTTTTGTATTGTTGATTTTTCAGAAATAATTAGAAATAATCTTCTACTCAAAAACTTGTTTAACATAATTTAGTATTCTTTTTATTGTAAATAATTCTTGCTTTGCCATTTCAATAGATATATATTTGTTATATTCATTATTAACAAGTATTTCTTTTAGTATTATGTGTAGTGGATCTTTTTTGATAACACTTAAATATGGTTCACTGATATGCACATGATTTACAAGTTCTATATTTTCTGAAATTATATCTATTTTTTCATTGTTCTGTAGAATAGCTCCAAGATCAACATTAACTAAGAAACCATTACTTTGAACATTGTTTACTAATTCAAAGGCCTGTTCTGTCGTATTTATAAAACGGGTATTATAGATTTTGGGATTAGGCTCAAGTGCTATAACTGTATTATGATTAAGAGCATAATTACCTAGTTCTCTGAAAAAGTCAATGACAACTGAATAATTTGCTGAAACATCTTCTATATCTCTATTTTTGGGACAACCAAATACCAAATTAGAACATCCAACAGCTTCTGCAAACAATATTGCCCTTTTTGTATATTCAACTAATATCTTTCTCTCTTCTATTGTTCCAAAAAGTTTTTCATCTCTTCCATACCAGATTGACTGCATAGAAGATATATCCAAACTATATACCTCCTTTAATTTTGCAGCCCAATCTTTTGCTTCAGATAATTTATTATAAGGGTTTTCAGGGTAAATTCTTGTCGGAGCAATTTCGAGTCCTTTAAATCCTGTTTCCTTTAAATACGCGTACATTTCTTCATCATATTCCGCACTCCAGGCTATATTTGAAATAGATAATTTCATTTGGCATTTTTTTCAAGTTCAATCCACAACTCTTTTGGTAATTTTGTTTGAATTGCTTCAACATTAGCAATCAACTGCGTTTTATTGCTAGCTCCAAATACCGGATATATATTTCTTCTAATACACCATTGTAAAGCTACCGCCGTTTCATCAACTTTAAATTTCTCACAAATATCTAAGAATAAATCTATTCTTTCTTTATTTTGCACATAGAAATTTGGTGTTTTGTCATAATTCAACTTCTCACTTTTATATATTCTGGAATCTTTGGGTATACCATTTTTATATTTACCTGTCAAATAGCCCTGACATAAAGGAGAAAATCCCATAGTCCCGATTCCTGTTTCATCACAATACTTCTTGACGCCATCAAATTCGAATTTACGAACGGCATACGAATAAATAGATTGTTCAAGTATTGGTTTTTCCATATTTAATTTTTCACAAATCAAGTGACACTCTTTAAGTAAATCTAATGGCCACTCAGATGTAGCCCAATACCGTATCTTTCCGTCAACAATTAACGTATTAAAGGTTCTTACTACTTCTTCTATAGGGGTCTCCTTATCATACCTATGAGCATAATATATATCAACATATTCAAGACCTAATTTATTTAATGATTCTTCAAATGCCCAAAGAATATGTTTTCTAGACAAGCCTCTATCATAAGGCGTATTACCGATTGGCCAAGAACCCTTAGTACTTAACACATACTCGTGGCGCGGAAATTTGGATAATGCCTTTCCAATTAAACGTTCCGCTTCTCCATTACCATAATTATTCGATGTATCAAATGAACGAATCCCTAATGACCATGCTGTATCTATCAATTCCTGTGCATAAGATTCATCACAACTTTCAGTACCAATGGTGAGTGCAGAGCCAAAAGTCAATTCTGTGATTTTTAAACCTGAATTGCCTAATCTAACATAATTCATTTTTCACTATTTTTCGATGGTTCATATTCATAAATAATACTTGTAGGTCTATGTTTTACTTCAAGCATGATCTGTGCAATATACTCTGCAATTAAAGCAACACTGATATAAAGTAATGAAAAAAACAAAGACATAATTAAAATAATAAGAAAAGTAGACTGCCATATTCCATTACTTAGTATTAGACCAATAACACTTCCTATTACTACTAATAGTGAAACTGAAAAAGTCCAAAATATTTTCCTTAATGGTGCAATGGATATACCTGTAAGACCATCAAGAGCACAACGGATTAAAGACGTAAAGTTATAATTAGTTTTTCCAGCTACTCGTTTATCTCTATCATATTCAACCACGTCCGTTTTCATACCAATAAATGGAACTGACACTCTAAAAGTTGTATTGACTTCTGGTAATTCTATAATTTTTTGCACTGCTCTGCGTGAAAGTAGCCTGTAATTAGCTGCACTCTTCTCAAGCCTTAATTTACCTGATAATGAGTCAAGTATTCTATAATATAGATTAGCAGTGATTCTCTTTATGAAGTTATCATTACTTCTTGATACTCTTGAAGCAATGACTATATCGGCTCCTCCTTCGTATTTCTTTAGCATCTCAATAATCAAAGCCGGAGGATCTTGTAAATCACCATCCATTACAATTATAATATCACCTTTAGAGGTTCTTAGTCCTGCATTTATAGCTCCTTCAAGCCCAAAATTTCGTGATAAATTAACGATTCCTATCTCATTTGGATAAAGTTTTTGCATTTCGACCATTCGTTCAAGAGTGTGATCTTTAGCACCATCATTTACAAATAATATCTCATAGTTGTAATTTTCATTTACCTGTCGAAGAACATCTAAAGTTATTTCTGTGTATTCCTTTACAACTGCCTCCTCATTATACATAGGGGCAATTACTGATATTAGTGATTTCATAATTTCTCTATTGATTCAAATAGATATTCTTTTTTAGCAAATATAAGATTCACAATTGTCGATAGATATTTTACAATCATAGCCATAATTGAAAATAAGCCGAAAAATGCAAACGATAAGAATAATATAGTTGTCGTCCAACCTTCAATTGGATTTTCATATATATAGTAAATAAATGCATAAATAGCAACACCAATTGTTATGAGTATCATAAATATTGCCATGAATAATGTAATTTTATAAGCTACGTCAGAGAACAAAATAAGGGAATTAACAGCTAAATTACTTCTATTAATCAATTTCTTTATCTTTATATCTTTGGTTGGTTTATACTTTATAGTTGCTAATTGCAAACCACAGTTGGCATAAATAGCTTTTCGATAAGGAATCGTTTTAGATATAGAATGTACTCTATTTATCGCGCGTCTTGATAACACACGAAAAGTTTCAGTTTCTAAATCATATTGTAAATTTGCATTTTTATTAAATATGCGATAAAAAAGAGATGATGTAAATTTCAACTTTCTCAAAGGCACTGCATTGACAATATCAATTCCAGATAAGGAGTTGAAATAAATATCCATCACCGTATTCCATTCATAATCTATATATACGGAATCGAACTCAAAGACAAAATCCCCAATTGCCAAATCTATTCCGGCATTCATTGAAGATTCCAATCCTTGAAAATAACTCATATTTAAAATACTAATTACCAATCCAAATCTTATTGCAGCATACTCCTTTATAAGTTTTATACTATTATCTGTTGATTTATCATTTACCACCACGATTTCAAACTTCAAAAAATTGGCACTAAGTATTTTATCTAGTTCTTCGATAAACTGTCTGACATACGTCTCATCATTATGCACATATACAACAGACGATGCAAAATTTGTTTCTTTATTTGTTTCCATTTATCAATATTTCATCAAGATCGTAAACTGTATTTATTTTCCCGGACAAAACGCTATAAAAGTATGGTTTTGATGAGAACTCTCGTATTATCGTTGGTCTGGAATCATCTATTTCACTAGCCATAAGAATTGGTTTTATAGAAAACAATGAATGGCTATATTCAAAAGACAATTCATTTTTCAAATACTTTTTAGCAAGATTTGACATGTATGCCCAAGCAGTTTCAGGTTTAGCAATACAATCATTACAATTTCCTAACTGTTGAGGTGAACAAAAGCCTTTACTTTTTTTTTGACATTCAAATGAAGGTAAAAACTCTTTACTAGTAATATGAGGAGTAAATGTGACTGATGTAAGTGAATGATAGCCTGTTTTACCAAATGGCATAATAGAAAAAAAAGGCCCATCCATTACTGTTAATCCAGTATTTAATAGTTTTTCATTTACCTTACACAAAATAATTTCACAAAGCTCGTATTTAATTTTAAATTTTTCAAAACCGAATTTTTCTATTATTTGGTTGACTGAAGCATAAGTTGCATTTAAAACGAAGTTACTTTTGACAATAGAACCATCACTTAATGTCAGTTCATAGGCATCCACAACATTTTCCACTTTACTTATATTACTACTATATTCTATTTCAACATTGGGACACTTCTTTAGTTCATCTAAAAAATAGTTCATCAAAATTTGTGCATCATAAGTATATTCTTTAGTTAAAAACGAACCATCGCACATTCCATCATTAAAGTGTTTTTCTGTAGAAATACTGTCACATGTTATATTAGCTCTATTACAAAAACTTTTAAATTGTTTTGCATTTGCCCATGAAAAAGTTGATGAAGTGGCATACACCTGATCAAAAGAATCCAAAATACAAAAACCATAATCTTCATTAAACCGTTTAAAATAACCGGCAGACTTGATAGCCGTGGAATAAGAGCGAGGATAATGATAACCCATATGTACTCTGGCCTGATTTATAAATGTTGCTCTTTTAAAAGGAACATCATCATATTCAAGAACTAAAACTTTATCCCCTCTTTTACCACAGAATAATGCTGAATAAAGACCATAAAGACCAGCTCCTATAATAATTTTATCAAATTGTGACGGTTTCATGCTATTTCGATTTAACCAATTACATTATCCTTATAAGTTTCTTTTTTACCTTTCATAGCTAATCTAACCAATAAAAAACTAACAGGAACGGAGATCGCATATACTGGAATAGGGGATAATTTATCTGAAACACCAAAGTGTAAAAAGACATTCAATAAACAAATTTGCAAAATATAATTTAACGTGTGACTTATTCCAAATTTCAACAATCTAGATAGCGTCAATTTGACTTTAAATGTAAAAAATGCTGAAAGCGTAAAATTGACAGACAAACTTAATATATATCCTATCGTAAATGCAAAATTTGGACTTAAAAACTTTAAAAGAAAATAATAGACGCCGTAATGTATTGCCATAGCTAAACAACCAACCAGACCAAATTTTACAAATTCATGAAGTTTTTTTCTCATCTCTAGCTATAAAAAGTTTAATCTGCTCAAGAATTAACTCACCTACATTACATTTATTATATTTTTTATACCAATCCACAGTCAATCCCACTGTTTGGTCTATATTTAGCCTTGGTCCCCATCCTAATTTAAATTTGGCTTTGGAGATATCTAACATCAATAGCTTGGCTTCATGTAAGACCCCTACCCCCTGAAGGGGAACAGATAAATCACGTAACTCTCCACGACCATAATCCTCCACGACTTTGGTTGCCACATCCCATACGGTAGCAATAGATTCGGCATATGGTCCAAAATTCCATGCTTCGCAATATTTAGTTGGTTCATTCCATATTTTTTGAGCCAACAGCATATAACCGCTTAATGGTTCCAACACATGTTGCCATGGTCGTATAGCTTTCGGGCTACGAATATCAATCGTTTTACCGGCTTCCAATGCTTTTATACAGTCAGGAATAATGCGGTCTAATGCCCAATCGCCACCTCCAATGACATTCCCTGCACGTACGCTGGCAATAGACTTACCGTGAGAGTTATATTTGTCCGGATGAAAGAAAGAACGTCTCCAAGAAGCAATGGCTATTTCGACTGCACCTTTGGAAGATGAATAAGGATCATATCCTCCCATAGCTTCATTTTCCCGATAACCCCAGATTTGTTCCCTATTCTCATAACATTTGTCGGTGGTGATCATTACAGCCACTTTCACGCTATCCGTTACCCGAATGGCTTCCATCACGTGGATACTGCCCATAACATTTACCTCGTAGGTCTCCACCGGAATATCATACGAAAGTCGTACCAGAGGCTGAGCTGCTAAATGAAAAACAATCTCCGGTTGGTATTTCTGAAACACATCTTTCAAATTTTGACCATCCCGTATATCACCTCGTAAATCCGCTTTTATTTTTTTTCCTATACCGGATAAAACAAAGTTATCACGATCACTAAATGGCTCTAAAGCAAATCCTATTACTTCAGCTCCCAGCTCATGTAACCAGATAGCTAACCAAGAACCTTTAAAACCGGTATGCCCGGTTATCAAGACTCGTTTGCCACGATAAAAATTATCAAATATATCTAACTCTTTCACTGTGTTACTCTGTGTATGCACGGTGTCACTCCGTGTAATTAAATTTTATAAGGAAACTCTTTTGATTCCGTCCTTTAAACTCTTTACATAAAAGTTCAATAATAAACCAGTATGTTTCTGTGAAAATCGAAGGTAAGTAAGCAGTTGTGCTAAATGAACGTCATTAAATGCATTGACGGTTTTTAGTTCCACTATGACCTCATTCTCTACCAACATGTCTAATCTATACCCACATTCCAACTTTATATCTTCGTAAATAATTGGAAGTGGCTTTTCTGCCTCTACTTTTAAACCCTTTTTTCTTAATTCATAAGCAAGACAGGTTCTATATGCAGATTCAAGTAACCCCGGACCCAACTTAGTATGTACTTTGTAAGCGGAGTCAATTACCTCATGTGTTATTTGATCTCGTTCCATAGTCTATTTCACGGTGTTATTATTTTTCAGTTTCACGGTGTTACTCGGTGTGAACACTGTGGTACACTGTGTACCATCACCAGACTTTCCACGGCGCCTGCCCCTTATCCCACATCTCGTTTAGTTCTAAGTTATCCCGCATAGTATCCATGGGTTTCCAGAATCCCGAGTGTTTGAAAGCAGACATTTTGCCTTGTTTCGCTATATTTTCGAGCGGTTCCCGTTCAAAAAATGTAGCATCACCATTGGTTATATAATCGAACACTTCAGGTTGACAAACAAAGTATCCGGCATTAATCCAGTTACCATCTCCATCCGGTTTTTCCAAAAAAGATTTTACCTTGCCATCTGTAGTAATATCCAGGGCACCAAATTTGCCACTAGGTTTATAGGCCGTAACAGTCAATATATTTCCTGCTTTATTATGTAAATCTATCGTATCCAGAATATTTAAATCAGCCACACCATCACCGTAGGTAAGCAAAAAAGGTTCGTTGCCCACATATTTCTGAATCCGTTTTACACGCCCACCCGTCATGGTATTCAGTCCTGTGTCTATTAGGGTTACTTTCCATGGTTCAGCATGACAGTCCAACACTTCTATTTTATTATTTGCCAAATCAATGGTCAAGTCACTATTGTGACGAAAATAATTGGCAAAATATTCTTTGATAACATAGCCCTTATACCCACAGCAAATGATAAACTCATTGATTCCATAATAACTGTAAGTTTTCATGATATGCCAAAGAATCGGTTTACCACCAATTTCCACCATGGGTTTCGGAATAAGATTGGTGGCTTCACTGAGTCGTGTGCCCAATCCACCGGCTAGAATAACTGCTTTCATATAAAAAATATTATCCCTAACCCCTAAAGGGGAATTAGGTTAGTACGTCTTTTATGTTATATCTGTATTAATTTCTTCATTCTAAATGATACTGCATCTTCACATCCCCTTTTGGAAACTTGGCTCTTTTTATTTCCCTTTAGGGGCTAGGGGTTCTTCAAATCCCCTTTAGGGGATTTAGGGGTTACCATTCATCCGTATAGATATTCTCTGCTCCCACTGCACCCAAATTCTTTGCAAAATAAGAAGTAAATATTTCTCCTCCACAAATATAAAAATGCGAATCTGTCACATCAATATTAGAGGTCTGAATATCTTTCCATTCAATTCTTCTATTTAGCAATTCAGCTATTTCCTGACGGGTACAGAACAGATGTAATTGCGCTTCTGGCACGATAGATTTCAACAGGTCAACACCTTGCATTTCCTCCTCGTTTTTAAACGAATAAAATACGTGTAAACGGTCGGTATAGTTATCACGCACCAACTGTTCGCAAAAACTAAGAATGGGGGCTATCCCCGTTCCACCAGCAATACAACAAATCGGTGCTTTTTTGTCAAAGAAAGGCAATAAAAAGTCACCAAAGGCATATTTTACGGTACAGGTACTTCCTACTATAAGTTCATCGAATATGCGAGAAGTATAAACACCCACTTTACGAATAATCAATTTTATAGTGCCGCTTTCTTTAAAAGCCGAAGCAATACTGAAATTGCGTGATTCCGGCCAACGGGTATAGCTTTCTTTATTTTCCAAAGTCAGTAGCAAAAACGAACCGGCTTCGAAATAATGATTTTTTTCTAATCGGAGCATATATTCACGAATCTCACTCCCATGTTCTTTTACACTAAGAACAGTCGCTTTACTAATTGTGCCCATTAATGAATAGAATTAAAGAATTTGTCGAATACGGATAAAATATAATCCATGTGAACCTGTTGAATACCCGGATAGACACCAATAAAAATGGTATTTCGCATAATATAGTCGGTATTGGTCAATTCGCCCGAAATGCGATATTCCACATCTTTATAAGCGGGCTGTTTTGTCAGGTTTCCGGCAAATAGCTGGCGGGTAAGAATTTTATGATCTTCCAAAAACTCAGCCAAATTTGTACGGGTAAATTTGTTGTTCTCGCGCACATTAAAAGGGAATCCAAACCAGGAGGGGTCGGAATTGGGAGTGGCTTCCGGCAATATCAAATACTCATCATATTGCTTTAAACCGGCATAAAGTTTTTTAAAGTTAGCTTTACGCAATTCAACAAAAAGAGGTAGTTTCTTCAATTGAGCTACCCCAACAGCAGCCTGCATATCGGTCACTTTCAGATTATACCCTATATGACTGTAGACATATTTATGATCATAACCCTGAGGTAAATCACCATATTGCCCTTTAAATCGTCGCCCGCAGGTATTATCGCAACCCGGATCGCAATAGCAATCGCGTCCCCAATCACGCATAGAAGTGGCAATTCGTTTCAATAGAGGATTACTAGTTAGTACCGAACCACCTTCACCCATCGTGATATGATGCGCTGGATAAAAACTGGTAGTAGCTAAGTCACCAAAAGTACCAACCATTTTACCATCGTAGGTAGACCCAACGGCATCGCAACAATCTTCGATTAAGAAAAGACCATGTTTATCAGCAATTGCTTTTACAGCATTCAAATCAAATGTATTCCCTAAGGTATGAGCCAACATGATGGCTTTAGTCTTATCGGATAGTGCGTTTTCGATAGCCGAAACTTTCACATTAAAGGTATCAAGTTCCACATCTACAAATACCGGAACCAGTCCGTTTTGAACTGCTGGATTTACGGTGGTTGGGAAACCGGCTGCTACCGTTAGTATTTCATCACCCCGTTTTAATCTTTTATTTTTCAACAAGGGAGAAGTTAGTGTAGAAAGCGCCACCAAGTTGGCTGATGAACCGGAGTTGACTAACATACAGCTTTTTTGTTGCATATAAGTTGCAAATTTCGCTTCAAATTCTTCGGCATATCTGCCGGTAGTGAGCCAAAAATCAAGAGAAGCATCTACCAGCGTAACTAACTCTTCTTCATCAAAAACACGCCCTGCAAAAGGAACCATTGTTTTTCCCGGCTTAAAAGCTTTTTCAGCAAATTGCTCGGCATAATATTCTTTTACTAATGCTAGTATTTCTTCTCTTTTCATAAAAGGTCAATAAATGTATACTTAATTGAGATGTGAATTGTTTATTTGAATGAAAATATCCAAGAATAAAATGGATTCAAGTCTTTGGAAAAATTTTCGATGCTTATAATTAGTCAGTGTCACTCGGTGATTACTCAGGTTACACCGTGATATTTAAGTTTCACGGGGGGTACTCGGTGTACTTTCACTGAGTTTCACAATGTATTTAATCCAACACATCACCCGCCAAATACGCCTGAAAGATATAATCCGGATTTTCTATTATGTTAGTTTTCTATTTCAAACATAATTAATAGGCATGTAGGGTTACTTGAATATAACTTAGAAAGCCTACTTGATGCGTTTAGAAAGTCACTTATGGTCTTTAGAAGCTTACTTGATACGTTTAGAAGGTCACTTGTGGTCTTCAGAAATTTACTTGATACGTTTAGATGGTCACTTGTGGTCTTCAAAAACTTACTTGATACGTTTAGATGGTCACTTGTGGCCTTTAGAAGTTCACTTGATACGTTCAGAAAGTCATTTGTGGCCTTCAGAAACCTACTTGATACGTTTAGATGGTCACTTGTGGTCTTTAGAAGCTTACTTGACTAGAAAAAGAAACTTTACAAGTCTTTATCATTAAATATAAGTATTTCAGGAAATAAATTCAGAATGGTTGAAATAAAATTGTTCACAGATTACTATAACCGTTCGACGAAAAAAATTGATTATTTACTTACAGGAGTATTATCGTTTTCTTTTGTTGTATCCGGTTTATCACTATCCGGTTTAGACGTCCGACGCACCTTCTTTAGCAGCTCAGTAAAAGTATATTCCTGCAATTTTACCAGATCACTCCCTCTAAACAATATTTTACCCACTGCATGTATTTCGGTTATTTTGGTATTTAATGCATTCAGAAAACCTACATTATCCTGCAGAATCGCTTTCCGATTAGTCTGTATTTCAAACTGCTTCTGCTTGTCATTAGCTATCGAATCTGCATCAGTTTGCAACCGGGTCTGAAATTCATCTGTAAGTCCCTGAGCAGTCAGGATAGTTTTAAACTTAACTACATTTGTATTCACCGTATGCATTCCTTTTAAAACTCCTTCTATATCAAGCTTATTTGTAGCTTCGCGTACTACGGGAATACCAAAATCTTTTACTGATATACTAATTCCGGTTCCGGCTAACTGGATATAACCTTTTAACCAGTCAAGTGGTTCCAGTAAATTGCGCATGGTAGTATGCATATGATCAGTAATGGCTTTTTGTGCTACCAGTTCCGACTGAGGTTCTACCAGGTCCTTGGCAGTAGCAATCTCCGCATCCAGACTTTTTGCATATTCATCATTAAACTTAGGCGAATACTTCGTAAAAGACAAAAGATCGCGCTTAAAACTAAAGGCTGTAAATCCACAAATCACAATAAATTCGATGTCCTTACAACTGTAATTACGGGAATTGTTGTTTTCCATAAATCTAATTTTTAAATAGTTGATTTTTTATTTTTATTATATAATTTTCAGACAACAGTCACCTGTAATCCATGAACAATTTTCAAAATCAGTATCAATCAGTAGTTTTAAACTAATTCAAAATTCATCTTTTCCTGCTATGCCCCACGCCGCTTACATTACTATTTCAATTTGTATTTAGCTTTTTACCACTATTATTTTATCCGTTGCAAATATAAATATTTTTATCAAAATAACATATATTTCCGTCGTTATTTTTATTTTTCCATTCATCAATCCCTGTAATCATCCGCATTTAAGTATTGATCATTGACAATTGATCATTAATCGTTGATCATTAATCATGCCAAATGAGTTTACCCTATAGATATATAAGTAAGCGAAGTAATATAATGTCGCATTTCTTATTGAAAAATAATGCCGCACCTACGGAGCTTTGTTGCCCTTAAATAACAATTGAATCTAATCGGGTAGGAAGCGGTTTTACCCGCTGTCCTCCCACACCACCTGGCATACGCCTTACGTACCAAGGCGGTTTCTATTAACTTGCCCTTTGCATTCTAAAGTACAGAGACTGTAAGCCTTGTTCGGCGAACCATTTTATGGACATTGCTTTACTAACTGCTACTTTAATCGACATCTTCCACCAACCTTGTGAATACATTACAGCATTCCAACTCTCCCG
>JGI24140J50213_10000403_pt1 | contig 20276 bp, 19 predicted proteins | sample BarGraIncu00222A_FD_50213 | JGI IMG/M metagenome (IMG submission 50213)
GAATAGACGACGACCGACTTGACGTCGAGCTCGCGGCAGGCGCGCTGGATGCGCAGCGCGATCTCGCCGCGGTTGGCGATCAGGATCTTCTTGAACATCGGCGGTCAGGCGGCGCGCCGGCGATGCGCCAGCGGCCGATCGGCGAGGCCGAAGCGCTGCGCGTCGGCGCTCATTCGATGATGAAGAGCGGTTGCCCGAACTCGACCGCCTCGCCGTTTTCGCACAGGATCTCGCGGATCGTGCCGGCCGAGTCGGCCTCGATCTCGTTCATGATCTTCATGGCCTCGATGATGCAGATCGGCTCCCCGATCTTGACGACGCTGCCGACCTCGACGAAGGCCGCGGCGCCCGGGCTCGCCGACCGGTAGAAGGTACCGACCATCGGCGACTTCACGGTGTGCCCCGTGGGCACCACCGGGGCGAGCGGCACCTCCGCCGGCGGCGTGGCGAGGGCGGCGGGGGCCGCCGTATAAACGGCATGAGAGCCGTGTCCGGCGACCACGGTCGCCGGAGCGGGGGCAGCGGACTTGACGATCCGGACCTTGCCGTCAGCCTCGGCGATTTCGAGCTCGGAGATATTCGACTCTGAGACCAGATCGATCAGGGTCTTCAGTTTTCGCAGGTCCATCGGAAGCCACCTCGGGCTGAGTTGGCGCGACTTTAAGCCATTTATCGATGGTTGCCGGCCGTTAGCGGCAAGAATGCGCCATCGACAGCCCGAGGGGTCGCGTGCCTACTGCACGAACGCCGTCCAGGAGTCGAGCAGGGAGCGGTCGACGGGGCCGAGCTTGCGCCGCGCGGCCGCGCCGCTGGTCGCGAACGCGACCGTGAAGGGCAAGGCGCCGATCGTGTTGCCGAGGCTGCGCGAAAGATCCAGACCTTGGGCGCCGGCCAGGGCGATCGGCAGGGTCAGGCTCCGCTTCGCGAGAAAGCCTCGTACCGGCTCCGCGGAGTCGATCGCCAGCGCCAGGACGTTCCAGCCACGGCTCGACACGGAGCGGGCGAACGAGTCGAGAAGCGGCATCTCGATCGCGCACGGGACGCACCAGGTCGCCCAGAAGTTGAGGAGGAGCGGGTGGCCGCGCAGCGCGGCCATGGAAAGCGGCGACCCGTCGACCCTGACAAAGGAAAGCGCCCAGAGATCGATCGGGCCCTCCGCGTCGACCGACGCGGCGCGCTTGCGGGCCCGCCAAAGCGCCGCGCCGATGCCCAGGGCCGCGCTGCCGCCCGCCACCCCGGCCACGACGAGCGTTCGCCGTCTCACGCCGCGGCCTGCAGCTTCTGCAGCGCCGCGAGATCGCCGCGCTGGGCCCGACCTCGCGAGTCGCCGCGCAAGGCGCCGCGCAGGTCGTCGTAGTCGAGCACCGTCAGGGCGATGCGAATCGCGTTGCCCCATTCGCGGCTGCGGACGTAGACATTGAGGACGTCGACCTTGCGTCCGCGCGGGCCGTCGGTGCTCGACGCCTCGTAGTCGACCCGCATGTCGATCAAGGCGATCTCCGCCGCTTTCGAGTCGTCGCAATAGAGCTCGATATGGACGTCGCTTCGCCGCGTCGCCGTTCCGCGCCAGACGGCGCCGCTCAGGTGCGGCCGAAAGGCGTCCAGCCGTTCCATCCAGCTCGCCGCGATCGCACGCAGGGTCGCCAGCTCGGCCGGCTGCGAATCGGCATGGAAGATCCCGAGGTAGGCGCGGACCTCGTCTTCGACGACGTCGTTGTCGGGCAGATCGACAGAGCGCTTGCCGAGCCGCAGATCGCGCGCCGCGCGTCGTTTAGCGGCCCCGTATTCGAGCCCCTCCTCGACGATCAGACGGGCCGCGGCGACGGCGATCTCCGCGGTGAGCGTTCCGGTCATGCCTCATTCTAGGGACGCCGCCCGGCCGCGTCGTTCGGCACCGCTCAGGGCAGTTCAACGCCGCCCATCCGCGCCGCGATCGTCGCCGCCCGGCCCATGACGTAGGGCGAGGCGATCCGCTTTTCGAAGCGCTTCGGCGCCGGCAGCATGACCGCCAGTTGCGTGGCCTGCGTCGTCGAGAGTGCCTGTGCGCCGGCGTGGAAGTAGCGTCGCGACGCCGCCTCGGCACCGAATACGCCTTCGCCCCACTCGACGCTGTTCAGGTAGATCTCGAGGATCCGGTGCTTGCCGAGGAGCGCCTCCAGCTCCCAGGCGATGACGACTTCCTGCGCCTTACGGACGAGGCTGCGCTCGCCGCCGAGGAAGAGGTTCTTGGCCAGTTGCTGCGTGATCGTCGAGCCGCCGACGACCTTGGCCGGGCGCGGGAGAGGCGCCGCGGCGCTGCGCCGCGGATCCGCTTTCGCGGCACGTTCGTTGATTCGATCCGCGACGGCTTCGGCGCGTTGGTTGCGTTCCCAGGCCTTTTCGAGCGCGTCCCATTCGACCCCGGTGTGCTCGGTGAAGCCGGCATCCTCAGAGGCGATCACGGCGCGCTTCAGCGCAGTCGAGATCCCGCCGTAGTCGACCCAGGTCTGCTGCCAGGCGAGCGGGCGCGGGGCAATCGCCAGTCGCCACGCTTCGGAACGCTGGAACGCGGTCGAGCGCGGGTCGAGTACTGCCATCGACGTCACGCGCAGCGCGAAATAGGCCTGCAGCGACACTGCAGCAACGGCGACGAGCGCAACGAAGCGCCCGAGCGAGCGCCCCGGCGACGCCGTCATGGCAAGTCGAGTCGCCGGCGCAGCGCCGCCAGCACGCTGTCGGTGCGCGGCCGCACGCCGCGCCAGAACCAGAAAGCCTCGGCCGCCTGCTCGACGAGCATGCCGAGGCCGTCGCGAGCGAGCGCGCCGCGGCCGCGGGCCCAGGCCAGGAAGTCCTTGCTGTGGCCGCCGTACATGAGGTCGATGGCGAGCGCTTCGGGGCCCAGTACGGCGCCCGACACCAGCACGGGAACGCCGGCGACGCTGCTCGCGCTGGCGTTGATGACGACGTCGAAGGCGTCGCCGCAGGCATCGAGCGGCGCCACGCGTAGTGTCGTCGCAGAGGTCGGAGAGGCCAGGGCGGCGTGGCGCGAAGCGAGCGCCTCGGCGCGGGCCAGGGTCCGGTTCGTCACGACCACCTCGCGCGCCCCCGCAGCGATGATCGGGCCGAGGGCTCCGGCAGCCGCGCCGCCGGCGCCGATCAGGAGGACGCGCTTGCCGCGCAGCGCGACGCCGGCGTTTTGCTCGACATCGCGGACCAGCCCGACGCCGTCGGTGTTGTCGCCGTGCCAGCCGGCGGCGTCGAAGCGCAGCGTGTTGCAGGCAGCAGCGAGCCGGGCGCGCGGCGTCGCGTGGACTGCGAGGCCGAACGCCTCGAACTTGAAAGGCATGGTCACGTTGCAGCCGCTGCCGCCGGCAGCGGCGAAGCTGCGCACCGTCGCGGAGAAGGCATCGAAGGGGCAGAGCAGCCGCTCATAGGTGAGATCCTCGCCCGTCTGGCGCGCGAACTCGGCGTGAATGAACGGCGACTGGCTGTGCTCGACCGGATTGCCGGCCACGCAATATCGGCTCATGACCGGCCCTGCGTTCACGGCGCCGCGCTCAAGGTCGTCTCGAGATTTTCCTCGCGCGTGAACCGGAAGCGCGACGTGATGACGAGTTGGTCCGCGTTCTTGCGCATCGCCGCGTTGAAGCGGCCGTAGGGAGCCGCTGCGTTGACGATCGCCACCGCGCGCCGATCCAGGATCTTCGAGCCCGATCCGCGCACGACCTCGGTCTCGACGACGCGTCCCTCGGCGTCGACCGTGACGTTCATCGTCAGTTCGCCGTACAGCTTCTTGCCCTGGTTCTCGGGGAAGTCGCGCGTGCCGCGATCCTCGATCTTGCGGCGCAGCCGGTCGTAGTAGAGCGCGTAGACCTCTTCGTGCGTCGCCGGGCTGATGTAGCGCTTCTTCGGCCGGGCGTTTTCCTCGTTGATCCGCTTCTCGATCTCGGCGAGCACTTCGATCAGCTGCCGGCGCCTGTCCTCCTGCTCGCGCTCCTCGGGGGTTCCCTGGTCGCGTAGCGGCTCGGTCGCGGGAAGCAGGGCGAGCTCGTGGCGCACCTGCGTGAGCAATTGCTGCTGCGTCTGCTGCATCTGCTCGATCTGCTTCTTGGTCTCTTCGTTGGCGTCGCCGAGCTCGGTCAGCGCCGACGGCGGCAGCGGCGAGGTCGCGTGTCCGGACTGCGCCTCGCCGCCGCCGGCGAGGCTCGCCTGCGCGATCGCCTGCGCCTTGTCCGGCACCTCGCCCGAACGCGAGTTGACGAGGATCACCTCGAGCGGTGAGTCCTGGAAGATGCGATTGAACCCGACCGGGTCGACGACGCGAACCGCGAGAAGGATGCCGTGCACGCCGATCGAAGCGATCAGCGCGACTTGCAGCGTCGAGAGTCGCCCCGCCATCCGTTCGTCACGCCGCCGCTGCCGGCTCGGCGACGGGCGAGGCATCCGCGCCGCCGTCGCCCTCGGCGATGTCGACGGCGATCGCCAGCGGTCCGGCGGCGACTTCGTCTTCCTCGCCGGCATCGCCTGCCGAAGCCGGCGCGACGGCGCCTTCGTCGAGACGCGCCAGCACCGTTGCAGAGAGGTCGAGCGTCAACAGGTCGATCGCGCCGACGCGAACGCGCACCCGCGCGCCGCGCGGCAGCGTCTCGGCGCCGCCGGCGCGAAAGACGAGCGGGAGCGTGTCGGCGCGCACGAGCCCTTCCTTCATCGCCGTGGCATCGAGAGCGACGATCTTTCTTTGCTGCAGGAACTGCAGCGACCAGTAGCGCTCGATCGCCGACTGGAAGGCGTTGTACTCGGCGTACGCGGCGTCGAAGTCGGCGACGATCGCGAGCAGCTGCACGTCGCCGGCGCGAAACGGCGCGGCGAGCGCGGCGGTGCGGCCGTGGCGCACGCAGGCGATCAGCTGCCACTGGTTGAGCAGATCGACGTAGCGGCGCAGCGGCGAGGTCGCCCACGCGTATTGCGCGACGCCCATGCCGGCGTGCGGCCCGGGCCGCGTGCTCATTCGCACCTTGACGCCGGGCGCCAGGCTCGCCTGGCTGCGATAGATCGCCGGCACGCCGCACTCGGCGAGCCAACCGCCCCAGGTGCTGTTTGCGAGGATCATCGTTTCGGCGACGATCAGGTCGAGCGGCGAGCCGCGCAGCCTCGGCACGATCTCGACCGCTTCGTCGCCGGCGATCTCGGCGCCGCCTTCGCCGGCGATGCGAAACGCGTAGTCGGGGCGATTGAAGAGCTCGGGCTTGCCGCGCACCGCTTCGCGACCGGCCTTGAGCCGGCGCGCCAGGCCGTGCAGGAAGGTCAGCTCGCGGGCGAAGGGCAGGCTCGCCGGCAATCCTTTGGCCAGCGTCTGTTCGTTCACCTCCGCTTCGAGGAGGTCGTGGCGCAGGTTCGCGGCGATGAAGAGGCGCTCGATGCGCGTCTGCGAAGTGAGCGGCGCCAGCGTCGCTTCGTCGAACGTGACGTAGAGCGAGACGACCGGCGCATCGCGCCCTTCCTTGAGCGTGAACGCCTGAACCGTCGTGTCCGGCAGCATGGTCAGCTTGTGGCCGGGGATGTAGACGGTCGAGAGGCGATCGCGGGCGATCCGGTCGACGCCGTTGCCGGGAATGATCGCAAGCGCCGGCGCGGCGATATGGACGCCGACGATGATCTGGCCCGTGCCGAGGCCTTGCACCGACAGCGCGTCGTCGATCTCGGTGGTCGCCGAGTCGTCGATCGAAAAGGCGTGGGTCGGAGCCAGCGGCAGGTCTTCCTTGGTCGCCGGCACCTCGACCGGCGCGAACGCCGTTCCCCTGGGAAAGTGCTCGAACAGAAAGCGCCGCCAGTGGAACTGGTACGGCGAATCGATCGCCCCCGCGGACTTGAGCAGCTCGAGCGGCGCCCGCCCGGTGCGGTGCGCCGCCTCGACGACCGCCTTGTACTCGGGCGTGTTCTTGTCGGGCTTGAAAAGGATGCGATAGATCTGCTCGCGAACGCCCGGCGGGCATGCGCCGGCGGCGAGCTCGACCGCCCACGCATCCACCTGCGCCGCGACCTGCTTCTTGCGCTCGATCCCGAGCAGGGCGGCCCGGACCGTCTCTTCGGGCGCCTTCTTGAAGCGGCCCTTGCCGAGGCGGCGGAAATAGTGCGGCGCGCCGTACAGGCCGAGCAGGGCCGCGGCTTGCTGCACCGTCCCGGTCGAAGCGCCGTAGTAGTCGCGCGCCAGCTCGGCGAAGCCGAACTCGCCCTCGGGAGCGAACTCCCAGGCCAGGTCCAGGTCGAGGCCCGCGGCCAGGGTGCCGGCCGAGGCGAGCAACGCTTCCGGCTCGGGGCCGGCGAAGCGCAGCAGCGCGTTCGCAGCCTTGACCTTGACCCGCTTGCCCGAGGCGAGCTCGATCTGCAGCGAGCTCTCGGTCTCGCTCATCACCCGGCCGGCATGGAACTTCCCGGCATCTTCGAAGAGGGCATACATGGGGCGCCGATTGTCGCCGAGGCCGGCCCCGCGTTTGCGTCCCTAGTAGCTTCGTCCCTGCCGGTAACGCGCCGAACTTCGCGGTGCGAGCGCGGCGCTGCGCTCGATCGCCGCGAAGCTGCTGGCCGCGTGGGCGTGGCAGATCGCCAGGCCGAGCGCGTCGGCCGCGTCCTTGCCCGGGACGCCGGGCAACGAGAGCAGCCGCATCACCATCTGTTGCACTTGTTCCTTCTTGGCCTGGCCGTGGCCGACGATCGCCCGCTTCATCTGCAACGCCGTGTACTCGGCCACGCTCAGCTCGTCGGCGACGAGCGCCGACAGCGCCGCGCCGCGGGCCTGGCCGAGGAGCAGCGTCGACTGCGGATTGATGCTGACGAAGACGATCTCGACCGAAGCGCAGGTCGGCGCGTAGCGCGCCGCGACTTCGCGCACGCCCTCGAAGATGATCTTCAGCCGCCCGGGCAGATCGCGAACGGCCGCCGCATCGGTGCGTATCGTCCCGCTCGCCACATAGTGCAGGCGCGCACCGGCGCTCTCGACGACGCCGAAGCCCGTCGTGCGAAGGCCGGGGTCGATGCCGAGCACGCGCATGCTGCCGATTGGAACCGAAGTCGCGGCCGGCGCGGCGGGTTCGGCCGGCTGGATCGCACTAGATTCCGAAATACCAGCGCACCGAGTGGAAGAAGACCGGTGCGGCGAAGCAGAGCGGCGCGACCCGATCGAGCAGCCCGACCGCTCCGGTGACCGATGCCCGCCCGCTCCAGCTGCGCACTCCGGCGTCGCGCTTGAGGGCCTGCATCACGAATTCGCCGAGCGTTCCGGTCGCCCCCGCGATCGCTCCCATGGCCAGCGCCGGAAGCGGCTTGAAGGGTGTCGTCCAGTAGAGCAATGCACCGACGATGGCGGCGGCAGCGGCGCCGGCGCCCCAGGCGCGCCACGAGAACGAGCGGCTGATCGCGCGGGCCACCGGCCGCCGTCGCAGGCGCCGGCTGGCGAGCCCCTGGGCGAGCTGCGCCGTCGCGACGACCACGACCAGGTAGAAGACGAGAAAGGCGCCGCGTTCGTGCCAGTTCGGCAGCTCGAGCAGGAGCAGTGCCGGCGCATGGCTCATGCCGTAGACGCACACCGTGATGCCCCACTGGATCTTCGCCGTGCGCTCGAGGAAGTTCAGCGGGTCGTTGGCCAGCGCGCTGACGACCGGGATCGCGAAAAAGACGTAGACCGGGATGAAGACCGTGAAGGCGTTGAACAGGCGCGTGCCGACGAGCACGTATTGCAGCGGCAGGACGACGAAGAAGGCGAGGAGCAGGCTTCGATGGTCGCCGCGCCGGGTGTGCGTCAGCGTCACGAACTCGCGCAGCGCGAAGAACGAGACGAAGCCGAACAGCAGGGTCGAGACGAACGGCCCGGCGGCCCAGGAAATCCAGAACAGCAGCGCGCCGATCCAGATCGCGCGCAGCTCGCGCGCCATGCGCTCCTGTGCTGCGTCCTCTGCCGGCGTCGTCGATTCGCGCAACGAGCGGACGAAGGCGACGAGCGTCGCCAGCGTGAGCAGGCCGAACAGCGTGACGAAGAGCAGCCCGACCTGTTGCGACACCGAGAGTGAGCGCAAGCCCATCAGGCGACCTCGCGCAAGGCGATCACCGCGTCGCGCGCGCGGTCGAGGAAGACGCGCCGTTCTTCGCCGGGTGCCAGGGCGACCGGAGCGCCGAAGGTGACGGTGCAGAGAATGGGAACCGGGACGACTTCGCCCTTCGGCATGACGCGCTGAACGTTGTCGATCCAGGCCGGAATCAGCTGGACCTCCGGGAACGCCTGGGCAAGCGAGTACAGGCCCGACTTGAAAGGCGCCGGCTCGGCGCCGTGGCCGCGCGTGCCTTCGGGAAAGATGACGAGCGAGTCGCCCCGGCGCAGCGCTTCCAGGAGCGGCTCGAGCGGGTCTTCGTCATCCTTGTGCTCGCGACTGACGTAGACCGCGTTGAAGATCTCGCGCGTGATCCAGTGCCGCAGCGGAGTCGCCGTCCAGTAGTCGCGCGCCGCGATCGGCCGCGTCGCCGCGCGCAGGTCGCGCGGCAACGCCGCCCAGATCAGAACCCAGTCGAAGTGGCTCTGGTGGTTGGCGAAATAGATGCGCTGCTCGGCTTTCGGCGCAACGCCGTGCCAATGTCCCTGCGCGCCGGTGATGAGGCGGGCGACGAAGGCGAGCACCAGGCCCGCGGCTTCGGGAAGCTTCAAGAGCTCAGTGCCTGAAGTGCCGCACGCCGGTGAACACCATCGCGATGCCGCGCTCGTTCGCGGCGGCGATCACCTCGTCGTCGCGCATCGATCCGCCGGGCTGGATGACCGACGATGCGCCGGCGTCGATCACGACGTCGAGGCCGTCGCGAAAGGGAAAAAAGGCGTCGCTCGCCACCGCCGACCCGGCCAGCGAGAGGCCGGCGGCCTCGGCCTTGATCGATGCGATGCGCGACGAGTCGACGCGACTCATCTGTCCGGCGCCGATGCCGAGCGTCATGCCGCCGCCGCAGTAGACGATGGCATTGCTCTTCACGAATTTGGCGACCTTCCAGGCGAACAGCAGGTCGCGCATCTGGGCGTCGCTGGGTCGCTTGTCCGTCACGACCTTGAGCTCGGCCGGGACGTAGTCGACGTTGTCGGCAGTCTGGATCAACAGGCCCGAGCCGACCCGCTTGGTGTCGTACGCGTTGCGCGCGACCTCGCCCGCCGGCAGGTCGATCTGCAGGACACGGGTGTTCGTCTTCACGGCGAACACGGCAAGGGCTTCTCTCGTATAGCCCGGCGCGATCAGCACCTCGACGAACTGCTTGGCGTCGCGGATGCGCCCGGCGCACTCGCCGTCGACTTCGACATTGAACGCAAGAATGCCGCCATAGGCGGATGTCGGATCGGTCTTCAATGCCTTGGCGTATGCCTCGGCACTCGAGGCACCGACGGCAACGCCGCACGGATTGGCGTGCTTGACGATGACGCACGCCGCCGCCGCGTCATCGGCTCCGAACGACTTCACGCATTCCCACGCCGCGTCGGCGTCGGCGATGTTGTTGTAGGAGAGCTCCTTGCCTTGCAGCTGCCGGGCCGTCACGAGCGACCCCGGCGCGGGCGCGAGGTCGCGATAGAAGGCGGCGCGCTGGTGCGGGTTCTCGCCGTAGCGCAGGTCCTGCAGCTTGACGTGGCGTCCGTTCGCCTGCGCGGGAAACTCCACGCGCTGGGGCTTGCCGTCGCTCGGGCCGGCGAGCGAGGAAAGGTAGTCGCTGATCGCCGCGTCGTAGTTGGCGATGCGGTTGAAGGCGGCGACCGCGAGCGCGAATTTCATCTCCATCGATACCGTGCCGCGAGCCCGCAGCTCGTCGATCACGGCCGCGTACTGCGAGGCGTCGGTCAGGACGGCGACGTCGCGCCAGTTCTTCGCCGCCGAGCGCACCATCGCCGGGCCGCCGATGTCGATGTTCTCGATCGCCTCGGCAAGAATGCAGTCGGCCGCCGCGACGGTCGCCTCGAAGGGATAGAGGTTGACGACCAGCACGTCGATCGGCGTGATCGCGTGGCGCTCGAGCGCGGCGACGTGCTCGGGCAGGTCACGGCGCGCCAGCAGGCCGCCGTGGATGGTCGGGTGCAGCGTCTTGACCCGGCCGTCGAGCATCTCCGGAAAGCCGGTGTGCTCGGCCACCTCGGTGACGGCGATCCCCGCTTCGGCGAGCAGCCGGGCCGTGCCGCCGGTCGACAGGATCGTCGCGCCGAGCCTCGCCAGCTCGCGCGCGATCTCGACGACGCCGGTCTTGTCGGAGACCGAGATCAGCGCATGCATGCGGGACAGGACACCGGGCTCACTTGATGAGCTTGTGCTCGACGAGCTTGCGGCGCAGCGTGTTGCGGTTGATGCCGAGCCATTCGGCGGCGCGGCTCTGGTTGCCTTCGGCGTGCTTCATCACCGTCTCGAACAGCGGCCGCTCGACGACACGCAGGATCATGTCGTACATCGCCGTCGGAGAGACGCCGCGCAAGTCCTTGAAGTAGCCCTCCAGGCTGTCGCGGACGCATTCCTCGATGTGCTTCTTGTTTGCCATATCGCGTCTCGCATCGTCAATGTAGTTCGGCGCGCTGCGTCGGCACGGGGGCCGATGGCATCAGCGCCTGGGTATCGGCAAGAGCATCGAACCATTCGCCGACGGCGCGCAGCTGCTCGGCGCACGATTCGATGCCGTTCATCTCGACCCGAAACGCATCGCCGCCGGGCAGGCCGCGCAGCGTCCAGCCGATGTGCTTCCTGGCGCTGCGCACGCCCGAGAAATCGCCGTGCAGGTGGTGGTGATCCTCGAGGTGCTCGAGCAGCCAGAGCTTGACGTCGGCGACGCGCGGCGGCCGCGCATCCTCGCCGGTGGCGAGGTAGTGCGCGATCTCGCCGAAGATCCACGGCCGGCCCTGCGCGGCGCGGCCGATCATGATCGCGTCGGCACCGGTCGCCGCGAACACCTCGCGCGCCTTGCGCGGCGTATCGATGTCGCCGTTGGCGACGACGGGGATGGCGACGGCGCGCTTGACTGCGGCGACCGTCTCGTACTCCGCCTGCCCCGTGTAGCCCTGCTCGCGCGTGCGCCCGTGCACCGCGACCATGGCGATGCCGGCCAATTCGGCGGCGCGGGCGATCCGCACCGCGTTCTTCTCCGCGGCGCACCAGCCGGTGCGCATCTTCAGCGTCACCGGCACGCGCTGCGGCGAGCAGACGGAGACGACAGCCTCGACGATCGCCAGCGCGAGCGCTTCGTCCTTCATCAGCGCCGAGCCGGCCCACTGGCTGCAGACCTTCTTGGCCGGGCAGCCCATGTTGATGTCGATGATCTGCGCACCGCGCTCGACGTTGTAGGCCGCCGCCTCGGCCATCATCGCCGCGTCGGTGCCGGCGATCTGCACGGCGATCGGCTCCGCCTCGCCTTGGTGGTCGGCGCGCCGGCTCGTCTTCAGGCTGGCCCACAGGTCCTTGCGCGAAGTGACCATCTCGCTCACGGCGTAGCCGGCGCCGAGGCGCTTGCAGAGCTGCCGGAACGGCCGGTCGGTGACCCCTGCCATCGGCGCGGCGAACAAGCGGTTCGCCAGCGTGATGTGGCCGATGCGCATGGCGGGTGGGGAAAGTGGTGCTGAAAAACGAGGCAGGAGTATAGCGGCGCGAGATTGTGCCTCGCCCTCGGTGCGACCCGAATTCGCCGCTGCCGATAATCGGCCACCGATGGACGCCTGGCTCGACTGGATGATCCGCGTGCTCGCGCTCCCCGAAGTCGGCTTGAGCACGGTCTTCGTCATCGCCTTCATCGCCGCGACGCTGGTCCCGCTCGGCTCCGAGCCTGCCGTCTTCGGCCTCGTCAAGCTCAACCCCGACATGTTCTGGCCGGCGATCGCGGTCGCCACGGTCGGCGCGACGCTCGGTGGCGCGCTCACCTGGTGGATGGGCTACGGCGCCGAGCGCGCCTACGAGCACGTGACGCACAAGCGTCCCGAGGCTCGTGCGCTCGCCTGGCTGCGTCGCCATGGCGCCAGGGCCTGTTTGCTGTCGTGGCTGCCGGTCGTCGGCGATCCGCTGTGCGCCGTCGCCGGATGGCTCGAGCTTCCGTTCTGGCCGTGCGTCGCCTACATGGCGGTCGGCAAGTTCGGGCGCTATCTCGTCATGACGGCGGCGCTGCTCTGGTTCTTTCCCGGAGCCTACACACGTTGAACGGACCCGAAGACCCGCCATGAAGACCGACGCCTACGACGAGCTTGCCCGCCACTGGACTCGCCTGCACCGGCTCGGCCATCTCTATTCGATGGCCAGCTGGGACCGCGCCGCGATGATGCCGCCCAAGGGCAGCGAAGCCCGTGCCCTGGCGCTCGCGGAGATGGACGCGCTGCTGCATCGGATGCGCTGCGAGCCCGGTCTCGCGACGCTGCTGCAGCGGGCCGAGGCCGAGCGGCTCGACGCCGCGGCGCGAGCAAACCTGCGCGAAATCCGCCGCGACTGGATCAGCTCCAACGCCGTGCCGTCGGCGCTCGTCGAAGCCAGGTCGCTTGCGACGTCGCGCTGCGAGCACGCCTGGCGCCGGCAGCGTCCGGCCGACGACTGGGCCGGCCATCTCGTCAACCTTCGCGAGGTCGTCCGCCTCGTCCGCGAGGAAGCGAAATGCCTCGCCGAGGCGAGCGGCCTGTCGCCCTACGACGCGCTGATCGATCGCTTCGAGCCGGGGATGACGAGCCTCGAAGTGGCGTCGCTCTTCGGCCACCTGCAAACCTGGTTGCCGGGGCTGATCGCTGCCGTTCGCGATCGCCAGGCGAGCTCCTTCGTCGTCGAGCCCGTCGGCCCGTTTCCGCTTGCGGCGCAGCGCGCCATGAGTCTCGAGGTCATGGCGATGCTGGGCTTCGACTTCGAGGCCGGCCGTCTCGACGAAAGCGCGCACCCGTTCAGCGGCGGCGTTCCCGAGGACACGCGCTTGACGACGCGCTATCGCGAGGACGATTTCGTGCAGAGCCTGATGGGCACGATCCACGAGACCGGCCACGCCCGCTACGAGCAGAACCTGCCGCGCGAGTCGCTGGGTCAGCCGATCGCGCGTGCCCGCTCGATGGCAATCCACGAAAGCCAGAGCCTGTCGTTCGAGATGCAGCTCGGCCGCAGCGCCGGCTTCATCGCCGGCCTCGCGCCGCTCCTCGCCAGGCACTTCGGCGACCAGCCGGCGTTCGAGGCCGGCAACCTGCAACGGCTGCTGACGCGGGTCGAGCCCGGCCTGATCCGGGTCGACGCCGACGAGCTCACCTACCCGGCCCACGTGATCCTGCGCTTCGACATCGAGAGGCGCCTGATCGAAGGCGAGATCGAGGCCGACGACATCCCGGCGCTGTGGGACGAGAAGATGGCGTCGCTGCTCGGGGTCGACACGCGCGGAAACTACAAGGACGGCTGCATGCAGGACGTGCACTGGAGCGCCGGGCTCTACGGCTACTTTCCCTGCTACACGCTGGGCGCGATGTACGCGGCGCAATGGTTCGCGGCGATTCGTCGCGACACGCCGGATCTCGATGGCCGCATCTGCGCCGGCGATTTCTCGCCGGTGTTCGCCTGGCTGCGCGCCCGCATCTGGCAGCGGGCGAGCCGCTGGACGACGGCCGAGCTCGCAGCCAGCGCCAGCGGCGAGCGCCTGAGTCCGCTGCACTTTCGCCGCCACCTGGAAGCGCGCTACCTCGGCGTCGCCTCGCGCTGAGCGATGTCGGGAATGAAGAGAGGGCGCGGTGGCGCCCGCTGCGCTGTATCCGAGCGCCGCGGCAGCGCCGCGACGAGGTGTTCCTCAGGCGGCCGGAGGCGCCGTCTTCTTCGCGGCCCTCTTGCGCGTTGCGCCTTTGGCGGCGGTCCTGGCCGGCGCGGCCTTTTTCGCGGCGTGCTTCGAGTGCGTCGCAAGCTCGGCGGTCAGCGCGTCGATGCGATCCTGCAGCGCCTGGACGTCTCTCGCCGAGGGGACGCCGAGCCTTTTCAGGGCCTTCGCAGTTCGCTCTTCGAAGATCGACTCGAGCTTGTCCCAATGCTGGCCCGCCTTCGCCGTCACGTCTTCGGCCATGTGCGTCATCCTCGTGGTGACTTCGCTGTATCGTTCCTCGGCGGCGATGTGCGTCTTCTTCTGTAGCGAAGCGCCTTCCTTGACGAGGGCTTCGAAGACGTGCTTGCCTTCGGCCTGTGCCTTCGCGAAGGCACCCATGCCGGCGAGCCAGATCTGCTGTGCCGATTCCTTCACGGCGCCGGCGAGCTCGCTGTCGAACAGGCCCGCGCCGGCCGCACGCTTCTGCTTGTCGGCCATCGCCTTGAGTTTCTTGACCATGGTGACGCTTCCTCGGTTGGTGGCGGCTGCAACAAACGCACCGCTCAATTCAAGTCTAGACGCCGTCGGTCGGGCAAGCACCCTAATCTCGTCGCGGCTACCCGGGTGATCGACGGCCCCAGGGCCGCGCCGGCCGTCGTTGGGGTTAGCCCCTCGCGGACGCTCGCCCTGTTTGCAGAAGAATGCGCCTTCCACGGCGCGCTGAGGGGAACGCATGCACTACTTCGTCACCGGGGCCACCGGGTTCATCGGCAAGCGGCTCGTCAAGACCCTGCTCGCGCGGCGCGGTGCGACGGTGCACTTCCTGCTCCGGCGCGAGAGCCAGGGCAAGATCGACGACCTGCTCGACTACTGGGGCCTCGCAGGCGCGGCGCGCAAGGCACGCGCCATTCCCGTCTATGGCGACCTGACGGCCAAGCGCCTCGGCGTCTCGGCCGACGACGTCAAGGCGCTCAAGGGCCACGTCGATCACGTCTACCACCTGGCCGCGGTGTACGACCTCTCGGCCGATGCCGAATCGCAGATCGCCGCCAACATCGACGGCACGCGTGCCGTCGTCGAGTTCGCGAAGGCGATCGCTGCCGGCCATCTACACCACGTCAGCAGCATCGCCGCCGCGGGCCTCTACGAAGGCGTCTTCCGCGAGGACATGTTCTCGGAGGCGGAGGGACTCGACCACCCCTACTTCATGACCAAGCACGAGAGCGAGAAGATCGTTCGCGAAGAGTGCAAGCTGCCGTGGACGGTGTACCGCCCGGCCGCCGTCGTCGGCGACTCGCAGACCGGCGAGATGGACAAGATCGACGGTCCGTACTATTTTTTCAAGCTGATCCAGCGCACGCGCCAGATCCTGCCGCCGTGGATGCCTTCGGTCGGCCTGGAAGGCGGGCGCATCAACATCGTGCCGGTCGACTTCGTCGTCGCCGCGCTCGACCACATCAGCCACCACGTGCGCGGCAGCGGCAAGTGCTTTCACCTCGTCGATCCCGCCGGCTACCGCGTCGGCGACGTCCTCGACATCTTCAGCAAGGCGGCGCACGCGCCGAAGATGAACCTGTTCATCAACGCGGCGCTGTTCGGCTTCATCCCGAAGGGCGTGAAGAAGGGCCTGATGGCGCTGGCGCCCGTGCGCCGCATCCGCGCCGCCGTGATGAAGGACCTCGGCGTCCCCGACGACGTGCTGATGCTCGTCAACTATCCGACCCGTTTCGACCGCCGCGAGACCGACGCCGCGCTCAAGGGCAGCGGCATCGAATGCCCGAACCTGCACGACTACGCTTGGCGCCTGTGGGACTACTGGGAGCGCCATCTCGACCCGGCGCTGTTCGTCGATCGCTCGCTCAAGGGCACGGTCGGCGGCAAGGTCGTGCTCGTGACCGGCGGCTCGTCGGGGATCGGGCTGTCGGCGGCATGCCGCTTCGCCGAGGCCGGCGCCGTCACCATCATCTGCGGCCGCGGGGAGGACAAGCTGGCCGCCGCGGTTCGCGAGATACGCGAACACGCCGGAGCGGGCGCCCAGGTGTACAGCTACCCGGTCGACATCGCCGACGAGGCGAGCTGCGCCGCGTTCGTGAAGACGCTGCACGACAAGCACGGCGGAGTCGACTTCCTGATCAACAACGCGGGGCGCTCGATCCGGCGCGCCATCGAGTCCAGTTACGACCGCTTCCACGACTACGAGCGGACGATGGCGCTCAACTATTTCGGCAGCCTGCGGATCACGATGGGCCTGCTCCCCGGCATGGTGGCGAAGAGGAAGGGACACGTCGTCAACATCAGCTCGATCAGCGTGCTCGTCAACGCGCCGCGCTTCTCGGCCTACGTGGCGAGCAAGGCGGCGCTCGATGCCTGGACGGCCTGCGCTTCGAGCGAGTTCGCCGACCAGGGCGTTACCTTCACGACCGTCAACATGCCGCTGGTGCGCACGCCGATGACGGCGCCGACCAAGATCTACGACAGCATGCCGCTGCTCGCACCCGAGCAGGCGGCCGACATGATCGTCCAGGCCTGCGTCGACAAGCCGGTGCGCGTCGCCACGCGCCTGGGGATCTTCGGCGAAGTGCTGCACGCGGCGGCGCCGCGGGTGACGCAGATCATCATGAACACGACCTTCCGCATGTTCCCCGACAGCGCCGCGGCGAAGGGCGAGAAGGCGCCGAAAGCGACGCTGTCGGCCGAGGCCATGGCGATCGCGCAGATGATGCGAGGCATCCATTTCTGAGCCAGCTTGGACGGGCGGGGCGGCCGCGGGGGTCCGGCTGAGCGCCGTTCCCGCGGCCGCCGGGTTGCGCTCGTTCGACGGATCACCGCGCCGAAGGCGCGGTGTCCGTCAACTCGCGCGGGGGCTCGCCGGCCGGGGGGCCGGCTTTGCCCGGGCCGCCGGAGGCGGCCTCTCCCTCTCCCTCTCCCGCTCGCTGGAGAGGGTCGGGGCGAGGTGGGGCTTTCGAGCCGCATGCGGCGAGCCCGGGGAGCGGGCCCGGCTTGCAAGCCGGGCCGCGCACTGCAAGTGAGGGCGGGGGTCGCGCCTACTTCGGGCGCAGGATCCGGTTCTCGCGGAACGGCGAGCGCACGAGGACGGGGCCGGTGGAAGCGGTCGCGCGTTGCGCGCTGAGACCGCGTTCGCGCAGGCTCAACGGCGTGATGCACGTTCCCGTGTTGCGCAGGCCGAGCGCGACTTCGAGCTGGTTTTCGCCCGGGTCGCCGAGCGCCTTCGTGAAGTCGTCGGCGACGGCGCAGGTCGGCGCAAAGCCATCGGGGTAGTCGCCGAAGCCGGCGTTGTTCACGCCCTGGAACTGGATAGAGAAGTAGGTCGTGCTGCAGTTGTCCTTCGGGAAGAAGCCGTACGGCTTGCCGCAGGTCGTGCCGCCGATCAGGTTCACCGTGACGCCGGCGCCGCGCAGGCCGTTGACGATCGCCTCGCTGGCCGAACACGTGTCGGCGGTCGTCAGGACGTAGACGCGGCTGAGGCCCAGAGTCGGAAGCGCCTGGCCCGCAGGAACCGTGAAGCCCTGGCCCGCCGAGTGGAAGCCCGTGGTCGATTGCGCGGTCGTCAGGTTGAACGGGTTGCGATCATTGAACATCTCGCGCTCGAAGAATGCACTGCCGATGTTTGCAGGCCCGGCGATCATGTACGCCAGCTCGGAGGCGATGTCGAGATAGCCGCCGCCGTTGTAGCGAATGTCGAGAACCAGGTCGGTCACTTGAGCAGTTTTCAGCGTGTTGATCGCGGCGACCAGCTCCGATTCCGCGGTCGCGATGTGATCGTTGAACAGCATGTAGCCGACCGTGTTGTTCGGCGCCGGCAGCACCTTCACGTTCTGCACCGGCGTTTCGGTGATCGCCTGCGCCGTCAGCGTGACCGTGCGCGACGCGCTCGCGCCCAGGTCGAGGATCGTGAAGGTATGCGGTCCGGCCTGCGTGGGAAAGAGCCCGGCGTTGAGCGTGGTGAGATCCGAGCCATTGGCCATGTCGACGCCGTCGACGGTAAGAATGGCGGCGCCGCGAGCGATATTGCCTTGTCCCGTCGCCGCGCCGTCGTCGGTATAGGCCACGATCGCGCTGCGCGGTGGCTTCGCGGAGATCAACGCGACCTCGAAGTCGTATCCGAAGGAGACGCCCGACAGCGCCAGGTTGTCCCACGCCACCGTGTCGTACGTGAAGTGGAACTTGTCCTTGGGCTGGCCCATGGCGTCGGTCAGCGGGGTCTTCAGCGCGTTGAAGTAGTCGAGCGTCGTCGCGTAGTTGGTCGCATCGAGCGTCGCCGCAGGAAGCGCGCGCACGTCCTGGTACCAGAGGTAGGTCTCGTCGATCCACGAGCGCAGGAAGGCTTTCTCCGTGGCCAGGCTTCCCTGTGTGTCGCCGTAAGGAAAGCCCGTGACCGGATCGACGGTTCCCGCCGGTCGCGGCGCCGCGCACTGCTCGGCGAGCGACGCGGAAGATGGCAGTCCGATGCCGCCGCCCGGCGAGCCGCCGTAGCCGCCACCGCCGCCGCAACTGGCGAGCAGGGCGGCAGCACAAGCGACCGCGGCGAGGTGCAAGGAGGAGCGCGCGAGCGGGTGCGCGAAGCGGGGCGAGCGCATGAGCAGGGCTCCGGTGGCGTGGTCCCGTCGACCCCTGACACGGCCGACGTCATGTCGCCGAAGCTTAACCAATCCTCGATCTGCCCCCGAGGACGCCGGGTAAAGAAATGTCAGCCCGCTACTTGCTCGCTTGCGCGCGCGCCGTCACGAGCGCCGGCTCGGCACGGTACTGCTGCGGGAAGAGGCTCTTCAGCGAGGCGACCTTCGGCAGGTCGAAGCGGGCGATGTAGCCCGACTCGGGATGCAGCGTCAGGTAGTCCTGGTGGTAGCCCTCGGCGGCATAGAACTCGGTGAGCGGAACGACCTGCGTGACGATCTTGCTCGGGAAGACCTTGGCCACGTCGAGCTGTGCGATGTAGCGCTCGGCCGTCTGCTTTTGCGCCGCGTCGGCGTAGAAGACCGCCGAGCGGTATTGCGTGCCGCTGTCGGGCCCCTGCCGGTTCAGCTCGGTCGGGTCGTGAACCACGGAGAAGTAGATCTGCAGCAGCGTCGCGTAGCTGACCTTCTTCGGGTCGTAGGTGATCTTCACCGACTCGGCGTGGCCGGTGAGGCCGGTCCCGACCATCTCGTAGTGCGCCGTTTCCTTCTTCCCGCCGGCATAGCCGGAGACGGCCTGGACGACGCCGTTGACGCGCTGGAAGACACCCTGCACGCCCCAGAAGCAGCCACCGGCAAAGACGGCGGTCTGCGTCCCGGACGCGCTTGCCGTCTCGTCGGCCGCCGCCGCGGGGATCTTCACCGGCGCTTCGGCGGCCGCGCTGTTCGTCAGTTGCAGGGCGCTTGCGCCGAGGGCGAGTGCGGCGGCCCAGCCGGCCAGCGTCGTCGCAGCGCGGCGGACCCGCGGTAAAGAGCTCTTCGTCGTCATCGTTGCCTCGTCGCAGTGATGGTCCATGGCGCTTGGTCGGGCGCTGCCGCTGCGGCATTACACGGGCGGCGCGAATACGGGTCTAGAGCGGCGGTTCGTCGTCGCTGCCGAGCCACGCGCCGTCGCGCCGCAACGCCTGCTGCAGTGTGCCCGAATCGACGTCGTGAGGCGCGACGCCGCGCGCCAGGGCGAGCGCCGCCGCCGTTCCGGCCGCCTGGCCCATCACGAAACAGGCTCCGGAGACGCGCGCCGCCGAATGGCCTTCGTGCGTCATCGACGCGCAACGGCCGGCGACGAGAAGGTTGTCGACGCCGTTCGCGCTGCTGCGTCTGGGCAGCAGCATGCGATAGGGCAGCTGGTTGAAGCCGCGCGACTGCGGAATCGGCGGCCAGCGCCATTCGACGTCCCCCGCGACGTGCAGCTCGAGCGGCCAGCCGTTGACGCCGATCGTGTCGGCGAAATCGGCGCAGCCGAGCACGTCGTCGGCCGTCAGCGTCGCGACTCCCACGAGGCGGCGCGTCTCGCGGATGCCGAGCTGCGGCGCGATGTCGAGCGCGTACGCGGCTTCGAAGCCGGGCACCTTGGCGCGCAGGAAGCGCAGGTAGTCGACGGCCTGGCGCCGGCCTTCGATCTCGCCGGCGGACAGCGACCGCGCGTCGGTGCCGTCGGTGGCGCTGCCGTCGGCGTCCTTCAGCTGCGTGACGTTGACTCGCCATTCGTAGGCGTGCTGCTGCGGCCGGACGATCGCGCCGCGGCGTGGAAAGCAGAACTCGCCGGCGGCTTCGGCCTCGTCCATGCGCCCGGGAATCGTCCGCCACGCGTCGCCCGCGCGCTCGGCGTCGACGTTGCCCACGCGAAACATCAGCGTCGGATAGAGCAGGGTGCCGGCGGCGTTGCCCTTTTCCATCGGCACGCCGGCGTGGTGGGCCAGGTCGCCGTCGCCCGAGCAGTCGATGAAGGCGCGCGCCCGCACCGCGCCGCGCCCCGACTTCGTCTCGAGCAGCAGCGTGTCGATCGCGCCGTTCTCCTCGCGCCGCGTCACG
>JGI24140J50213_10000404_pt1 | contig 20246 bp, 14 predicted proteins | sample BarGraIncu00222A_FD_50213 | JGI IMG/M metagenome (IMG submission 50213)
ATGGAAAATGATTTGATTGTAAATATCACTTTTGCATGGGAACATGCTATCGCTATTGCCGGAAAACAGGATGATGGTGGATTAGTTTCCCATCGCTTCCCAACTTATACTTTTAAAACGAAAAATGCCATCCCTGATTTTTTCAGGTACTTTATTCTTCAAAAGAAATTCAAATACCAACTGGATTTGATAAGTCCGGGTGGAGCAGGCAGGAATAGGGTAATGAGCAAAAAAGATTTTCCAAAGATAGAGGTTGCAATACCGAGTGTTGAAGAACAAAAGGCAATTGCTAATATTCTCGATAATGCATTCAATGAACTATCATTACTCCGTAACAAACGAGATAAGCTGAAAGAGCAAAAGAAAGGGTTAATGCAGGTGTTGCTGACGGGAAAGAAAAGATTAATTGTCTGAATCAGAATTTTGAGAATTGAAAAATTTATAGAATAAGAAAAGCTTAAATTATTACCTATGGAACAAAAGCAATTTAAAATACTATCTATTGATGGTGGAGGTATTAGGGGTGTCTTGCCAGCTCGTTTTTTGTGTGAAATGGAAGACGAACTAGTTCGAAGTGGTGTTTCAGATCCGCGACTTTGTGACTATTTTGATTTGATTTGTGGAACTTCAACTGGAGGAATAATCGCAATTGGATTGGCATTAGGAATGAGATCAAAAGATATATTGGATTTATATAAAAAACACGGAAGTAAAATATTTAATAAAAAAAGTAAGCTAATCAATTCTGTTAGATTAAAATCCAGATATAATTCAAAATATTTGCACGATATTTTGCAAAAAACATTTGCTCAATATTCTGATAATGGAGATACAAGATTAGGACATGCAAAAACCAGATTATGTATTCCAACATTCAATGCATTTTCCGGGTCTATTAATGTATATAAAACACCTCATCACGAGGAGTTGATAAGAGACTATTTAATACCAGCACATCACGCTGCTGTATCAACATCCTCTGCACCATTCTATTTTGCTCCACATTCATTTAAATATGAATGTCCAGTAACCGGGTCACAAAATGAAATTCAGAATAATATTGATGGTGGTGTCTTTGCAAACAATCCCACTTTAATAGGGATATTTGAAGCGACACAATCTCTTCAAATACCGTTTAGTGAAATTCAAGTTCTTTCTTTAGGTACAGGAAATATGAAATACAAGGAAGTTTCAAATAATGTAAAATTTGGCCCTTTATATTGGATAAAAAATGTTCGAATTATGGAATTAATGTTCAATACTCAATCTGAACATACAGATAATTTAATTAAATTTTTAAATAATGGAATTGGACAAACTGGAAATAATAAATTTATTTATAAAAGAATCCAATATGAGTTTCAAAAAGGGGAAAATGTTGGATTGGACGAAACTAGCAAAATAAATCAACTGGAAGGATACGCTCATCAGCTTTATAAAATAAATGGTAGTTCCATTCTAGACACATTTCTAAAAGAAACAAAACGAGAATATAAACCTTTTAAAACACTTTAATTACTATGGCAAACTGTAACAAATTATTTTTAGATTTCAACGGTGATTTGACTCTTACACCAACAAAAAAAGCGAAATTAAAAAAATCTAAGGGTGATCTTAGAGACAGAATCAGGAAGCATTTTGCTGAAAAACATTCTGGTTATGTACCAAATTTCTTTATTCAAGGTTCTTATAAACTTAAAACGACCATTCGAACCAAGGAAGATGAATGTGATTTAGACGATGGCATTTATTTTTTTAGAAAACCTGATGTGTCCGGAGCTACTCTCCAGAGCTGGGTTAAAGATGCTGTTACTGGTGCAACATCTACACCTCCGGAACATCGAAAAAAATGTATAAGAGTAATATATGCAGGTGATTATCATATAGATTTACCCGTCTACTATAAGCTTAAATCAACAGATGATACTGAACACCCAAATTTAGCAGTAAACAATGAGGAATTTCAATTAAGTGACCCGAAAGAATTTGTGAATTGGTTTAATGATCAAAAAGATGAAGATGGGCAGCTAATAAGAGTAGTTAAGTATTTAAAAGCTTTGGGAGATCATAAAAGGAATAAAATGCCCAACGGATTGACGATGAGTGTACTTGCTGAAAATAATATCTCATATGATGAAAGAGAAGATATTGCATTAAAAGATACTCTTGTTTCGATAAAGGCTTCAATAAATGAAGATGAAGGTGGTACATTTGAATGCATTGTGCCTACTACTCCAAATGATGATTTATTTGAAGAGTATGACGCAATAAGAAAACAGAACTTTTTAAATGCACTTGATTCGTTTATCGAAGATGCAAAAAAAGCTATTGCTGAATCTAATCAACTAAGAGCAAGTAAACTTTGGAAGAAACATTTAGGAGATCGTTTCCCAGATGGAGCAGATGAAGATGTTGATAGTAAACAAGCTCAACTTAATGTATTGAAAACTGCAATATTGAGTGGAGCAGCAAAAACAAATTCAACTGGACAAATACAGCAGGGGTCTGGTGTTCAGAACTTACCACATCGAAATTTTGGCGGAGAATGATACATCAGAAATCTCAGAAAATGAATATCATGGCAATTTTGGGTTTGGAGAAGTCCCTTATTGAACGCAATTACACATTCCTTACCTGTAAAATTGAAGGTAGTGTTCTATATTGTTATGGCTCATTTCAACCCAGTGAATTATCAGAAAAATATGATTATAGAATAAAATATGATGGAATTTCAAGATCTAATGTTCAAGTAAGAGCACCAAAAATTGAATATGACGATAATATTCACATGTATCCAAATGATAATTCATTATGTCTTTTTCACAGTAGCGATTTGAAATGGTCTTCGAAAAGTCATTTGTTTGATACTATTATTCCTTGGACGCACGAATGGTTTGTATTTTATGAAATTTATAAAATAACCGGGATATGGGAGCATCCTTTTGTGCCTCATATCAATGGTGAAAAGAAAGATGTTTAATCTTGTGTTGAATTTAGTCCAAAAGAATATATAATTAGAAATTTTACTTTTTTGAGTCTGTAAAATGAGTATTTCATGTATTATATAAATCAAATAAATGTCTGATAAACATAAACAGTTTCTACTATTTGATGAATTAATTTCAGTTAATCAAGATAAAGTTGATTTTCTGATTTCATCAATAAAACTACTTCAAATTAAAATATCTAGAGCGGTTAAAAAGAAACATAAAGATTTAGAGTTTGAATTTGATTTACTTGGTTCATTACGGACAAGCACAATTATTGTAAACTCAAAAAAAATAATAGATGTTGATTTTGGAATTTATTTTCACAATTTCTTGAATTTCAAAGATGCAAAACAATTAATATATACTGCAGTTTCAAATGAAGCAAATTGCAGGGTAGAAATTCGGGATAAACACATAAGATTACAATATGCAGATTATAAAGTAGATATTACAATTTATTATTTGACAAATGAAATGATTATCCCTAGGCTAGCTCGTTATTCTAGTTGGATGCCGAGTGATCCTAAAGCATTGTATCTATGGTTTGAAGATGTTGCTAGTTCTAACATACAAATAAAACGAATTGTGCGGTATTTTAAGTTTTGGGCATGTCAATGTTTAATAAAAATGCCAAGTGGAATTACTTTCAGCGTTTGGGTATCGAAATATATTTGTTTTAATGATCGAGATGATATATGTTTTCATGAGACTGCAAAAGCTATTTTATTAAAATTAAAAACTGGTGTATATTGTAGAAATCCTGTAAAACCACACGATAATCTTGTAGCAAATTTACAGCCGAGGCAAAAGCGAAATTTTATAAATAAATTAGAATTATTTGTTGAACAATCAGGAAATGCTATAAAAGAAACCAACGAAAAGAAATCAAGTGACATCTGGGCAACACAATTAGGTGATGTTTTCCTAAGAATTATATAGTATTATAAATATGAACGTCCCCTCATTTAAAGAAGACCATATCAGTCAGGTCCCCGCTTTGCAGATGCTGCAAAAGCTGGGCTATACCTATCTTTCGCCAACGGAGGCAGAGAATCTGCGTGGTGGCAAGACGAGTAATGTGTTGCTGGAAGATATTTTACGCAAGCAGTTGAAAGCTATTAATTCGGATAAACGGATAAGCTCTACCAAGACTACCTATATCAGCGATGCCAATATAGAAAACGGTATCAGGGCGTTGAAAGAGTTACCCATGAACGAAGGGTATATTGCAGCCAGCGAAACTCTTTATAACCTGATTACATTGGGCAAGACCTTTGAGCAGAGTTTCGACGGGGATAAGAAAAGCATTACGGTGCAATATATCGATTGGGAAACCCCAGAAAATAATGTTTATCATGTCACCGAAGAATACAGCGTGGTGCGCAGCACCAGTCAGGAGCATTACCGTCCGGATATTGTGCTGTTTATCAACGGCATTCCGGTGTGTGTGATTGAATGCAAGCGTCCGGATATGAAAAACCCGTTGGAGCAGGCTATTAGTCAGCATTTACGTAATCAGCAGGAAGATGGCATACGGAGTTTGTATGTATATTCACAGTTGACTCTGAGCCTGTCCACGCAAGATGGGGCGTATGCCACCAATGGCACACCCGAAAAGTTTTGGGCAAAATGGACGGAGAAGTTTGAGAATGATGAGGAGCAAAAGCAGTACAGAGCGGAGTTACATGAACTAAAAAATCAGCCCCTTACAGATGAACAAAAAGATAAACTGTTTGGCGATCGTTTCCGTTATGTGCGTCAGTATTTCGACGATTTGGAAACAGAAACCATACAATTAACGGTACAGGATGAGTATTTGTATGGACTGTGTCGCCAGGAGCGGCTGTTGGATTTGATTTTTGACTTTATTCTGTATGATAATGGAGATAAGAAAATAGCCCGTTATCAGCAGTTTTTTGCCATCAAGAAAGCCATGCAGCGTATGCTTCAGATTGAAAGCGGACGGCGTAAGGGTGGAGTCATCTGGCATACACAGGGAAGCGGAAAATCGCTGACCATGGTTATGCTGGCTCAGGCCATTGCTATGGAGAAAAGTATTCGTAACCCAAAAATCGTGTTGGTGACCGACCGTACCGATTTGGATAGTCAGATTACAGGAACTTTTCGCAAATGCGGGCGGTTTGTGGAAAATGCCAGCACGGGACAACGCCTGGTAGAACTGTTGCAAAGCAAAAGCGATGCGGTGGTAACTACGATTATCAATAAGTTTGTGGCGGCGATAAAGAAAATAAAAGAACCGTTGGATAGTCACGATATTTTTGTGTTGGTGGACGAAGGACACCGTACACAGCACGGTACGTTCAATATTGAAATGCAAAAGACCTTGCCCAATGCCTGTTTTATTGCCATGACGGGAACACCGCTTTTCAAAAAAGATAAAAGTACGGCGTTGAAATTTGGTGGAATCATTGATGCCTATACGGTTGACCAGGCTGTGAAAGATAAGGCGGTGGTGCCGTTGTTGTACGAAGGACGGCTTGCCCGCCAAATAGTGAATGAAGGACCGTTGGATACTTTTTTTGGAATGGTGTCTGACCCACTTACCGAATACCAGAAAGCCGATTTTAAAAAGAAATTCAGCCGTGCCGACCAGTTGAACAGTGCAGAGCAAAAGATTTATGCTATTGCGTGGAATATCAGTCTGCATTATCGCGATAACTGGCAGGGAACACCGTTCAAAGCGCAGTTGGTATGTGATAAAAAAGTGAATGCTATTCGTTACAAACAGTTTTTGGACGAAATAGGTATCGTAAGCAGTGAAGTGTTGATTTCGTCGATTGACGAGCGCGAAGGAGAAGATAGCGCTTACGAGAAATCGAATGAGATAGAAAATCGTTTTTGGAAGAAAATGATGGATGAGCATGGCAATGCCAAGAAGTATGAGAGTAATATTATCAACCGGTTCAAGAAAGGCGAAACGCCTGAGATTATAATTGTGGTTGACAAGTTGCTTACCGGTTTTGACGAGCCTAAAAACACCGTACTTTATCTTACCCGTAATTTGCAGGGACACAAGTTGTTGCAAGCTATTGCCCGTGTAAACCGTATCTATCCCGACAAGGATTTTGGCTATATTATAGACTATTATGGCGTTATCGAGAATCTGGACGATGCGCTGGAGCTGTATTCCACTTTTGAAGAGTTTGACGATGATGATTTGGTAGGAACACTGGCCAATATCAATGAAGAAATAAAAAAACTGCCACAGAAGCATTCGGAGTTGTGGGATATTTTCAAAACTGTGGTAAATAAGCGTGATGCCGAAGCATATCAGGTTTTACTGAAAGATGAAGCGGTGCGTGCCATTTTCTATGATAAGCTGGCGGCCTTTGCCAAATCGTTGAAGCTGGCTTTCTCGTCGATGGAGTTTTACAAACAGGTTGACGAGAAACATATTGAGCGATACAAAATGGATTTGACCATGTTTATGAAGTTGCGGTTGGCAGTAGTGGAGCGTTACAGCGACACAGTGGACTACAAGCAATATGAAGGGCAAATTCAAAAACTGATTGATACGCACGTGACTACCGAAAAGGTGGAAGTGATTACCAAACTGGTCAATATTTTTGATAAAGAGAAGTTTCAACAGGAAGTAGAAAATACAACGGGTAAGGCAGCCAAGGCTGATAAAATAGCCAGTCGTACGGCGAAATATATTTCAGAGAAGATGGAAGAAGACCCCGCTTTCTACAAAAAGTTCTCTCAGATGCTGAAAGAGACGATATTCGAATATGAAACACACCGGATCAATGAAGTTATTTACCTGATACGGGTTATGGAGGTTATGAACAGCGTATTGGCGCATACTGATAGTGATATACCGGAAGTATTGCAAAATAAAGATGTGGCAAAAGCCTTTTATGGTTTGAGCTTAGAATCGTTGAATGATAAAATAAAAGATCAGACTATCCGAAAAGAGGTTGCCACCCAAACTGCATTAAAAGTAGATGAACTGGTACAGGAAGCCGTATTGGATAATGGGATTTCCATTGTTGACTGGCAGGTAAAGTCCAATATTACAGGAAAACTATTGATTGAAATTGGTGATTATCTGATTGACGAAGTCCGCGACAAATATGGCGTTGAACTTTCGTTTGGTGAGATGGATGAGATAGCGAAGAAATGTATAGGTGTGGCCAAAATCCGTTATAAATAATGACAGATTTTATAGAATACGGCTCGAAACGAATTGACTTCAGACTGGAATATTCGGATAGGAGAACATTGGGCATCACTGTAACACCCGATTTGGAGGTGTTGGTGAAAGCTCCAGTGGATAATACTATTGATGGCATCAAAGAACGACTTCGAAAGAAAGCGCCCTGGATTATCCGGCAATTGAGTTTCTTTTTATCCTTTCAACCACGGCTTACAGATCGCAAATATGTAGGAGGAGAAACACATTTATATCTTGGCAAGCAATACAGACTAAAAGTTATAAGTGATGAGTTAAAAGTGATGAGTACTGAAATGGTTAAGCTGAAAGGTCCGTTTCTGGAAGTTCATACCGAAAACAAAGATAAGGTAAAACAATTGGTTGAAGCGTGGTATCTTGCTAAAGCCAAAGAACGATTTCATCAGTTAGCTCAGCCTTTGTTCGAAGCATTTATCAAGCGTAATGATATTGAGAATGCGGATTACAATTTATCTATTCGGCAGATGCCTACCCGTTGGGGGAGTTGTACAGCAAAAGGACGAATCATTTTAAACCCTGAGCTGATCAAGGCTCCCAAAGCCTGCATTGAATATGTGATAGTGCATGAACTATGCCATTTAATTCAACACGATCATACACAGAGATTCCTTGATCTGCAAACCCGTGAAATGCCCGAATGGGAAAAATGGAAGAATAAACTGGAACGATTGTTGGCATAAGACACAAAATACAGAACCGATATTAACTAAATGTCTAAAGTTATGAATACATTATCTATCGTAGACCCTCAAAACAACGAAGTTTTTTTTGATACAAAATCTATTGGTTTGGCAATACTAAATTCTGAGTTGAGTTCTAATGTTCACGACTTATTGAAAATGACTTTAAAAAATCCCATTGTTATACTAGAACAAGCAAGTGGAAAAAGAAGTTATGTGTTTCTAACTAAAAATTTAGATATACATATAGTTGACGTGGTGTTTAAAGACAGCATGTGGTATGCTGAGGGTTTAAATGCTGAAATGAGAAGAGAAGACTTAGTTCAATTGAACAATATAAGCAAGGTTATTTATAAAAAACTTGGATAACTAGTTTATTCCGAAAATCATTCTACAAACATGATTGTCCAATACGCTTCCGATTTACATTTGGAATTTATAGAAAATAGGGCTTATTTAAAAGAGAACCCGCTACAAGTTGTTGGCGATGTTTTACTGCTTGCGGGTGATATAGTCCCATTTAAGTTGATGGATCAGCACAAAGACTTCTTTAGCTTTCTTTCCGACAGTTTTGCAGCTACCTATTGGGTGCCAGGTAATCACGAGTATTATCACTTCAAAAAATAAAGCTTTATACAATATGAAAAAATTAAAAATTCCAATCTATTGGACAGGAAAGAATTATTGTGCAGGTATTGGGGAAATAAATGGAGTTGTAGTGGCTACTCACAAAACGCTTGATGGGGTAAAAAAAGCATTTGAATTTTCATTAAAACTTCATATTGAAAGTTGGATCGCAGATGGTGATGATATTCCTGAATATATTCGACAAGGCGATTATAAAATTGAATATGAAATGAAGAAAAATTCTCCATCACAAAAGAAATAAATAACGGTCAAAATATAATGTCGTATTTTGTACCGAAGTTATTCAATACAAACAACAGTGGTTCTTTGAGATTCTGAAAACAGAGATAAGCATCAAGGGGTATTCAATTATACTTGATTCTTTTCCATAATATCTCGATTAAGTTCAATTCAGGAGAATAAGGATGCAAAAAATAACTTAGAACATCTTTTTCTCTCCAGTCTTGTATTTTTCCCATGAATTTTCTAGATTTAGGAATGAAGAAATTGTTAAGTATTATTACTGTTTTTTTTCAATGAACCGATCAATAAAATCAATTATTTAGTCTGCATTTGATTGTTATTCAAGTTCTTGATAACCGAATCACTTTTGTGAGACATTAACTCAAAAATATTTAGAAACTTACTTTTAGCTGCAGGAAGCAATAATGACTTCTCCTTTGGACTGCCAAGCGGAAGCCCAAAATGACTTTCATCGCCAAAATAAAGGTATATATCCTCTATTTTCCGGCTGTTTAAGGTCTTTAATTTTTACTTGTTAAGTTCAAATTCTTCTTTGTTACGTTTATATTTCAAGTTGAGCTCTTTTTACTTAAATATAAATTTGCTGTTATGTTAAATAAATAACTTTTTTAGTAAATCTAACTATTAAAGTAACTTCTTATCTATAAAAAAAAGTATTTTTGCAAATAATAGATAAATAAAATTATAATATAATGAAAAAAAGTTGCTTAATTATTTCACTATGTCTTTGTACATCTTTATTATTTGCACAACGAGAAAAAAAAGAGTCTTATAAGGCATTTATTTATACAGATGAGAATTTGGATCAACTTATCGAGCAGTCCAAAGAAGCAAACCGCAGTGATCGTTCCTTGTTCTTTGATGCGACCAGCACAGCTGTAAAAGGTATCGGTATGGGTTATTTTACTTCGGTGATTGATTTGGGTGTAAATGCTGTAGGAGCCATGATAACTCAAAATTCAGAGAATCACAAGAAATGGAGAGAAATTGTAACTACTGAAAATAAAAGTTCTATTTCAATAGGTACCATATCAGGATTAAAGGATTTTTATTCGACCAATTCGTTCGATGGAGTTTTAGATCCAAAAGGTATGACATTTAATGGAATAGGATGTCTTCGTACGGAAGGTCCCGATACCGTATTTTATGTTTCATGTCATATCAATAAAGAAAAAATAAATAGCATAGTCAGTCATTCCAAATTTGAACTGGTTCTGGATAACCTTATCATAGATCCACGTTATAGCGATGTTCCGAACAATTCCATTTATAATACCGCCTTTTCATTTAAAGACCGTAATTACCTGGAAGTAGGACTGGACATAAAAATTATTTCGTCGTGGATGACCGCATCGGCAACTTTACAGAACGACCAACAGTTGGGCGAATTTAAAATAAATCTACGAATCACTGAAAAAGATTTGAACCAGGAAGGGGTGTTACGTTATGTTCGTAAAAAAAATGAACCCGCAAAATATGGTGTCTCAGGCGAAAGCTTTATTATTCCGCGTTCATATTCCGGCTATCGGGATGAAAACGGAAAATACAAGGATTGCTGGGGTACCGGTGAATATAAAGTTGACATAACACTTAGTGAAGCCTGCGGAGTAAGCAGTGAATATGAAAAAGCTTGGAAACCGGATTGGAAAAAGCGAAAAGCCATGGAAGCCGAAAAGAAAAAGAACGGAACACTGCTTGAACAGGCATGTCAATTCACCCGTAGTCAGGAATGGGATGTATTAGCAAAGCAATGGGTGATTACCACCTTGAAAGCTCCGGTAGGTGTAATAACGCAAGATCTAAATCAGAAGCTGGGATTGCCGGCAACCACCACTGGTACAACATCCAAATCGGCTACCACCACCTCCACCGAAAGCAAAAGCTCCACTACAACAGGGAAAAAGTCATCCAATAAATAAACACTCTTTGGAATGAAAGTATTTGCAACAATTTTACTTCTGTGCCTCTCGCTCTGCGTAGGGGCACAGAACGTTTTTAAAGCAACACAACAAGCAAAATCCGATTCTCTTTTTGCCGCAGGAGTTGAATTGTATAAAGCCGGTAACTACAAAGCCGCCATCCCACTTTTTAGCGCATCCAATAAAATTGATAAGGCGGTATTAGACTCTACCAGCAACCGGCGTGATTACTCTTCCATGTGGCTGGGAAGTTGTTACTATAAATTGGGAGATACGATAAAAGCCAAAGAGTGTTCTCTGGACTATTACAGATTTGAACCTATTGATAGAAGATTAACCATAAAATCTGATTCTCTTTCTGCTATCGGGTCTAATTATTATCAACAAAAAGATTACAAGCAAGCTTTATCTTATTTTCAGCAATGTGGTGAAATTGAAAAAAAAGTTGTTGGTGAAAAACATGTTTGGTATGGTAATACATTAAAAGGATGTGGATCTTGTTCTGAACTGTTAAACGATTCTACTAACGCTTTGAAATATTATTTGCATTCCTTGGCAATCGACTCATGTTCTTATGGGAAATACTCGGAAAAATACATATCAGTAACTTTAAATATGGCCAATCTCTATTATAATTATAAGTTGGCAAATCATTTTGAACAAGCAATAAGTTATTGTATGAATGCCTATAGCACCGCAAACTTTCTTGAAAATTATAATGAAAAAAAAATAATAGCATACTACATTGCACAATGTTACAATTATCTTGGGTTAGCGAAATCAGGCAATGAACAGCGCTCCTTGTATGATAAAGCACTTCAATATTTATCATTTGCAGATTCGACAGACACTAATATCACTAATTTCAGAAAAACTGTTCAATTGAATATAGCTGTATCTTATTCTAATGATGCGTACAAAAAAAACAAACAAGGCAACTTTAAGGAAGCTATTCAGTTAGAGACAGTAGATCTGAAGATGATAGAGAAAATATTCGGAAAAGAACATCCTGACTATGCTACAGCACTTAGCGATTTGGCTCTTTATAATTCGGAAGCGGGAAATTATCAAGAAGCTGTACGCTTGGAAACGGTAGCGCTGAAGATCAGAGAAAGAGCTTTTGGAAAAGAACATCCTCGCTACGCTGCCGCACTTAGCGATTTAGCTCTCTATACTTCGAATATAGGGAATTATCAGGAAGCCGTACGCTTGGAAACTGAAGCGTTAAAGATCAGAGAGAAAACTTCAGGGAAAGTTGATCCTAGCTATGCTACCGCACTTAGTGATTTGGCTCTCTATACCTCGGATATGGGGAATGATCATGAAGCCATATGCTTGGAAACGGAAGCGCTAAAGATCAGAGAAAAAGCTTTTGGGAAAGAACATCTCGACTATGCGACATCGCTTGACAAATTGGCTTGTTACAATGCCAATCTTGGAAATTATCAGAGAGCAATTGAATTGGCTAAAGAAGCACTTAAAATCATAGAGAAAGTTCAAGGTAAAGAACATGTTGACTATGCAACAACACTCATCTATTTGGCACTTTCTAATTCAGGTTTAGGAGATTATCAAGAAGCCATTCGATTAGCAACGGAAGCACTGAATATCGAGGAGAAAGTCCTTGGGAAAGAACATCCATACTATGCCAGAGCTCTCAGTAATTTGGCTGGATATAATTTAAGATTAGAAAATTATCAGGAAGCCATTCGATTGGCGGCAGAAGCTCTGAGAATCAGAGAAAAAGTTCTGGGTAAAGAACATCCAGAGTATGCAGCGACACTTGGCACTTTGGCTCAAATTTATTTACAGTTGGGGAATTATCAGGAAGCTATACACTTAGAATCGGAAGCACTGAAAATTAGAGAGAAAGTTTTAGGAAAGGAACATCCTGACTATGCAAAATCGCTCAACAATTTGGCTGACTATTACTCAAATACAGGATATTATCAGAAAGCTATACACTTAGGATCGGAAGCACTGAAAATTAGAGAGAAAGCCCTAGGAAAAGATCATCCTGATTATGCAATTTCACTTAACAATTTGGCTCTTTATAATGCTTATATAGGTAATTATAAAGAATCTATTCGATTAGAAACAGAAGCATTAACTACGTTCGAAAAACTTTATGGTAAAGAACATCATTACTATACCACATCTCTCAGCAATTTGGCTGAATATAATTTCAATTTAAGAAACTATCAGGAGGCCATACAGCTAGGAACGGAAGCTCTAAAAATAAAAAAAATAATTTTAGGAGAAAAGCATTCTGAGTATGCCACATCTCTCAATAATATAGCTGAATATAATTTTGCTTTGGGGAATTATAAGGAAGCAATACGGATGGGATTCGAGGCATCAATTCTTTTTGAAAAGCTCTATGGGAAAGAGCATCCTTATTATGCTATATCTATTGATAATTTGGTAGGTCATTATTTCAAAAACAAAGATTATAAGGAAGCAGAAATTTTGCTATCAAAGTATATGAACATAGCTTCCCATTTAATAAAAACTAATTTCAATTGGTTGACTCAAAATGAACGTACATTGTATTGGGATAAATATAAGAATTCTTATTTATGTAAAATTCCCAGATATGACTATACTGTTCAAAGTGATACAGCATATACTAAAATGGATTACAATGCCCAGTTATTGTCCAAAGGGTTACTTCTTAATTCAGAGATAGAATTCCGTAATCTGATACAAAAGCAGGAAAGCAATAAAACACTGATTGCAAAATATGAAGAATGGCGTAGTATGAAAGTCCAAATCAATAAACTATATGAAAAGACTGATAGTTCCTCCGTTGCTTATCGAAAATCCCGGGAGGAAAGAGCGGATAGTCTGGAAAGAATCTTGCTGCGAGATAGCAAAGCGTTTGGTGACTATAACCGAAATCTCTCTATCCAATGGCAGGACGTACAAGCCCGGTTGGGAATAAAAGATATGGCTATCGAATATACTACTTTCCCGGTTGGCAAGGATAGCACCATGTATTGTGCCCTGCTATTGAAGAAAAATAGTACTTCACCTGTACTTGTACCGCTATTCGAGAAGAAGGAGTTAGACAATTTATATATAGATTCTACTCATAGGTTTTCAGAGACATTAACCTTTGACACAGAAGAGAACCATAAACGGATATATAAATGTAAAGAACTTGGTCAATTGGTTTGGGGCAAGATTTTGCCTTACCTGAACGATGTGCAACAAGTCTATTTTTCACCCAGCGGTGTGTTCCATCAATTGGGTATCGAGAATTTGACTTTAGAAGACGGGAAAACATTTTCAGATCATTATGCTGCCTACCGGCTATCCTCTACCCGCGAACTGGCGACTACAAACCAAACTTCCTCTTCCGGTAAAGTTGATCTGTACGGTGGACTGCAATACAACGAAGAGCCACAAACCATGACCGATATGAGTCACAAGAACCGGCGGGATCTGGAACTGTCCGATAACCTGACGCTTGCTTTCGGAGACAGCCTGTCGCTCTATGAAAGGGCAAAAGCCTGCTATGGTGCGGTAACCGATAGTTCACAAACCGTAAGGGCCGCCTTTGAAGTGAAAGAGCTCCCATACACGAAAGAAGAAGTAACGGAGATTAATACCGAACTATCGAAAGCTACCGCTAAAAAACCGCTTAACACAGCATTATACACCGGTACTGCCGGAAATGAAGAATCCTTTAAAGCTCTATCAGGTACTCATCCAAAGATTATTCATATAGCTACCCACGGATTCTTCTTACCGCAATCCAAAGCAGAGGAATATAACGATAAGCGAAGTTTTCTGATGGGTTTTAAAGAACAAGAGCAGAAAACCATAGTGGATCATTCCCTGAGTCGTTCAGGATTATTAATGGCGGGAGCAAGAAAAGCCTGGATGGGTGAAGCTATTCCCGACAGCGTGGATGATGGCATCCTCACAGCACGTGAAATAGCACACATGGATCTGAACGGTACTGATCTGGTCATACTTTCAGCCTGTGAAACCGGTTTGGGAGATGTAACGGGAGAAGGAGTATTCGGATTACAACGGGGATTTAAAAAAGCAGGTGTAAATACCTTGGTCATGAGCCTTTGGAAAGTAGATGATAAGGCTACGAAGATGATGATGACACAGTTCTATGGCAACCTTATGAAAGGTCAGACGAAACGTGCAGCTTTCTTAAATGCTCAGAAATATTTAAAAGATTATGTCATACAAGAAAAACAGGAAGCAAGAATAACATCAGACATGTCTCCGGGAGAAAGAGAATACCTGCAAAACCAACAAGGTAAAATTGAGATTACTCATCCTTACGCTTCCCCTCAATTTTGGGCGGCGTTTATTATGCTGGATGGGATTAAATGATAAACTTTAAGATATATGAAAAAATCAATTTGTTTTTTGATATTATGTGCCTTATGCATAAATATTCATGCACAAAACGATAAAAGACTCACTGTTATTCAACAAGCAGACAAGGTATACAAACAAGGTATGAAACAATACAAAAGCGGAAATTATGCTGATGCTTTAGAAAGTTTCGATAGATCGTTGATCCTTGAGAAAGACATCAGTAAGGACTCTGATCCAAGATACCAAAATTTATTAATGTGGAAAGCGTCATGTTTCTATAAACAAGGAAAAGTTGATCAGGCAAAAGCAGTTTCTCCGGACTATTATTTGATAGATCCTATAGACCGGACAAAAACCGAGGAAGCTGACAGTTTAGGTTTGCAGGCGCAAGAAATGCTTAGCAATGGAAATCCATCAAAAGCATTAGCTCTCTTACAGTCGGAAGCTGAAATTGAAAAAAGGGTAGTTGGAGCTAAGCAAGTCTATTATGCCAATACTTTAAGGAATATAGCAGATGTATTTTTAATGTGTGGTGACGGAAAATCTGCATTACCTTATTATTCTTCGTATAAGGAAATCATCACACCGATCTATAGAGAAAAAAGTAAGCAGTATGCTGCTGCAATAGACGGCATGAGTTCTTGCTATTCATACGATAGCACTAAATTAGACAATGCTTTTGATCTACATACACAGGCACAAGTCATTTATGACAGTTTGAAAATTAATAAACAGGAGCGTCCATATATGGCAAATATTGCATTATTTAATCCGGCCATAAATGATTACAAAGCAAAAGACTATAAAAACGCGATCAAACTATTATCCTTAATGAAGGATAATGATTTGATTCCAGAAAAAGACCGTATCTCTATAAAAAGGTTTTATGGAAAAGTAAACAATACATTTGCAAATGAATTGTTTGCTAAAAATGAATATAAATCTTCTATTCCTTATCTTGAAAAGAGTATTCTTTATAATGATTCAGCCAATAACGCTTTTTCTTATTTATATTTAGGACTTTGCCATTTTCATCTGAAACAATATGAAAAATCAAAGGAAAACTTGCTGCAAGCTATACATAATTCAAAAGACTCTGTTACCCGACAAATGGCTTGCCGTTTTATAGGCAACGCATATTATTATGAGTCGTTTCCGTTTGAAGCATCCCAGGAATATACCAAAGCTTTAGATGGATATCTTTCTGCTTTGAAATGGTATAAAGCAGGGGGAAAGCCTTCACAATATGCGCAATCATTAAGAAATGTGGCCGGAATTTATAGTAATATCATAGAATGGGAAAAATCAGATTCCCTGTATCAAGTTGCGCTAAAAATAGCTTCCACGGCAAAGGATACAATGGGAATAGCCCGAACATATTACGATATAGCTTCCATGTGTTGTAAGAGAAATGATTATAACCATGCATTGAAGTATTTCGATAACTGTTATCAACTTTGTATGGTGATCCATGATTATCCGTTTGCTTTTGCTACTTTAACAAAGGAAGCTAACTTATATGTTTTCGATTTAAATAATGAATATTTGGCTTCTATGACTGAAAAGCAATGCGAAAACCTGCTGAAGCAAATGAGCACTAAAGAGCAAAAAATCTATCAGCCGGATATATATTCTATTCAGAAAGACATCCTAACAGAAAAAGGAGATTACAAACAAGCTTTAGTAAATCTGGAAAAACTACATACTGGAAGAAAGAGCTCTATCCAGTCTAATGAATCAGTTTTAGATTCAACCGCGGAATATTCCCTTTACCTTAAAGAAAAGATAAACCTGCTCTATAAGCTGAATCGGAAGGAAGAAATTCGTTCCTGTTTAGACAGTTTACTTTCTTCTCATAAAGATTATTCTCTTGAAAAAAGAGCAGAAGAGTATATAACAATAGGAGGTTTCCATTTATTGATAGGTGATTATGATGTATCTGTTGCGGAGCTGAAAAAATCAATACAAATTTATCAACAACTGGACAAGAATGAAAGAAGATGCGAAAAATCGTATTATTATATGGGTGTTGCTTACGCCGATCAAAAGAAATCTCAAGAAGCACAAAATGCTTTGGAAAAAGCTTTGTCCATCAATTCGTCCTATGAACCGGCTTGCAATATAGATAAAGAAAGCATCTTGTATATATTGGCTAATGCGTGTGCATTTGGAAATAATTACAATAAAGCACAAGAGTATTATTCGAAATCAGTTGAGTTACTTAAAACAATTATTAAGCGTGATTTTGCTTTTCTTACAGAGCAGGAACGTGATGGATATTGGAACTCCCTACAAGAAGATTTGCAGAGTATTTCTGCCTTCGGTTACAAAATGAAAGCGTTCAACTGTCCCTTTACCACTGAACTGTATAATTCCGCTTTATTTTCTAAGGGATTACTACTCAGTTCAGATAACGAAATTAGCAAGATTATTTCAAAAAATTCCAGTTTAACAATGACTCGCAATAATCTAAATAAACTTCAAAAGGAGATTGATTCTAAACAAATGAAAGGAGTAAACGTAGATAGCCTTTTTCTGAAAAGACAAAAGATGGAGTCGGATTTGTTGGAAAAATGTAATACGTTATATGGTAATTACACAAAATTCCTTTCTTCCGATTTTAAAGATATTGTTGCACGGTTGGGAGAAAAAGATATTGCGTTGGAATTTCATAATTTCAGGTGTGGAAAAGATAGTACAATGTATTGTGCATTTGTTTTAAAACGAGGAATGAACAATCCACAAATGGTGCCGCTGTTTGAAAAGAAGGAGTTAGATAATTTATATATAGATCCTACTCATAGGTTTTCAGAGACATTAACCTTCGACACTGAAGAGAACCATAAACGAATATATAAATGCAAAGAACTGGGACAATTGGTTTGGGGCAAGATCAGACCCTATCTGAGTAATGTGCAACAAGTTTATTTTTCACCCAGCGGCGTGTTTCATCAATTGGGTATCGAGAATCTGACTTTAGAAGACGGGAAAACTTTTTCCGATCATTACGCTGCCTACCGGTTATCCTCTACTCGTGAACTGGCCACCACAAATCAGGTCTCCTCTTCCGGTAAAGTGGACCTGTACGGAGGACTACAGTACAACGAAGAGGCACAAACCATGACCGAAATGAGCCACAAGAATCGGCGCAATTTGGAACTATACGATAAACTGACACTTGCTTTCGGAGACAGCCTGTCACTGTATGAAAAAGCAAAAGCACGCTATGGTGAAAAAATGGACAGTTCGCAAACCTTTAGAGCAGCCGTTGAAGTGAAAGAACTCCCATACACGAAAGAAGAAGTAGCGGAGATTAATTTCGAACTATCGAAAACTACTGCTAAAAATAATATACATACAGCATTGTACACCGGTACTGAAGGAAATGAAGAATCCTTCAAAGCTCTATCGGGTACTCATCCAAAGATTATTCATATAGCTACGCATGGATTCTTTTTACCACAACCCAAAGCAGAGGAATATAACGATAAGCGAAGTTTTCTGATGGGTTTCAAGGAACAAGAGCAGAAAGCCGTATTGGATCACTCCCTGAGCCGTTCGGGATTATTAATGGCAGGAGCAAGAAAAGCCTGGATGGGTGAAACTATCCCGGATAGTATAGACGATGGCATTCTTACTGCTCGAGAAATTGCACATTTAGATCTTATAGGTACCGATATGGTCATACTTTCGGCTTGTGAAACAGGATTGGGAGATGTAACGGGAGAAGGAGTATTCGGATTACAACGGGGATTCAAAAAAGCAGGTGTAAACACATTGGTCATGAGTCTTTGGAAAGTAGACGATAAAGCAACCAAAATGATGATGACACAGTTCTATGGCAACCTTATGAAAGGTCAGACAAAACGCATTGCCTTCCTGAATGCGCAGAAATATCTGAAAGATTATGTGATACAAGAAAAACAGGAAGCAAGAATAACATCAGACATGTCACAGGGAAAAAGAGAATACCTGCAAAACCAACAAGGTGAAATTGAGATTAATCATCCTTACGCTTCTCCTCAATTCTGGGCGGCGTTTATTATGCTGGATGGGATTAAATAGCACTATTCAGGTAATATGAAGAGGTAATATTTTGATATTATGCTTTTGAAGACTGCGTTGTTGCTATTAAAAAAGTGATTTCTATTTTAGACAATTTTATTCAGATTTATAAATCACTTCAAAAGGTTCATTCAAAAATTCAGGGTAAGAAAATTTCTCTTCAATGGCTGTTTGTTTGTAAAATTCTATTTGTTCAAGCATGTTTATTTTTGCTTCATCGGGAGTGTTGCCACCACCGGAAAACATTTCAGTAGTACAAAATGCACTGTAAAAACCATCATTTGCTCTTTCAATTATTGCTTCTATTGTTTTCATTTGATAAATATTTTATAGTTTATATAGAAAACTTTTTTCTAAGTTCGATTTTAAACATGATTATTGTTATTTCGAATTGTAAAGATAAATATTTATTTTAAATAGACTCATGTCTCAAGAAAAGTTCGATGCCTGAACAAGTGAGACAGAAATCAAGAATGGATTTCAAAAGAAAAAATGGAAGGTGTAAAATTTAGATTCTATCAAAAATGGAGCTTAAATAAAAAGGGACTAAATCAGGTGATTAGTCCCTTTTTTAGTCCCTTATAATACTAATGTATTAATTATCAATACATTTTGCGGAGAGAGAGGGATTCAAACCCCCGGTACCTTGCAGTACGGCGGTTTTCAAGACCGCTGCAATCGATCACTCTGCCATCTCTCCAGGGATCGTCTTTTCTTCAAAGGCGGTGCAAAGATACTGCTTTTTTTGAAACTTGCAAATATGAGATTCAGAATTCGATTACAATTTGTTTATATATGACTCGCTGTTTTAAATTATATTTGCAAATATAATTGTGAGTCAATTAATTGTAAATTGCGAATTAGCTAAACAGTTCTCAAATAATTTATAACATTTTTCTCGATCCGGGTAGTAATATTCGCAATATCGGCTTTATTGAAAGATTCACCTGTGATGTTTTCGAACAATTCAATATAACGTTCACTGATTCCAGCTACAATAGTAGGTGTCATTTCAGGGATTTGTTGACCAGTTTTTCCTTGAAATCCATTTTCCATTAGCCATTCCCGTACAAATTCTTTTGAAAGTTGTTTCTGCGCTTCGCCTTTTTCAAAGCGTTCCTGATAGCCTTCGGCATAG
>JGI24140J50213_10000405_pt1 | contig 20243 bp, 15 predicted proteins | sample BarGraIncu00222A_FD_50213 | JGI IMG/M metagenome (IMG submission 50213)
GGACGGCTATCTCTATATCCACGACCGCATCAAGGACATGATCATCTCAGGCGGCGAAAACATCTATCCGGCCGAAGTTGAAAGCGCGATCTGCGATCACCCTGATGTCGCCGAAGTCGCCGTGGTCGGCGTGCCCGACGACAAATGGGGCGAGGCGGTCAAGGCCATCGTGGTGATGAAGCCCGGCAAGAAGGCGACGTCGTCGGATATCATCGGCTTCACCCGCGAACGCATCGCGGGCTTCAAGACGCCGAAGACGGTCGACTTCATCGAAGCCCTGCCGCGCAACGCCTCCGGCAAGATCCTGCGCCGCCATCTGCGCGATCCCTATTGGGCCGGCAAGGATCGGCAGGTGAATTGAGCGTCGTTCCCCTCAATGCTTGCCCGCTCCCATATAGCCGAACAGGAATCCGGCGACCTTGCGCTTCTGGATTTCCTCGCTGCCTTCGGTGATGCGGTAGCGGCGGTGATGCCGGTAGATGTGCTCGAACGGCTTGTGACGCGAGTAGCCCATGCCGCCATGCACCTGCATGGCGCGGTCGGCGGCTTCGCAGCACAAACGGTTCGCCCAGAAATTACACATCGAAACCTTGTCCGACAGGGTGTGCTCGACCTGCGCCTGCGTGAGCTTGTCCATCTCCCAGGCGGTCTTGCGGATTAACAGCCGCAGCATCTCCGCCTGCGTCGCAAGCTCGACCAGCGGCCACTGGATCGCCTGGTTCTCGGCCAACGCGCGGCCGAACGGCTTGCGCTGGCGCGAGTATTTCACGCTTTCCTCGATGCAATAGACCGCAGCACCGAGCGAACTCGCCGCCTGCCGGATCCGGTTCTCGTGCACAAAGCATTGCGCCAGCGACAGACCGCGGCCAACCTCGCCGAACAGCGCATCGTCAGGCACGAACACGTCGGTAAAGCTGACGCGCGGATGATCGGTCGGCATGTTGAAGGTCCACATATATTCCTCGACCTTGACGCCCCTGGCGTTCGCCGGCACCAGAAAGCAGGTGATGCCGCGCGCGTCGCCGTCATTGCCCGAGGTGCGCGCGAACAGCGCGCAATGGGTCGCGACATGCATGCCGGTGGTCCACATCTTCTCGCCGTTGATCACCCATCCGGCGACGCCGTCGCGGGTCGCCTGCACCGCCCGGGTTTCCATATGGGTGGCATCCGAGCCGTGTTCCGGCTCGGTAAGGCCGAAGGTGATGCGATATTTTCCGGTGATCGAGCCCTCGATCATCGCCTTCTGGTCGTCGCGGCCATAGCGGTCGAGCATGGTCACCAGCGGCAGGTTGCCGACGATCGAATGTTCGTTCTGCAGATCGTTGTGCAGGCCGAGCCCCTTGGAGGCGAAATGTTCGCGGATCACCGCCATCCAGAGATTGGAGCCGTCCTTGCCGCCGTAGCGTTTCGGTATCGCGAAGCGGAGGTGCCCGGCGCTGTCGGCGAGATTTTTCACCTTGCGCAGCAGCGCTTCCCATTCATGCCGCGGCAACCCGCCATTGTCGAAATCGGTGCGCGCCCATTCGCGGCGATGATCGAAAAACCGGATGTTGTCGTCCGCGTTTTCGATCGGCTTGATCTCGCGTGCGATGAATTGGTCGAGTTCGGCGAGATAGGCGACGAGGTCGGCCGGCAATGCAAAATCCAAGGCAGTTCTCCCAGATGTTGTTTCTCTTGTCGTTTTGTCGGGGCGAGGTCGCGAGATGGTCCCGAGCCCGATCGATTAAGATGAGAACCTCAAATCAAGTCAAGCAAAGGAATACGGCTTGTGACGCGGAGGTTACCCGCGTAATTGGATGGCAACCGGCGGCGAGAGCAAGTTAGTATTCGAGTTACGAATTCCTTGCCACGGCAAAAGAAACGACGGGAGCAAACATGGACTTGAAGTTCTCCAAGGTCACGCGCAAGGGCCCGGTCACGATCGTGACGCTGTCGCGGCCCGAGGTTTACAACGCGCTGCATACCGATGCGCATTTCGAACTGAACAAGGTGTTCGACGACTTCTCCGCCGATCCCGAGCAATGGGTTGCGATCGTCACCGGCGCCGGCGACAAGGCGTTCTGCGCCGGCAACGACCTGAAATGGCAGGCGGCGGGCGGCAAGCGCGGCTGGGACACCGGCGGATTTGCCGGGCTGACCTCGCGGTTCGACTGCGACAAACCGATCATCGCCGCGGTCAACGGCGTCGCGATGGGTGGCGGCTTCGAGATCGCCTTGGCTTGCGACCTCATCATTGCCTCGGAGAACGCGACGTTCGCGCTTCCAGAACCGCGCGTCGGCCTCGCCGCGCTGGCCGGCGGCTTGCACCGACTGCCGCGCCAGATCGGCCTCAAACGCGCCATGGGCATGATCCTTACCGCGCGCCACGTCACCGCCCGCGAGGGCCACGAACTCGGCTTCGTCAACGAGGTGGTGCCGGCCGGCGAGGCGCTGGCGGCCGCGGAGCGTTGGGCCGAGACGATCTGCAAGAATAGCCCGATGTCGATCCGTGCCTCCAAGCAGACCATCCAGAAGGGCCTTGCGGTCTCGCTGGAGCAGGCGATCTCCGACCAGCGCGATTATCCCGCCGTGAAGGCGATGGCGGCGTCGCAGGATTATATCGAGGGGCCGAAGGCGTTCTCGGAAAAGCGTCCGCCGAAATGGGTGGGGAAGTAGCTCCGCCTCGTGTCCCGGACGCGGTGCAGCGTCCCTTCGACGATGCACCGCAGAGCCGGGACCCACCGCCGCCGACGAAAAATGGACCCCGGCTCTGCAGCGCACCGTTTCACGCTGCGCTGCGTCCGGGGAACGAGAGTCACTTCTCTCCAAGCTCCCTCCGGTAGGACGCATAATTCGGCTGATCGACCGCGAGCTTGTCCATCGTGGTCTGCCACAGATGATCGGCAAGCCCGGGCGTCTGCAGGTCGACTTCGCCCTTTGCGATGCGCTCGGCGAGCGCGCGATTGAGCTCGCCGAGCGAACCCTGCATCGCCAATAGCTGCGACAGCCGGGCGATTTCCGCGGCGTCGCTGTCGTGCTCCAGTGTGATCTGGCGCGTCACCAGATCAAGCGCATTGATCGCAACCCGCAGCTTGAACGCCTGATGCCCGCTGATCTGAGGCGCGATGTCGCTGCGCAGGAAATCCGCGACCGCCTTGATGAGTTCTTTCGGTGTCGGTTCGTCCTGCATCTCACTCTCTAATCTTTTTGGGCATGATCTTATCCGAAAACCGGTTCCCACTTTTTGAGATCATGCCCGTTCTCATTTTTTTCANGCCCGTGGCGCCAATAGCCGCAACAGATCGATTTCAGTTTCCGAGGAGCGGCGGCCGATCATCGCCCGCTCGAGGGAATGCTCGGGGCTGCGGCGAAAGCGCTGCATCATGCCGCAGCACATCAAGCCCCAGCGCAGCGTTCCCATCACTTCCCAGAACATGACCCGGTGCGGATCGACGCGGCGGCCGGCCGCTTCGTAACCGGCGAACAATTCCTCACGCGTGCCGAAGCCGCCGACCGGCTTGTCGATCTGACCGAAGCGCCAGGAATTGACGCAGATCCATCCGAGATCCTCCATCGGGTCGCCAAGATGCGCAAGCTCCCAATCCAGCACGGCGCGAACGCCGTCGGGACCGATGATGAGATTGCCGTGACGAAAATCGCCGTGCACCAGCGTTACTTCCTGGGACGGACCGGGGTCGCGGTCGCGCAGCCAGCGCAGCGCGAGTTCGAACACCGGCCGCGGCCAATCGAGACTGCGGTAGTCCCGTTCAAGCTCCGTCATTTCCTTCGTCGCCGTCATGTGGCGAAGTTCCGGCAATTGCGGCAACGCCAGGCCGTGGATGCCGGCCAGAACCTGGCCGAGCTGGCGCGCGAGTTTCGGGCGTGCTTGCGCAAACCGGTCGTCGCGCAGAATCTTCCGGGGAATGGTTTCGCCATCGACCCGCTTCATGATGAAGCCGGTGCCGAGTTCATCCAGCGGTTGCAGCACATGCAGCACCTGCGGCGACGGCACGCCGGCGTCATAAGCGCGCTGCATCAGCGCTGCCTCGACATTCAGCCCGGCCGAGCGCTCCAGGGCGGTGTAATCCGGCGGCGCGCGGCGCAGGATCGCACCGATGTTGCCCGCGGGGTGGACGATATCGAACGACCAGGTCTCCTGGCTGGCGCCGCCGGAGAGCCTGACGGCGCCGGCAACGCCAGTGGCGCCCGGATACCACGACGCGACGCAGCGTCCGAGCAGCGCTTCCATCATTTGCCCTTGAACTTCGCCGGACGTTTTTCCAGGAACGCGGAGACGCCTTCCCCAAAATCTTCCGCCGCACCCGCCATCCGCTGCGACTGCGACTCCAGATTGAGCTGGTCCTCGAACGAATTTTCGGGGCTTTCCCAATACAGCTTGCGGATCAGCGACAGCGCGATCGTCGGACCATTGGCAAGCTCATGCGCCAGCTTCATGGTCTCGTCCATCAAGACAGCGTCGTCATAGACCCGGTTGACGAGCCCCCATTCCAGCGCCTTCTCCGCCGGCAATCTTTCACCCATCAGCGACAGTTCGACCGATCGGGCCTTGCCGATCAGCCGCGGCAGCAGCCAGGTCGATCCGCAATCGGGTACCAGGCCGATGCGCCGGAACGCCTGCAGGAAATAGGACGAGCGCGCGCACAGGATCATGTCGCCCATCAACGCGAAACTCATACCGGCGCCGGCAGCGGGTCCGTTGACGGAAGTGACGATCGGGCAATGCAAATTGCGCAGCCGACGCAGGAACGGATGGAATGCGGTTTCCAGGGTAACGCCGGCGTTGCTCCTGCCCGGCGTTTGATTGTTGCGACCCTGCAGGTTGGCCCCGGTGCAGAAGGCGCGCCCCGCGCCGGTGATGACCAGACAGCGGACTTCAGCCTTCTTCTCCTCGATGGTGTCGAGCGCCTCGCCGAGACCGCCCAGCATGTCGACCGACACCGCGTTCATCACCTCCTGATGATCGAGCTTGAGGACGGCGACCGGCCCATCGATATCCAGCGTAGCGTGTTTGAACTGCATCTGTTTCCTCGTCAGTTGTCGTCCGCGTTGTTAGCACCGCGGATGCGTCGGGATCCGATATCTCGATCCCATATTTGATTTTTAAGGCGCGCTTGTCCATGGTTGGTAGCAGGACATCTGCCCGCCCCCGGACGCAGCCTTAACGCGCGCCAAAGCAAATGGAAACGCCTCATGGAAACGCTTGCACGTATTTTCGACCTCACCGGCCGCGTCGCCGTCATCACCGGCGGCAATGGCGGAATCGGTCTCGGCATCGCGCAGGCGCTGGCTGCGACCGGGTGCAACATTTCGATCTGGGGCCGCAATGCCGAGAAGAACAGAAACGCCGCCGCGACCATGGCGGGCGGCGCCGGCAAGGTTGACACCCGCATTTGCGATGTCACCGATCCCGCCTCGGTCAAGACTGCGATGGCCGCCACGCTCGATCGGTTTGGCCGCGTCGACGGCTGCTTCGCCAATGCCGGCATCGGCGGCGGCGGACGGCACGCCTTTATCGACCGCACCGAAGAACAATGGCGCAATATGTTCGCCACCAATCTCGACGGTGTTTTCCACGTGTTTCAGGTGGCGGCGCGCCACATGACCGAACGCGCCGCATCGGGTGATCCGTTCGGCCGCCTGGTCGCGACCTCGAGCCTGGCATCGATTTTCGGCACCGCGCGCAACGAGCATTATGCTGCGACCAAGGCCGCCATCAACGCGCTGGTCCGCGCGCTCGCGGTCGAACTCGCACGCCAGGGCGTCACCGCCAACGCCATCCTGCCCGGCTGGATCAAGAGCGACATGACCGCCAACATCATGGCCAACGAAAAATTCGTCGCCAATGTGATGCCGCGGATTCCGATGCGGCGGTTCGGCGAGCCCTCGGATTTCGGCGGCATCGCGGTCTATTTGATGAGCAAGGCGTCGTCCTATCATACGGCGGATTGCTTTGTGATCGACGGCGGGTATACGGCATTTTGAGGTTGCTCGAAGGGTGGGCATCGATGCGCCGTGCAAAGGCGATCATACTCCGCGAAAGCGGAGTATCCAGTACGCCGCAGCTTTTCGATTTCAATATCAGCATCTCGGAATACTGGATCGCCCGCTTTCGCGGGCGATGACGACCGAGAGCATTCTCGCGGCGCGATGCGCCCGAGTTGTGCATGAAAACCCTTCGCCCAAAGAGGGCGTGGGGAATGCCGGGCGCCCGATGCACCCGCAGCCGCGCGTGGTGTGTAGTAAACACGCGCGTTAGTCACCACGGTTGCACCGGGATCACCCGGCATTCCCCGCGCAATGGTTTTAACGGTTTCCTTCGCGCTCTCCCCGGTGACCGGGCTTGTTTGCCACCGTCATCGGTGAAATTTCTTTCACCAACTTGACGCCAGCGTCGGGGCGTCAGGACCACACGACTTCGCCGTCCGCAAGATAGCGCTCTCGTCAGCAGCGCCGCCTGCGTCCATCGCATCCCTGCCCTACGTTCGTGACGATCGCGAAACGCCCCTCTGTATCGGGCCGGGATGGCCGGAGATGTAAAAGTGATTTGGGTCAAAAGAGAATGGGAATATTTTTGCTGATAGGACTGGACGACCCAAATCAGCTTGAACCCAAAGGAGAATTTCTTCTCTGCCGTCATTCCCCGATGCGAGCTCGCGAGCGAACTCCATGCTTGACTCACGCGTTTCAAAAGATAATTATCACTATCATTTTGATCCTGGCGGGAACGTGACGGCATGCTTCAGGTTGTGAAGAACCAATGGTCGAACTGGTCAGGCTTGGTCACCGCCCAGCCTCGAAGTCTGGCCAAGCCGCAAGGCCAGGAGGAACTCTCGGACCTGATCAAGACCGCGCCGGGCCCGATCCGGATCGCGGGGACCGGGCATTCCTTCACCCGGCTGGTGCAGAGCGAGGGCACCATCCTCTCACTGGACAATTTCGACGGGCTGATCGCGCACGACCCGCAAAAGCTGCAGGCCACCGTCGGCGCGGGCATCAAAATCGGACCGATGACCAGGCTGCTGCATGGCGTCGGCCAGGCGCTGCCTAACATGGGCGACATCGATACCCAGGCGTTCGGCGGCGCGCTCGCCACCTCGACCCATGGCTCGGGTGCTATGCTCGGCGCCTATCCGACGCTGCTCGAAGCCATTCAGATCACCGACGGTCGCGGCGCGGTGCGCGAGTTCAACCGCACCGCCCATGCCGATGCGATGTCCGCGATGAGCGTCTCGCTCGGCGCCTTCGGCGCGGTCACCCAGGTCACGATCCGCAATGTCGCGGACTATCGCCTGCGTCGGCGCCGCTGGACCGAGCCGGTCGCCGGCGTGCTGGAGCGCTTCGAGAGCGTCATGACCGCGCAGCGATCGGTCGAGTTCTTCTATATTCCGTTCTCGGGTCAGGCCCTCATGCTGACCAGCGAAGTCACCGAAGCGCCGGTGACCAGCCGTCCGCCGAATACCGACGACGAGGCCGTCAAGACCTTGCGAACCCTGCGCAACTATCTCAAGCGCGTGCCGTGGCTGCGCAAAAGCCTGATCGGTTCGGCGATCGGAAAATTACCGCCGGAGGATTATACCGAGGCGTGGCTGAACGTCTTTCCGTCCGAACGCAATGTGAAGTTCAACGAGATGGAATACCATCTCCCGATCGAGGAAGGCGCCAAAGCGCTGCGCGACATCATCACCTTGCTCGAGACCCGGTTTCCAGAGGTGTATTTCCCGATCGAGGTACGGGTGGTGGCGCCCGACGACAACTGGCTCAGCCCGTTCTATCAGCGGCCGAGTTGTTCGATCGCCATCCATCACGGAACGCCGGAAGATCCGTTGCCGTTCTTCGCCGCGGCTGAGCCGATCTTCCGCAGATACGGCGGGCGACCGCATTGGGGCAAGATGCACAATCTGACCGCCAGGGAGTTGAGCGCCCTCTACCCGCGCTGGAACGACGCGATGGCGGTGCGCCGCGAGATGGACCCCGACAACCGCTTCGTGACGCCCTACATGGCACAGCTGCTCGGCGTCGACCTGTGACGGGCGATCCTTATTTTACGCAACTATCGGAAGCTCTGCGCGCCGCCGGGATTCACCAGCCTTGTCTGGTGCTCGATCTCGATCGGCTGAACGCCAATATCGCCAGCATCAAGTCCCGGCTGGCCCCGGGACTGCAAATCCGCATCGTCGACAAATCGTTGCCGTGCCTGCCGCTGCTGGACCACATCCGGACGGCATTAAAGACCGACCTGGTCATGACCTTTCATTTGCCGGTCGCTGCTGCCGTTGCGCAAGCGTTTCCAGCCGCCGACCTGCTGTTCGGCAAGCCGATGCCGGTGGGCGCCGCGCGACAGGCGCTGACCAAGGGCGCGCTGGTCGATCCGGACGACGCAGAAGCGCGCATCGTCTGGCTGATCGATACCGACGAGCGGCTCGCTGCCTATGGCGCGTTGGCCGAAGAGCTGAGGATCGATCTGCGCTTCTGTTTCGAGGTCGATGTCGGCCTGCACCGCGGCGGCTACCGCCATCCCGATGCACTGCTGCTCGCACTCAAAGCGCTGGAAAAATACCCCCGGCTGCATTGCCAGGGGATCATGGCCTATGAGGCCCATATCGGCCATGTGCCCGGCGTGTTCGGCGGGCCGAAGACAGCACTGGCGAAAGCCAGGAGCCTGATCCAACAGTTCGTCGCATGCTTGGCGCCGCACCAGCGTGCCATCCTCAATACCGGCGGCAGCTCGACCGCCTTGCTCTACGATGGCGGCATCGGCGCCAACGAGGTGTCGATGGGATCGGCGTTCGTGCTGCCGACCGATTTCGACGTGCCGAGTTTGTCCGGGCTCAAGCCCGCGGTGCATATCGCTACCCCGATCCTGAAGGTCGTGGATGCGCAGGTCCCCGGCTTCGACGACCGATCATGGATTTTGCAGAAGCTTGGAAAATTTCCCAGGCGCGGCTGCTTCCTTTACGGCGGACGATGGATGGCAAAGCCGGTGCATCCACCCGGGCTCAAGCCCAGCAAGCAATTCTGGCATTCCACCAATCAGCAATTCGCTGGCCTGCCTGATGACTCGGACGTCAAGCCCGACGACTATGCGTTCCTGCGCCCGACCCAGAGTGAATTCGTGCTGCAACTGTTCGGTCCGATTGCCGTCTATTCCGGTGATCGGATCGCGGAGACTTGGCCGGTGCTTGCTCCATCTTAGGTTCATTTATGGATAAGGGATCGATCGAAAATGTAGCCCGGGTGAGCGCAGCGATACCCGGGACTGACCTTAAGCATCCTACCCGGATGTCGCTGCGCTCATCCGGGCTACCGATCGAAGCGCTAGGCCGCGCCAAACGATCGAACGGAGGCTATCGACATGACCACTCTCGCTCTTGAGACCAACNCACACATCGACGAATGTGAGATNAAGCTCACCGAGATTGGGGTGCGGCAGTGAGTTCGGCACCGGCGCAGAACCGGGATTGGCTGGTCGGCAACCCATCGACCGTCCAGATCGCCGCCGCCTTGTGGATCGGATCGGTCGGCCTTCTTATTCTCGGCCTGCAACCCGTCCTGCTGGGTGCCTTGTTCGACGAGCACCGCATCAATCTCGACGAACTCGCCTTGGTCGCGACCTCCGAAATCATAGCGATCGGCATCGGCTCCGCGGTTGGCGCGATGCTGTTCTCGACCCGCCATCTGCGCGTCAAGTGCGCGATCCTGCTGGTCGCGCTGGCGGCGCTCAACACCGCGATGTCGTTTTCGGAGACGCCCAATGCGATCCTGCTGGTTCGCACGCTGGCGGGCGTGGTCGAGGGCGGCATGGTCGCGGTGTCGATCGAGCTGATTGCCAGATCCCGCCACGCTGAGCGGATCGGCGGCATCTTTGTCGCGCTACAGACCCTGGCGCAATGCCTGCTGGTGTTCGGATTGGGTCGCTGGGTCATCCAAACGACACAGGCGGGCGCCACCGGCGCCAATGTCGGTTTCCTGGTGCTCGCGGTCGTCTGCCTGGTGTCGGTCGTGCTCGCCACTCTGGTGCCCGCCGAATATGGAGCGATTCCCAAGCGGAAGGAGAGTATGGACGGCGTACTAACGCTGCGATCGATCCTCGCGCTATTGAGCATTCTTGCGTTCTTCATGTTCGTCGGTGCGATCTGGGCATTCCTCGAACCGCTGGGTGGACAAAACGGCATCGATGCACAGACCGTCGCCTTCATGGTATCAGCTAGTCTCGCAGCCCAAGTGCCGGGCGCACTCGCCGCGACCTGGTTGCAGGCCTACATCGGGTATCGCGTCGCCGTTATCGTCTGTTCGCTGTTAGGCCTGACGGCATCGATCGTGCTGGGCATCGGCCCCTCGCTTGCACAGTTCTGGGGCGCCGTGCTGGTGATCGGTTTCATCTGGATGTTCGTCATTCCCTTCATGATCGGGCAGACCATCGATGCGGATTCGTCACGGAGCACCGCGCTGCTGATTCCAGCGGCACAATTGTTCGGCGCCGCGCTGGGTCCGCTGGCCGCGTCGATGCTGGTGGTCGGCGACGATGCGCGTGCGGTGCCGATGTTCTCGATCGGCGCGGTGATCGCCAGCCTGGTGTTGTTCGCACTGTCGCTGATCGCCACGCGCCGCCGGGTTATTGCTTGAACGAGGAGCTGCGACATCAACCAAATCGGCGGCGCGCAGGGTCAATCGGGACGGCGTTGCAGGTCGAGCAGGGCCATGCTCAGGATCCGCGCCGCGTCGCGAAAAATCTCGCGGTGGGGGATGCGGTCTTCCTCGTTCAGCATCTCGTCGGTGGTATAGCCATATTCGATCGAGAGCCGGACGCGGCGCCACACCGCTTTCCTGGATACGCCGGGAAGCAGCGGTGCAACGACGTCGGTGATGCGGTCGGTGACATAACGATGCGAGGCGATCCGCACATGGGCGAGCTTCGGCGAGGCGCGCAACGCGCGCTCGATCCAGGCACCCCCGGGCTCCGCCCTGGTGATGCGCGCCGTCTCGCGCAAGATTTCTTCGAGGCCGGCCGTGAGCGCCTCAAGGCCGGCCGGCGCAGTTTGTTCCAGCCAGCCCAACAGCGCCTGGTTCTGGCGATCCATCAGGCGCTGCCCCAAGGTCTCGAGCACCGCATGCTTATCCCTGAAGTAGCGATAGAGCGCCGGCGGCGTCATGCCGGCGCGGGCGCAGATCATGTTGGTCGAGATGTTCTCGATACCGACCTCGCCCAACAGCTCGCCGGCGACGTCGAGCAAGTGATCACGAGTCTGTACGGCTCGCTCCTGCTGCGGTGCGACGTGCCCAAGCCGGGGTTTTGCTGTTTTGGTCGGTCGTGTTTTCGCGATGGGCATCTATCAAACTCTAAGGAGCGCGCTTGGCGCGGAATCGTCCCGGCGATACGCCGCCGCGCAACGCGCATCCGGCGTACTACCAAAAAAATACCGAATGCACAAAATCCTCTTGCCGTGTCGGGAGCCAGTGCATCGTCTTGACAAAAGATAGTTATAACTACTAAATTGATCTCCGCAAGCACCGATCCTGCGGTCTAGATGCCCGGAGTGAGAAACGCCATGCCAATTCGCGATTCAGTGTTAGCGGCGTCGGCCGCAACGGGAGGAGACAACAATGGCGGTACCCATGCGGCACCGGTGACACCGGACGCCACCGAACTCGCCGCGATGATCCGGCGCAAGGACATCACCGCGCTGGAAGCGGTCGATGACGCGATCGCGCGCGCCGAGGCGATGCAGCCGAAGCTCAACTTCCTGGTCACGCCGATGTTCGAACAGGCGCGGGCAAGGGCCAAGGCCGGCGGATTGAGCGGCCCCTTCGCCGGTGTTCCTTATCTCATCAAGGACATGTATGACATTGCGGATATCCCGACCCGCTGGGGCGCGCGCTTCACGGAGTTTGCGCCGATCCCGACCGCGAGTTGCGCGCAGGTAAAGGCCTTCGAGGCCGCAGGCCTGGTACTGATCGGCAAATCCGCGTTGGGTGAATTCGGCTGGCTGCCGACCACCGAGCCGTTGACGTTCGGGCCGACGCGCAATCCATGGGATCTGAGCCGCACGCCGGGCGGATCATCGGGCGGTTCTGCCGCCGCGGTGGCGAGCGGCGTGTTGCCGATGGCGGACGCCGCCGACGGCGGCGGATCGATCCGCATTCCGGCCTCGGCCTGCGGGCTGTTCGGCATGAAGCCGTCGCGCCGGCGGCTGATCGGCGACCAGCATGCGGCCGGCGGCGGTATCGAACTTACCGTGGAGCACTGCGTGTCGCGCAGCGTGCGCGATTCGGCCGTCTTGTTCGCGGCGATGGAATGCACCGGCGCGGATGCTGCGCTGCCGCCGATCGGCGCGGTAACCGGACCGTCGCCGCGCCGTCTGCGCGTCGGCTATGTGATCGACAGCATCTGCGCTCAGCAGCCGGACGCCGAGGTGCGGGCCGGCGCGGACCGCACAGCCGCATTGCTGCAACAGCTCGGACACGAGGTTGAGGAAACCGTCTGGCCGTTCGACGGCGCGGCACTCAGGTCCGATTTCGTGAAGCTGTACAGTGCCGCAGCGCTTGAGGTCACCGGGTTGGCGCGACTCGCCATCAACCCGAAAATCGTTGCGCTTGCCGCCCTGGCGCTGAAATCGATCGGGCTGTTTCCGCGTGGCCTGGGGCGCAAGCCCGATCAGCCGATGCTCGAGCCTCTCACTTTGGCGATGGCCGAAGAGGCCGCCCGGGTGCCCGCGGACGAGTTCAAGAAGGCGCTGACGCGGCTGAAACGGTATGGGAAATCTTATGACGACTGGTTTGAACGCTACGACGTGATCCTGTCGCCCGTACTGCTGCAACCGCCCGTTCCGATCGGTCATATCACCGGTAACGTGGAACGCGAAACCTTGATGAAGCGTGTTTTCGAGTTCGCGGACTACACGGTGGTCCACAATATCGTCGGCGCGCCCGCCATGAGCGTCCCCCTGCACTGGACGCTCGATGGATTGCCGGTGGGCTTGCAATTCGCCGCCCGCAAGGGCGAGGAGCGGATGTTGTTCGAACTCGCCTACGAACTCGAAGCGGCGCAGCCATGGGCGCATCGTCGGCCGGCGGTGTTCGCTGAAGGGAGGCACCCTTGACGCTGTCGACGGACGCGCTCGCCTTCAACGCAGCAGCATCGGAGGCGGATGCACCGGCGGCGCTCGCCGAACCGGTGACGCCGGTTCGCAAGCGGTTCATCGGCCTACTGACGCTCGCTAGTCTCGGGCTCTTCACGGGGATGTTCGGGGCCAGCAGCCTGCTGCTGCCTCGGCAGGCCGAACTGGTTTCGCCGCACGGCAAGGAAGCAGCACTTGCCTTGGCCGCGGGCCTTGGCGCATTCATGGCCGTGCTGGCCAATCCGTTGATCGGCGCGTTTTCCGATCGCACCACGTCGCGGTTTGGCCGGCGGCATATCTGGACCATCGGCGGCGCTGCCACCGGCGCGATCGCGCTGACCTTGCTCGGTTATCAAACCACCCTGTTTGGCATGCTGGTGTTCTGGTGCGTGGCGATGGTGGGCCTCAACGGCATGCTGGCGTCGCTGACCGCGGAGGTACCGGACCATGTGCCGGTGCAGCAGCGCGCGGTGACCAGCGCCTTCATGGGTTTGATGCCGGCTGCCGGCACCATCATCGGCGTGGTATTGGCCGTTTTCGTCTTCACCGGACTGGCCGAAGGCTACGCAGCCCTTGCCGCCATCGTCTTGCTGTTGACGTTGCCGTTCGTGCTGACGACGCGAGATGCGGTGCTGCCGCGCGCCGCACTGACGTCGTTTCGCTGGCGCGAATTCCTTGCCGGGTTCTGGATCAGCCCGCGCCGGCATCCGGATTTCGCCTGGGCCTGGATCACCCGTTTCCTGATGCAGCTCGGCTCCGCGATGTTCACGCTCTATCTGCTGTTCTTCCTGCGCGACCGGATTCATTACGAGCAGGTGTTTCCCGGTGCGCGGTCCGAGGAGGGCGTGTTCATCCTGACATTGATCTACACCGGCTGCGCCCTGCTCACGGCAACCACCGTCGGTTTGCTCTCCGACCGCATCGGACGGCGCAAGATCTTCGTGATCGTCTCAAGCATGATCCAGGGGGCCGGCATGCTGATGCTGGCATTCTGGCAAACCTGGGCTGGCGCCGAGTGCGCCGCCGCCATCGTGGCGCTCGGCTACGGCGCCTACATCGCGGTCGATCAGGCCATGATCACCCAGGTGCTGCCCGCGGCCGGCAACCGCGGCAAGGATCTCGGCGTGATCAATTTTGCCATCGCAGGCCCCTACGCGCTGGCGCCGGTGTTCGCAGCACCACTGGTCACGCAATTCGGCGGCTATCCGGTTCTCTTTGCGGTGGCCGGGACGATCCTGGTGCTGGGCGGCATCTTCGTGCGCAACATCAAAGGCGTGCGTTGAGACGACGATGGCGGGAGATGGAGGCGCGCGCTGTTTCCGCCAACTTGACGCTGGATTTGGCGAGAACCGAAATATTTTGCGAATCAGGCTGGACGACGCCCAAATCGCCGGATTGAGTTGGGCCATATCGGTTCCAACCAAGAGATCGACCAAATGCTAGCCTCACAGCGCGCCCTCTTCGAGATACCGCGCGACATCTGTTACCTGAATTCGGCTTCCTATAGCCCGCTGCCGCTTCGAACCCAGGACGCCGGCCGCGCCGCGATTGGGCGCAAAGGCAAACCCTGGACGCTCGACGCTGACTTCGCCAATGGCCAGCACGAACGCGCACGGACAGCGGCGGCCCGCCTGATCCATGCCGATCCCGCCGACATCGCGCTGATCCCCTCGATCGGCTACGGCGTGGCGACGGCGGCGAAGGTCCTGACCATCGACCGCGGCGCTCGCGTCATCGTTCTGGAGGATGATCATTCTTCGCCGGTGCTGGAATGGCAAACGCGCGCCGCCGCGCAGGGTTTTACCGTCGAGACGGTCCGCCGGCCGGGCGATGGCGACTGGACCTCCGCCGTTCTCGCGGCCATCGAGCGATCGGGGGCACCGCCGGTCAGCCTTGCCTCGATCTCATCGGTGCACTGGTCGGACGGCGGGCTGATCGACATCGAAAAAGTGGGCGCGGCGCTCCGGCAACGAGCAGCGACTTTTCTTGTCGACGCCACGCACAGCGCCGGCGTGCTGACAATGGATGTGAAGCGTCTCGATCCGGATTTCGTGCTTTTTCCGACCTACAAGTGGCTGCTGGGGCCTTACGGCCGGGCGTTTCTCTACATCGCCAAGCGCCATCAAGGCGGCATCCCGCTCGAGCAAACGTCGTTCGGCCGCCGTGACGTGCGCGCCGAGAATGAGGTCTATTTCGCGGATGTCAGCTACGTTTCCGATGCGGGGCGTTTCGACATGGGCGAGCGCGACCATTTCATTTCGATGGAGATGGCCTCGATCGGCATGGAAATGATGGCTGAATGGGGCGCAACTGCCATTGCGCAACGTCTTCTGATGCTGACGGAACGGATCGCGGAGGGCGTGCGCGGGACCGGCGTCGGCGTGCCGGAGCGTCACCTGCGGGCGCCGCATATCCTGAGCCTCAGCTTCAGGGACGGGATGCCGACAGGCCTCATCGAAGGACTCGCAACCGAAGGCATCTACGTCGCGGCGCGTCTGGGTCGGATGCGCATTTCACCCCACGTCTATAACGACGAGGCCGACGCCGAGCGCTTCGTTGCAGCCCTGGCCCGGCGACTCGTCATCGTAAAGCCCTCGTAGCCCTTCGCCGCGACATCGTCGCAGATCTGGCGATAGGTTCCGACGCCGCCGATATACGGCATGAAGATCCGCGGCTTGCCCGGAATGTTGGCGCCCATGTACCAGGAATTGGCCTGCGGATAGAGCGTGCCGTGGGCGACCTCGTTGACATGCGCCACCCAACCGTCCTCGGCCTGCCGGTTCGCTTCCATGGTGTCGAGGTCACGTCCGCGCATGTAGGCGATGCAGTCGGTGATCCAGTCGACGTGCTGTTCGATCGAAACGATCATGTTGCTCAACACCGACGGGCTGCCCGGGCCGGTGATGATAAACAAATTGGGAAAGCCCGCGCTCATCAGGCCAAGATAGGTCCTGGGGCCCTCGGCCCATTTCCGGTTCAGCGTCTGTCCGTTGCGGCCGCCGATATCGATCTTCGCTACCGAGCCCGTCATCGCGTCAAAGCCGGTCGCCAGCACCAGCGCATCGACCTCGTAATCCCCGGCCCCGGTGCGCACCGCGTTCGGCAGGATTTCCTCGATCGGACTGGATTTGATATCGACCAGCGTCACATTCGGGCGATTGAAGGTGGCGAAATAATCGCTATCGACGCAAATGCGTTTTGATCCGATCGGATGGTTGTTGGGCTGCAACAGCCTTGCGGTTTTCGGGTCGTTGACGATCTCGGCGATCTTTTCGCGAACGAAATCGGCGGCGGTGTCGTTGGCCGCCCTGTCGAGCACAAGGTTGTTGTAGGCGCCCATGAAGGTGACGCCGCCCCGCGCCCACCGCGATTCGTATCTGGCGCGGCGCTCGTTATCGCCATCGTCGAGCGCGCCGCGATCGGGCATTTCCTGCACAATGCCGTTCCGGGTCTCGCGTGCCTTGCGCCGGATTTCCGGATAGTCCGCCTTCCAGGATTGCCGCTCCTTGGCCGTCAGCGCCGCATTGCGGGCGGGGATGGAAAAATTCGCGGTGCGCTGAAACACCGTGAGGTGGCTGGCCTGCTCGGCGATGACAGGCACCGACTGGATCGCCGACGACCCGGTGCCGATCACCCCGACGCGCAGGCCGCTGAAATCCACCGGCTCATGCGACCAGTGACCGGTGTGATAGACCTTACCCCTAAAGTCCGCAAGACCCTTGATATCCGGCGTCCGCGCGTTCGACAGACAGCCGGTGGCGAGAACGACATATTTCGCGGTCACGGTCTTGCCGTCGGACGTGGTCACTGACCAGGTATTGGCGCTTTCATCGAAGCTAGCCCGATCGACGCGGGTACCGAGTTGAATATCCGGACGCAGGTTGAACCGGTCCGCGACATGGTTGGCGTATTTCAGAATCTCGGGTTGCGGCGCGTAACGTTCGCTCCAGTTCCATTCCTGTTGCAGTTCGTCGGAGAACGAATAGGAATACTGCATGCTCTCGACATCGCAGCGCGCCCCGGGATAACGGTTCCAGTACCAGGTGCCGCCGACATCGCCGCCTTGCTCGTAGACCCGCACCGATGCCCCGATTCCGCGCAGCCTGTGCAGCATGTACATTCCGGCAAAGCCGGCGCCGACCACGACGACATCGTAGCTTTCCGGGCCTGCGGTGTGGCTTGTGCCGGAAATGGATTGCAAGGCGGACATCCTGTTCGCGCTCCCTCGGATTTTTTCGGATATTGCACACCAGCATTCTACCGCCGCATCAAAAGCGCAAGCGACAAAACGGTGGCACCGGGTTGCGTATCGGGTGTTGCGTATCGGGTTGCATATTTTGCCAGACGGAATGTGCTCGCGCGCNATCNCNTCTGATAGCCTCTGCGCGCAAGACCGGACGAAGGAAACCGGCTTGGCTTTCCGGTCCCTGATGCGCTAGCGTCACATGAGAATTCGCAAATTCAAACCAGAAGCGAGCAGCGCCAAAAAGGCCGCAAGCAGGGAGTGAGCACCACCATGAAATCGCCGATCTGCGACATGCTGGGAATTGAATTTCCGCTGCTGGCTTTCAGCCATTGCCGCGACGTGGTTGCCGCGGTCAGCCGCGCCGGCGGATTCGGCGTCCTCGGCGCCACCTCGCATTCGCCCGAATCCGTCGAGCAGGAACTGAAATGGATCGACGACCATGTCGACGGCAAGCCGTATGGTCTCGACGTGCTGATCCCGGAAAACATCTCGACCGCCGGCGAGAAGAACGTCACCTGGAAGAGCCTGGAAGAGCGGGTCTCGCCCGAACATCGCGCCTTCACCCGCAACCTCCTGAAGAAATATGGCGTCGAACTGACGGCCAGCAATGTCGACGACAATCAGCCGCAGCCGTTCGACGCGCAGCGCGCGCTGGAAGTTCTCGACGCCTCGTTCCGGCACCCGATCCGCCTGATCGCCAATGCGCTGGGCGTGCCGCCGAAGGCGATGATCGACATGGGCAAGAAACACAACGTGCCGGTCGCGGCCCTGGTCGGCGCCAAGGAGCATGCGCTGCGTCAGGTCGCGGCCGGCNTCGATATTCTCGTGGTGCAGGGCACCGAGGCCGGCGGCCATTGCGGCGAGGTCTCGACCATGGTGCTGGTGCCCGAAGTGATCAAGGCGATCAAGCCGATCCGGGATGTGCCGGTGCTGGCCGCCGGCGGCATCATGAACGGACGCCAGATGGCGGCGTGCATGGCGATGGGCGCCGCCGGCGTCTGGACCGGCTCGGTGTGGCTGGCCACGGTCGAATCCGAGACCACCGAAATCTTCCGTGAAAAAATGATCGCGGCTTCCTCGCGCGACGCCATCCGCTCCAAAGGCCGCACCGGAAAGCCGGCACGTCAGTTGCGCTCGGTCTGGACCGACGCCTGGGACCGCGGACCCGACAGCCCCGGCGCGCTGCCGATGCCGCTGCAAAGCATCATCAGCCGCGACGCGTTCGCCGCGATCGATCGCTCGGCGGCGGCCGGCAACGTGCAGGCGCGCGACCTTGTCAGCTATTTTGTCGGACAGGGGGTGGGCCTGATCGACAGCGTGAAATCCGCAAGTGCGGTGGTGCAGGAATTCAAGGAAGATTTCGTCGAAGCGGTCGAGCACCTGAATGCGCTGGTGGCGGAGTAAACCAGACTCGCCGCCGTCATTGCGAGCGAAGCGAAGCAATCCATCCCGCCGCAGAGGGAAAGAATGGATTGCTTCGTCGCTACGCTCCTCGCAATGACGAGAAGCGAGGCGCGCGCCTCATCTAGATTCTGAAAAGTGAAAACGAGAAACCATGAGCAGCGCCTCGCCCGTCTCCGAAGACCGTATCCCCGTCATTGTCGGCGTCGGCGAAATCGTCGATCGCCCGAAGGAGATCGCCGCCGGCCTCGAGCCGCTCACGCTGCTGGAGCAGGCGCTCAGGCGCGCGGAGCAGGATTCCGGCGGCAAGCTGCTCGGCGAGATCGGCTCGCTCGACATCGTCAATTTTCTGAGCTGGCGCTATCGCGACCCCGAAAAACAACTGGCGGAGCGATTAGGCATCCATCCCGCGCACCTTTATTACGGCCCGGTCGGCGGCGAGAGCCCGATCCGCTATCTGCATGAGGCGGCCAAGCGCATCGCACGCGGCGAATGCAGCGTCGCCGCGGTCTGCGGCGCCGAGGCGCAATCGACCGCGACCAAGGCCGNGCGCGCCGGCATCGATCTGCCNTGGACGCCGTTCGCGCATGACGTCGAGGAGCCAAAGCGCGGCGCGGCGTTCCAGAAGCCGCTGGCNGTGAAGCTCGGCGTGTTCAGGCCGGTGACGGTCTATCCATTTTACGAGGCCGCGACCTCGGCNCATTGGGGCCAGACGCCGCGCGAGGCGATGGCCGAATCCGGCANTCTCTGGTCGACCTACGCGACCGTCGCCTCGGAAAATCCCAACGCCTGGCTGAAGCGGCGCTTCGCGCCGGATGAGATCACGACGCCGACGCCGGACAACCGGCTGATCGCCTGGCCCTATACCAAGCTGATGGTGGCCAACCCAATGGTGAACATGGGCGGCGCCATCCTGATGACGAGTCTGGCAAAGGCGCGCGCCGCGGGGATATCGGAGGATCGTTTGATCTACCCGCTCGGCGGCGCATCGGCGGAAGAGCCGCGCGACTACCTGCTGCGCGACCAGTTCTACGAGAGCCATCCGCAGAATGCCGTGCTCAAGGCGGTGATGGAACTCGCCGGCGGCGACGACAGGAAATTCGACGCCATCGAGCTCTATAGCTGCTTTCCCTGCGTGCCCAAGATGGCGCGCCGCACCCTGGGCCTCGGCAGCGACGTGCAGCCGACGGTGACGGGCGGGCTGACCTTCTTCGGCGCACCGCTCAACACCTACATGACGCACGCGGCCTGCGCGATGGTGCGGAAACTGCGCAACGGCGCCAAACTCGGCCTGCTCTACGGCCAGGGCGGCTTCGTCACCAAGCATCACGCGCTGGTGCTGTCGCGGCAGGCGTCACCAGAACCGCTGGCGCAGGATATCAGCGTGCAGAGCGAGGCCGACCGCAGCAAAGGCGCGGTGCCCGACTTCGTCACCGAGGCGGCCGGCAAAGGCACGGTTGAAAGCTTTACCGCGCTCTATG